>Ga0111539_10000494_pt1 | contig 50039 bp, 45 predicted proteins | sample RhiMethybrSRZTD1_FD_79667 | JGI IMG/M metagenome (GOLD analysis project Ga0111539, IMG submission 79667) | Populus rhizosphere microbial communities from Tennessee, USA - Rhizosphere MetaG P. TD hybrid SRZTD1 (version 2) (version 2) | ecosystem: Host-associated > Plants > Roots > Rhizosphere >... | reverse complement strand
CCTGGGCATCGTCACGAACGTCCTGACCCTGGTCGGCATCATCGCGGTCATGCTGTACCTGAACTGGCGCTTCACTCTGATCTCGCTCGCCATCGCGCCCGTGCTTTTTCTGGTGGTGTACGTCTTCACGCGGCGCATCAAAAAGGCCTCGCGTGATGTCAGGAAGAAGGAGAGCGAACTGCTATCGATGGTCGCCGAGGTGTTCTCGTCCATCCGCGTGGTGAAGGCCTTCGCTCGCGAGGACTACGAGGAGCGGCGCTTCGAGCGGCAGAGCCTCGATAACGTCGAGACGGCCCTGGTGGCGCGAGCCGTGAAGATGAAGCTCGCGCCCGTCGTCGACATCATCGTGGCGATCGGGACCTGCCTGATGCTCGCGTACGGTGCGCGCCTGGTTCTTGCCGGGCAGTTGACGGCCGGTGCACTCGTCGTCTTCCTGCTCTATCTGGGAAAGATGTACAAGCCGATGCGAGACTTGTCGAAAATGACCGACACGGTGTCAAAGGCGAGCATCGCATTCGAGCGAATCCGCGAGGTGCTGGAGACCGAAGGTGGCATACGTGATCGACGGCACGTGCGCCGAGCCCCCGCCTTCAAGGGCGCCATCGGCTTCGATCGCGTGTCGTTCGGGTACAGCCCGGATCAGGTGATCCTCGAGGACGTCAGCTTCACGATCGAACCCGGGCAGGTGGCGGCCTTCGTCGGCCCGACCGGGGGAGGGAAGACGACGATCATCAACCTGGTCGCGCGCTTCTACGATCCCGTGGCTGGAACGGTGTCCATCGATGGCACCGACATCCGGGATTTCACGATTCGATCGCTTCGCGATCAGATCAGCTTCGTGCTGCAGGACACGCTGCTGTTCCACGCACCGATCTGGCAGAACATCGCCTACGGACGGCCGGAAGCGACTCGCGCCGAGATCGTGCGTGCCGCAGAACTGGCGAATGCCCACAAATTCATCACGGAGATGCCCGACGGGTACGACACGATGGTGGGCGAGCGCGGCGTGACGCTCTCGGGAGGCCAGCGCCAGCGCATCGCCATCGCGCGGGCGGTCATTCGCAATACGCCCATTCTCATCCTGGACGAGCCGACATCGGGACTGGACGCGCAGTCGGAGCAGGCCGTGTTCGAAGCGCTCGACCGCCTGATGAAGGGCAAGACGTCGATCGTCATCGCGCACCACCTGGCGACGATCATGCGTGCCGACATGATCTTTGTGGTGAAGGACCGTTACTTGACCGAGCGCGGCAGCCACGCCGAACTGTTGGCGGCCGGCGGGTTCTATGCGGAGCTGCACGGCATCCAGCTTGGTGAACACAGCGCTGCCGCCGCGGGATGATCAGCGTGCGGGCGTGCAGCCTGCTCCGAAGTCCCGAACCGGAGCTAGAGCGCGCGCGGTCTCGTGACCGATGCTCCTACGTTTTACGAGAAGTGCGCTGCTCGGCGATCCACTGCTTGCTCATACTGCCGTGCCGGGCGCCATTCACGTCGCCCGGCACTCGAAACCTGGAAGCGGCCACGACGAGACCCACGAGGATGACGATGCCGATGATAAGCAGCACCTACGCAGCTTCCGCAGGGATCTCGCAGATGAGCGCTTCTGTCGTCAGCAGCAATGACGCGATGGACGAGGCGTTCTGGAGGGCGGTTCGCACGACCTTGGCTGGATCGATAACGCCGGCTTTCACCAGATCCTCGTAGACCTCTGTGGCGGCGTTGAAGCCCTCGTCGTGCTTCATCTCCTTGACCTTTGCCACGACGATGGCCCCTTCGGCGCCGGCGTTGGTCGCGATGTGCCGCATCGGCTCTTCGATCGCCCGGCGTACGATCTGCAACCCGACGAGCTCGTCGCCCGTGAGCGCCAGGCCCTCGAGTGCCTTGCCCGCGCGCAGCAGCGCGACGCCGCCGCCGGCGACGATGCCCTCTTCGACCGCCGCCTTGGTCGCGTGCATCGCGTCCTCGACGCGCGCCTTCTTTTCCTTCATCTCGGTTTCGGTGGCCGCACCGACCTTGATCACCGCCACGCCCCCGACAAGCTTCGCGAGCCGCTCCTGCAGCTTCTCGCGGTCGTAATCCGAGGTCGTGTCCTCGACCTGCGCCCGAAGCTGCTTGACGCGTCCTTCGATTGCGGAGGTCGAGCCCCCGCCCTCGATGATCGTCGTGGTGTCCTTGTCGATCGTGATCTTCTTCGCCGAGCCGAGATCCGCCATCGTGACGCCTTCGAGCGTGATGCCGAGGTCCTCGGTGATCGCGCGGCCGCCGGTGAGCACGGCGATGTCTTCCAGCAAGGCCTTCCGGCGGTCGCCGAAGCCGGGTGCCTTGACTGCGGCTGCTTTCAACGTGCCCCGCAGCTTGTTGACGACGAGCGTGGCCAGCGCCTCGCCCTCGACGTCTTCGGCGATGATGAGCAGCGGCTGTCCCAGCTTGACGACCTGCTCGAGCACGGGCAGCAGGTCGTTCATCGCGCCGATCTTCTTCTCGTGGATCAGAATCGCGGGGTTTTCGAGCACGATCTCCATGCGTTCGGGATCGGTGATGAAATACGCCGAGAGATACCCGCGGTCGAACTGCATGCCCTCGACGACTTCGAGCGAGGTCTCGAGCGTCCTGGCTTCTTCAACGGTGATGACGCCGTCCTTGCCGACCTTCTCCATCGCCTCGGCGATGATCGTGCCGATCGCCTGGTCGCCGTTGGCGGAGATCATGCCCACTTGCGCGACCATGTTGCCCGACACCGGCTGCGCCATCTTCTCGATCTCGGCGACGACAACCGCGACCGCCTTCTCGATGCCACGTTTCAGATCCATCGGGCTCGCGCCGGCGACGACGTTCTTCGCGCCCTCCCGATAGATCGCTTGCGCCAGCACCGTGGCCGTCGTCGTGCCGTCACCGGCGGTATCCGACGTCTTGCTCGCCACCTCGCGGACCATCTGCGCGCCCATGTTCTCGAGCGGATCCTTGAGGTCGATCTCCTTGGCGACGGTCACGCCGTCCTTGGTGATCGTGGCAGAGCCGAATTTCCTGTCGAGGATGACGTTCCGCCCCTTCGGGCCGAGCGTGACCTTGACGGCGTTCGCGAGCTGGTTGATGCCGCTCAGGATCGCCTGACGTGACTGCTCGCCGTAGATAATCTGTTTTGCCATGGGTGTCTGCTTCTACTTGCCGTCGATGATCGCGAGCACGTCGTCCTCGCGCATGATGAGGTAGTCCTTGCCGTCGACCTTGATCTCCTGGCCTGAGTACTTCCCGAACAGGATCGCGTCGCCGTCTTTCACGTCCGGCAGTTGACGGCTGCCGTCCTCTCTTACCTTGCCCAATCCGACGGCGAGGACCTTGCCCCGCTGCGGCTTCTCTTTCGCGCTGTCGGGGACGATGATGCCGCCAAACGTCTGTTCGCCTTCCTCGAAGCGTTGAACGATGACGCGATCGTGCAGTGGTGTGACTCTCATATGACTCCAGACCTGGTTGTGACGATTGGAACGGCGGAGACACCATCGTACGAGACACCAGAGAAAAGGGCTGTTCACAAGCGCACATCATTCGGTCGCCGAATGTGTGACGGTAATGAGTGAACAGAATGTGGAACTGGATCAGAAACCGGGGATCGCGCGTTCGCGAGGAGCCGGCAGCCGAAGAGGCGGCCCCGCCGCCGCGCATGGCTGCGGTGTCGAGAAAGTATCTGGCCCTCTACAGATACCTGGAGAACCGGTACGCCGACGTCACCGTTCTGACGTTTTCACAGATCGAAGACCTGCTTGGCTTTGCGCTGCCGCAGCTCGCGCGCACCCACGTGGGCTGGTGGTCGACGGGGGCGGCCGATGACGACGTACCGCCGCAAGCGGCGGCCTGGAGTCTCGCGGGCAGGACGGCCACCCCGAATTTCCTGGCCGAGACGGTCGTGTTCGAGCGCACGCCGATCGCGAGACGGCGCCTCGCCTCGTCCGGGTGAGGTCGTCTCAGTCGTGGAGGACGACGCTCAGAAGCGAACTGTTGATCTTGATGGGGCGCCTGCCGTCGTAATCGATGAACCCGAGGCTCCTGAACTTGTTCAGGAAGAAATTCACCCGCGAGCGCGTCGTGCCGACCATCTCCGCGAGTGTTTCCTGTGAGATCGTTGGTACCAGGCGGGCTGGCTTGCCCTGCTTCCCGTAGCGCGCCAGCAGCAACAGCGTACGCGCCAACCGCTTCTCGCTGGAGTTGAACAGCTGATCGATCAGGTCTTCTTCGATTCTGATGTTGCGCGTCAGCATGTGTGAGATGAAGCGATCGGACATTTGGTGCTGCTTGTGGAGCAGGTGCGCCATCTGCCCTTTGGCGACGCGCAGGATCGCGGTCGGGGCCGTCGCCGTCGCGCTGCCCATGCGATGCGTCTGGCCCGCCAGGCACCCTTCGCCGAAAAAGTCACCGGCGCCGAACATGGCGACCACCGCTTCCTTGCCGGTCTTCGACAGCACCGACAGCTTGACGCCACCGGACTGGACGTACAGGACATCGTCGCAGACGTCGCCTTGCGTGAAGATGGCCTCGCCACGACGGTAGTGGACGACCGTCCGCGCCACGCCCGCCGAATCGAGAAATGCCTGGGCGCTGAATTCGACGGCCCGGGCGTTCACCGCCTTGACCGGGTGAGCGGAACGGTCTTTCATCCGCCTTGACCGGCTGATCGGAACGGTTTCGAGGGTCATAGGTTCCATATTGTTGTCATGGCCGCCCGTTGTGTCGGGTGCGCCTGCGTTCAAACGCGGGATCGACGGGAATGACGAGGCGCCGCCGGTCGGGTTTGACGCGAAAGCTGAACGCGGCTCGTGCCGAGGGCAACTCGTCCATGGCGGCCATCGTCGGGCTGGCTTCGCCCGGCTCATGGCTCGTGTGATGGCGCCCTTCCTCGTAACCGCCGCCAAATCCGTGGGTGGCTTTCTTCATAAGCGTTGTTTAAGCGTTGTTCAGCCGTGGACGATGCGTTCGAGTGCCCCGGCAGGTCGGCTCCGGCGGAACAAGCATGGCGCAAGGGATCGAAAAGTGCTGTTCGCTCTTGAACAACGAATGCAGCGTGGATCCGCCAGACTGTCAGCGTGCCCTTGTTTCCACGCTTGGCGCCTCGGATCTACGTTGAATGTCCACGCTGCCACACGCCACACGCGTTCATCACCCGCGTACGGGTGGAGACCACATGCGCGTTCTGTCCGCTGTGTCGGTGCATCTGGGACAGCATTCGCGAGGAGAGCGCTGACGCGCGCCGGGAATCATCGGTGGTGTGACGCGGTCGGGAGTGCCTGACGCGATCGCTTTGCCTCGGTGAGCACGGCCGACGTCATAGCTGCTCCATCCAGTTTCGCACCAGGTACTCCGCGGCGGCGTCGTCCGCCCGATTGAGGCTCACCCAACGTGGGCCGTTCGCCTGACCGGCACGTCCGTTGAGGGTGTGAACGGAGACGTTCGCGCCGTCGAGCGCGATAACCAGTGAACTGTGTCCGCGGCGTGAGGACGCGAGCGTCACGCACGGGTTGACCGGGTCTTCCACCATCGTCAACGTACTGATGCCGGTGCCCTCGTTGTAGCTCTTGATGAGCGTTCGCATCGCCGCCACGATCACGGGCCACCGCTGGAGGCACGCCGCGTGTCGGTCGCGTTCGAGATCGACCTGCGACTGTGTCTGTAGCTCGGCGGCCAGATCGCGCCGTTCGTGATTCTCGCCCATCCGTCGGGCCCAGTCGTTCATGTCAGTCACACCTTTCCTACTGGTGATGGATCGATGGCGCGGACGTCACCCATGCAATGACTTCAGACGGGCTTTGATGAGGGCTGACCGCTCGGGCGGGCGCGGAAGAACAGAACTCAGGAAAGCAGGGAACTGCAGTATGGGCGAACCGACGGGCAGGGGCAAGCGAATTCCGAGAGTGTCTCGGTCGAAACACTCTCGGAAATTCCCTGGCGATCCTGACCGACGCGTCTCTCAGAAGTCGATCTGCGCGCCGACCTTCACGAAGCGAGGCGTCAGCACCGACGTCGGCGCGAGCCACCGTTGAGATGGCGTGGCCGGAGTCGGATTGTAGGTCTGGTTATACGTCAGGATCGTGTCGGCGTTGGTGACGTTGACGATATCGACGCCGACGTTGTAGCGCGTCCGGCCGAATCGCAGAATCTTCGCAAACCGAAGATCGACCGCGTTGAGCCTGTCGCCCCACACCTGCCCTGGTGCCGCGAGGTTGATCGGGACCGTGGTCCCGACGATGCTCGGCAAGCGGCCGAGCGCCTCAGCCACTGACCCGGGCGTGAAGCCGCCGGTGGCTAGCGCCGTACCGGCGGGCGCGTTCCAGTTGGCCGCCAGTACGCCACCCTGATCGCTGCGCAGCGTGCCGCTGATGAGGACGTCGATCTTCGGCAGGGTGTAGCTGCCGAACGCCGTGGCCTTGGTGATGAAGCCCGGGTCGCTGTGGCAGTACGGATTGCCGACGCCCACCGCGGGGCTCGTGCCCGCGCCCGTCGTCAGTTCCGGCACCTGCGCGCGCACCGCGCAGTTGTCCTGCACCGTCTTGCCGGTATTGATGCCGCCCTGGAACTGCACGCCGCGGCCGAGCCGTGCGCTGACGTTCAACAACATCCCGTTGTAGCGCTGGTACTGATCACCGATGTCGTCGGCGAGTGTGATGTTGTTGCTGGTCTGTCCGAACTTGGTCGGGACGACGTTGTACAAGCCGTTCACGACGTATCCGCCACCGTCCGGCAGACGCGGATCCGATGGGGCCCTCATGCTGAATGCGGTGAAATCGCCGGGGCCGACCGCGAGGTTGTCGGTGATCGTGAAGTTGTTCAGCCATCGGCGGAGGTAGCCGATTTCGACCGACACGCGCGGCAGCACCTGCTGTTGAATCGACGCACCAATCTGCCAGTCGTTCGACCGCACACCCCAGCCGGTGAGGATCTTCGGGTCGATGTTCGCCGTTGTCTGCGTGGCGGTGCCGAACGTCTGCGCGTTGCTCGCCGCGCAGAGGTCACCGCCGCTCGCGCGGAGATCCTGCGCTGCTTGATTGCGCAGATCGCAGTCGGGGATCCAGTTGCCGTTGGCATCGGTCCAGCTGCGCGAAGCGGTCGTCGCGATGCGCGTGATCGGGTTGGACAGAGTGTAGTTGTTGTTGTTGCTCGTCGGCTCGAGGTATTTGCCAAAGTTCACCTTCACCGACGTCTTGCCGTTGCCGAACAAGTCGTAGGCGACGCCGCCGCGCGGCGAGATGTCCTTGTACGCGTTCACGCCCGCGGTCTCGGGGAACACGAGATCGCTGGCGAGGAAGTTCGAGGCCGGGATGCGCTGGTCGGGGAACAGGCTCCAATTGCGATCGAACCGCAGCGCGCCCTGCAGCGTCATGCGGCCCATCGTCCATTGATCCTGCACGTAGAGCGACGCATTCCGCGTGCGATAGCTCGTCGTGAACGGCAGCAGCAACGTCGTCAGTTGCGTCGCGACGCCGTTGTTCACGGTGTACGAGAGGTTGTTGTTGTTGGTGAAGCCCTGGAGGTCCGACACGAGTGCGACGCCGCCGTAGCCGACCTTCAGATTGTGCGCGCCGGTGACGTACGAGAACGAGGCGCGCCACGTGTACTGCGCGTCCCAGCTATCGGACCAATTGGCCGAACGATACGTGAGATTCGGAATGCCGCCATTATTCGTGCAGGTCGGCGCGCACTGCTCCGTGATGCGGACGAGATTCCGCGTCGAGTTTCCCGGGCTCTCGTATGGACCGAACGGCGCCTGGTACGCGCCAAAGCCGGCCTCGAACAACAACTTGTTGGTGGCGGTGTTGGACCACGTGACCTGACGCACGCGTGGATGGGCGTCCAGGTAGGCACCGATTTCCGGTGAGGTCGTCGATGACAGACCGCCGAGTCCGAGCGGTCCGATGCGATCGCCCGAGTCCGGCTGCTTTCGGCAACCGTCCTGGGATGTCGTGAACGTCGCGCCGTTACATGCATGCTGCTCGTCCCAGTGCACGTTGATCTTGTCGCGGCGCGTCGCCTGGATCGTCAGGCGCACGGTGTAGAGCCGCCAGCTCTCGGCGCCTCGCACTTCGTGAGCAAGGTCCGGAGCGTAGAGAAACTTGGTCGGATCGCCGGCGTTCAGATTCGGGTAGATGTTGGGAATGGTGCGGTGCTGACCCTCATCGCGTGCCGCGACGCGATACCACAACCGATCCTTGATGATCGGACCGCCCACGCCGCCCGTGAAATCCCACTGCTTGAGCAGCTTGCCCGGCGTTGTCAGACCGGCGTCTTTCAAGGCCTGCGTGTAGTTGCTGCCGATCATGTCGCCGCCGGTGCCCGAGAGGTAGACGTTGCCGGCGATCGTGTTCCCGCCGCTCTTCGGGATGATGCTCAACGTCGGCCCACCGACTTCGGCTTCGCCGAGACCGCCCGACGTAGTCGTGACCACTTCCTGCGCATTCGAGATATCGGCGACGTAGGTGGACACGCCGCTGCCGCCGAGACCGGCGCCGGTGTTCAACCCGTCCACCTGCATGCGTCCTTCGTTGTTGCGGCCGCCGGCCCCGCCGAACACCGTCATCTGCGGCGTCACCTGCACATCGGTCGGTCCTCCGCCGATCGTGACGATGCCGGGAATCAACAGCGCGGTTGCCGCCCACGAGCGCGCCGTCGGGATCGACGTCAGCACCTCGCTGCTGATCGTCGTCTGCCGTCTGACGCTCGTGACGTCGACGATCGGCGAGGCGCCCGTGACCGTAATCGTCTCGGCGAGGCCGCCGACTCCGAGCTCCACGTCGATTGGCGCGGTGAACGATCCGGTCAACTCGATGCCGTCGCGCTTGACCTGGTTGAAGCCCTGGAGCGAGAACGTCACCGAATACGTGCCCGGCGGCAGATTGACGATGCGATAGAGCCCGCGGTCGTCGGAGACGGTGGTGCGGACTTTCTCGATGAGCACGGGGCTCGACGCTTCTACGGTGACGCCGGGAAGTGCCGCTCCCGATGTGTCGCGCGTAGCGCCGGCAATGGAGGCTTGCGCGAATACCGTCGCGGGGATGAAGAGAGCCGTAAGAAGGAGGAGGCTACGACGAACAGTTCGCATGTGTACGTGTCTCCCAGTCAGATTTCGCAAAACGCAAAATGTAGTCGAGCGCGTGGCGGTAAGCCTATACCAGAACCGTTAGCCACCCCGCGCATCAATTGATGCTGCCTTGGACGGGACAGAGCCGGATAGGGTCTGCAACGACAGGCGATGCCAGGTCAGGAAAACTCAATCACCCCGGTGATGATGGTGCGGTCTGCGGTGTCTTGAATCGCTTGTCGCCCCTGATCGAGCGTGTAGCGCCTGGTGATCATCGACTTCGCGTCGATCTTGCCTTTCTCGATCAGCTTCACGTAGCGAGGGAGGTCTCGCATGACGTGCAGGCCACCCTGCTGGCCGGGGTGGATGGTCCGCCCGAGCAGCGCCAGTGACGCGCCGGGGAAGGGCACCGGCTGCAGCGTGAACCCCATCAGCATCACGTGTCCGCCCATGCGCGTGCAGTCCCATGCCTGCTGCACGGTCTTGACGTTGGTCGGATCGGGTTGGGCTTCCACTTTCGGCGGGAACGCCTGTAGTCCTGCCGCCTCGACGACGAAATCGGCGCCGCGCGCCATGACGGCGTTGCCGGCGCGGCCGTACGTGGTGCCGCCGGCGAAGCGTCGATCGTTGGGCCCCTGGCACAGCTCGCGCACGCGTTCGACGATGCCGTCGCCTTCGACGTTGGGGTCGAGTGTCGAGGTCGCCCCCATCTTCATCGCGAACTCGCGGCGATAACGAATCGGATCGATCGCGATCACCTGTCCCGCGCCCGTGACGCGTCCGGCCTGAATCGCGCCGAGCCCGACCGGTCCCGCGCCAAACACCACCACGTCGCTTCCGGGCTCGAATTGCATGCGGGCGTGCCCGGCCGCGAAGCCCGACGCCAGTTGATCGCCGAGCAGCGTGAGTTCCGCCGCCGGAAGATCGGTGAAGACGGGTACGCAGTATTCCTCGAACGCCGTCATCACCTCGCTCATGCCGCCGATGCCGGCCTGCGCGTCGACGGGCGTGCCGTCGCGCATCTCGGCGAACGGCGCAAATGGCGCGGCGCCGTCGGTGTTCGAGAAGAACGTGAACTGGCAGAAATCGGGATTGCCGTGGAGGCACTGATAGCACTGACCGCACTGCGACGTGCCGGCCACCACCACACGGTCGCCGACCTGCACGCGCTTGACGAGTGCGCCGACGGCTTCGACGACCCCGAAGCCGCAGTGGTTGGGCACCTCGGCGCGTCGCGCCGGCGTCGTGCTGAGCGCGCCGCGCACGATCGTGTAGCACGGCGCCACGGCGAGCGATCGAATGACGACCTGTCGCGGATCGATTGGACGGAGTCGCAGTTCCTGAACGTCGATGGTGGTGCCGTGGCGGACCAGGCCGCGAAACGTGCGTCCCGTTTGCGTGCCGGTGAGAACCGCGGGAGCTTGCTGCGCTTCGACAACCGTAGGGGCCGTCTTTAGACGGCCCATCTCGGCAGCGAGCAATGCTGCCCCAGTCTTGAGCACGTTCCTGCGCGACAGACGACGCTTCGATTTCATGAGTGCCGATTCTCTCACCGAAGGCGTCGGCATCAAAAGCGACGCCCCATGTGGCGATTCTTGGGACACCTTGACATCCTACATATGCATATGTAGAGTGCCTTGGTATGGCCGCTGACGCGCCGAAATCCGATCTGCTGCAGGGCACGCTCGACATGTTGATCTTGAAGGTCGTCGCGCTCGGTCCGACGCACGGCTACGCCATCGCGCAGCGGCTGCAGCAGATGTCCAAGGACGTGCTCAAGGTGCAGCAAGGGTCACTCTATCCGGCGCTCCATCGGCTCGAGAAGCGCGGGTGGGTGCGTGCCGAGTGGGCCTCGTCCGAGACCGGGCGCGAGGCGCGGTTCTATGCGCTGACGCGCATTGGCCGCAAGCAGCTCGAAGAGCAGAGCGAGAACTGGGATCGCTTGTCGTCCGCGATTACCGGCATTCTTCGCACAGCCGGATGAGGAGGACATCTCATGGGCCGGGGTTGGCGCGTCGCCGTGGTGGTCTGTGTCGTGTCGCTGTCCGTGCTGCACGCGCAATCTCGATTCGATGGCAGGTGGCAAGGCGCGACGGTCGCCGGGCGCCGCGTCGCGCTCGATTTGAAAGAAATCTCCGGCTCGCGATTGACCGGCACGTTCACCCTGGACCAGCAGACGGTTGTCATCGCTGACGGCAGGGTGAAGGACCGGACCTGTTCATTCAGGATCTCGATCGAGGGCCGAACGCCGTCGGTATCAGGGGAGCTGCTCGGCGAGCAACTCACGCTGGCGGTCGAAGGCGTGCCGAACCCGGTTCAGCTGCGTCGCGTGAAGTAGAGCGAGGCGGCGATGTGGTGGAGGCTTTGGCGTCGTCGGCCGCGCATCAGCGATGAGCTCCGCTTCCATCGCGACCGCCTGATCGACGACTACGTGGCGTCGGGGATGGACCGCCGCGAGGCCGAGCGACGGGCCTTCCTCGAATTCGGCAACGCCGCCACGATTGAAGAATCGGTCCGCGATGTGCGCGGGCGCTGGCTGGACGACCTGTCGAAAGATCTGACCTACTCGTTTCGTACGTTGCGCCGCGCCCCGGCCTTCACCGTCGTCGCCGTGCTGTCGCTGGCACTCGGCATCGGTGCGAACGCGGCGATTTTCAGCCTGATCAACGCGGTGATGCTGCGATCGCTGCCGGTCGAACGGCCCGACCGCCTGGTCCGAATCACCCGGGTGTTGAATGGGCGTCCGGGTCAGGTGTCGTATCCGGTGTTCGAACGTTTTCGCGATCACCTCTCCGCCATTTCCGGTGTCTTCGTCCAGCAGCGGACATCGGAGCAGACGATCACGATCGATGGCAGCGAGGACGTGGTCGCGATCGATCTCGTCTCCGGTTCCTATTTCAGCGTCCTCGGGCTGACTCCCGCGGTCGGACGGCTGCTCGATCCTGCCGATGACATCGAGACGCCTGCCGCGCCGGCGGCCGTGATCAGCGACAGCTACTGGTCCCGCCGTTTCGGCCGCGGTGCGCGCGCGATCGGTACCACGATGACCATTCGCAACCGCGTGTTCACGATTGTCGGTGTGATGCCGGCGTCCTTCCGCGGCGTCCTGGTGGGAACCCCACCCGATGTCGTGCTGCCGCTGTCGCCGCTCATGCCAGCCGCGCAGCGCAGCGGAATCGGGTTCAACGCGCTGCTGTTGCTGGCAAGGCTGAAGCCGGGTGCGACGGTCGAACAGGCGCAGGCCGAGGCCGAAGTCGCCTATCGTCCCATCGCGGAAGCGCAAGCCGCCGAGTCCTCGAGCGGCCGGGAGCGAGCGGCGATGCTTCGTCAGCAGGTCGTGGCGTTTCATTCGCCCGATGGCTTCAACCGGATTCGTGACGATATCGCCGAACCGCTGGTGCTCCTGGCAGCGATCGTCGGCCTCATCCTGCTGCTGGCGTGCGTGAACGTGTCGGGGTTGCTGCTCGCGCGAGCCGCCGCCCGTCAACGCGAGATCTCGATTCGGGTCGCGATCGGTGCCGCGCGCGGACGCCTGGTGCGACAGTTTCTGACCGAAAGCCTGCTGCTGGCGGCCCTGGGCGGCGCGCTTGGGTTTGCGTTCGCGGGTCGTGGCAGCGAACGGCTGTTGTTCTTGTTCGTCAACGGCCGGCCGATTGATTTCTCGGTGACGCCCGATATCCGCGTGCTCGCGTTCACCGCTCTCGTCACACTGGCTGCGTCGCTCGCCGCCGGTCTCGTGCCGGCGCTGCGCGCCTTCCGCGTGAGGGTCAATCCAGCATTGAAGGAAGTGCCGGTTCACCACCACGGCCGTCTCGGCAGATCGCTCGTCGTCGTGCAGTTCGCGATTTCCATGGTGCTGGTCGTCGGCGCGACGCTGTTCGTCGGCACGCTGGTCAAGCTGTATGCGGTCGATCGGGGATTCGACACGAACGGACTCCTGGCCGTGCAGGTCAGGTCCGATCGGCCGTACCCGCGGGAACGGACGCGCGAAATGCAGCGGTCGGTGCTCGAAGGATTGAAGTCGATACCAGGCGTACGGTCGGCAAGCGCCGGCGCCATTCTGCCGGTAGGCGGAGGTCTGTGGGATCGGAACGTGCGCGTCGAAGGACACGCGTCACAGTCGGGTGATCCCGAGAACGTGGCGTTCAACGTGATCGCGCCAGCGTATTTCGCCACGCTCGGCACCCCGCTCCGCCAGGGACGTGAATTCACCGACCGCGACACGGCCTCGTCGCCGTTTGTCGCGATCGTCAACGAGAGCTTTGCTCGCGCGTTCGTTGGCGATCGATCGGCGATCGGCCGCCGTGTCACGACGGTTGGGCTGACCTACGAAATCGTCGGCGTCGTCGGCGACGCGAAGTACCAGGGGCTGCGTGAAGGCACGCTCAGAACGCTGTACATCCCCTGGACGCAACGCGCCGAGGAACAGGACTTCGGCTATCTCGCGCGGCTACAGGGAGGCGATTCGCCGAGCGTCCGGCAGGCGGTGGAACGAGTAGTTCGTGAGGCTGGCGGCGGCCTGCGCGTGTTCCGACTGATGACGTATGACGCCTGGATTGACGAGGGCATTCCAACCGAGCGGCTGATGGCGACGGTCGGCGGCTTGATTGGTCTGCTCGCCCTCGTGCTCGCCGGCGTCGGCCTCTTCGGCGTACTGGCGTTTCAGGTGACGCGGCGGACCAACGAGCTCGGCGTGCGAACCGTGCTGGGTGCCACGCGATGGTCGATGATGCGTCTCGTCCTTGGCGACGTCGTGGCGATCGTGGTTCCAGGCGTCGTCATCGGTGCCGGCGCCGCGCTGATGCTGACCGGTCTCGCGCGCAGCCTGCTCTTCGGCCTGACGCCGACCGAGCCTGGTGTGTTCGCTCTCGCCGCCGCGATTCTCTGTGCCGCAGCTCTGCTCGCCGGCTGGGTGCCGGCGCGGCGCGCATCGTCGGTGGATCCGCTCGTGGCACTGCGGCATGAATAGAACATTTGTGATTAGTGATCTTTGATTAGTGATTCGTTTCCGTTTCTCGTCTTTCAATCAACAGTCACAAATCGTCAATCAACAACGAATCACCAAACACAAATCACTAATCAAAGATCGACTCGACTACTTCCCCAGGTCGTTGTAATCCTTCATGTGAGCCTTGAGCCCACGTGAAGGCGTGACCTTGGAGTAACCGGCGACCAGCTGTTCGTTCCAGCGATCGACGGAGAAGTCGAAGGGATCTTTCGGGTCGTCGTCGATCAGTTCGAGATCCGTCTCCGTCATCGTGAGCTTGCCGAACGTCAGCTGCCCACCACGCCAATAGATGTAGTTCTTCGCCGTGGCGTTTGGCGACAGCGGCTGTAGCGCGCCAGTCCCGAAGGTCTGCACGAGCATGCCGTGCTCAACGCGCACGGACGTGATCGATCCCGTCATCGCCGGCGGCGGCAGCAGGCGAGCCGGGTCGAGCAGGAGATCGTTCCCCTCGACGCTCACACCGCGACCGGGCTCGACCTTCAGCAGATCGTCCATCGTGATGTGAAACGCTTTCAACAGCGGATTGACCGGCACACCGAACCCCTTCACCGACTCCGCATGGACGCGGATGCGACCGTCGGGCGCGACGCTCGTGCGCGCCTTCACGTCGAAGGGAACACTGATGCCTTTCTTGACGGCGCCTTTCTGCCGGAGCCGCCCGTCATCGTCGACTGAGATCTCGAGACGACGGACGTTGGAGTGGCCCTGGAGCGCGCGCGTCATCATCGCGTTCAACGACTCGAGGTCGACCGCCACGTCGCCGGACTGCACCGAAACGGAGTAGCTCTGTGGATCGTCGAGATAGGGAACGTCACGTGCGCCCTGCGCGATGAACTTTCCACGAAGATGACGGATGTGCACGCTGATCTCGGGTGTCAGATGGAGATCGACGTTGCGCATCTCGACCTCGACCGGCTGCTTGACTGCCTCCGCCCGGACGCACGCGGTCGAGAGGGCCGCCAACAACGCGACACACGTCAGTCGCATGAGCTCTCGCGCTGCACGATGCAGGCCACCGTCCTGGTCCGGCGCGGCTTGGGCAGCGGTGGCTGCCTGCGGATGGGATGGCATCCGATTTACTACAATGGATCCCATGGGATTGCGCGAACGGACGGCACAGCACGAACACCTCCTGGCGCAATTGAACGAAGAGCGCATCTCGGCGCTCGTGCGTATCAGCAAGACACTCGAATCGCTGCTCGCACAGCTGCACGACGCACGCGCACGCGTCGCCGGTACTCACGGTGATGTGCGTGCGCGTGAAATGGCGAAATATCAGGACCTCCATCAACGCGCGTCGCTCTATCGGTGGTATCTCGAAGTCCAGCGCGAGTCACTCGGGATCCGGCACCATCAGGGACTCGACGAGTTCTACAAGGTTCCCGCGCCGATTGATCGCTAGGAGGTGGGAGTCGAGTCGCTCCCGCTACAGCTTCGCGAGCAGGCGATCCGCGCGGGCGAGCAGCGACGCGCGCCACTGCAGCGATGCCGACGGGGGCAACGCGTGCCATTGGTGATCGAGGTCGTCGAGCTCGTCGACAATGCGCAGCCAGGGATCGTGCACGTACCAATCCGCCTCGTCGAGCGCCCAGCGTTCGCCGCGTCTGGCGAGACGACGCAGTTGATCGAGAAAGGGCCCTCCGTGCCCACGGTAAGCGGGTAGGCGGGCGTGACACATCTCGTGAATTAGCACACGCCGCTCGGTCTGAAGTGAGAGCCCGCTTTGAATGACGATCCGATGATGCGCCGGCTCATACCAGCCGTCGCAGCCGTGGGCGCGAGCGAGGACGAAGGAGCGCCGCACCGCGCAGGGAGCGATGCGGCCGTCGAAGAACTCGGTATTCAACCGATCGAAGAGCTGTTCTAAGTGGGTTCGTCGCCGATGCGCAGACACTCTTCGGGCATTAACGTCCGCGGCCGGCTTTCTGAACAGCGCGGGTTACTTCGCGCTGGCCTTTCTCCGATCGGCCCAGTATTTCTTCATCCGTCGGCTCACTTCCCGCCTCTGGGCAGCTGACATCGGCTTACGGTGCCTGACGGCGCCCGCTGACGAGGAGGGCGCGGCCGACGCTCCGCCCCGCCGCAGCCCGGGGAACGCCCGGTAAATCGCGGCGAGTTCCTGTGTCAGTTCCTGGACGCGGGCCTGGGCCCCGCGCCTGGCGTATTCCTTCATATCAAGAGTGGCCAAATGAGCCTCCAAATAAGGTACAGGACAGGACTTTTACATCCTATATCAGTTCTTACCGGGGGTAAGTGAGGCGAAAAGCGTTCGCGTGTCGCCGCTCATTAGCCGGCGAGCAGGGTCGTCAATTCATCCGGGTGGGCGGCCTTCATGAGCGCGTCCTGACGATCCAGCTTCTGCGCGCGGACGAGCGCGGCCAGCGATTCTTCCAGCGTGAACGATCCGGCCTTTCTCGTGATCGTGATTTCCTGATTCAGATGCTGGAGCGCGTTCTTGCGAATGTGCTGACGCGCGCCGTAGCTGACCATCATCAGCTCCGCGGCTGGTGTCAGCGCGCCCTGAACCGTGCGGAGCAGCGTCTGGGTCAGCACCGCCGCCAGCGCCATGGCGAGCTCCTGCCGCACCGCGTTCTGCCGTTCGGTCGGGAAGCCGTCAGTGATCCGGCCGATGGCAGACGCGACGTCCGTCGTATGCAGCGTCGCGAACACCAGGTGCCCCGTCTCGGCCGCGGTGAGGGCGATCCGCATCGACTCGGGATCGCGCATCTCGCCCAGGACGATCACGTCCGGGGCCTGACGTACTGCGGCGCGCAGCGCCGTGGCGAAGTCGGGCGAGTCGACGCCGATTTCGATCTGTTCGATCAGACAGGTCCCGTGCGGGTGCTCGTATTCGATCGGGTCCTCGACCGAGATGATGTGCCGCTGATCGCGGTTGTTCATCTCGGCGACGATCGCCGCCAGCGTCGTCGTCTTTCCCGACCCGGTCGGCCCGCCAATCAGCACGAGGCCGCGCGGCAATCGGCTCAATACCGAGATGTCATGGCTGAAATTGAGCTGATTCAGTCGGGGTATGGTCGTCGGCAAGGCCCGGATCGCGGCGGCGGGCCGGCCACGCTCGTAGTGCAGGTTCATCCGGAAACGCCCCAGCCCCGGTCGCGAGAACGCCAGGTCAACCGATTCGCCGGCGCGATGGCGCTCGAGCAGCCGGGTCGGCAGGAGCGGCGCCACCGCCTGCACGATGTGCGTCGGGTCGAGCGGAACCGTCGACGCGGCGACGAAGGCGCCGCGGACGCGAATCGTGGCGGCGGCCCCCGAGACGAGCAGCAGATCGGCGCCGCCGAGGTCGCGCACGCGTTTCAGCCACTGGATCAGGCGGCTGTCGTCGAAACCCTCCTCGTCCGGGCCTCTCCGCGCGTCGAGGCGAAGCTCCGTGACCAGCTTGTCCAGGTCTTCGACCGGGTCATTCTCGAACATCGCGAGGACTCTATCGTACGCAGTGTCCGGCTTTGCCGGCCCCGTTCATCCTTGACGCCATCGTTCCCGACTGCTATTAAAGCGGCGCCCTGAGACATATCAGTCCTCGGTCCTTCGTTCCGAGATCGCATGGAGGAACCATGACCTGGCGTGCTGCCGTTGCCACCTGCCTGATGCTGCTCTGCGCGACCACTGCCTACGCGCAGTTCGACTCCGCGACGATTTCTGGAGTCGTCAAGGACACCACCAATGCTGTCCTCCCGGGCGTCGATGTGACGCTGACGAACGTCGGCACGAAGAACGAGCGTCGCGCCGTCACCAACGAGGCGGGACTCTACACGTTCCCGAACGTGCCGGTCGGCGAGTACCGGATTACCGCCACGCTGTCAGGCTTCAAGTCGCTCACGAAGTCGGATGTGCGGGTCAACGCGGGATTGAACATCAGAGTTGACGTTGCGCTCGAGGTCGGCACGCTCGCGGAGACAATCCAGGTCGAAGCCGCGACGACGCTCGTCGACACGTCGGTGATCGGGCGCACCGTCCGGGCTGAGCAAATCGCGGAGACGCCGCTGAGCGGCCGTCGTGCCTCGCAGGTCGCCCAGCTCGCGCCCGGCGTCGTCGGCGGCAACATGGGAGGATCGGTGCCGACCGGCGTCGGCACGTTTGCCACGGGTGTGACGTCGATCAACGGCGGCCGCGCCGACGAGTTCATCACGACGGTCGATGGCGCGCCATCGATCCGGGTGCGCGCGGCGGGTGGCTTCATGATGGGCGCGCAGAACTTCGACACCGTTGCCGAAGTCCAGGTGCTGACGACCAACTACCAGGCCGAGTACGGGCGATCATCCGCGGGACAGCTTCGCCTGGTGACGAAGAGCGGCACGCAGAACTTCCGCGGCAACGTGTTCTGGAGCCATCAGAACGACGCGCTCGATGCCAACAGCTGGTCGCGCAAGGCCGCCGGTCTCGACAAGTCGCCGCACACTTACAACGCCTACGGCTTCACACTCGGCGGACCGATCTACATCCCCGGTGGCTTCAACTCGAGCAAGCAGTCGCTGTTCTTCTTCTGGGGTCAGGAGTGGCAGCGCGATCGAACGGTGGAGGAGCAGACGGCCACGGTGCCGAGCGCCGCGATGCGGAACGGCGACTTCAGCGAGCTGCTCAACCCCGCCAATCCGTACTTCAACCGGGCTCGAGTCATCAATGACCCGCTGACCGGCCTGCCATTTGCCGGGAACATCATTCCGCGGGATCGCATCAGCCCGCAGGGGCTGGCGCTGCTGAACGCATACCCGCTGCCGATTCCCGGCTTCCAGCGTGGTGCGAGCAACTGGATCGGCGCGCCTTCGGTCTTCAACAACCAGCGCAAGGACAGCGTCAAGATCGACTGGGTACCGTCGTCTGATCATCGACTGGCCGTGCGGCACACCTGGGCGCCGAACGTCTGGAACGATCCCGAGCCGATGGGTGTGTACTCGACGATCTGGGATTACCCCGGACGGACGCTCGCCGCGACCTTCACGAGCACGCTCTCCAATTCGCTGATTAACGAGTTCTCGTTCTCATGGGGATCGACCAGCCCGTCGAAGTATTTCGGACAGCGCAACTGCGACTACTGTCCTGGCGGCGGCGATGCGTTCTTATATCCGCGGCAGCGTGATGTCGGCATCAACTATCCCTATCTGTTCCCCGGCACCAAGCTGGATCCCGACAAGATCCCGAACGTCACGATGCAAGGGTTCACCGCGGTCAATAACGCCGCCTACCCCGGATCGTGGAACGACTTCGTGTTCCTGTGGGCCGACAACGTCACCAAGGTCACCGGTAACCACGCATTCAAGGCGGGCGCCAGCATCGAGCGATCGGGGATGAACGATCGCATTCAGCTCAGCTTCGCGCAGGCGCCCGCCACGACCAACCAGAATGGATCCTTCCGGTTCACGGACACGCGCCCTGGTGCGGCGACGAGCGGTCTCAGCGCCGCCAACACGCTGCTCGGCCTCTTCGACGACTACACCGAGTTCGGCAACAAACCGAACACGAAGTGGCTCGCGATGGCCTATGACTTCTACGCGCAGGACAGCTGGAAGCCGACAGGGGATCTGACGCTCGAACTCGGACTCAGATACTCGTTGTGGCAGCCGTGGGGCACCACCAATCGCGCGATGGCGTCGTTCAACCCGGCGTTCTACGATCCGTCGCGCGCGGCGGTCGTCGACCGAACGCCGGGCGGCGGTTTCATCACCGGCGGCGATCGGTTCAACGGCATCGTGTTGCCAGGCGACGCGCCGACCGACGACGCGCTGGCCGAATTCCCGCAGCTGGCCACCCTGGAGCGTCTCTATCACGGCGTGCCAAACGGCTTCTCCGAGACGCCAAAGGACGGCTTCCAGCCCCGGCTTGGGATGGCGTACGCGATCAACGAATTGACGACGTTCAGAGCGGGCGCGGGTCGTTTCCTCAACCGCGTGCAGATCAACACGACTGCGGCCTATGGGTTCAACCCGCCGCTCTCGGAGATGCAGACCGTCGTCAACGGTGTCGTTGACGCGCCAGGCGGCGCCTCGACGCGGGTCTTCCCACTCCTGATGGCGATGCAGTCGCCAGACTTCACCAACCCGAGGTCGTGGGCGTGGAACGCGACGCTCGATCGCGAGCTGCCGCGGCAGATGCGCGGCTCCCTGTCGTACGTCGGCCGCTCCGCGTCGAATCTCGAGCGCGCGCGCAACATCAACCAGCTGCAGCCTGGCACCATCCAGGCGAACCCAGGTGTGAACGTGAACGCGCTGCGTCCCTATCTCGGGTTTGGTGCGATCACCATGTACGAGACGACCGGCAGGTCGCGATACAACAGCCTGCAAACGCAAGTCGAACGACGATCCACTCGTGGCGTCGGCTTCAGCGTGGCCTATACGTTCTCGCGCACGAAAGACAACGGCAGCGGCCGCGGCGACATCCTCCCGAATGCCTATGACGACAGCGGCTACTACGGAATCTCCGACCTCGATCGCCCGCACGTGCTGGTGTCGCAGGTGCGCTACCGATTCCCGTCTCTGGCGTCGTCCGTGGCGCCGGCGCGATGGGTGCTCGGCAACTGGGACATCTCCGGTATCTTCCAGGCACAGTCGGGTGCGCCGTTCGACATCCGCACGCCTGCTGGTGTCGAGATCGCCGGTGTTGGCGCGGGCAGCGGCAGCCAGTTCTACGAACAGCTCAGCGATCCCAAGGCGGCGCGGGACACCGAGTGGGGCGCGTTGCCGACGGGCACGTCGCAAGGCGTCATCTGGTTCGACCGCGCAGCGTTCCGGGCGCCCACGGCCGGCACGTTTGCGACGACGCAGGAGAAGAACTCGCTGCGGCAGCCTGGTTTCTGGGACATCAACCTGTCGCTGCGTAAGAGCTTCGTTGTGGCGAATAGCGCGCACCGCTTCGACTTCCGTCTCGAGGCGTTCAACATCATGAACCGCCCGCGTCTCGGCAATGCCGTCACCAACCCATCCTCGGGCGACTTCGGCTACATCGTGTCGAAGGTGGGGAGCAGGACGATGCAGGTAGGACTGCAATACCTGTTCTGACGCTGTAGGAATCAGGAGTCAGGAATCAGGAATCAGGCGTGGGCAAGGATGCAGACCTGAGTCTTGATTCCTGATCTGCATTTCAGGATTTCGTCAGGCGTTGATCACCTGACGAAGATTTAATCAAGACTTCAGATGCATCGTCCCGGCGTCGCCACTACGCTGGGACGCATGGGGACCATCCTCTTCTTCTGTCAGTGGCTCGGCAATACATCCTTCAGTGTCGGTATTCGTGAGTCGACGTGGCTCTATCCGGTGATCGAATCCGTCCACGTGCTCAGCCTGTGCGTGTTCGTCGGGCTGCTGGTACTCTGGGATCTGCGGCTCGTCGGCTTCACACTGCGGCGCGTCGCGGTGTCGGAAGTCTGGGCGTGGTTGATCCCGTGGATCACGCTTGGGGCGGCGCTCATGGTGATCAGCGGGGTGCTGCTGTTCGCCTCCGATCCGGTGCGCTTCTACGGCAACATCTTCTTCCGCCTCAAAGCCGTCGGTTTGGTGCTCGCGCTGATCAATGCGCTCGCGTTTCATCTCGGCATCGAGCGTCGCCTCCCCGAATGGGACACCGCTGACGTCACGCCGCGAGCGGCGCGCGTGGCCGGGATCGCCTCGATCGCGCTGTGGACCGCCATCGTGATGACCGGCCGCTTCGTCGCCTACAACTGGTTCCCGCCGCTGACGTGAGGCCGATCATGTCGCTGTTCTTTCAATGGATCGAGCAATCGTGGCTGGGGACGTCGGTGAACAACTCGTTGTGGGCGTTCGCGGCGTTCGAGGCCGCGCACCTGCTGGCGCTGGCGGTCATCGGCGGTGCCGTGCTCGTCGTCGACCTGCGCACGTTGGGATGGGTGTTCCCGGGGCAGTCGGTGAACGCGGTCGCGCGCGACGCACGGCCGTGGCTGATCGGCAGCCTCGTCGCGATGTTCGTCACCGGCGTGCCGCTGATGGCGTCGCTGGCGTTCTCGAAGTACTACTTCAATGAGGCGTTTCGTCTGAAGATGTACTTCCTCGGGGCAGCGTTGCTGTTCACGTTTGCGGTGCGACAGCGCGTCGCGCTCGGCGACGAGGCCCGCGCGAATTCGAGAATCGCCAAGGCCGTTGCGGTCGTCTCCGTGCTGCTGTGGTCGGGCGTCGGGATTATGGGACGGGGAATCGGGTTCTACTGAACTTGCGAGTTTCGGAGTTCCGAAGTTCCCGAGTTAAGGAGTTCCCGAGTTCCGGAGTTCCCGAGTTCCTATTGCGGACACGAACTTTGAGAACTCGTGAACTCAACGAACTCCGGAACTCGAGGAACTCACGAACTCGAGGAACTCCAGAACTCTGGAACTCTCACCGATAGAGAACGTAGGTGAACGTTCCGCGCAGCCACGCCTCGTTCAGCGCGTCGTCGTGCCGGCTGTCGATCGACTCGTGCAGCACATGCGCGTAGCGCCCGTCGAGGCGCGCGATCTCCTGATTCAGACGATTGTGGGTGTTCGCCATCAGCTCCTCGTAACAGCGATCCCACAGCTCGTCGCGATGGCTCAGCGTGCCCGGCACGCGCCCGCTGACGGCCTCCAGCGTGTGCTCGCCCATGACTTCGGCACGCAACGGAGGTAGGTCGCGGTGCCAGTAGACAGCCTTGGCGGCATCCGTCACTGAAGTCGTCATCGGGCGCCCCCGGGATGCCGTCGCTATGCGACGGCGCTGACTGCTTCTTCCTTCAGTTCGTGTTCGACTGCTTCCGTCCGAACCGTGAGCACCGGGGAATGCGCGGTGCGTACCACTTGCTCGGCGACGCTGCCGATCAGCAGGTGGGCGAAGCCGGTCCGTCCGTGCGTGCCCATCACAATGAGATCCATGCTGTGGTCAGCCGCGTACTGAACGATGGCGTTGGCTGCCACGCCCGTGATCATCGCCGAGCTGCCGCGGAACCGCTGCCGGTCTTCGGCTGGAAGGCGCCGCATCAGTTCTCGTCTCGCCGCGGTGATCGCCGATGCCCGCATGCTCTCGTAGACCGACGCGCTCACCTCGGCGACGAGCGCGTCGCCATAGGGATCGTCGAACACGTGCACGAGGTGAAGGGACGCGCCCAGAGCGTCGGCGAGTTGTCGTGCGTAGGTCAGTGCCGCGTCCGACGTCTCACTGAAATCGGTCGGCACCAGAATGCGTGTGATCCGGCTCACGTTGTCCTCCCTCCGGCTCGCCAGAGCGCGTCCGGTCGAGGACTTCTACAGCAGCCTCCGTACCAACTGTCTTCCCAGTCGAATTGCACACGTGGCGTCGACGTGAATCGCCGTGGCGCGGATTTTTCCCCGTCGTTCGCGGTTAATTCGCACGAGAGCGATGGCTAGACGCCCGCAGCGCCAGGCGAAAGCACCACGTGGCGGCACTCCTTGAACGCCGCGCTCAATTCGCCCCGCACATCCGGATGCGCGATGCGGATCAGGGCTTCGGCACGCTGGCGCAGCGTGAGTCCGAAGAGGTTCACCGCGCCGTACTCCGTGACGACCCAGTGCACGTGCCCTCGTGTCGTCACGACCCCTGCGCCCGGTTTGATCGCCGCGACGATGCGGCTGACCTTGCCGCCGGCGGCGGTCGAGGGAAGCGCGATGATGGGCTTGCCGCCTTGCGACAGTGCGGCGCCGTGGATGAAGTCCATCTGGCCGCCGATGCCGCTGTAGATGCGGAAACCGATCGAGTCGGCCACGACTTGCCCGGACAGATCGACCTCGATCGCGGAGTTGATCGCCGTCACCTTGTCGTTGCGGCGGATGATCGAGGTATCGTTCGTCCGATTGCACGGGTGGAACTCGACCAACGGGTTGTCGTCGACGTAGTCGTACAGCCGCTGCGTGCCGTTCACGAACGTCGTGACGATGCGGCCGCGGTGCACCTGCTTCAGCCGGTTGGTGACCGCCCCCGATTTCACGAGATCAACCAGTCCGTCGGAGAACATCTCGGTGTGGATGCCGAGATCCTGCCGCGTGTGGAGCCGGGCGAGCACCGCATCGGGGATCGCGCCGATGCCGGTCTGCAGCGTGGCGCCGTCTTCGACGAGCGGTGCGACGTGATCGGCGATGGCCTCCTCGACCGCTGACGGACGCGCTGGCTCGTGAACGTGCAGCGGCCGCGATGTGCGAGTGAACCGGTGCACCTTCGAGAACGGCACCAGCGTGTTGCCGAGCGTCCGCGGCATGCGCTCGTTGATTTCCGCGACGATGACGCGCGCCGTTTGCGAGGCCGAGAGCGCCGCGTCCACCGAGGTGCCGAGCGTGCAGTAACCGTGGCGGTCGGGCGGGGACAGCTGAAGCAGCGCCACGTCGAGTGGAATCTGACCGGTCGAGAACAGCGCCGGAATATCCGAGAGGAAGACCGGGATGAAGTCGGCGTCGCCGCTGTCGATTGCCGCTCTCACGTTCGCGCCGGCAAACAGCGAGACGGAGAACAGTCGGCCGCGTTGTGATGGATCGACGAACGGCGCGGGACCGTCGGTGTGAAGGTGGTAGAGCGTGACGTGCTCGAGATCCGTGCGCCGGCTCAACGCCTCGAGTAGCGGTGTCGGTGTCGCGGCGGCACCGTGCACGAACACATGCATGCTGCTGGCGACCAATCCCACTGCCTCGTCTGCCGAAACTGCTCGTTGTTCCCAGTCCAACATCCGACAAATGTAATGGGGTCGGGAGTCATTTTTCACGATTCGTAAAATGACTCCCGACCCCCTTTTTTTCTTTTTTTTTCAGCTAGCCAACCCAGCTGTGCAGCGTGTTGATGTACTGGGCGCGCTCGAACGATTCGCCATCGGCCGTCCCCTTCAGGCTGACGGCCCCTCGCGCCTCGTCCACGGTCACCATCTGGTGCCACTCCAGCCAACGCTCCAAGGCACTGCGCATCAGCGCGACGTGGGCCGGACCATGTCGCAGCAGCGCCGACACGAGTTGCACGACGTCCGCACCGGCGAGAATCGCTTTGATTCCGTCATGCGGCTCGGCGACGCCGCCCGAGAGCGCCAATGAGGGGCGCACCCTGCCGCAAAGGACCGCCATCCATCGCAGGCGGAGCGGCAGTTCCGCGTTGGTGGAGAGATCGGCCTGTGGCGACATCGACATCGTGCGGATGTCGATGTCGGGTTGATAGAACCGGTTGAAGAGAACCAGTCCATCGGCGCCGGCCTCGTCCAGCTGGCGCGCGAAGTGGCCGAACGCCGTGAAGAAGGGCGACACTTTCACCGCGACCGGAATGCGTACGCACCGTTTCAGCTCGCGCACCATTGCGACGACGTGGGCTTCGATGTCGGCCCCGGAGAGGTGAGGCTCGGCCGGCACGTTGTAGACGTTCAATTCGAGTGCGTCGGCACCAGCCTGCTCGATGAGCGGCGCAAACGACAGCCACGACGTGGCGCGATGACCGTTGATCGACGCGATGATCGGAATCGCCACCGCACGCTTGGCGCGATCGACGTGGGCCGCGTAGTCGTCCGGGCCGAACGGATACTCGCTCCGATCCGGAAAGGGCGACACCGCGCCCGAGATTTGTTCCTCGAAGAGCGAGTGCAGTACCACCGCCGCGCAGCCGGCGTCTTCAAGGCGCCGGATCGTCTCGACCCGATACCCGTAGGGCGAGGCACCGGCGATGAACGGGTGCGCGAGCCTCATGCCGAGGTACGACGTGCTGGTATTCATGCCAGTGTGCGCGGCCAAATCGATGCCACGGACCACTGGCATGAACGCAGGGTGACGTGCCACGCGCCGTGGCGGGCGTCGTTGTCGTTGCGTGAAGTTCCGCGCGCGCTGCGAAGAATCCCGCGTCAGACGCGCACTTGCGGTGAGCGCTGTTCGGCCTGTGCCGCCGTCTGGATTGGCAGCGACAACGTGACCACGGTCCCCCCTTCGGGTGGACACGTGAGCGCCATACCACCGCCGTGCATCTCGGCCGTGCGCTTGGCGATCGGCAGCCCCAGGCCGCCTCCTCGAGCCTTGGTGGTGAAGAACGGCTCGAGCACCTGCTCGCGGATATCGTCGGGAATGCCGGGGCCGCTGTCTCGCACGGCGATCTCGGCGACGTCGTGCCGCCGCGTGATGGTCACCCGAATCCGCCCCTGACCGGACATGGCCTGCGCCGCGTTCAGCAGGAGGTTGAGGATCGACGCGCGGACCATCTCCGCATCGATGCGCACGACGAGCTCCTCGCCATCGACGATGAACTTGACCTGCTCCCCGGCCGGATCGCGGCGCACAATCGTGATCGCGTCGTGGACGAGCGGCCGGAGCTCGGTGGCGTGCAGGCGTGGTGCGCGCGGCCGCGCGAACAGCATCAGATCGTTGATCAGCTCGCTGAGCGAATCGATGCGCGTCACGATGTCGCGCATGACGGACACCTCGGGATCCTCGGTCGTGCGCCGGGACATCAGAATCTGGATCGCGCCCTTCACGCCGGCGAGCGGGTTCCGCACTTCGTGCGCCACCACGGCCGCCATCTGGCCGACGCGCGCGAGCGCAGCCTGACGCGCCAGCTGCTCCTCGGCTAATTTCCGCGCGGTGATGTCGGCGCGAATCGCGATGTACTGATACGGCTTGCCGCGCTCGTTGAGGAACGGCACGATCGTCGTGTCGACCCAGTAGAGATGGCCGTCCTTGGCGCGATTGCAGATCTCGCCGTGCCAGACGTGCCCGTTCGCAATCGTTACCCACAGATCGCGGATGAACTCCTTCGGATGGTGGCCGGAGTTGATGATGCGGTGATCCTGTCCGATCAGCTCGTCGCGGCTGTAGCCGGAGATCTGACAAAACTTGTCGTTGACGTAGCTGATGCGGCCCGAGACGTCGGTCGTCGCCACGATGGCGGCGTGGTCGAGCGCCCGTTTGATGTCGGTGAGCTGCTGGAATTCGTCGGGCACGAACGTTGGGTCCGGCTGAAGCCGGACACTACATCGTCCGGCTAAAGCCGGACACTACATCGTACACCGGCGGTTGAGAGCCACGCCGACGCTGGGGACTAGTTCTGACGACCGGGAAATCTTGCGGTGCCGCCGGCCTGTGCCGCGACCGTTGGCGCCATTGCCGTGGCTCTGGCGACGGCACGACCGTTGCCGGATCCACTGGCATGACACCCACTCCCCGGCCCGTGAGTCTCTCGATGCGATGTCCGCATTGCGGGCTGGCCGATGTGGCCGCCGGGCCGGAGCGCTCCGAGGTGATTGCGTGGTTCACCTGTCCGTCGTGCGGGCACGACTGGTCGGCGCGGGTGCGCAACGGACGACCCGTGACGGAGATGGTCATCGAAGTGCTGGCGCCTCAGGCGGTCCGCGCCTAGCCACGATTCTGTGGCCGCATTCCCACAACGCCCCCCCGTTGTGTGGATGGATTGGCTCTCATATTCGTGATCGGCCCGTCGCGGCCTAGAACGTATGTTGCTACTCCTGGCCGGTATGCATCGTGGCCGATCCCTTGCCGTGATGCTCATGCTGTGTGGCGTGGCGTCAGGGTGCTCCTCGGGCCCCACCGCACCATCATCGGCGCGAGTCACGTTGATCGGCACTGTCTACGCCGACGCCTCGGGCCGGACGATTCAGGACGTGCGCGTCGCAGTGGTCGATGGTGTCAACGCCGGCCGAGCGACGATGACCGATGGCGCCGGCGCCTACACGCTGACCGACCTCCTGCCGGGAACGATGACCCTGCTGTTCACGAGTTCCGGCTACCTCGATCTGCGCCGCATCGAGACGATTCAGCGCGATACGACGCTCGACGTGCGATTGGTGCGTGGACCGGAGCCAGGTGTCGTGCTCTCGGGACGCGTCACCACGATGTGGGGCGAGGTGCTCGGCGACGTCGGCGTTGAGGCGGTGCACGATGGCCGGGTGTTCGGCGGCGGCACGACCGATCGCAGTGGCGTCTACAGCATTCCCACGCTACCCACGCAGGACTACATCGTCCGCGCGCTCAAGTTCGGCTACGTCACGCCGCAGATTCCAGTGACGCTCGTGAGCAACACGACGCTAGACATCAGAATGGATCGCGTACGTGTATCCATTGTCGGATCCGTCGACCAAATGATGCCGTGCGTGGGGCCGATCATCGACGCGCGCGTCGAGATCGTCGACGGCCCCGACGCCGTGCCGCCGTTACGGCGAGCGTCTCCGGTTACTCGTTGTCGAACATCAACTGGGGCACGTTCACGCTCCGCGCATCGAAAAGCGGCTACACACCGGTGAGTGTGTCGATGAACGTCGCCGCCCCCGGCTCAGGGTTTCCGCCAGCGCCGCAGACCGTGAGGCAGGATTTCCGGTTGGAGAGAACGAGCGGGGGTTGTCCGTGACGCTGCGGTAGAAAACGCGGAGAAAACGGAGACAAGGATGTATCCTCTGCCGCATGGCGATTACACGCGGCACGATGACGGACGAGCAGCGCAAGTCGATCGCGCTCGAATACCTCAAGGCATTCGACAACAAAGGCGTCACCTCGAACGGCGGCAGCATCCTGGATCTGTTCGCCGACGACGCGCAGGTGTTCTTCCCGAAGTGGGGCCTCGCCACCGGCAAGACGCGGATCGGTCAGCTGTTTTCCGACTTCGGCGGGGGCATCAAGCACATCCTTCACGATTACGCGACGTTCAACTGGATCATGACTGGCACCGATGTGTTCGCGGTCGAGGGCACGAGCGCGGGCGAGTACAAAGACGGCCCCTGGCGTGCTGGCGTCACTCACGCCGGCCGATGGTGTGACGTCTTCGAAGTGCGCGACTTTTTGATTCAACGCTGCTTCATCTATCTCGATCCCGATTACGCCGGGCTCGATACCGCGCGCTATCCATGGCTCTCGGCGCATGACCGCGATCCGTCCAAGCCGATGGGTTAGCAGCCCGTGGTGAAATGCCGGCTGCATTCGACGAACGATGCATCCCCGCTCGCGGCGTTGCTAGGTCGATCGGGCGGCTGCACGAACTCTTAATTTGTTCATTGACGACCCGGTGCCGCGCTGCTAAACTGGTGGCGAACTCTTAATTTTTTAAAAGTTTTCGATGGCACGCACCCGATCGCCGGCGCTGACTGATGCAGAAGCCAGAGTCATGTCGGTCCTGTGGGAGCTGGGCACGGCGACCGTGGCCGACGTCGTCGACGGGTTGCGCCGCAAGCGAGCCGTCACCTACAGCACGGTGCAGACGATTCTGCGCATTCTCGAGGTGAAGGGCTACGTCGCGCACGAGAAGGTGGCGCGGGCGTTCATCTATCGGCCTCGAGTCGACGAGCGCCAGGCACGACGGCGGGCACTGCGGGTCCTGGCGAGGCGGCTGTTCAACGGGTCGTCGAGTCTCATGGTGTTGAACGTCCTGGAAGACGAGGCGCTGGACCCATCGGAGCGCAAACGGCTGAAAAAGATGATCGAGAACGCGTAGGGACGGTGTTGGCACTCACCCCAGTGGACGCGGTCCACCAGATGGAGCGCTTGTGGATGCCGTTCTGAACTGGATCTGGCAGGGAAGCGTCATCGCGGTCGTCACCACCGTGGTGCTCGCACTGACCGAACGGTCGCGTTCGCGCGATCGGTATCTGCTGGTATGGGTGGCCGTGTTCTCGGTGCTCGCGCTGCCCCTCGTGCCGCTGGTGTCGGAAGCGGCGCAGGGCGAGACGCCGTCGGGTGATGTCGTGACGGCGCAGCGGCCGCTGATCGCGATGCCGATCGCATGGTGGACGTCGACGACGACGCTCGTGGTCCTCTGGGCGCTCTGGTCAGCCGCCGTCGTGATTCGGCTGCTGCGTTCATGGGTGTGGCTGCGTCAGGTGAGGACGGCCGCCTCACCGCTCTCCGCCATTCGGCAACAACGGCTGTCGCATTGGACTGCACTCGCGGCGGACGGACGAGCCACGACTCTCGTCGTGTCGAGCCACGTGCGATCGGCGGCGGTGTTGGGCTGGGGATCGCCCGTGATCGCGCTGGCGCCGTCGCTGCTCGAGGAGCTCGATGACGACGAGCTCGATCGCATCGTGGTGCACGAATGGGCGCACGTCCGGCGCCGTGACGATCTGATGCAGGCCGTGCAGGCCGGCATTCGGGTCATCGCGGGTTGGCACCCAGCGGTGTGGTGGCTCGACCGGTATCTGCGCATCGAGCGCGAGATCGCCTGCGACGAGTTGGCAGTCGCGGTGATCGGATCGGCAAAGGAATACGCGTCGAGTCTGCTGAAGCTGGCGGAGCTGCCGCTCCCTCGGCTCGCGATGGATCCAGCGCTGACCGCGATTGGGCCGACCGCCCTCCGGCGCCGGATCGCGCGGATTCTGTCGCGCGAGCGAGGCACGTCGTCGCCGACGTGGCGCGCGGCGGCCGTTGCCGGGGGCACGGTGCTCTGCGTGCTGGCGGCCTCGCTCGGCAGCATTCGCGCGATTGCGGCCACGGTCGCCGTGGCGGAAGCGCCAGTCGACGGCCGAAAGTCGCCGCCCGCAACCACCAGTGACGTCGCGAGCCAATCGACGCCGAATGTTCGCAGCGATCCTGGCGCCGCGGCGCCGACACCAGTTGCATCCAGCCAGCCAGCGCGCCCGATCGCGACGCCGCAGACGCACTCTGTGCCGATTGCGCCGGCGATCGAATCGACGACGACCCCGCGCGTGCCAGAGATCAGCGCGGCTCGTGTCGACCTTGCGTTTAACGCCGGAGCGCCGCGCGGCGTGTCGCCGACAGGTGACCCCGCGGCGGCGACACCGGTCGTGCCGTGGCGTGGAGCCGCGAGTGCGGGCGTGGCCGTAGGCCGCGAGTCGCGAGAGGCCGCCGTCGCCGCGGCTGGGTACTTCACCCGGCTCGGCAAGCGAGTGGCCGCCGCCTTCTAAGGTTCGTTGCTCACGACAAGGATGTGCCCGTGCGAGTGCACCTCGTAAACCCGAGCGATCTCTCCTTCGGTACCGCGGTCATCACGCCACGATGGTTGTACGTACTGGCCGCGGCGACGCCCGACCACTACGGTGTGCCCGCGATCGTCGACGAGACGTTGGAGCCCTTCGACCTCGACACGGTCGCGCCGCGCGATGTCGTCGGGATCGGCATTCACACCGGCAACGCGCTGCGCGGGTACGAGTTGGGGCGCCGTGCCCGTGACCGCGGCGCGTATGTCGTGTTCGGCGGCATCCACGCCTCGCTGTTCCCCGATGAGGCGCGCGAGCACGGTGCCGCCCACGCGGTCGTCAGTGGAGATGGCGATCTCGTCTGGGCGAGTGTCCTGCACGACTGCGAGTCCGGATCTCCGATGCCCGGCTACGCGGGCGGGCGCGTCAGCGGCGACGCGTTCGTGCCGGCGCGATGGGATCTGCTTCCGGCAGACAAATACATGTGGGCCTCGGTCCAGACCGTGCGTGGGTGCCCCAAGCACTGCTCGTTCTGTTCGGTGTGGCGGACGGATGGCCAGCAGCCCCGGCAGCGCGCCGTCGAGGCCGTCGTGCGCGAGGTGGTGGCGCTGCGGCGCAAAGGCTTCAGGTTCATCGTCCTCGCCGATGACAACTTCTATCCAGTGACACTCGCCGATCTCGCCGCCGCCGATCGGCGCAGTGACAAGCGGCACCTCGATGAGCTCACCGAATTGCGACAGGAACGATTCGACCTGATGGCGCAGCTCGAGCAGCTCCCGGCCGACACCGTGTTCTTCACGCAGATCACGATGGAAGCGGCCGAGGATCCGGAGTTTCTCACCGCGATGCGACGGGCGCGGATCCGTGGGGCCCTCGTCGGGATCGAATCGGTGACGCCCGAAGGCCTCAAAGCGATCTTCAAGAACTTCAATGAGTCCGGCGAATCGCTCGTCGAGCGCCTGCAGGCGTTCCGCGCGCACGACCTTCACGTGCTGGGGTCGTTCATCTTCGGGCTGCCTACCGACAACGCGTCGACGTTCAAGGCGACGGCCGATCTGGCGCATCGTGCGGGTGTGACCTTCGCGCAGTTCGTATTGCTCCAGCCGCTGCCGGGCACGCTCGATTTCGCGAAGTGGGAGCGCGAGTCATCCGACGTCCCGTCGATCGACGGCATACCGTTGACACGGTATTGGCTGATTCCCAACTCGCGGCGGCCGCGGATCTACACGCCGCATCCGTCGATGTCGCCCGACGAGATCCGAACGCGGACGCAAGGGGTGTGGAACAGCTTTTACGCGTTCGGCGCCGTCTGGCAGCGCTCGACGTGCGTGAAATCGTTGCGGTCGCGTCTGGCATTCGTGCTGATCTCGAAGCTGTATCGACAGATGTACGCGAACACCGGTATCGCCACCGACAGCGCGCGCGTCGCGCGCTCAGCGAAGCGGGCGCGCGTGCTGGCGAAAGTCGCTCGGCGGCTGTTCATGGCTGCGCCGATGCCGGATCTCGCCGAACCGGCGCAGCTCGAGCCGGCCCCCGACCGTCGGATACCGCTCCGGATCGTGACGTAGCGGGCCGCAACGCCCCCAGCTCAAATTTGTCAAAAATCTCCGTGTGTCTGCGGCGCGGCGGTTCGCGATCCGTTGGCGGATGCGCCGATTTCTCAGATAATGTCCGGCGTCAGTCCGGCTGCCGTCCTCGCGCGGGGCGCTTCGACGGGCAAGAACGCCGGACACTACGTACCAGCTTCATCTAGCGAGACAACGATGCGAAAAGCGATATTCGGTTTGGCGATCGCTGCCCTCATTGCCGTGGTGTCGGCGAGCGTTCAGGGGCAGGGGGCCGTCGACTACATCACGGGAGTCGTGCAGGGGCCATCGGGCCCTGAGGCTGGCGTCTGGGTGATCGCCGAGACGAAGGACCTGCCGACGAACTTCATCAAGATCGTCGTCACCGACGATCGCGGCCGCTTCATGCTGCCCGAGCTGCCCGCTGCCAGTTACAGCGTGTGGGTCCGCGGCTACGGCCTGGTCGATTCCGCCAAGACACAGATGAAGCCGAGTGCGACCGCCGTGACGCTGAAGGTCAACGCGGCGAAGACGCCGCAAGAGGCCGCGCAGGTGTACCCCGGCAACTACTGGCTGTCGATGATGCAGCCGCCGGACCCGAGCTTGTTCCCGGGCACGGGTGAGAAAGGTAACGGGGTCGGTCCGGCGATGCTGTCGCAGAACCACTGGATCAACTCGCTCAAGTCCGACTGCAACTTCTGCCATCAACTGGGCAACAAGCTGACGCGCAGCGTCGATCACGTTTTGAAAGCCAAGCCCGATCTGAAGACGCATGCCGAGGCCTGGGAATGGCGACTCGGCACGGGCGTTCGCGGGACGGCGATGTACGGCGTGTTGAACAACCAGGGCAAGGAGCCCTCGCTCAAGGTCTTCTCCGACTGGACGCAGCGCGTGGAAAAGGGCGAGGTGCCGCCGGCGCCGCCGCGGCCGAAGGGCGTCGAGCGCAATGTGGTCCTGACGCTGTGGGATTGGGGCACCGATCACTCGTTCATGCACGACGAGATCTCGACCGACAAGAACCACCCCACCGTCAACGCCAAGGGACCGATCTATGCGGTCTCGGCCGGGCACGGCACGTTGGTACTGCTCGATCCCAAGCGGAACGTGACCGAGGAGCTCGAGATTCCGACGCGCGCACCGCGCGAGACGGTGCCCTCACGCTTCCCGAAGCCGACACGCCCCTCGCTCTGGTGGGGGGAACAGTGGCTGTGGTCGAACCCGCCGTATAACCCGGCCGACCCGCACAACCCGATGCTCGACAGCAAGGGTCGCGTGTGGATGACGTCGAAGATCCGCCCGAATCAGAATCCCGCGTGGTGCAGCGATCCGAAGAACAAGTTCGCCGAGTGGTATCCGCTGACCGGCAGCGGCCGGCAGGCCTCGTACTACGATCCCACCACGAAGAAGTTCACGTTGATCGATACGTGCTACGCGACGCACCACCTGCAGTTCGACAACGACCCGAACGAGACGGTCTACTTCAACGAGCTGAGCGGCCCCATGTTCGGCTGGATCGACACGAAGGTGTACGACCAGACGAAGGACGAGCAGCAGGCCAACGGCTGGTGCGGCCAGGTGCTCGACACCAACGGCGATGGCAAGATCACGCGCCCGTTCAACATGCCCACCGGGCGTGGCGCCGACTCGCTGCTCTATGCCGGCGACACGACTGGCGGCAGCGCCGCCCCGGCCGGGCGCGGGCGCGGTGGTCCACCGGCGGCGTTCGACGCCACGCGCGACACGATGATCAACTTCGCGCTCTATGCGGTGATCCCGAGCCCGGTCGACGACAGCGTGTGGGGCGTCAGCGAAAGCTATCCGGGATTTCTGGTGCGCCTCGAGCGTGGCAACAATCCGCCGTCGTCGTGCAAATCGCTCGTGTTCAAGGTGCCCGAGCCCGGCTTCGATCCACGCGGCGTCGACATCGATCGCAACGGCGTCGTCTGGACGGCGCTCGCGGGCAGCAGCCACCTGGCGAGCTTCGACTTCCGGAAGTGCACCGATCTCAAGGGCCCGGCCAAGCGCGATGGCAGCCAGTGCAAGGAAGGCTGGACGCTGTATCTGACCGACGGCCCGAAGCTGAAAGGCACGCAGGTCCCGGCCGACTTCCACTATTACAACTGGGTGGACCAGCAGAACGTCCTTGGCATGGGTGCCAACAAACCGCTCGCCACTGGATCGAACTCCGATGCACTGCTGGTGCTCGATCCGCAGTCGAAGCAGTGGACGACGCTGCGTGTGCCGTATCCGCTCGGGTTCTACTCACGCGGACTCGACGGCCGCATCGATGATCCGAACGGCGGTTGGAAGGGCCGCGCGCTCTACGCCAACTACGGCACGCACTTCGTGTGGCACATCGAAGGCGGGAAGGGCACGAAGGGCAAGCTGGTGAAGTTCCAGGTGCGGCCTGATCCCTTGGCGCGCTAGATCGAGAGAGGTAACGGAGGTTACGGAGAAAACGGTCTTCAACACGGAGCAACGGAGGAACGGAGATCGGATGGAGATCGCCACACATCGACGCCCACCACCACAAGCCATCGAAACTGGAGCGGCTTGCGGTGGTGAGCGTCGGTGTGGCGCACTCCGTTCGTTCTCCGTTGCTCCGTTTCTCCGTGTTAAACCCGTTTCCTCCGTAGTCTCCGTTCACTCCAGTGCGTGGTAGGATCAGCGCCGCAATCCAGGTTGCACCCCGTCCGCGGAAAGGGACGATCCCACCTGCGCGTCTGACCATCCACTTCTTCTTCTGCCCACAGCGGACTTCGGGCGACAGAAGGAGGCGTGTGATGTCGTCAGATCTCCCATTGCGTCCCAACCTCGAATATCTCAAGAAGCGAGCCAAGGAACGGCTGCGTGAGCTCCAGCAAAGGGACCCGGCAGCGAAGCTCGCCGACGCACAGCACGCGATCGCACGGGAGTTCGGGTTTCTGAACTGGTCTCAGCTCAAAGCCTCGGTCGGCGCGGCAGCGAGTGTTCCCGATCCGTCGACCGCGACGCCGCCGGCAGCGTCGGTGTTCGCGCGCTTCACGACGCGAGCCAAGCAGGCGCTGTTCTTCTCGCGATTCGAGGCGGGCGAGTTCGGCCATCCGTCGATCGACCCCGAGCACGTGCTCCTCGGAATGGTACGCGCGCGGTTCGGCGCGGCTCGGCTCTACGCGAAGAGCGGTCTGTCGCTCGAGCGAATCCGCGCCGACGTCAGCGCCCGGCGACACGCGAGCGAGCCGTTATCGATCGCCGTGATCATCGCGTTCAGCGACGAGACGAAACGTGCGGTGCAATTCGCCACCGAAGAAGCCGATCGGCGGCATCACGATGCCATCGGCACGCCTCATTTGCTGCTGGGTCTGCTGCACGACGAGCGCTCGATCGCCTCGGCGATCCTGCGTGACAACGGCGTGACGCTCGAACACGTTCGAGAGGTGATTCAGGATCTCATCGACGAGGAGACGAGAACGTAGAGGGAGCCGCCTACTTGCCGACGAGGCGCGGGACGTCCTTCTCGTTCTCGAGACACGCGTACTCGAGCAGATCGGTATCGAGCGCGAGGTGCTGATTGACGCTGACGGTCCACGGCTTCGTGTAGGCCTTCGGATCGTCGATCGTCACCTGCACCTGCAGCGTGCCGTAGTTCGGGCGGCGGAACCGCTCGGTCATCTTCGCCTGGTCGGTCAACGGGCTGCCGAAGAAGTCGGCCCAGAGGCCGTCGCGAAGACCGACGGTCTGTACGACGAGGGTGTCGCCGTCCCATGTGCCGACCGAATAGCCGTACCACGCCGGCTGCGGATCGGCGGGTAGTGGCCGTCCGTCGAGGTAAATCTGCCGGAACTCCATGTTCCGTTCGTGCAGGATCACGAGCAGGCCCGGTTGCTGCAGGATCTTCTTCGGCAGCGGATGCGCCATCATCTGCAGCGGGCCGATCGGCAGGCAGCGGGCGTCTGGATTGTCCTTGGCGTTGTCCTCCTTGCGCCGCTTGGCCAGATCAGCCGCCCACGGCTGATAGGGCGGTGGGGAGCCGTTGAGTCCGTGCCGCAGATCGAAGAAGACTGTTCTCGGCGCCCCGCCGGTGCCTTCGCTGCCGGGCGGTCCCACGCCGTCGTTGTTCCAGACGCCGGACAGGTCCGGCTTGCCATCGGCGGTTCGCGGGGCACGGGCGGTGAGGTTCGGCTTTCCGTCTTTCGTTCGGGGTACACCGGCGGTGGGATAGCGAAGCCACTGCGCGGCCGTGGTCGCGGACGCCGCGAGCACCGCGATGATCAGGACGATCGATGGTCTGGGCACGGCGTGATTATCCGCGAGAATGGACGCGGCGGTCTCACGCGCCGGGTCGAAAGGCCGTGGCCTACACTGTATGCTCGGGTGCAACGATGATTCTCAAGCAGTACTACCTCAATTGTCTGGCCCACGCCTCGTATCTCATTGGCGACGAGGCGACCGGCACCGCGGCCCTCGTCGATCCGCAGCGCGATACCGATCGGTACCTCGCCGATGCTGCGGAGCACGGACTGCAGATCCGTCACGTGTTCCTCACGCATTTCCACGCTGACTTCATTGCGGGCCACCTCGAGCTGCGCGATCGAACCGGCGCGGAGATCCATCTCGGGTCGAAGGCGAAGGCGGAGTATCCGTTCACGCCGATGGCCGATGGCGACAGCCTCGAGTTCGGACGGGTTCGGCTGACGGTGCTCGAGACGCCCGGCCACACCATCGAGTCGATCTCGATCCTGGTGTTCGATCTCGATCGCGACGCGGCGAAGCCGCAGGCGATCCTCACGGGCGACACCTTGTTCATCGGCGACGTCGGTCGGCCCGATCTGCGCGCGTCGCTGGGCTGGTCGGCTGACGATCTCGGCCGTCATCTCTATCGATCGCTGCGCGACAAGCTGCTGACGCTGCCGGACGAGACCCTGGTCTATCCGGCTCATGGCGCCGGCTCGCTGTGCGGCAAGCAATTGAGCAAGGAGACCGTCTCGACGCTCGGCGAGCAGCGCCGAACGAACTACGCGCTGCAGCCGATGACCGAGCCGGAGTTCGTCGCGCTCGTCACCGCCGATCAGCCGGACGCGCCGTCGTATTTCACCTATGACGCCGTGCTCAATACCAAAGAGCACCGGACGCTGGAGACGATGATCGAGGATCAGCTCAAACCGCTCGACATCGACGTCGTGCTGGCGTTGCAGTCGACGGGGGCGCAGGTGCTCGACGTGCGCGATGCCGCCGAATACGCCCGCGCGCACTTGATCGGCAGTCTGAACATCGGGCTCAACGGCAGCTATGCGACCTGGGCGGGCACGATCCTCGACAAGGACAAGCCGATTGTGATCGTCGCCGAGCCCGCCAAGGAGGCGGAAGCTGCGATGCGTCTGGGCCGCATCGGCTTCGACAGCCTGGTGGGATATCTCAACGGCAGCATCGCGGCACTCGAAGCGAGGAAGGACCTGCTGACCGGCACCGATCGGCGAAGTCCGGGCGAGGTCCAGGAGCTGCTCGCCTCGTCATCGCCACCGCTCGTTCTCGATATACGGAATCCCAAAGAAGTGGCGCAGCGGCGTCTCGAGGGCAGCGTCAACATCCCGCTCAATCACCTGCGCGACCGGCTCGACGAACTGCCAAAGGACCGGCCCATACTCGTGCACTGCGCCGGCGGCTACCGATCGTCGATCGCGGCCGGTCTGCTGCAGCAGCGCGGCTTCGAGGTCATCGAGCTCGCCGGCGGGCTCGCTGCCTGGGATGCGGCCGGTCTCGCGTTGGCCGGCTGATGTAATCTGAAGCCTTTGACCTGATGCCGAGAGCCTGGCCCAGGCCTGAATCCTGATTCCTGTCTCCTGATTCCTATGGTTGTGCAGAAGTTCGGTGGCACATCTGTCGCCGATCCGAGTGCCATTCGACGTCTGATCGAGATCGTGCGGACGGCCCGTGCGCGCGACGGTCGCGGGCCTGCCGTGGTCGTGTCGGCGATGAGCGGCGTCACCGATGCGCTGCTCGCCATGGCAACCGCAGCCGGCTCCGACCGCCTGGCAGACGCGCTGCCAATCGTGGAGCAGCAACGCGAACGACACCTGGCAGCGGCGCGAGAGCTGGTTCCACCGCCGGCGCAGCAGCCGCTCCTCGATCAAATCGGCGATCACTTCAATCAGCTCACCGGCGTCGTCCGTGCGCTCGCCGTGCTGCGCGAGGTGTCGCCGCGCACGCTCGACGTCGTCGCGTCGGCGGGTGAGTTGCTCTCGTCGCGGATGGTGGCGGCCGCGCTGATCGCCGCCGGTGTGGCCGCGGAGTGGGTCGACGCCCGAACGGCGATCGTGACCAACGACGATCACACGCGTGCCGCGCCGCTGACGCGCGAGACGAATGAGGCGCTGGCGAGAACGATGCTGCCGGTGCTGGATGCCGGGCGCATCCCGGTCGTCGGCGGCTTCGTCGGCGCAACGCTCGATGGCCACACTTCGACGCTGGGGCGCGGCGGTTCCGATTACTCGGGCGCGTTGGTGGGGGCAGGCGTCGGCGCGACGGAAATCCAGATCTGGACCGATGTCGACGGCATGCTGAGCGCAGATCCCCGCGTCGTCAAATCGGCGCGGCTGGTCAAGCAGTTGTCGTTCGCCGAGGCGGCCGAGCTCGCGTATTTCGGTGCCAAGGTGCTGCACCCGAGCACGATTCTCCCCGCGGTCGAGCGAAACATCCCGGTGCGCATCCTGAACTCGTGGAAACCTGAAGCCACCGGCACGCTGATCACGGCGAGCGGCTCGTCCGGCGCGTACGAACGCGAGGAGTATTACATTCAACCAGCCTCCGAACGTGCCGCCCACGCGCGAGTCGGACACACCGTTGCGCGAGCAGGCCAGACGGTGGCCGCCCCGCGCCTGACCGGCCTGGCGTCGAAGCGGGACGTCACCGTGATCGACATCACGTCGAGCCGCATGCTCATGGCCTACGGCTTTCTTCGACGCGTGTTCGAGGTGTTCGAGCGGTTCCGCACGGCGGTCGACATGGTGACGACGTCCGAGGTCAGCGTGTCGATCACCGTGGACGATCGGCGGCATCTCGACGAGATCGTCGAAGCGATCTCGGAATTCGCCGAGGTGTCGGTCGAACGCGACATGGCGCTCCTGTGCGCGGTCGGCGACGTGTTACGCGACATGCCGGAGCTGGGTGGCAAAGTGATCGGCGTGCTCGAGGAAGTGCCACTGAGGATGATTTCGCAGGCGGCCTCGCGCCGGAACATCACGGTCGTGCTCCGTCAGTCGGACCTCCCGCATGCGATGGAACGGCTGCACGAGGAGTTCTTCCAATGAGGCCCCAGGGCCCAGGCCTCAAGCCCCAGAACGGGGTCAGAGCTGGGGTCAGACCTGGGGTCAGACCCCGACCTCCGGTGCAGAGCCCTACAGCTGAAGCCCAGAGCCCAGAGGTCTGAAGAGTCATATCGATGCCGAAGCTATTGATCGTCGGGTACGGCAAGATGGGGCGGATGGTCGACGGGATGGCGGCCGACCACGGCTTCGAGGTTGTCGGTCGCGTCGATGTGGACCGCGACGAATGGAACGACGCGGACGTCGCGGTCGATTTCACGACGGCCGGGGCGGTCCAGGCGAATTTCCACCGGTACATCGACCGCCGGCTACCGGTGGTGATCGGCACGACCGGCCTGGGCGAGCATGCGCGGGAGCTTCAGTCGCGTGCCGCCGCGTCGGGGCTCGGCGTCGTGGCGGCGCCGAACTTCTCGATCGGCGTGAACATCTTCCAGATGGTGGTCGAAGAGACGGCCCGCATGATGATGGCGCACCCTCAGTATGGCGCCTGGATCCACGAGGCCCATCACTCCGCCAAACGCGATGCGCCGTCGGGCACGGCACTGCTCCTGCGCGACGCGATGGTCGAGGCCGGCTTCACTCGCCCGATCGACATCTCGGCAACGAGGGCTGGCGCGATTCCCGGCATTCACACGATCGGATTCGACGGTCCATCGGATACGATCGAGCTGACGCACACGGCGCGCGATCGCCGTGGCTTTGCCGCAGGCGCGTTGCTGGCGGCCCGGTGGGTTCAGGGCCGGACCGGCTGGTACACGATGCAGGATGTACTAAAAGGCACGTCGTAGAGGCGGGTCCTCAGGACTCGTAGAGGCGGGTCTTCAGACCCGCCGGGAGACACACCATGCGCACACCCTTCACAGGCGTCGGCACAGCGTTAATTACGCCGTTCACGAAGGATGGCTCTCTCGACGAGCCTGCGGTCAAGCGCCTGGCGAAGCGACAGATTGACGGCGGTGTGCACTTTCTCTCTCCATGCGGTACCACCGGCGAAGCGCCCACGCTCACGCATCGCGACAAGCTTCGCGTCGTCGAGCTCGTCGTCGAAGAGGCCAACGGTCGTGTGCCGGTACTGGCAGGCGCCGGCGGCTACGACACCAAGGAAGTGATGGAGCTGGCGCGCGATTTGGAGCGTGTCGGTGCGTCCGGCATCCTCTCGGTGACCCCGTACTACAACAAGCCGACGCAAGAGGGCTTGTTTCAGCACTACAAGGCGATCGCGGAGAGCATGCCGTTGCCGATCGTGCTGTACAACGTGCCGGGTCGAACCAGCGTCAACATGTCGGTCGAGACGGTGCTGCGCCTGTCCGAGCTCCGGAACATCGTCGCCGTCAAGGAAGCCTCGGCCAACGTGGTGCAGATGACGGAGATCGTGGCGGGCGCGCGTGAAGATTTCATGCTGCTCAGCGGCGACGACCCGCTGACCGTCCCGGTGATGGCGATTGGCGGACGCGGCGTCATCTCGGTCGCCTCGAATGAGGCGCCGTCGGAGATGGCGCAGATCGTCGAGCTGTGCGAGAAGGGCGACTTCGCGGCCGCTCGCAAGCTGCAGGCCTGGCTGCTGCCGCTGATTCAGGTGAACTTCATCGAAACCAATCCCGGCCCCTGCAAGGCCGCGATGGCCGCGATGGGGTTGATCGAGGAAACCTATCGCCTGCCCATGGTGGCGCCGAGTCCCGCCAACAAGGAAAAGATCGTGCGCGTGCTGCAGCAGCTCAAGATGCTGGGTGCCGCCGCGCGAGCGTGAAGCAGGCCCCAGGCCCTGGGCCCTGGGGCCTGACAACCGTGTCCATCGCGGCAGATATCACACACCTTTTCGAGCAGGGCGACGCGGCGCCGAAGGACGCCGCGCGCGCCGCATTTCTCGCGCTCCGATCGGAGCTGGCGGCCGGTCGCGTGCGCGCCGCCGAACCCGACGCTTCGTCGTCCACGGGGTGGCGCGTGAACATCTGGGTCAAGCAGGGCATTCTGCTTGGCTTTCGTTTCGGCGAGATCGTCGACATGGGCATCGGTCGAGGGCGATGGCAGTTCTTCGACCTCGACACCATGCCGCTCAAGCCGATCGATCCCGCCAGCGGCGTGCGCCTCGTGCCGGGCGCATCGTTCGTGCGCGACGGCGCCTTTGTCGGCGCGGGGGTGATCTGCATGCCGCCGATGTACATCAACGTGGGCGCCTACGTCGACGAGGACACGCTCGTCGACTCGCACGCGCTCGTCGGATCGTGTGCGCAGATCGGGCGGCGCGTGCATCTCAGCGCCGCCGCGCAGATCGGCGGCGTGATCGAGCCGGTCGGCGCGATGCCGGTCATCATCGAGGACGACGTCCTGGTCGGCGGTAACTGCGGGGTCTACGAGGGCGCGATCGTCAAACGCCGCGCAGTCCTCGCGGCCGGCACGATCATCACGGCCTCGACGCCGCTGTACGACCTGCCGAACGAACGCATCATCACGCCCAAGCCGGGCGAGCCGCTGGTCGTGCCCGAGGGAGCCGTCGTCGTCCCTGGCGCGCGGCAGATGGCACAGGGAGCGGGGCGTCAGTGGGGACTGTCACTCGCAACACCGGTGATCGTGAAATACCGCGACGAGAATACCGACGCGCGAACCGAGCTGGAACGATGGATACGGGGATAGTCCCTTGTTCTTGGGCCTTGGTTCTTGGTCCGTGCTTAGTCCTTGGTCCGTCCAGAGTCCTTGGTCCGTCCTGGGTCCTTGGTCCGTCCTGGGTCCTTGGTCCGTCCTGGGTCCTTGGTCCAGAGTCCGCAGTTCACATTTGCGATTTACCGATCCCCGCGCCAGGACCAAGAACGAAGGACCATGGACGGACCAGGGACCTGGAACGGACCAAGCACCAGGGCCCAAGGCCCAAGGACATACTCGATGATTGACCCGGTAGGGCTGACCCGCCGCCTTGTCGACATCGACTCGACGACTGGTCGCGAAGGCGAGGTCGCCGCGTGGTTAGCGGGGTTGCTGCGCAATGATGGGTATCAGGTCACCGAGCAGCCGGTCACGGCGGGGCGGTTCAATCTCTACGCTCACCTGGGCACGCCGCCGCAGATCGTCCTCTCGACCCACTTCGATTGCGTCCCGCCTTTTTTCCCCAGCCGCGTCGAGCGAGGGCTGGTGTTCGGACGGGGCGCATGCGATGCGAAAGGCATCATTGCCGCACAGATCGCCGCCGCCGAATTGCTGCGCGCCTCAGGTGAGACGCGGTTTGCGCTGCTATTCCTCGCCGGGGAGGAACGGGGCAGCGACGGCGCGCGCGTGGCGAACGAGCACGCGCCCGCGGGCATCCACTATCTGATCAACGGCGAGCCGACCGACAATCGCCTGGGCGCAGCCACCAGGGGTGTGTTGCGGGTGCGCCTGCATGCGGCCGGACGCGCCGCTCACTCAGCGTTTCCCGAATTGGGCGACTCGGCCATCGACAAGCTGCTCGATGCGTTGATGGTCATTCGCGGCATCGCATTGCCCGACGATCCGATCCTTGGCCGTACTCATTACACGGTTGGTCTCATCGAAGGCGGTGTCGCGCCCAACGTGGTCTCGCCGCATGCGTCGGCGGAGCTGCTGTTTCGCACCGTGGGCGACGGCGCGCGCGTCCTCGAGTTGTTGAAGGTCGTTGAGACCCTGGTGACGGTCGAGCAGGTGCTCGATATCGCCGCCGTTCGCATGCACACCCTGCCTGGCTTCGAATCCGCCGTGTTCCCCTTTACCACGGACGTGCCGGTGTTGACGCGATGGGGGACGCCGATGCTGATCGGGCCAGGATCGATCCACGTCGCCCATACAGACGAGGAGCACGTCTCGATCGACGAGCTTCTGCAGGCGGTGAAACTGTACCGCTCGCTCGCCGAACGGTTGCTTGCTGAAACCGAGGAATTTGCTGATTCCTGATTCCTGGTTCCCGATTTCTGCTTGGCGACGCGCCGTACGGTAAACTGAATCTCTTGGGTGCGCCGCATCGCGGCCCGGACCCTGTGCAACTTCAGCCTGCGAACCGCGTCAGGGCCGGAAGGCAGCAGCGCTAAGTAGACCCTGAGGTGTACGCAGGTGCACCGGGTCGCGGTGGGGCGCATCCAACTCAATCCTCAGGATTCGTTCCCTTCAATGGCCTATCAGGTTCTCGCACGCAAATGGCGGCCGCAGCGCTTCGACGACGTCGTCGGGCAGGAGGCGGTGACGCGCACGCTGCGCAATGCGATTGCGAGCGGCCGGCTGGCGCACGCCTTCGTGTTCGCCGGCTCGCGCGGGTGCGGGAAGACGACCACCGCGCGGATTCTGGCGCGCGCGCTCAACTGCGAGCAGGGGCCGACGCCCGATCCCTGTGGCCAGTGTGATGCGTGCGTCGAGATCGCGCAGGGGCGCGACATCGACGTGATGGAGATCGACGCGGCGAGCCATACGCAGGTGGACAACATCCGCGAGGTGGTGCTGTCGGGCCTGTCGATCACCCCCGTTCGCGACCGCTATAAGGTCTTCATCATCGACGAGGTGCATCAGCTCTCCTCGCACTCGTTCAACGCGCTGCTCAAGTCGATCGAGGAGCCGCCGGCGCACGTCGTCTTCATGATGGCGACGACCGAGCTGCACAAGATCCCCGACACGATCCTGTCGCGGTCGCAAGTCTTCGAGTTCCGCACGATTTCGCCGCGCGCGATCGTCGAGCAGCTGCGTCGAATCGCGACGGCGGAGAAAGTCGAGGTGTCGGACGCAGCGCTCGCGTTGATTGCGCGCGCGGCCGAAGGAAGCATGCGCGACGCGCAGAGCGCGCTCGACCAGGTGATGGCGTTCGCCGGGACGACGATCTCGGTCGACGACGTCTCGACGGTGCTCGGACTAGTGGGTCGCGATCTGTTGCTCGACATCGTCGACGCGGTGTTCGACGAGGACGGGCCGCGTGCGTTCGCGCTGGCCGATCGGGCAACCGAGTCGGGACACGACTTGCGGCTGGTCTGTCGCGAGCTGACCCGCGTCGTCCGCGACATGATGATTCTCTCGGTCGATCCCGCGCGCGCCGGCGACGGTGAGCTGGCCGAGGGAGAAATCGTGCGATTGAAGGCGGTCGCCGGACGCTGCTCGCGTGAAGATCTGATGCGCGCGTTCGATCTGCTCGCCAAGGCGGAGCAGGACATTCGCGCGGCCTCGCACCCGCGGTATCACTTCGAGATGGTGCTGCTGCGCTGGATGCATCTGCGCAAGCTGGTACCGCTGGTCGACCTGCTCCAGGGCGGCGGCGCGGCGATGACCGGACCGACAGGCAGTAAGACCGCACCGACCAGAAGTGCCATCGCACCGACAAGAAGCACGGTCGCACCGACCCGGGACACCAGCGCATCGACAAGCGGCACACCCGCACCGACACGTGCGTCCGTCGCACCGCCGGCCGGCGTGCTCGCTGCAGGCGCCGGCCCGCTCGCCCCCGCGAGCGACACCGTTGCGCCGGCGCGCAACGTGGTCGCGCCGCAGAACGCTCTGAAGGATGCCTTGCTGGCAGAGATTCGTTCGGTCAAGAACACGCTGTATAGCCTTGCCGTGGCGCAGGCGCAGCGGATCGACGTGACCGAGGATCGCATCACGTTTACGTTCGCGTCGAACCAGAACGTCGCGCGGATGCAGCTCGAGCAGAACCGCAGCTGGCTCGAGTCGGTGGCCGAGCGGCTGTCCGGCAAGCGCATGCCGGTGACCGCGATACAGACCGACACCGCGTCGGCGCCGTCGGAAGGCAGCCACGCCGCGCCACCGGCCGGCAATGCGCCCAAGCGCGATTTGAAGGCGGAGGCATTGTCCTCCTCCGGCGTGCAGGCGCTTCTCGACGTCTTCCCGGCGGAGATTCGCGACGTCGAGGAAATGGATTCATGAACATCCTCTCGATGATGCAGCAGGCCAAGGAGATGCAGGAGCGCCTGCAGAAGCAGATGGCCGATCTCCGCGTCGAGTCGACCGCCGGCGGCGGCATGGTGACGGTCGTGCTCGACGGCACCAAACAGGTTCGGTCGCTGCGGATCGATCCGACCATCGTGTCCAAAGACGATGTCGAAATGCTGCAGGATCTGATCGCCGCGGCGGTGAACGATGCCATCCGCAAGGTCGATCAGCAGCTTGGCCAGTCGATGTCGGGACTTCTGAGCTCGCTGAAGCTCCCTTAGTGGTCGTTGTGACTGGTACTCTTTCAGTGGAGACACTCCACTAGTGCCCTACGCGGTGACCCGTCGCACGCCTGAATGCTTCCCGAACCCCTTGCTCGTCTGATCGAGCAGTTGCAGAAACTGCCCGGCATCGGCGCCAAGAGCGCGCAGCGCCTGGCGTTTCACGTACTCAAGAACACCCGCGACGATGCCGAGCAACTGTGCGAGGCGATTCGCGACGTGAAGGACCGCGTCACGTACTGCTCGAATTGCAATAACATCACCGATATCGATCCGTGCCCGTTCTGTACGAGCGCCACGCGCGATCAGCGTCTGATCTGCGTGGTCGAGGAGCCGCAGAACGTCAGCGTGGTGGAGAAGACGCGCGAGTTTCGCGGCGTCTACCACGTGTTGATGGGTGCGCTATCGCCGCTGCACGGCGTCGGGCCCGACGATCTGAAGATCAAAGGTCTGCTCGCGCGCGTCGGGACGGGATCGGTCGACGAGGTGATCCTGGCGACCAATCCGACGGTGGAAGGCGAGGCGACGGCCTTGTATCTGGCCCGCCTGCTGAAGCCCCTGGGTGTGCGGGTGACGCGCATCGCGATGGGAATCCCGGTGGGATCGGACCTCGAATATACCGATGAAGTCACGATGACGCGCGCCATGGAGAACCGCCGGGATTTGTGATGCTTCCCGCCTCCTACCAGCTTCCTGCTGCGATTGTCCTGATCGCCGGCGGCGTTGTCGCCTGCTTCTTCGGCTATCGGTTGTTCCGGGTCGTCCTCGCGATCTTCGGCTTCGTGCTTGGCGCCATGTTCGCGAGTTCGTTGTTCGGTGCGAGCGACACCAGCGTGATGCTGGGAGCGGCGGTGCTCGGTGGGCTCGCGGGTGCGGGTCTGCTGATCGCGGCGTACTTCGTCGGCGTCGCGTTGGTCGGGGCCGGACTCGGCGTGTTGGTGGCGCATCTGGCGTGGTCAGCGTTCGGGACGGAACCGGGGTTTGTCCCGATCGTGCTGTGTTCAGTCATCGGCGCAGTCATATCGATGCAACTGCAGCGCTACGTCATCATCATCGGCACCGCGTTCGGCGGGTCCATGACGCTGATCGATGGCGTGATGGCGGCGCTGGGCAACCGCGCGGCCGCGGCCGCTGCGGTGACCGGCGACATCTGGGTGTTCTACCCGACGAATCCGGCCCCTGGCCAACGATGGGTCATGTACGCCTGGCTGATTCTGGGCGCCATCGGCATGGCGACGCAGCTCGGCTGGACGGGCGTCGAGAAGGGCGGTCTCGTGAGGCGGCGTCGTCGCAAGAAGGCCGTCGCCGAAGCGTGACAAGTCATCTACGATTTCCTGAAAAAAACTTCAGACGAGTCCTACCAAAACAGGTCAGTGGAAAAGTACGGGGAAACATGGAAAAGTAAAGGTATGAAAAAGGCGGTCGCAGTCCTCTCAGTCGGTGCGTTTCTCGTTTCCATGGCGTACGTCACCGTTGGCGCGCAGGCCACCCGCTCGGTGAACGAGGGTGTCTATACCGCCGAGCAGGCCAAGCGTGGCGAAGCCTTGTACAAGGAAACCTGCTCGGCCTGCCATGGCGATAACCTCGAGGGTTCGGGGCCGATGCCGCCGCTGGCCGGCAAGGACTTTCTGGCGAACTGGCAGGGCAAAACCGTCGGCGATCTGTTCGAGAAGACGTCGACGACGATGCCGGCCACCGCGCCCGGATCGCTGACGCCCGAGCAGGCGGCCGACGTCGTCAGCTTCCTGCTGAGCAAGGATTCCTATCCCGCCGGATCGGCAGCGCTCGAAGCCAAGGTGGAGCCGCTGCAGCAGATCAAGATCGACGCTCCCAAATAGCTCGCTCTACGACGGGCACGACTCGCCGAGCGGACGCCATCCTTCGACATCGAGGATGGCGTTCGACGATGCGGGCGCGCGTCCGGGGCCGCTCGAGATCGGATCTTGAGGCGAGCCTGCGCCGATACGAACGCGGCCGCCGGCGAGACCGATGCCGCCCGGGCTGAGGTCCGACTTCTTGATCACTCCAGTGACCTCGATGATCGTTCCTTCCCGTTTCTTGATCTCGTTGAGGACGTCTTTCGGTCCCGTGAGCCGGAATCGCCTGCCGCTAGCGATCTCCGTGCTCGTGCGTTCCGCCTCGGGACTCGCCGTGACGACGAAGGCGCTGCCCTTGGAGCAGCCGGGAATGGACACCCTCGTCGAGTCGCTCGGGACCTTCCTTTCCTGTGCGGCCAAACTGCTGACCGCGACCAGGGCGACGATGGGGATCGGCAGGTACTTCATCGGTTCAGTGTACGCCAATGGGGCATCGATCAGGCCGGCCGGGGACCCATGAATCAGAACCGCATTCGGCAGCGTCCAAATGTTTAGGAGCGGTTCGACCGAAACAACCCTTATGCACCGGCTCAGTCTTCAATGCGTCATCGGCGGACACGACGACCGCGTGCGAGGAGGAGGGAACCGTCTGTACTTGGAATGCCGCGATTGCGGCCGGACGACCCCGGGCTGGACTCTCGGTCCTGAACGTTTCCAAGCCCGGCAAACGGTCAGGATGCGACCGTCCTGGCGTGACGCCTTGGCGTTTGTCAGCGCGCGAGTGGAACGCGCACTCGGACGGCTATCCGCGTTGAGCCTGACAGCGCGACTCCGCAGTCACCATTAGACCACTCCAAACACCCTACGTCGTTCGGATGAGCAGGTGTGTCGATCGACGGCCCTCGTGTTCGTTCTGTCATAAGAAGGTCGTGAGTCATACGTAACAAGCCAGCCAGGCCCGGCGGTCGGGCTTTGGTTGCCAAGAGAAAGAGTGTGTTCGCGACCTGAGCCACAAACAGGGAGCACGTCTATGCGAACTATCTCTTCATTCATCAACGTGACGCTCGATGGCTACTTCGAGGGGCCGAACCACGACATCTCGTTCTTCAAGGGGGACGACGAGGACAACTCATACTTCCGCGAGCAATCGAGCAGCCGCTCGGCCATTCTGATGGGGCATCGGACGTACGACATGATGAAAAGCTTCTGGCCGACCGAGCAGGCGAAGAAAGAGAACCCCGAGGTCGCGAAGTACATGAACGAAGCGCCGAAGATCGTCGTCGCACGTCGTCCGTTCGAGCCCGGCTGGCACAACGTGACGGTCGTCAGTGGTGATGTCGTCGGCAAAATCGGGAAGATCAAAGAACAGTCGGGTGGTCCGATCGTGACGCTTGGCAGCAACGCGCTATGCGTCAGCCTCCTCGAAGAGGGGCTGATCGATGAAGTCCGTGTCATGGTGAACCCGATCGCGCTGGGCGATGGCACGCCGCTGTTCACCGGCCTGAGCGAATCCGCCCGTCTGACGCTCGCGGACACCCGTCCGTTCAAGTCGGGGAAGGTGCTGCTGACATACAAGCCGGACGCGGCGCGGCGAACGTCGCCCGAGGCGCACGCGGCCGCGGGGGCAAGAGGCTGAGAGCGCCGCTGCCACCGGGACGAGTCGTGCCTCGACGCGTGCGACGAATGCAGGCGCGGTTGCGCCAGGGCGCCGCTTTCGCCTACGATCAATAGGTTCGACCGCCGGCAACGGCGCACTCTGTGTCGTTGCCTCGCGGTCAACGCGCACACCACCATTCCTCGGTAGCTCAATGGCAGAGCATCCGGCTGTTAACCGGAGGGTTGCTGGTTCGAGTCCAGCCCGAGGAGCCAAATTTCCGCGGAAAATCAAGCACTTTGCTGCGCGTTGGACCGGACTGTGACGTCACATGTGACGTAACTCCCTCGACGCGCTCCTCGGGGCCGTTCGGAGTGTGAGTCGGCAGTGCGTCAGGCTCGAGCGCCTGGGCAGCTTCATTCAACGCCTTCCGCCGCACGTGACTGTAGACCGACATCATCGCTGGCGAGACGTGTCCGAACTGCGCACGAATCACCCAGTCCGGAACACCCTTCTCGGCAAGCCTCGTCAGGGCCGTGTGTCGTCCATCGTGGAAACGAACGTGCGAGAGCCCGGCCGCCTTGCGTAGTGACTGCCAAGCAGTTCGCCACGATGTCATCGGACGATTCGGATCGAGTTTCTTGTCGCGGCCGTGCCACACGAAAAGGAAATGTTCGGGATGGGTGAACCCGAGCTTCGCCGCACGCGCGTGAAGTTCGG
>Ga0111539_10000493_pt1 | contig 50060 bp, 37 predicted proteins | sample RhiMethybrSRZTD1_FD_79667 | JGI IMG/M metagenome (GOLD analysis project Ga0111539, IMG submission 79667) | Populus rhizosphere microbial communities from Tennessee, USA - Rhizosphere MetaG P. TD hybrid SRZTD1 (version 2) (version 2) | ecosystem: Host-associated > Plants > Roots > Rhizosphere >... | reverse complement strand
TGGAGCGACATCAACCCGTGTCATGCGCACTTCAAGCAGCGGGTCGAGGAGGTGAAGCGCGGCGTGTGGGCGGCCGGCGGCTTCCCCATCGAGCTGCCGGTCATGACGCTGGCCGAAACGTTCCAGAAACCGACGACGATGCTGTACCGCAACTTCCTCGCGATGGAGACCGAGGAAGTGCTGCGGTCGTATCCGGCCGACGGCGCCGTGCTGATGGGCGGCTGCGACAAGACGACGCCGGCGCTCATCATGGGCGCGACGTCGATGAACCTGCCCGCGATCTACCTGCCGGCGGGACCGATGCTGCGCGGCGACTGGCGCGGCAACGCGCTCGGATCGGGATCCGACGTCTGGAAGTACTGGGCCGAGCTGCGCGCCGGCACGATCACCGAGCGTGACTGGTGCGAGATCGAGCAGGGCATCGCGCGCTCGCCCGGTCACTGCATGACGATGGGCACGGCGTCGACGATGACGAGCGCGGCCGAGGCGCTCGGGCTGACGCTGCCGGGCGCTTCGTCCATCCCGGCCGCTGACGCGCGTCACGCGGCCATGGCCGCCATGACCGGCACGCGCATTGTCGAGATGGTGTGGGAGGATCTGCGGCTGTCCGCGCTGCTCACGGACGCGTCGTTCAAGAACGCCGTGACCGCGGTGCTCGCCCTTGGCGGATCGACGAACGCGATCATCCACCTGATCGCGATGGCACGGCGGGCCGGCGTCGCTCTCGATCTCGACGCGTTCGACGCGATGGCCCGGCAGACGCCGCTCGTCGCGAACATCCGCCCGTCGGGCCAGTACCTGATGGAAGACTTTTTCTACGCCGGGGGCCTCCGCGCGGCGCTCGCCGGTCTCGGCGGATTGATCGATTCGCGGCCGATCACCGCGAACGGGCAGACGCTCGGCGAGAACCTCGCGGGCGCGGGAATCTTCAACGCGGACGTCATCCGGACGCCGGCGACCGCGCTCGTGGCGTCGGACACGCTCGCCGTCCTCCGCGGCAACCTTGCGCCCGACGGCGCCGTGATCAAACCGCCGGCGGCCGAGCCGCACCTTCACCGGCATACCGGTCGCGCCGTGGTGTTTGCCGACTACGACGATCTGGCCGCGCGCATCGACGATCCGCAACTCGACGTGGACGAGCGATCGGTCCTGGTGCTGAAGAGCGCCGGCCCGATCGGCGCGCCCGGGATGCCCGAATGGGGCCAGCTGCCCATTCCGAAGAAGCTCCTCGCGCGCGGCGTTCGCGATATGGTGCGCATCTCGGACGCGCGGATGAGCGGGACGAGCTACGGCGCGTGCGTCCTGCACGTCGCGCCGGAGTCGGCGGTGGGCGGCCCGCTCGCGCTCGTCCAGGACGGCGACCTGATCGAACTGAACGTGCCGGGCCGCCGGCTCACGCTGCACGTGGACGACGGCGAGCTGGCGCGGCGGCGGGCGGCGTGGCGGCGGCCCGCGCCGCGGTACCTGCGCGGGTACGGCGCGCTGGCCGCGCAACACATGACGCAGGCGAACGAGGGCTGCGATTTCGACTTTCTGGCCGCGGGCGCGCCGACGCCCGATCCGGACATTCACTAACGAGGCCTCCTTCTTGGACATTCCCGTCAACCGCTTGAAGCGTGCCCTCAGCGAGGGCCGTCAGCAGATCGGCCTCTGGAGCAGCCTGGCCCACAACGTCACCGTCGAAATCATCGCGGGATCCGGATTCGACTGGCTGCTGCTCGACACCGAGCACGCGCCGAACGAGCTGCCGATGGTGCACAGCCAGCTGCAGGCGATGGAAGGCGGCACGGCGACGGCCGTCGTGCGGCCGGCGTGGAACGACGCCGTCATCCTCAAGCGGCTGCTCGACATCGGCGTGCAGAATTTCCTCGTCCCGTTCGTGCAGACCGAGGAGGAGGCCCGCCGCGCGGTCGCGGCCACGCGGTACCCGCCCGACGGAATCCGCGGCGTCGCGGTCGCCATTCGCGCCAACCGCTGGGGGCGGGTGCAGGACTACGCCCGCCGTGCGAATGCGGAGATCGGCCTGATCGTGCAGCTCGAAACCCGGCGCGCGCTCCAGAACCTCGAGGCGATTGCGGGCGTGGACGGCATCGACGGCCTGTTCATCGGGCCGAGCGATCTGGCGGCCGACCTCGGTCATCCGGGTGACAACCGTCATCCCGACGTCCGGGCGGCGATCGAAGACGCGATCGCCCGCATCATCAAGACCGGCAAGTTCGCCGGCATTCTCGCGCCGATCGAAGCCGATGCGCGCCACTGGCTCGAGCGCGGCTGCCGGTTCGTCGCCGTCGGCAACGACGCCATCCTGCTCGCGCGCCAGAGTGAAGCGCTCGCCGCGAAGTTCAAGGGAGCCATATGACATCGGGTGCCGTTTCCGATGATCATTCGGCGGGGAAACGACACCCGATGTCTTCTGTCGAGCTCCGCACGATTCGAAAGATTTCGTGGCGCCTGCTGCCGCTCATCATCGCGATCTACTTCATCGCGTACATCGATCGCACCAACGTCGCGTTCGCGGCGATCTCGATGAATCGCGACCTTGGATTCACCGCCTACATCTACGGCTGGGGCGCGGGGATGTTTTTTCTCGGCTATTTCTTCTTCGAGGTGCCGAGCAACGTCATCCTCCAGCGTGTCGGCGCGCGGATCTGGATCGCGAGAATCATGGCCACCTGGGGCATCGTCTCCGGGCTGATGGTGTTCGTGAGCGGGACCACGAGCTTCTTCGTCATCCGGTTCCTCCTCGGCGTGGCCGAGGCCGGGTTCTTCCCGGGCACGCTCCTGTATTTCACCTACTGGTTTCCGGCCAGGTACCGCGCGCGCGTGATCTCGGCGCTGTTTCTCGCCGTGCCGGGATCGAACGCCGTCGCGGCCGCGCTTTCGGGAGCGTTGCTGCAGCTGGACGGGCTCTGGGGCCTCACCGGCTGGCAGTGGATGTTCCTGCTGGAGTCGCTGCCGGCGGTCCTGCTCGCGCCGGTCGTGCTGCTCCTGCTCACGGATCGCCCGGCCAAGGCGAAGTGGCTGGCCGCGGACGAACGGCAGTGGCTCGAATCGGAGCTCGCGGCTGAACACCGGGCCGTCGAACGCACGGGCCATCTGACGCTGCGAAAGGGCCTGACCGACAGCCGGGTCCTCGGCCTGTCGCTCGTGTACCTGACGATCGTGACGGCGACCTACGGCATCACGTTCTTCCTCCCGCTCATCGTCAAGGCGCACGGGCTCTCGAACGTCGCGACCGGGCTCGTCACGGCGGTGCCGTACACGGTCGGCGCGATTGGGATGTTGTTCTGGGCGCAGTCGTCCGATCGCCATGGGGAACGCCGCTGGCACTTCATCGTCGCCGCGTTGCTGGCGGCGGCGGGGCTGGTGATCTGCGGCGCGTCGGCGCACCTGCCGGTCGCGCTGGCCGCGATGTCGCTCGCGACGATTGGCCTGTATGGATCCAAGCCGGCGTTCTGGCCGCTCCCGTCGACGTTCCTCGGCGGGACGGCGGCGGCCGGCGGGATTGCGCTCGTCAACTCGATCGGCAATCTCGGCGGGTTCGCCGGCCCGTACGTCGTCGGCTGGATCCGCGATCAAACGCACAGTTATACGGCTGGCCTGAATTTCCTGGCGGGATGCGCGCTCGCCTCCGCGATCCTCGCCTACTTCGTCGTGTCGCCCGGGCGCGCGGCGCTGAAGCCGGCGGCCGAGCTCGAGGCTGCACCGTGATGGAACACGAAGATGGCCTCTCCCGTCGCGCGGTGCTGCGGGCGCTGGGCAGCGCGCCGGTCCTGGCGCTCGCGGCCTGCACCGGCAATCGCGCCCCGCAAATGATCGCGTCTCGTCCGACCGACGTGCGGATCCTGTCGGTGGATCACCAGTTCGAAGAGTTCACCTACCGCGCGCCGTACATGTTCGGCGGACGGTCCGTGGATCGCGTCACGCTGCTGAACGTCACGTGCCGGCTTCGGACCGGTGACGGGAAGGAATCGGCCGGATTCGGATCCATGACGCTGGGAAATGCCTGGGCCTTCCCGGCCGCGTCACAGGAGGCGGGCCTGGGCGCGATGCGCGCGCTCGCCGGAGAGCTGAACCGCCTCACCGCGGCGTGCCCCGAGGCCGGCCATCCGGTCGATCTGTTTCGTGTGCTCGAACCCGAATACCTGCGGGCGGCTGACGCCCTGTCCGGCAAGCTCACGCTCCCGTCGCCGATTCCCAAGCTGTGCACGCTGGTCGTCGCGAGCGCCTTCGACGCGGCGCTGCACGACGGCTATGGCAAGGCCTTCGGCGTGAGCAGCTACGCGACGTACTCGGCGAAGTTCATGAGCCGCGACCTGTCGGCGGACCTGGGCACCGAGTTCACGGGCGAGTATCTCGATCGCTACCTGCTGCCGGCGCCACAGCCGCGCATGCCGGTGTTTCATTCGGTCGGCGCGAGCGATCCGCTCGAGACGTCCGACGTGCGGACGCGGCTCGACGACGGGCTGCCGAACACGCTGGAAGAATGGATTCCGCGCGATGGGTTGATCCGCTTCAAGATCAAGCTCAACGGCGGCAATCTCGCCGCCGATTTCGAGCGCGTCGTCCGCATCGATCGCATCGTGACGCGGGTGCAGACGGGGCGCAAGGTCGGCGACTGGAAGTACATTCTCGACTTCAACGAGGGCTGTCCGAACGTCGGCTACCTGCTCGAGTTCCTGCACAAGCTGCGTGAAGCGACGCCGTCGGGCTTCGATCGCATTCTCTACATCGAGCAACCGACGGCGCGCGATCTGAAGCGCGATCGTGCGAACGTCATGCACGAGGCCTCGAAGCTCCGGCCCATCGTCGCCGACGAAGCGCTGACCGATCTCGACACGCTGCTGCTCGCGCGTGAAATGGGCTACACCGGCGTGGCCCTGAAGGCGTGCAAGGGCCAGACGCACGCGATCCTCAACGCCGCGGCCGCTCAAAAATACGGGCTTTTTCTTTGCGTGCAGGATCTCACCTGCCCCGGGGCGTCGCTGATTCACTCGGCCGGGCTCGCCGCGCGCGTCCCAGGCAACGCCGGGATCGAAGCGAATGCCCGCCAGTTCGTGCCGAGCGCCAATCGGATGTGGGAGGCGAAGTTCCCCGGGCTCTTCACGATTCACGACGGACACATGGCGACGGGCCAGCTCACCGGCCCGGGACTTGGCGCCGTCTAGACAATCCCTGAGCCATAATCGAGGCCTCGCCATGCGGTCGAGGTGGATCGCGCTCAGCGTGTGGCTCTGTCTCCTCGGCGGCGCGCTCGCCGGGACGGCCGTCGAGTGGACGTTCGCGGCGAGCGACCACTTCGAGGTGTACACGACCGCCGGGGAGCGGCGCGCCCGCGAGGCGCTCTCGCACTACGAGCGTGTGCACGCCTTCTTTTCCGCGTATTTCAATCGCTCCCTCGAATCCAGCGAGCGCACGCAACTCGTCGTCTTTTCGAGCGAGGCTGAGTTCGCGCCGTACGCGCCGAACGAGTTCGCGACCGCCTTCTATCAGTCCGGCACCGGCCGCGACCGCATTGTCATGCGCTCGCTCGACGCCGACGCGGTGCCGATGGTCGTGCACGAGTACGTTCATGTGCTCTTCAGGCACAGCCGGGCGCAATATCCGGTATGGCTGAACGAGGGCCTGGCCGAGTTCTTCTCGACCGTCGCGATTGAAGGCGGTCGCGCCACGCTCGGCCTGGTGCCGCTCGGCCGGCTGCAGCCGCTCGCCTCCGGCGCGCCGTTGATGCCGCTCGACCGCCTGTTTGCCGTGGACCGCCGCGCGCCGGAATACAACACCAAAGCGCACGCCGGGCTGTTCTATTCGCAGAGCTGGGCGCTTACACACATGCTGCTGAGCGACGAACGCTACCGCCCGCAGTCGGGCGCGTTCCTCGAGCGCATGGCCAGTGGCGCGCAGGCGGCGCCGGCCATGGAGGCGGCCTTCGGCCGAACGGCCGCCGTCGTCTTCCGCGATCTGGAGAGCTATGTCCGGCGCGATCGATATCAGGCCGTGCGCTTCGCGTACATGTCGCCCCCGCTCGGCAACGACTGGCCGGCTCGCGCGGCGGCCGGATTCGAAGGCGATCTCGTCCTCGCCGACCTGCTCGCCAATCGGCCGGATCGCGAAGATGACGCGCGGACGGCCTTCGACGCGCTGGCGAAGGAGCGCCCCGACGACCTGAAGATCGCCGAGTCCCGCGCGCACTTCGAGCTCAACCACGCCGGCGGATCGGACGTCACGCCGTACCTCGCGCGCGCGATCGACCTCGGCACGCGCAACGCCTTCCTCCGCCGGGCCTACGCCGGCGCCGTGGCCGGCACCGATGCCGCCCAGGCCGAGTCCGTGCTCGCCTCGGCGATCGTCGCCGATCCCGACGACGCAGAGTCGCGTCTCGATCTGGCGACACTGCTCGTCCGCCAACTGCGCGCCGGCGAGGCCCTCACCGCGCTCGCGGGCATCAAGCGCGTGCCGGAGGAGTCGGCGTTCGTGTTTCATCAAGTTTCGGCCAACGCCAACGCCCAACTCGGCCGCCTCGACGCCGCGCTCGCCGCGGCGATCCGCGTCCAGCAGACTGCGCACGATGACGACGAGCGCCGCCACGCCGACCAGTTGCGGAAATCGATCGAGGAGTTCGCCGCTGCGCAGGCGGAGGTCGAGCGCGCGCTGCGCGACCGGGACGCGGCGTCGCGCGCGGCGCCGCGAGCGGGCACCACATCGGCTGCCGCGCCGCCGCTGCCATTGTTCGTCGAAGGCCGGGTCACGAATCTCAACTGCGGCAACCCGCCCATCGTCGAGCTCACCACCGGCGCCGGCACACTCCGGCTCGTGATCGACGACCCCCTGCTGATCAAAGTCGAGGGAACCGGCGCGATCACGACCGACCTCACGTGCGGCAGGCAGGACACCCGCGTCCGGATCGGCTACGAGCCGGCCGTCGATACGACACGAAAGACCGTCGGGAGAATCCGGGTGCTGGACTATCGGAAGTGACGTGTCCCGCTGACACCTCTACCCGTGGCGCAGCACGGCTTCCACCTCGTCCCGTGAGCCGATCACCACGCTGGTCCGCTGGTGAATGCTCCTGGGCTCGATGTCGAGAATGCGGGCGCTGCCGCCGCCGGTGATCGCGACCGCCTGGCCGCCGGCCTGTTCCACGACCATCGCGATCGGGTTGGCCTCGTACATCAGCCGCAGCTTCCCTTCCGGATTCTTCTTCGTCGGCGGGTAGAGAAAAACGCCGCCCTTCAGGAGCGTCCGGTGAATGTCGGCGACCATCGATCCAATGTAGCGGCTGGAGTAGCCGTTGTGGTGCGCCCAGTCGAGGTAGCGGCTGATGCCGGCGGGAAACGAATCGCGGTTGGCTTCGTTGACCGAATAGATCCTGCCGGTCGGAGGAACGCGGATCTTGCTCTGCACGAGAACGAACGATCCGATCGACGGATCGAGGACGAACATATCCACGCCGTTGCCGGTCGTGAGGACAAAGACGGTGGACGATCCGTACAGGATGTAGCCGGCCGCCACCTGGCGCGATCCGGGCTGGCACAACGTCTCGACGGCGCCCGACACACTGGGATCGTTCTTCAGGATCGAAAAAATCGTCCCGACGCTGACACAGACGTCGAGATTCGACGAGCCGTCGAGTGGATCGAAGATCACGCAGTACTTCCCGCCCTCGCTGCCGCGCCGCAGAATCGTCGGCTCCTCGTCTTCCTCCGACGCGACGAGCGCGATGCTCGGCCGGTTGCCGAGACAGGTCATGAGGATGTCGTTGGCGATGACATCGAGCTTCTGTTGCGTCTCGCCGTGGACGTTCGCGCTGCCGTGGTCGCCGAGGACATCCTCGAGCCGCGCGATCCGCACTTTCGCCGCGATGGCCTTGGCCGCGAGCGAGAGCGCGGAGAGGATCCAGGTGAAGTCGCCGGTGGAACCGGGATACCGGGCTTCCTCCGACAGGATGTGCGACTGAAGCGACGTGATGTTCTGACGAGATGACCCGCGCGGGGTCGGGGGAGTGGACATCTCAGCGTCGCGACCGGATGATACCAAACGCCCCCAGAGCGTGGGTTCAGGGTTCAGCGTTCAGGGTTCGGGTTCTCGGTTCGAGGTTCGGGGTTCTGTTCGAGGTTCGGGGTTCTGTTCGGGGTTCCGGTTCTCGCGTTCGACGAACGAGAACCCCGAACAGAACCCCGAACGCTGAACCCAGAACCCGAACCCAGAACGCTGAACCCTGAACCCCGCTCTTACTGAGCCGGCGCTTTCGCGTCCTTGAGCCGCTCTGCGTCCGGATGCGCGACGTAGAACGGATCGAGCGGAAAGCAGCCCGAGACGAGCCCGTTGCGCGGTCCCGTCGTGCAGTCGCTGAACGTCCGGCAGATCGACTTGCGCCGCAGCGGCCGCCCGGCGAGGACGTCGGCCGCGAACTCCGGATACGAGAGCACCATCCGGCCGAGCCCGATGAAGTCCGCGTCGCCACGGCCGACGACCGCCTGCGCCACGTGCGGCAACCATTCCTGCAGGTAGCTGTAGCCGGACCCGACGACGATCATGTCCGGCGCGGCGCGCTTCAGACGCGACGTGAGGTTCACGTGCCGGGCCACGCCGACGAGCGGATCCTCAGGCGGCTCGTACCCGTCGCTCGGCGGGAACAGCGCGGGCCGCTGCACGTGCGGGCAATAGTACGGACTGCCGCCGGTCACGCAGAGCCAGCGGATGCCCAACTCGCGCAGCACGCCGACCAGCGCGCGACTGTCGTCCAGCGTGCTCTCGAGATCCTGATCGTCCAGCCGGCCGAACGCGTAGTGGTACGCCTCGACATCGGCCTCCGGCACGCCCGTCCGGACCGGTCCGGGACGGTAGGGCACGGTGTCGAACGCCGACAACCGGACGCCGATCGCCAGCCGCGGCGCCGTGGCGCGAATGCCGGCGACGACGTTGCGGAGAAAGCGCGTGCGATTCTCGAGCGATCCCCCGTACCTCCCGGGCCGCGTCCGCGCGCTGAGCAGCTCGTGGCCGAGGTAGCCGTGGCAGTGCTTGATGTCGACGAAGTTGAACCCGAGGCCGGACACGGTTCTCGCGGCGGCGACGAAGTCGTCGACCAGACGGTCCAGCTCATCGTCGGTAATCACCCGGACGCCGTTCGGAAAGCGCGCGTCGAGAAACGGGTGGCGATAGGCGACGATCGGATCCGGGCGAGTGTGCGAGTGCCACTTGGCGAAGCGCCCGGAATGCGTGAGCTGCAAGCCGATGTAGAGATCGTCGGTGGCGTTGACGCCGAACTGCGCGGCATGCGCGGCCAGCAGCTCGTCACGAAGCGCGCCGATGGCGCCGGCCGTGTCGGCCGTCAGCATCAGCTGGTGGGGATTGGCGCGCCCCTCGGGCCGCACCGACACCGCTTCGCCGCCCCAGATCAGCTTGGCGCCGCTCTGGCCGAAGTGACGCCAGCGGCGGCGAGTCAAATCGCTGGGCTGGCCGTCGGTCGTCCCGTCCCACCCTTCCATCGGCAGGATCGCGAAGCGGTTGCCGATGGGGGCGCCCTCGTAATCGAACGGCGCCCCCAGGGGCGACGTGCCGGCCGGAGCCAACTCGCGATCGAAGGCGAGATCGATGCCGCCCGCGGCCAGGTGGCGCGCGAAGGCGTCGGCGTTCTTGAGGGCCGCAACCCGGGGGAAACGTTCGCTCATTGCCCCGGGTCCGCCGTGGTCTCGAGGTAGGCCGCGTACGAGGCGAGCGCGCCCTGGTTGTGGGCGCGGACCGTGCGTTCGAGCGCGGCCAGATCGCGCTGGCTGATCTGCGCGAGCATTTCGTGATGCTCGGCCTGGGCGTGCTGGATGCGGCGCGCGAGGACCCCGCGGAAATAGTGACGGCGCAGGCGGTCCCAGTTCTCCAGCGCCCGCCGGAGCATGTCCTCGAGCATCGGCATCGCCGCGATCCGGCCGATGGCGAGATGGAACTCGGTGTTGAGATCGGCCCAATGCGCCGGGCGGTCGCCTTCGATCGCGCGGTCCATGGCGGCGACCAGCCGCGCGAGCTCCTCGATGTCCTCGGCGGCGGCTCGCTCGGCGGCCGTGCGCGTCGAGACGACCTCGAGCCCTTCCAGGATCGTGAAGATCTCGCGCACCGACGCCTCGGAGATCGACGCCACCGTCGCGCCCACGTGCGGGACGCTGACGACCAGCCCCTCCGACTGCAGGAGGCGCAGCGCCTCACGCACCGGGATGATGCTGACCTGGAACCGGCGCGCCAGATCGTCGATCACGAGCCGGTCTCCGGGCGCCAGCTCGCAGCGGATGATGGCGTCGCGCAGCAGGCCGTATACGAACTGCTGCTTCGTCACGTGCTGCGACAGGGCGGCGGTGGTTTTCATATCGCGAGGCGGGCGCGCTGCTCGAGCGACTCGGTGGCCCGAATGCAGGCGCGCGCCGAAATCATCGCACGATCCGGGCCGCAGGCGAGCGGCTGTCCCGTGCGGACGGCGGCGGCGAACCGCTCGATCTCCAGTTTGGTCGAGGTGCGCCGCTCGAATCGCTGCGTCGCGGCCGACGCCGCGCGCGGATCGGTGGGCCGGTTGCCCGGCTGCGTCTCGGTGGACTCGAGCACCGGCCCGGGACCGGCGGCGGCGATCGCGACGGTCGTCGGCGCGCCTTCCGATCCTTCTTCGAACAGGAACGCCTCCTGCTCGGCCGACAGAATCAGCGTGCCCTTCGTCCCGAAGAACATCTCGTAGTAGTTGTCGAACGCGTTCGATTCGATCGACGAGAACACGGCCGTGCGGCCGCCCGGGTACTCGAAGGTGCCGTACACGTGGTCCGCGCTCTCCCGGCCGTCCTTGAAGCGGTAGACGCCGCCCGACGCGTAGACCGCCTCCGGTCCGGCGCCAAAGACCCAGCTCGCGATGCTCAAGAGATGGCTGCCCAGCTCGGCGAACAGCCCGCGTGAATATTTCTTGTACAGCCGCCAGTTGAGCAGGTGCTCGAACGTCGGGTAGCCCCAGGCCGACGGGTCGTAGTCGGGGCTGGGCGGCGCGCCCTGCCGCCGCCAGTTCCCGTTGCGATGCCAGGCCAGCCGCGCGTGGTAGACCTCGCCGAGCAGGCCGCGCTGGAGAATGCCGTCGTTCGCCGCCGTGTAGAGCGGACTGTAGAACCGCTGGTATCCGATCTCCAGCACGCGCTTGTTTCTGATCGCGGCGTCGCGCATGCGCTCGCAGCCGGCGACATCCCACGCCATCATTTTTTCGCAGAGGACGTGCTTGCCCGCGTCGAGGCAGGCGACGGCGAGATCGGCGTGCATGAAGAGCGGGGGCGCCATGATGACCGCCTCGAGGTCCTCCTTGGCGAGCATCTCCTTCCAGTCGCTGTAGTGGCGCGGCACCGGCAGCGTGTTCTTCTCGAGAATCGCGTCGGCGAGCTTGAGCTGCGCGGGGTTGATGTCGCAGAGCGCGCGCACGTCGACGAAGGGCGGCATCGCGACGCCGAGCAGCGCGCGGCCCTGGCCGCCCGTGCCGATGAATCCCACCCGCAGCGGGCCGCCTTTGACGGGACCGCGAAAGTAGCTCGTGACAGCGAGCGCCGCGAGCGCCGGCGTCCCGGCCAGCGCCTTCATGAAATTGCGACGGCCCTGCTCGCGCTGCGTGGGCGTGAGGTTCATGCGGCGGCCCCGGACTCCCGGGCAATCGGCGCCCGTTTCGAAAGCAGGCGGTCCAGCCCCGCGATCCGGCCCGTGCGGGACAGGAGCACCACGAGCACCGCGCCCGCCTCGATCAGCGTCTTGTTGACGATCAGATACGCGCCCTCACTGCGCAGCTCCGGCTCGCCCGTCGTCGGCACCGCCGCAACGTAGAAGGTCAGGAGCAGGAGCAGCGCGCCGGCCGCCGCCCACTGAGTGAAGAGGCCAAGCATGAGCCACACGCCAATCACCGCGAGCGCGACCGGGATCGCGACGTCCACGATCGAAATCCACGGCGGCTCCGCCATGCGGTGAAATGCGCCGGCCAGCGGCCCGGAGGCGGCACGAAGAAACCCGGCGGCCGACCACGGCGGCAGCGGCGCGCCGGCGGCGCTCCACGCCGGCTGGATCAGCTTGAAATAGCCTTCGTAGAGAAAATGCCAGCCGATGAGCGTGCGCAGCAACACGAGGCACGCCGGCGCCCACTTCGAGACCGGCGTCATCGCACGACCTCGACGCGGACGCCGGCCGATCGTCCGAACACCTGCGGCTGGCGCGTGGAGTCGTCGGGCGTCACGATCGCGACGACGTCGCGATGCTCCGCGCAGTACCGCCGCGCCAGGTCGATCCCGCCGACGAAGAACGCCGTCGCCAGCGCGTCGGCGCGCGCCGCTTCGGGGGCGACGACGCTCGCGCTCAGCACACCCACGGCCGGCCAGCCCGTTCGCGGGTCGATGATGTGTCCGTAGCGCCGGCCGTCCACGATCACGAACTGCTCGCCGGCCCCGCTCGTGCCGAGCGCGCCGCTGCGCATCGTCAGGTGCGCGAGCGGGCGATCGGGAATCTGCGGCGAGCGGACATCGACCGGCCACTCGCCGCCGACGGCCAGAACGCTGCTCGATCCCGCCGAGAGCAGCGCGTCCGTGACGCCGCTCTTCTTGAGGGCGGCGCTCAGCACGTCGAGCGCGTAGCCTTTGCCGACTGCCCCGAGGTTCAGCTCGAGACCCGGCGTGCAGAACCGCACCGATCTGTTCGTCCGGTCGAGCTGGACCTTGCTCATGCCGACGGTCGAAAGCGCCGTCTCGAGCTCGGTGTTCGCAGGCAGCCGGCCTTCGCGCTTGAGGAAGCCCCAGCATCGGCTGAGCGGTGTCGAGGTGATGTCGAACGCGCCGTCGGTGGCGACCGACAGGTCCTCGCAGAACGCGAGCACCGCCATCAGCTCCGGATCGCACGGGACCGTGCGGTCGCTGGCGGTGCGGTTGATCTCGGAGAGGGCGCTGGTCTCGCGGAAGACGCTCAAGCGTGCTTCGATCGGTTCGAGCAGGTGCAGCGCCTCGCCGGCCGGACCAAGCGCCGCTGCGGCTGTCTCTGGCAGAATGACCTCGAACTGACAGGCCATCGCGGGCCGGGAGACGCGGATCCAGGCGGCCGGCCGCCCTCGACGGTTGTCGAAGAGGCGCGTGAGCAGAGCGCGGCGGCCCGGCTCCTTGGTCGCACGCGACGGGTTGGCCGGGGGACGGCCGGCTGCGAACACCTGCACACCCTACGGCCGGAAACGCTACGTGTCAAGCGATCATATATGATTCGGCGCGCACGCCCGGTCCGCCCATGATGCGATCCAATCCCTCCCGTCAGCCCCGTGATTTGGTGGCGCACATCGACCAGTTGTTCGATTGGTCGGCCCGCAAGATCCGCTCGATCGAGGCGTCCTGGCGGCCCGAGGACGGCGCGCCGGTCTTCACGATCGGCGGGCGCTACGTCGCTCGCGGCTGGACCGAGTGGACCCAGGGCTTCCAGTTCGGATCGGCCGTCCTGCAGTACGACGCGACCGGCGATCGCGAGGCGCTGGAGCTCGGGCGCGAGCGCACGCTCACGCGGATGGCCCCGCACGTGAGCCATCTCGGCGTGCACGATCACGGCTTCAACAACGTCAGCACCTACGGCAACCTGTGGCGCCTCGCCCGCGAAGGCCGGTTCGACGCTGCGCCGTGGGAGGTGCACTTCTACGAGCTGGCGCTCAAGGTGAGCGGCGCGATACAGGCGGCGCGGTGGACGCCGATTCCCGGCGGCGGGTTCATTCATTCGTTCAACGGCGCGCACTCCTTGTTCGTCGACACGGTGCGCTCGCTCCGCGCCCTCGCGCTCTCCCACCAGCTCGGACACCGGCTCTCCGCCGAGCAGGACGCGCAAATCAGTCTGCTCGAGCGGCTGCTCCAGCACGCGCGGGCGACCGCCGAGTTCAGCGTCTATTACGGACGCGGCCGCGACGTGTACGACGTGCGCGGCCGGGTCGCGCACGAGAGCATGTTCAACGCCGCGAACGGCAGCTACCGCGGACCGAGCACGCAGCAGGGCTACACGCCCTTCAGCACCTGGACGCGCGGACTGGCGTGGGCGATGCTCGGTTTTGCCGAGCAACTGGAGTTCCTTGCGACGCAGTCCGACGACGCGCTGTCGACATTCGGTGGCCGCGCCGACATCGAACGCTGGATGCTGGAGGCGGCACAGGCGACCTGCGACTTCTACATCGACCACGCAGCGGCGGCCGACGGCGTGCCGTACTGGGACACGGGCGCGCCCGGGCTGTCGACACTCGGTGACTGGGGCAGCCGGCCGGCCGACCCTTTCAACGACGCCGAGCCGGTAGACAGCTCGGCGGCCGCGATCGGCGCGCAGGGCCTGCTCCGGCTCGGCGATTTTCTCAGCCGCCGCGGCGGCGACGGAGCGCGGTACACGCAGGCCGGCCTGACGGTGCTCGCTACGTTGATCGATCCGGCCGGTCCGTACGTCTCGCAGGACGAGGCGCACCAGGGGCTGCTGTTGCACGCGATCTATCACCGGCCGAACGGTTGGGACGCCGTGCCTCCCGGGAGCAAGATTCCGCGCGGCGAGTCGTGCCAGTGGGGCGACTATCATCTCCGCGAGGCGGCGTTGTACGTCAAACGACTCGCGGAGAATCGGTACTTGACGTTCTTTGGATGACTTCAGTCAGGGCAGAGGGCACAGGGCAAAGGGCACAGGGGAAGTACGAAGGGAGGAGGGCGCAGGTGTTCTTTACCGCACGGGCGAGTTTACTGCACGGGCGAAAACCTTCGTTCCTGTTCACTTTGCTCTCCCCTCTGCCCTGTGCCCTCTGCCCTCTGCCCTGACAAGGTTCTGATGCTAAAGACAGCACTCGTCACCGGCGGCACACGAGGCATCGGCCTGGGGATCGCGGAGGCGCTCTCGGCTGCCGGCTGGGATCTCGCGCTCTGCGGGATGCGCCCGCCCGACGCGGTTGCCGACGTCCTCGGCGCCCTTCGCGCGACCGGACGACGGATCGAGTACTGGCGGGCGGACGTGGGAGTCGCGGCAGATCGTGAGGCGCTCGTCGCCGGCGCCCTCGACCGATTCGGCGCGATCACGGCGCTCGTGAACAACGCCGGCCGGGCGCCGCGCGTGCGGGCCGATCTGCTCGCCGCCGGCGAGGACAGCTTCGAGGAGTTGCTCCGGACCAACCTGCAGGGGCCGTACTTTCTCACCCAGGCGATCGCCCGGCACATGATCGAGACCGGACCGCACGACGGCCCGGCACGGCCGGCCATCGTGTTCATCACGTCGGTGTCGGCGGACCTGGCCTCGCCCAATCGCGGCGAGTACTGCGTGAGCAAAGCGGGCCTGGCGATGGCGGTCAAGCTCTTCGCCGCGCGACTGGCCGAGCACGCGATTCCCGTCTACGAAGTGCGGCCGGGCATCATCGCGACGGACATGACGGCGGGCGTGCGTGAGGTCTACGATCGGCGGATCGCCGACGGACTCGTCCCCGAAAGGCGCTGGGGCACGCCAGCCGACGTCGGCCGCGCGGTCGCGACGCTCGTCGGCGGCCAGCTTCCCTACGCGACCGGCACAATCATCCACGTCGACGGGGGGCTGACTGTTCCGCGGCTCTGACACACCGGACCTCACGCATCGCAGACCTCAGCGATAAGTAAGAGGCGGGTTCTTCTTGCTCCAGACAAATCATATATGATATAGCCTACCCGCATTGTCACGTCTCGCGCCCCTCGCGTCCAGTTGGAGGATGCTCATGATTGGTGAAGGTTTGCCCTCGCCTCGACAGCGCCGCTGTCACGCGATGTTTGCCGTGTTCGCGATTCTCTTCAGCCTGGCCGCCAGCCCTGCCTTGGCCCAGGACCGCGGTGCTGTTACCGGCCGCGTCGTCGACAGCTCCGGCGGCGTGCTGCCGGGCGTTTCGGTCAGCGTCGTCAACACCGCCACCAACGCCGCCAGCAACGTCGTCACCAACGAGTCCGGCAACTACACCGCGCTCTACCTGATTCCCGGCACCTACACGGTGACCGCGACGCTCACCGGCTTCAAGAGCGTCAAACAGGGCGACATCATCGTCCGCGTCGGCGATCGGATCGTCATCGACCTGACGATGGCGCCGGGCGGCGTCGAAGAGCAGATCGTCGTCAACGCGCTGTCGCCGGTGCTCGAGACCGGGACGGCGACGATGGGCCAGGTGATCGACGCCAAGCTCATCTCTGAGATTCCTCTCGGCGACGGCACGGCCTACGGCCTGACCCGGCTGATTCCCGGCGCCACGTTCGAGCGCTCGTACGCGCTGCAGCGTCCGATGGACAACGACAACCTGCGCGGCATGACGGTGACCGGCACTATCAGCAGCGAGTTCTCGATCGACGGATCGAGCAACGTCGTGTCGCAGGCCCGCGCCGGCATCCAGCCGCCCGCCGAGGCCATCCAGGAATTCAAGGTGAACACCGCCGCCTACGACGGCCAGATCGGTCATACCGGGGCGGGCAGCGTCGACCTCGCGCTCAAGAGCGGCACCAATCGCTTCAGCCTCGCGGGCTCGTTTTACAACCGCGACGATTCGCGATCCGAGGACCTGTTTGCGTCCATTCGGAACAACACGGGCAAGACGATCCGCGACTACAACCGCTACGGCGCCACCGGATCGGGCCCGATCTTCAAGAACAAGACGTTCTTCATGGCGTCGTTCGAGAAGCTGCAGGACGACACGGAAGAGTCGCTCACGACGTCGGTCCCGACCGAGAAGATGCGCAACGGCGACTTCTCCGAATTGCTCGCGGTCGGCGTGCAGATTTTCGATCCGCTCACGGCGACCTCGTCGGGCGGCGTGGTCACGCGCCAGGCGTTTAACGGCAACATCATCCAGCGGGAGCGCCTCAACCCGATTGCGCTCAATCTGCTGAAGTACTACCCGCTCCCCAACGTGCCGGGCAACGCCGATCTCCAGAACAACTACTTCGTCGATCAGCCGTGGACCTACGGATACAACTTCCAGATGGTCCGGGTCGATCACCAGTGGAACGGCAACCAGCGCACCTATGGCCGCTGGCTGCGCAACTTCCGGCGCGAGGAGCGGTTCAACTTCGCCGGCCTGCAGAACGGCGTGAACATCACGCAAGGCGGCACGGACCGGTTCAACCTGAACTTCGCGTTCGGTCACACCGCCGTGCTGACGCCGTCGATGGTTCTCGACGTCAAGGGCAGCTGGCTGCGGTTCAACGACGACCTCAAGCCGCATGAATTGATCGATCCGGCGATCCTCGGGTTCCCGGCGTCGACGCTCTCGCTCTTCGGCGGGTATCAGTTCATCCCGCGTTTCACCATCGAGGGCGCGCCGGCCGCCGGCGGCACCGTGGCCACGCTCGGCGCGCAGCAGAGCGGTTTCAACACCGGACGCGCGCAGCCGTTCTACAACGTCCAGTTCGCCCCGACACTGACGTGGACGAAGGGCGAGCACAGCATCAAGATGGGCTACGACTGGCGCCAGTTGCGCCAGGTCGAAGTGAACGAGGGCTGGCGCGGCGGCGCGTTCGGGTTCGACGGCACGTTCACCCGCTCGGCATCCAATGGCACGAGCCGGTACGGTCAGGGCATCGCCGCGTTTCTCCTCGGTCTGCCGACCAACAGCTCGTTCATCGAGCTGCGGCCCGAACAGGATTTCTCGGTCATCAGTCACGGCTTTTTCGTGCATGACGACTGGCGCGTCACCGATCGGCTGACGCTCAACCTCGGGATCCGGTACGACCTCGAGCAAGGCATGACGGAAGCCGAGAACCGGGCGGTCCGCGCGTTCGATCTGGCGTCGGCCAGCCCGATTCAGGCGCAGGCCCGGAACGCGTACGCGACGCTCGCCCCGGCGGGCGTACCGCTCACCGCGACGGAATTCGGCAACAGCCTGATCGGCGGCTATTCGTACTTGTCGGACACCGCGAAGCGGATGTGGACCGCCGACAAGAACAACTTCCAGCCGCGCTTCGGCTTCACCTACCGAATCAACGAACCGATGGTCCTGCGTGGCGGGGTTGGGCTCTTCGTGGCCCCGTTCCAGGTGACGGGCGTGCCCGGCCTGAGCAATCCGATCAACCAGTTCGGTTACGCGCGCAACACGCTCTTTCCGATCACGAGCGACAACGGCCTGACGTTCCAGGCCAACCTCACCAACCCGCTGCCGTCGGGTGTGTTGCTCCAGCCGGTCGGATCGAGCCTGGGTCTCTCAGCCAACCTCGGCGGCAGCCCCGGCACGGTCTTCCTCGATCAGCGTGACAATCCGCAGTACTGGCGCTACAGCATCGGCCTCGAGCGCCAGCTGCCGTGGGCCTTGCTCGTCGAGGTGTCGTACCTCGGCCAGAAGGGCCAGAACCTGCCCATCGTCCAGCCGCTGAACTACGTGCCCCAGGCGTACCGCACGCAGAGCGTGATTCGCGACACCGCGGCCGAGACCTTCCTCACGGCGACGGTGGCGAATCCCTTCCAGGGACTGTTCCCCGACAATCCCGGCGTCAACGGCGCGACGATCGCGCGGCGCCGGCTGCTCCTGCAGCGCCCGCAGTTCGACACGCTCAACATGGAGACCTACGCGGGATCCAACACGTACCACGGGCTCGTCTTCCGGGCGGACAAGCGCTTCCAGGACGGGTTCATGGTGATGACGTCGTACACCTTTTCGCACATGCGGGAGAAAGCGGCCCCGCTCAATCCGTGGGAACCGCTCGAGGACCGGATCGCGGCCGTCGATCGCCCGCACCGCGTGACGCTCGCCACCGTCGCCGAACTGCCGTTCGGCCGCGGCAAGAAGTGGGGCACCGACTGGAACAAGGCGCTCGATGCGGTCATCGGCGGCTGGCAGTTCACGGCTCGCTACGAGATGCAGTCCGGACAGCCGCTGACGATGGGCAACCTGTACTTCGACCAGGGGTGCGGGAATCCGAAGGACGTGCTGCAGACGCGGTGGGACAAGGATTCGTCCGGCCAGATCTACGGCGTGGACCTGCCGGCGTTCGACACGAGCTGTTTCTACACGCTCAACGGGCAGGCGTTCCGCAACGCCGCCGGCCAGGTCGTGACGTTCCAGTCCACCGACATCCAGCTCGGCGCGGCGAACATCCGGACGTTCCCGTCCACGCTCGACAACGTGCGGTTCATGCACCATCAGCTGCTCGACATCGGGATCAGCAAGAACTTCGCGCTCGGCGGCCGGGCGCGGATGCAGATCCGGATCGAAGCACTGAACGCGACGAACTACACGCTGTTCGGCGCCGGCAACGTGACGCTCGCGCCGACCAATTCCGCCTTCGGCCGCATCACCAACCTCGACACGAGCACGGTGATGAAGCCGCGTGACATCCAGCTGGGCGTGCGTTTCTGGTTTTAGATCGAGGACACGGAAAAAACACGGAACTCACGGGCCAATCATTCGGGGGGCGGGCTACGGCCCGCCCCCTTTTTTTGTTTGAAAAGACTCGGCCGTCTCCGGGCCTCCAGCCCTTCTCCGGGGTCCCCGTGTTACCTCAGTCAGTGATCTCCCGCTCTTTTCCGTGCCCTCCATGTTATGTAGACTAGTCGTCCATGACGTCGCGGTTGATGCGAGCGTTGTTGGTCGTGTGCGGCACGCTGTCGGTGGCGCTGGGCGTGCTGGGGATTTTTCTGCCGCTCCTTCCGACCACCGTGTTTCTGCTGCTCGCCGCGGCCTGTTACGCGCGCAGTTCCGAACGCTTCTATCTCAAACTGATCAACAACCGCTGGCTCGGAGGCTACATTCGGAATCAGCGGGAAGGCCGCGGGATGCGGCGCCGCGACAAGATCTTCACGCTCGCGCTGCTTTGGATCGGAATCGGCGCCACGATGATCTGGACCGCGGACGCGTGGTGGTTGCGGCTCCTGCTCGCAGGGATCGCCATCGGCGTCACGCTGCACCTCGTCAAACTGCCGCCGTTCAACTCGGCGGCGGATCTCGAAACTCCGCACGCGCCGGGAACCTAGCCACCGGCGCCGTTGCCACGATCGATCCGCAACACGGAGGCCACGGCGACACGGAGAGCACGGATCTCAGAAGGGTTAACCCAGAGATCCGCGTTCTCCGTACCTCGGTGTGCTCCGTGTTGAGGATCCGGCTCTAATCAGTGGCACTGGCGCGCACCACGAAGCGCTGTGGTGCGCGGCCGATGAACGTGAAGGGATAGCAGGTCACGAGCGTCAGGCTCCGTCCGTCGGTTGGCGCGATCACCCAGACATCGTCGGGATCGACGATCCAGAGATTGGAGACGCGATACCGGTACGTGCGCTGGAACGTGTTCAGCCGCAGCTCGTCGCCGGCGAGGATCCCGCGGAGCGGCCGGAAGACGCTGTCGCGGTGTCCGGCGAGCACCACGTTGCCGGGAGTCCAGGGAAGCGCGGTCTCCGGCAGATGGCCAATCGCGGCCTGCAGGACGCCGGCGTCGTCGCCTTCGGCGACGAGCTCCGAGAACGAGAGCCGCGGGATCTCGAGGCGCCCGACGAACGCGGACTGAACGGCCGGCGCCGATTCGGACGCCGCCGGCAGCGCGGTCTCGATGAGCCGCCGCCGGAAGGACGCGGCCTCGAGCGATCCCAGCCCGACCCACATCAGGCACCAGACTCCGGCGCCGATCAGGATCCGCTCCAGCCAGACGAACGACGGTCTGTCCCGCTTCGTCATGACTTTCCGCCTCGCGCGTGGGCGGCGAGATAGCCCCCGCGCGTGCGCACGACGAGCGCCCGGCCGTCGGGCGTTTTCACGACGACCTGCAGCCGGCGGAACGTGCCGTCGAGTGGCGCCGTCGGCACGTAGCCGACCGTGTAGGTCTGGCGAATGACGGTCGCGATGCGGCGCAGCACGTCACTCAGATCCCGGACGCTCCGCGGCGTAAACACCAGCCCGCCGGTGCCGGCGGCCAGCCGCTTCAGGTTCTCGGGCTTTGCGTCCCGGCCGGCCGGATCGGTCAGGACCACGGCGTAAATCACGGCGTTCGAGGCCTGGGTCAGCGCGAGCGCGTCGGCGAACGTCGCCGTACTCGCGTTGTCTCCGCCGTCGCTGATGAGGACGAGGGCCTTTCGCGTGTGCCGTCCGCGAGCGGCATAGTCAAGTGCCGATCGAATCGCGTCGAAGAGCGCCGTGCGTCCGCGCGCGGTCACGACACTCGACAGCGCGTCGCGGAGCACGGCGGCGTCGCTGGTGAACGGCATTTCGGCCGGGAGCGCCGCACGGACGTGTTCGTTGAACGCGAGCGCAAAAATCTCGTCGCGCGGATCGCTGGTCTCGGCGAACGCCGAGGCGGCCGCGACGAGCCGGTCGAGCACGCCGAACATGCTGATGCTGTTGTCGAGAATCAGTCCGGCGGTGACGGGCAACTCATCGCTGCCGAAGAACGCGATCGGCTGCGGCTGCCGATCCTCGAGCACGGAGAACGACTGGCGAGGGAGGCCGTCCACCACCCGGCCCTTCTTGTCGGTGACGGACACGTGCAGGACGACGAGATCGGTGGCGCTTGAAAAACGCGGCGGCTCCTGCGCGTACGCCAGCAGGGCGCACGGCAGGAGCATCGCCTGAAGCACCACACGGACCGGCACCACGTCGCTCAGGCCGTTCGGCGGCGCCACACTCCGAAGCCCAGACCAGCCACGAGCGCGAGTGCGCCGATCGCAGCGATGAGCGGGGTCGCGCTGGCGGTCTGCGGCAGGTCCGATCGCGGCGTCGGCGGCGGCGCCGGGGCTGTCTGCGGGGTTCGCGCCGGCGGTGCCGGCGTCACGGGCGGTGGACTGGTCGTCTGCGGCGCGGGCGTCCGCGGCGTCGTCGTCCGTGGCGTCGCCGGTTCCGGCGTCACCGTCGGCGGCGTCGTTGGCTGTGGCACCTTGGCGATTTCGCCACGCTGCGCCTGGCCTGTCGGCGCGGTCGCGGCTGGATCGCCGGACACCGCCGTCTGTTCCGAACCCGTCACGCGGACGAGATCGGCGGTCTTCATCTCATCGGCCGGAACCGGCTGCGCCGTCGTGAGCACCGACTGCTTCGACGCCTGCGCCAGCTTCATCGCCTGTTCGCGCGGGTAGATGAATTCCCAGCCGGTCTTCATGCCGGGATACCACCAGGTCGCGATCGCGGGCGGTGCATTCTCCGGGCTCTCGAGAAAACGGACTTCCGGTTCGTCCGACACCTGGTTGCGGATCGCCGGCATCGTCAACATCATCGCGACGAGCCTCGCGCCGTTCTCGGTGTACACCTGAACGACCGAACGCGTTGTCTGCGAGTCCGCAATGCGGAAGAGGTACCTGCCGGCGGGGAGCGTGACCGACGGCAGCGCCACAGGCTGACTGAACGTGAAGTATGTCGCGCGGTCTGAACGCAGATCCCCTTGCGCGTAGGCGAGCGTGGCGGCCCCGCACACGAACGCCGCGCCGAGCATCGTGCGAGTCAACAGCTTGCGTAACATGAGTCTCTCCTTGTTCGTCTCGCCCGATTCACAGATTGGGCAAGTGATGACCGCGTGACAGCAACGGTGGTCCGTTAATGACCAGCGGCGAGCACGCAGGCCGTGTCAACCAGGAGAAGGAGCAAGAGGGGTGCCGTACGAGGCCGCCGAGGCGGCCGGCGCGTCAGGTTCGCGCCCAGGAGGTGTAGCGGCGATCGGGGCGTGCGCGCCTGCCGCGATCGGGCGTCGCGGCGCGGGTTTCATCGGCAGTGAGGCGGCCGTCGTGATTGCGATCGAGTGCGCGCAACGAGACGACGTGTCCGATCTCAGCAGCCGACAGTTGACCGTCGCCGTTCGCGTCGAGCGTCGCGACGATCGGATCGATCGTCCGGCGGCCGTCCCGTCGCGACGGCTCCAGCTCATCGGCCGTCAGCCGGCCGTCGCCGTCGCGATCCAGCGTGCGCAACGACTCCGGAGCGTTGGCGATCTCGGTGCTCGAGATCACGCCGTCACGGTCGGCATCGATGGCGCGCGCGGCTGCGGACACGCCGAGGGTCTCGGTCGTCTGCGGGCGGCTGACGCGGAGCGTTGCCGACGACGTCATCGCCACCAGCACGAGACCACTGACGACGCCTGCCGCGGCGGCCGCGGCCAGGACGATCGACGAATGAAGGAGGGGTCGCGCCGTCACGGGTGCTCAACAAAATGTAACGTCAACAGGCGGGAGGGGTTCCCCGCTTCAGCGCGGTTTCAACGAATTGTCACAAATGGCGGCAGGCCGCGCTGGGGAAGGCCAGGGCCCCAGGCCAAGGGCCAAGGTCTTTCTTGGGTTTCCGGGCCGTGCGGCCTTAGGCCTTGGCCCTTACCAACTCAGCCTCACGAGCGAGACGCCCTGCCTGGGCAGGGTCAATCGCAGCACGACGCGGCCGCCGCTGACTGCGAGCGACTCGGACGGACCGAGCGTCGTCGTGCGGCCCGTGCGCTCCAGTTCGGCATATTGGGCCGGCGTCGGCGGTTGGGGCGACCCCATCGCCTTCCAGCGGCTGTACGCATTGCCGTGATCCTCGTCCACGCGCTCCTGGGACACCGTGACACGGGCAGCCGAAAGGCCGGCGAGGGTGACTTCCACCTCGGCCGGCGGCGCGGTGACATCGTCGTCGTGGTAGTTCCAGACCAGGACGGCCGCAGACCGCGCCGCGCGGGTGGCGAGCGCGGAGACGTCGGCCGCCGCGCGCACGCCGCGGTCGCGGACCTCTTCGGGTGTCAGTCCGCCGGTGCTCGTGACCGCCACGCGATCGCCGGTCATCTGGCCGAGCATCCGGAAGACGTTCAACACCGGCTTGTCGATCCCATTCGTCGCCAGATCGCGGAATCCGTCGAAGTACGGCTGATCCTCGAAGAGGAACGCCCATGTCACCGAGCCCAGCAGGTTCACCCGATGCAGGTCGGCGAGCTGGTAGGTCCGCGCGATCTGTTCGGCGGTATAGCTCGAGTACATCGTGCCGTTGCGATAGGCGTTCGCGGGATTGGTGCGGACCGGGCACGCGGCACAGCCCTCGGGATCCGACTCGCCGATGACGATGGGGGTCTTCGCCAGTTCGGGGAACGACGCCACGATCTTGAAGCCATTGTCGATGGCACGGAGCTGATTCGACACGCTCATCCGGACGAACCCCTCGGGACGGGCCGACGGCGCGCCCTTCGCGTGGAACGTCACCAGATCGAGAGGCGCGCCGATCTTGCCGGTCGCATAGTTGGTGCCGCGCAGGCAATGCTCGATGAAATCGCGGAGCCACTGCTGCGTGCGCGCGCCGTTCGGCCCCGTGACTTCGGGCCCGCCGATGCGCGCGGTGGGAAGCGCGCGCTTGACCCCGTCGGCCGCGAAGTCGTACAGCTTCAGGTACTCCTCGAACGTGCCCTGCCAGTACGCGATGTCCGGCTCGTTCCAGACCTCGAACCACCATCGTTCGACCTCGGCGCGCCCGTACTTCTCGACGAAGTGCCGCGTCATCTGAAAGGCCAGCTCGCCCCACTTGGCGAAGTCCACCGGGGGATGTGCCCAGCCGGTGTAGATGTTGCCGTAGGGCTCACCGGGCTTCCAGAAGTGGCGGTAAGGCTCGGGCTTGCGCGAGAGGGCCTGGGGCATGAAGCCGAGTTGGACGAACGGCTTCATCTTGCGCTCGAGGTACGTGTCCACGATCCGATCGACGATCGTCCAGTCGTAGCGCGGACGGCCGGCCGCGTCTTCCGTGTACGCGTTGGTCGAGCCCCACTTGAGCGCATACGTCCCGTCACCGGTCGTGAGCAGGTTGTGGACGCGCACGAACACGGGCGCGGGGCTGGCGGCGGCGAGCTCCGACAACAGTTTCTTCCCGTTCGGCGTGTACGTGTAATTGGGCTCGTCGTGGCCGAACCAGGCCCACATCGTCGTCATCGGACCGAGCGGCGCTGTCGTGTCCACGTGGATCGCCACACGCTCGGCTTGCGGCGCGGCGGGCGCCATCGCCGCCGCGGCGATGGCGACGACTCCAACCAACACGACGTTCAGGCGGCGCATGCGGGCCTCCTCGCTCGGGATCGCGGCAGCGTAGCATGGCTGGCCGCGGCAATTGACAATCGTCCGGACGCCCGTAACCATACGAACAGACGGTAGCCGCAATGCCCCTCCTTCACGACTCGAGCGTGCGCGCAGCGATCGAACGGCGCCTCCGGCTGCTCCACTCGGACTCGGTGCCCCGGTGGGGCAGAATGTCGGTGGACCAGATGCTCTGGCACGTGAACGAAGCGCTGGCCGTCCCGCTCGGCGACCGTGAACTGGTCGCGGTCCGGGCGCCCCTCCCGCGCGGCGTGATCAAGTTCATGGTGTTGCACATCCCCTGGATGAAGGGCGCGCCGACGAACCCCTCGCTCGTCGCCCAGGGCCGTCACGACTTCGAGGTGCAGCGCGCCCGGTGTCTCCAGTTGATCGACGCGCTCACGAAGCGTCCGCTGGACAGCGCGTGGCCGACGCATCCGATGTTCGGCCGGATGAGCGGGAAGGACGTCAGCCGGCTGCACGCAAAGCACCTCGATCACCATCTGAAGCAGTTCGGCACGTAGCCACATCGCGCGCCAGAGTTGCCCGGCCGTCACGTCGCGGGGCCATGCTCAGCCCCGCAGGCGTTTCCTGTGAGGAGTTGCGATCTATGCGGGCCCGGACCATCTTCGGTGTCATCGTCACGCTGCTTCTGGTGCTGACCGCGGCGCTCGTGTCGATGGCGCAGTGGGGCGTTCCGCCGGGTGCCATGCCCGGCGCGCTCGGCGGCGGCGTCACGCTGTTGCCGAACGGCTGGCGCCTCTCCGCGGCCGGCAAACACCTCGCGATCGGCGACCTGCCGTTGAACATGGTCCTCTCTCCGGATGGGCAGTCGCTCATCGTCGCCAACGCCGGCTACGCGAAGCCGACGCTGCGCGTCGTCGACCTCGCGCGGATGTACGTCTCCTCGACGCTGCCGCTCGACGATGCCTGGTACGGCCTGGCGTGGCATCCAGGCGGAACCCGACTCTATTCGTCGGGCGCGGCGTCCAACAGCGTCCTCGAACTCGGCTGGCAGAACCGCCGGCTCGCCCGGCATGCGACGCTCTTCCTCGCGCGTCGCGCCGAGGCGCCGGGGGAAGGCACGAACCGGCCGGCGCCGACACCGCAGAGCTTCATCGGCGGCGTGGCGGTCAGTCCGGACGGCCGATCGCTCGCGGCGGTTCACGTCCTCGGGCAGGTCGTGTCGCTGGTCGATACGGCCACCGGCCAGGTGCGCGCGACCGCCGATCTCCCCGCGGAGCCGTACACGGCGCTCTACGCGCGCGACGGCTCGGCGCTCTTCGTGTCGCTCTGGGGCGGCGCGCGCGTGCTGCTGCTCGATCCCGTGACGCTCGCGGTGCGGCAGTCGATCGAGGTCGGCGCGCATCCGAACGCGATGGTGCAGGCCGCCGACGGGCGTCTGTTCGTCGCGTGCGCCAACACCAACGCGGTGTGGGTGGTCGATCCGGCCGCGGCGAAACCGACTGAGCAGATCTCCGTCGCGCTCTTCCCGAACGCGCCGCCGGGATCGACGCCGAACGCACTGGCGCTCTCGCCTGACGGGCGGCGCCTCGCGGTCGCGAATGCCGACAACAACGCGGTCGCGCTCGTAGACATCGCGGCGGCGGGCCAGAGCGTCGTCAAGGGATTCATCCCGACGGGCTGGTACCCCACCGGCGTGCTTTTCAGCCGTGACGGCGGCGCGCTCTTTGTCCTCAGCGGGAAAGGTCTGTCGTCGCTGCCCAATCCGCACGGCAATCAGCCCGGCATCGCCGGCGCCGACGGCCAGTACTCGGGCTCGATGCTGCAGGGCGCCCTCTCGATCGTGCCGACGCCCGACGAGGCGACGCTCCAGAAGTACACGAAAACGGTCTACGCCATGACGCCCTACAGCGACGCCACGCGCCTGGCGCCGGCGGGCGCGCCCGATCAGTCGCCGATCCCGCGGCGGGTCGGCGCGCCCTCGCCGATCCGGCACGTCTTCTACATCATTCGCGAGAACCGGACCTACGATCAGATCCTCGGAGATCTCGAGAAGGGCAACGGCGATCCCAACCTCACGCTCTTCGGCGAGGACGTCACGCCGAACGCGCACGCGCTGGCCCGCGAGTTCGTCACGCTGGACAACTTCTATGTGGACGCGGAGGTGAGCTACGACGGGCACGCCTTCTCGACCGGGGCGTATGCCACCGACTTCGTCGAAAAGATCTGGCCGACCAACTACGCGAGCCGCGGCGCCACGTATTTGAGCGAGGGCGGCGGCGCGCAGCGCAACCCCTACGGCAATATCACCACCCCGCTGCACGGGTACCTGTGGGACGCCTGCAACCGGACCGGCAAGAGCGTGCGCAGCTACGGCGAGTTCGCGCACAAGGACGAGAAGACCGGCCTGGTCGTGGCGTCGGTGCCCGGGCTCGAGGGCAAAGTGCATCCGTCGTACGCGCCGTACGATCTTCGTATTCCGGACAACCAGCGCGTCGATACCTGGCTGCAGGAGTTCCGCCAGTTCGAGGCCAATGGCCAGCTGCCGGCGCTGTCGATCATCCGGCTCGGCAACGATCACACGTCCGGCACGCGCACCGGCTACCCGACGCCGCGTGCGATGATCGCCGAGAACGATCTCGCCCTCGGCCGGATCGTGGAGGCGATCAGTCACAGCAAGTATTGGAACGCCTCCGCGATTTTCGTCCTGGAAGACGACGCGCAGAACGGTCCGGATCACGTCGACGCACACCGCTCGGTGGCGTTCGTCGCCAGTCCCTTCGTCGCCGCCGGCTCGCTCGACAGCACGCTCTACACGACGTCGGGCATGCTGCGGACGATGGAGCTGATCCTCGGCCTGGAACCGATGAGCCAGTACGACGCGGCTGCGACGCCGATGTACCGCGCATTCACGACGACACCCGCGCTCCGTCCGTATACGCGCCGCGAGCCGCGCGTCTCGTTGACCGAGATGAACCAGGCCTCGGCGTTCGGCAGCCTGGCGTCGGCCCGAATGAACCTCGAGGAAGCCGACATGGCGCCCGAGCTGGAGTTGAACGAGATCCTGTGGAAGTCGGTGCGCGGTCCGTCCTCCACCATGCCGCCGCCGCGGCGCACGGCGTTCATCTGGACGGTCCGCGCCGACCCGGACGACGACGATCGCTGATTACGACGGCGCGTCGAGGCAGCGCCTGACGCTGCGGGTCACGTCGCTCATGCTCAACGGCTTGGGCACGAAGATGGTGCCGGCCTGGACTTCCTTGACCGCGTCATCCGCGTAGTAGCCGCTCATGAGCACCACGCGCAGCGTGGGATCACCGCGGCGCAGTGTGGACGCGAGGTCGATGCCCGTCATGCCGCCGGGCATGACGATGTCGGTCAGGAGCAAGTCAACGCGGGCGCCGTGGCGCTCGGCCGCCGTCAGCGCTGACGGCCCGTTGGACGCCTCGAGCACCGTGTAGCCGCGCGTGACGAGCTCGTGCTTGATCAGCGCGCGCACCGGCGCCTCGTCTTCGACCAGCAGAATGGTCTCGTGGCCATTCGTGGACGCGGTTGCGACGTGATCGGCCGGCGCGTCTTCGAGCGACAGCTGGCTTTCAGGCAGGAACACCCGGAACGTCGTCCCGCGATCGACCGCGCTGTCCACTTCGATCCAGCCGCCATGCTGCTGCACGACGCCGTAACTGGTCGCGAGGCCGAGGCCGGTGCCCTTGCCGACGTCTTTGGTCGTGAAGAACGGCTCGAAGATGTGCGGCAGATGCTCGGGGGCGATGCCCAATCCGCTGTCGCGCACGATGAGACAGGCGAAGGCGTCGGGCCGGGCGCGGCCGGGCGGCGCGGCGGCGGGCGCGGTGAGCGTCAGCGTCACCGTCTCGATCACCAGGCGCCCGCCCTGCGGCATCGCGTCGCGAGCGTTGAGCACGAGGTTCAACAGCACCTGTCCGATCAGGCGCGGATCGGCGTTGATGTAGACGGGGTGCGGCGCACGCGTGACCTCGAGGACGATGTCCTCGCCGATCACGCGGCGCAGCATCGCGGTGATCTCCTCGACCTCGTCGGAGAGATTGATCCGGCGCGTGCGGATGGGCTGCTTCCGGCTGAAGGTGAGCAGGTTGCGGGTGAGATCGGCCGCGCGGCCGGCGGCGCTGCGAATCTCGACAATCGCGCGCCGCGCCGGGTGACCCTCCGGCAGCTCGGCGAGCGACGTGTCGGCATAGCCGCCGATCGCCGTGAGCAGGTTGTTGAAGTCGTGCGCGATGCCGCCGGCCAGCCGTCCGACCGCTTCGAGCTTCTGCGCCTGCAGCAGTTGCTCCTCCATCTGCCGGCGCTCCGAGACGTCGCGGACCACGCCGGTGAACAAGCGGCGGCCGTTCAACAGGTTCTCGGTGAGCGACATCTCGAGCGGCACCTCGGCGCCGGATCGATTGCGGCCGGTCAGGCTCATGCTGCCCCACGACGATTTCCGCGCGCCACTGCGAATGTACGACGCGACCGCGCTCCGGTGCCGCTCGGCGGCCCAGTCGGGCATCAGATCGGTGATCGACCGGCCGGTGAGCTCCGCCGGGGTGTAGCCGAACGTCCGCTCCACGGCGGAGTTGACGAAGACGATCCGGCTGTCGTCGTCGATCGTGAAGATGGCGTCGGTCGCGCTTTCGGCGAGCGTGCGGTAGCGTTCTTCGTTCTCGACCATGCGCTGCCAGACGCCGAGACGCTCGTCGCGCTCGCGTTCGAGCATCGACAGCGCCATGCCGAGGCCGATGAGCAGCTGGAGGAAGACGTCGAGGGCGCCGTAGGAGAGGCGGAATCCGCTGACGAGCGCGAGATTGACTCCCATCGGCGCCGCGGCCAGGAACATCAGGCCCTGATCGATGCCGTACAGTGTCAGCGCCACAGGCAGCAGAAACCTCGCCACGCGTCCGCGCGACGGATCCTGGAACGCGAGCCAGAGCGCCGCGCTGACGAACGCGAGACACACGGCGACCGATCGCACGCCGACGCGGGCCAGGTAGCGGCGCGATCCGTCCGGATCGTCGATCCACGCCAGCGTGAGCGCCGTGGCGACGAGGATCGCGGCCGCCATCGTCGGGGCGAAGTACGTGCGGCCGAGCCGCCGCGTCACGAACTCGCGCGTGCCGAGGAGCAGCCAGAACACCTGGAGGAAGCCGGCACCGAGCGTCAGGACCGACAGCCCGACGCGCAGGGCGCTCGTCGGCGGCACCGTGTACAGCAGGCGGCCGACCATCGCGCCCGCGGCGTAGACGACGAAGGCGAGCCAGCTCCAGATCCAGAACCGCAGGTAGGTGCGGCCGTCGCGGCGGGCGAAGTGGTTCAGCACGACCGAGAAAATGATCGCGCCCGCCATCTGGATGGCCGTGCTGAACACGAGGAGGGCGAGATCGTTGGTCACGAATCGTTCGGCAGGCGGCGGGTCAGCGATTCAGCACGAACGAGATCACCAGCGTGCCGGCCGCCACGGTGACGTACTGCAGGCCGTCGAGCTCGTAGGTGATGGGGGCGTTCGAGATCGGACTCAGGAGGCGCGCGTGCCACAACGCATCGCCGGTCGTGGCATTGAGCGCCATCAGCCCTCCCGCACCTGAGGTGAACAGCACGTTCCCGGCCGTACTGAGCAGCCCGGACTTGTTGTGTCCGGCCGGCCAGGGATGCGTCCACCTGGGCTTGCCGGTCTTGTAATCGAGCGCGACCAGCATCTGCTCCGAGTAGCCGCCGCGATCCGTGCCGCCCCAGCCAGCGGGATTGTCACTGGGATCGTAGATGTAATACACGCTGTACGCGCGTGACGCGGGCACGTAGAAGAGCCCAGTCAGCGGGCTGAAGCTGGGCGACTGCCAGTTGACCGCACCGCCCTGATCGGGAGACACGAGCGCGCCGGCGATCTGCGGGTACTTGTCCGGGTTCGGAATCGGCTGCCCCTTCGCGTCGTAGCCCATCGACCAGTTCGTCTTGACGTACGGCGCCGACACGATCGCCTTGCCGTTCGTGCGGTCGAGCAGAAAGTAGTGTCCGTTGCGGGCCGCCTGGGCAATGAGCTTGCGCGGCTTGCCGTCGATCTCGCCGTCGATGATCACGGCGGCCTGCGTCGAGTCCCAGTCGTGCGTGTCGTGCGGCGACGACTGGAAGTACCACACCATCTTGCCGGTGTCGGCGTTGAGCGCGACGATCGACCCGGTGAAGAGGTTCGCGCCTGCACGATTCTTGTGCGCGATCACCGGCTGCGGGTTGCCGGTCGTGACGTACAGCAGATTGAGGGTGGGATCGTAGGTGACCGGCGTCCACGTCATGCCACCGCCGTTCTTCATCGTCTCGACATCCGGCCAGGTGTCCGAACCCGGCTCGTCCATCTTCTGCGGCACGGCGAACCAGCGCCACTGGCGTTCGCCGGTCACCGGATCGTACGCGTCGAGATAGCCAGGGTTATCCATGTCGTCGCCGCTGACGCCGGCAATCACGTGGTTCTTGATGATCACCGGCGCGACCGACGCGTAATAGAACTGCTCCATGCTGCAGATGGCCTTGTCCCAGCGTTTGGTGCCGTCCTTGATATTGAGCGCGATGAGCCTGCAGTCGGGGGTCTCGAAGTACAGCGTGTCGCCGAGGGCCCCCATCCCGCGGTTCCCCAGATGGTTGCCGCCAGTCGTGGGCCAGATGTAGTGCCACAGTTCGCGCCCGGTCCGCGCGTCGACGGCGTACGCATGATCGGGCGTCGAGAAGTAAAGGACGCCATCGATCATGAGCGGCGTCGACTTGATCGTCCCGGCGCCGGTCGCGTTGTACATCCACGCGAGGCTGAGCGCCTTGACGTTCGCCGCCGTGATCTGCGTCAGCGGACTGAAGCGGCGGCCGGAGTAGTCGCCGTTGAACGTCGGCCAGTCCGCGCCGGGCTTTGCTCCTTGGCTCGCCGAAGCCTGGGCAGGGCCACGCTGCCAGGCGAAGGCAGCCTGGCTCGCCGTAGCCGGGCCGGGCGAAGCCTGCCCGGCGGAGGCGGCCTGCCAGGCGAAGGCGGCCGCCGACACGGCGAGGAGGAAGCCGGTCGCAAAGAGACGCCTCATTTCAACTTCTCCAGGTACGCCACGAGATCGTGGATGTTCTTGTCGGTGATGGTGTCGAGCAGCAGTTGATGCTCGCGCAGCGGATCGGTCTTGACGACCTTCAGCCCTGGCGTGCGGCGCACGATGCGGACGGCGTTCGACGCATCACGATAGGTGACGAAAAAGTCGTCTTCGGCGACGAGCACGCCGGACACCGCCGCGCCTGAGGCCAGCGTGATCGTCACGGTCACGACCGATCGCGACGGGTTGGCGCCGCGGCCGCGCAGCGGAAACAGCATGCGCTGCTGCAGGTCCACGACGCTGGCGAAGCGCTTGCCGACGCCGGCGAGGTCGCCCGTGATCGAGTGACACGCCGTGCACTTCCCCTCGCCGTTGAAGTACGCCTGTCCCGCCGTCGGATCGCCGGTGAGGATGTCCCCCACCGTAAAGAGCGGCGATCCGCGCAGGGTGTCGTGATACTTCTGCCGGATGAACTGCATCAGATCGGCCGCCTGCGCCGTTGTCAACTCCGAAGAGGGCCGCCCGCTCTGCATCGGATGGCCCTTGGCGAAGAACGGACCGAGGACCGCGCCCTGCCGATCACTGAGGACGAGCGGTGATCGGATGAGGCTGGGGCCGCGTTCGGTGCCGCGCGCCGACGCGCCATGGCACGTGACGCACTCCACCGCGTAGATCTTGGTGCCGCGCTCGAGTGCGGCGGGCTCGATGATCGGCCGATCGGCCGGGCCGGTGTTCGGGCGCGGGCCCACCGAGCCCGTGCCCCGCCCACCCGTTTGCGGAGCCGGGGCCGGCGGTGCGGCGGCCTGGGCCGGAACGCCGCCCGGATTCGCCGTGAACGCGCGCCGCAGGAGCGCGATCGACTGCGGCGCCTCGGCGGTAAAGTCCTTCGTCGACGCTTCCACGCTGATCCGCCGGTCGTACCCGGTCGCGCGGAGCGTCGCGAAGAACGGCGCGTAATCGAACTCGTTCCAGATGAGCGGGAACACACGCCCCTGCGGATTGGCCGTGTGCAGATGCCGCAACCGGGCGCCGGCCTGCTTGATGACGGCCGGGTCCTCTTTCTCGCTCGCCAGGTGGAAGAAATCGATCATCAACTGGAAGTTCGGGTGATCGATGGCGTCGACCAGCTTCAGTCCCTCGGCGGCCGAGTTGATGATGTTCGACTCCTGCCGCCGCAGCGGCTCGATCGCGATCGTCAGGCCGTGCCGGCTGGCCATGGGCGCGATCCGCTTGCCGAACTCGACAAGCTGCGCGAACGCCTCGGCCTGGCTGAACCCGTCGGGCACGCGGCGGGCACCGCCGCTGCCGAACACGACGATTTCGGTGCCGAGCCGCGCGAGCCGGCTGAAGGCCTTCGTCACGTAGGCCATCTGCGCCTCGCGATCGATGGCGGGCCCCGTCACCTTGAGCGTGCCCGGCAGGAAGAGATTGACGACCGGCACCGGCAGCCCGACCGTCTTGATCTGCCGGGCGGCTTCGTCGAACTCGGCGTCCGACAACCCCGCCAGCTCCGTCGTCCCGAGCTCGATGTAGTCGAACCCGGCCGCCTTGACGGCGGCCAGCTCCTTGAGCGGCCCGCAGAACCCGACCTGGACGCGCGCGGTCTGGGCCGCGGGCGGCAGACCGCCGATGAGACACCAACCGAGGACGAGCCAGCCGGTTCGAGATAAGCGCATGTGAAGTCCCTACTATAATCGCGCCTGTTTCATCGGGCTCGATCCCCGACAGTGCCGCCTATGAAGGTTTGCCGGTTCCGATACGGAAGCGACGACGTCCGGATCGGTCTCGTGACCGACGAGCCGGTCGTCCACGACCTCACCCCGGCAGGCATCACGCACCTCCATCCCCTGCTCGAAAGCGACGATCCGGTGGGCCGGCTGCGCCAGATCGCCGTCCGTGACCTTCCAGGCGTGGCCGTCGCCGACGTGCGGCTCTGCGCGCCGGTGGAGCGTCAGGAGGTGTGGGCCGCCGGCGTGACTTATCTCCGCAGCAAGGCCGCGCGGATGGAAGAGTCCACGCGTGAGGCCACCGCGTACGATCGCGTCTACGACGCCGAACGGCCGGAGCTGTTTTTCAAGGCGCTGGCGGAAAAAGTCTCCGCGCCCGGCCAGCCCGTCGGCATCCGGCGCGACGCACGCTGGAACGTGCCCGAGCCCGAGCTGGCGCTGATGTTGAACTCCCGCGGCCGGATCGCCGGCTACACCATCGGCAACGACATGAGCTCACGCGACATCGAAGGCGAAAACCCGCTCTACCTCCCGCAGGCCAAGGTCTACGACCGCTCCTGTGCGCTCGGGCCGTGGATCACGCTCGGCGTGCCCGAATCGGCGGCCCGGGAATGGACCATCCGGCTGACGATCTCGCGCGGCGGCGGAGTCGTGTTCACTGGCGACACGTCGGTCGGCCAGATCAAGCGCGGCTTCGAGGAACTGGCCTCTTTTCTCTTTCGCAGCCAGACGTTCCCGCACGGCGCCGTCCTGCTCACCGGCACCGGCATCGTCCCTCCGGCGAACATCACGCTCCACGAGCAGGACGACGTCACCATCGAGATCAGCGGCGTCGGCATGCTGCGCAACCGGGTGCTTGTACTCTGACCCGACTTTGTGTATCGTGGAGCACCGTTGGAACAGACTGCCGACCTTCAGGCCCAGATCGACCGGCTCAGCCTTGCGCTGCACCAGTGGCGGCAGACGCAGGACCATCTCGTGCCGATGGAGCACCGGCTCTACGACCTCACCGAACGCTGCGCGGAAATCCTGAATCGCTGGACAGATACCGACCAGCGTCACGCGCAGGCGGTGAGCGCGATCGAAGATCGCCTCCATGACTGGAACGCGGTGGAGGATCGCCTCCACCAGGATTCGCTGCACCGGATCCGGGAGCTCGAGCAGACCATCGAGCACGAGTGGAAGGTGCTGCGCGAGGTGAACGAGGAGCCGGTCAACCGGCTCCGCGAGCAGGCCGCGGCGCTCGGCGAAACGTGCATGGCCGCCGCCAACCTGGCGCTGCGCGGCTTCGAGCGCACCGAAGCGCGCCTGGCCGCCCTGGAAAGCGATCTGCAGGGACGGCTCGCGCAGCTCTCGCACGACATTCAGGCGGCGCTGGCCGAATCGCGGCGCGACTTCTCGCGCCCGACGCCGATGAACGTGGCTCCCTTCCCGCTCGAAGGCGTCGTCCGCATTCACGAAGAAATTCGCGCCGCCGGCGAGGAATCCGAGCCCGCTGTGGTCGGGGCCGCGGCGCTGCAGCGCATTCGGCAGGTCCGGTCCGAGCCGGTGCCCGCCGCGCTGGTGCCGGATCTGCCGCGACAGTTACCCGAAGCGGCGGCGCTGGTCGATCGCATGTCGTCGCTCGAGCGCGAGGTCACGAGCGGTAAAGCGGAAGCGCGCGAGACCGCCTCGGCGGCCGAGCGGCATCAGCGGTCATGGCGGTTCGCGCTCGTGGCCGCCGCTGCCATCGCGCTCGCCGGCTCGATTGCGGGGCTGACATGGACGGCGCGCGTGAACGCCCGGCTCGAGGCGGCCGCGGCGCGCGTCGCCGTCGCGGAAGAACAGGCCGCGTCGGCGCGCGAATCGGCGGCACGCCAACTCGCGGCGCGGCAGGAAGCCGAACGCCAAATCACCGAAGCCCGGCAGTCAGCCACGCAAGCGCAGGTCGTCGGCAACGTCCTGGCCGCGCCGGACCTCATGCGGTTCAGCCTGACCAGCGCCGACGGATCCGCGCAGCGCAGCTACGCGCAGGTCCTGTTCAGCCGGACGCGCGGCCTCGTGTTGAGCGCGTCATTTCTGCCGCCAGCCCCGGCAGGCCAGACGTATCAGGTGTGGCTCGTCGGCGGCCCGGCGCCGGTCGCGGCCGGCCTCTTCACGCCCGACGCGGCCGGCCGGGCCACTTTCGTGAGCGACGCCCTGGCCAGTGCCCCGCGTCCCGTCGGCGGCGTGATCGTGACGCTCGAGCCCGCCGGCGGCCAGCCGGCACCTACCGGAGTCACCGTCCTCGCGCGTGCCGTACAGTAGGTCATGACCGACGCGCCGCGTCTCTCCGCATCGCGCGTCACGAGCGTGACCATCGACGAGGTCCTGGCCCTCGCGGGCCGGCTCGACGACGAGCCCGGCTTCGACGCGCCCCGCGAGCGCTTTCGCCGCTTCCTCCAGAGTCATCTCCGCCATCCGAAAACGGCGCGGGCGTGGATCGAGCAGTGCCAGCACTCCCCCGGCGATCAACACCAGCGCGCGCTTCAGGATCTCGTCGTGATGCTCGGGCGATTCCTCGGCTTCGAGACCACGTTCGGCCCGTATGCGGTGCTGAGCGGCGCGATGAAGCTCGAAGGGCAGTGGCGATCCCGCTCGCGCCTGCAGGTCATCGTCGAGGTGGGGACGGGACATGGCGGCGGGCCTGCGCTCGAGACGCTGCTCCGTTCCGTGACGGCCCTCGCGTCAACCTCTTCGGGGTCGGCGCGCCCGGCCGGCCTGCTCATTCTCGCGTCGTCGTACGTCAGCCAGCACAAGATCGACGAGACGATCGCCGCCGCCTCGTCCACGTACCCGATCGGGGTCGTGACTCTGAAGGCCCTCCTGTCGCTTGCGGAGATGGCAGCCGATGGTGACGTCCTGCACGAGGACGTCGTGACGCTGATCGAATCGAGGATTCCGGCAGATTTCGTGGTCACGCTCCTCGAGCGGCGTCGCGCCGCCACGGAGGCGGCGGAGTCAGCGCATGGCGAGTCCGGGATGGCAGCATCGCCGGCACAGCCTGGCTACTGGATCGCGCCGGTGGGCCCCGATCACGCGACCAGGCCCGAGGAGTTCCTCGAGCTCGTCGTCGGAAAGCGGCGGGTTTTCGGGCTCACGGCCGGCCGCAGCCCGGACGGTACGGCTCAACCTGGCGACGGCCTCTGCTTCTACCTGCCGGAGCAGGGCATCGTCGGGCACGCGCGCGTGATCGCGCCAGACGAGGACGCCGCGAGTCTTCGCGACGCGCACCGGTTCCGCCAACTGCTCCACCTGGACGACATCAAGCTGTATCTCGACACGCCCGTACCGCTCGATCCGGGAACCGATCTGAAGGTGCGGAGTCTGTCCGGTGCCGGCGCCGCCTCGAGACTCTCGCTGCTGCGCGTTTCGCCAACGGTCTTCGCGGAGTTGACCGGGCTGAGAGAAACGCGAACGGCACCGGCGGCGGTGCCGGCCGAATCGCTGACCAGGCGAGGCGCGGCCGCGGCCGCCAGGCCCGTGGACGTCCCGGTCAGCGGCCCCGCAAGACGACGCCGATGATCTTCTGAAACTTCACGGGCTCGCCGTTGCGTGTGGCCGGACGGTACTTCCACGACTTCGTCGCGGCGAGCAGCGACGAGTCGTACGCGGCGGACACCGACTGCACGATGTAGGCAGACTCCACCTGGCCGCGCTCGTCGATGATGATCCGCAGCACGCCGCGAGATTCCCGTATCTGCGCCGGGACACTGGGGGGATTCCACGGCGGCAGCTGCTGCGACAGCTCCACCGGCGCCTTCACGTCCTTGTCCGACTCTGAGTAGATCGCCGGACCGGTGGGAAGCGGCGGCATCGGCGGGAGGGCCGTCGCGGGCGGCGCTGCTTCGGCCTTCGCTGCGATCGCCATTTCCATCTCCGCCAGCTTCAGGAAACCTTCCGCAAGGAGCTTGATGTCGGCAAACGTCGTGGCTTCTGCGGCGAGGTCCTCGTCGGCGATGAGTGACAACAGGTCCTGCAATTGCGACGACGCGGACTTGTAGTCCTTCTGCTCGAAGGACGTCTTCGCGGTCGCATAGAGCGCTTTGGTTGCGGCGGGCAGACTCCGCTTGCGCACCTGGTGAAACATCGTCACGAGGCGGGGCGAGACTTCCGCCTCAGACATCCTGAAGAACGGCGCGCGGGAGATGAGCGTTTCGAGCGACCGCTCGGCTTCCGACGTCCGCCCCAGCGCGAGCAGGCAGAGCGCGCGATACTGGTCGGCTTCGGCGCTCGCCTCGGCCGGCGTGTTCGACAGCCGGCTGAGCGCTTCCTCATACGCGCCCGAGGCGTACAGGCCCTTGGCCGCCGCAAAGTTCTCGGACATCGGCACGGTCAGCCGGTCTTGCTGAGCCGCCGCCAGAACAGCGAGAGCGAGGAGGGTGATCCGCATCATTTCCTCAAATCCATGACGAGACGGACCGGAGCTTTGGTGGTGACGACGACGGTCTGGCGACGCTCACCGAACTGCGGGTGCCGCCAAATCACTTCATGCGTGCCGAGCGGCACATCGAGGTTGGCGACGGGCGTCGTCCCGAGCGCCCTGCCGTCGAGCCAGACGTTCGCCCATGGGAGCGCGTTCACCGAGAGCGATCCGTTCGGCATGGCGACCGTGGTGTTGGCGGTCTTGCCGGGCTGCACGTCCACCGTGATCTTCGTCTGGAACCCGACGTCCTTGTTCACGAGCTGGAGCTCGTGCGTGCCAGCCGGGAGCATCAACCGCGCCGCGGTCGTCGTGCCGAGCAGGCTCTCGCCCTCGAGAATCTGCAACTCGACCGGCGCGCCGATCGTGAGCCACCCGGCGGCACCGCCTGCCGGTCCGAGAGTGGCAATCATCGTGGACGTCCCGCCGGCGGCGACGGTCAGCGTTCGGGTCGCCGCGGTCGTGCCGTCCGAGACGACCACGGTGTGAGGGCCGACGGCGACGGGCACCGCGAGCGGCGTGACGCCACGCCGGACTCCGTCGATGGACACGCGGGCGCCCGCCGGGTCGGAGCTGATCTCGAGCCGGCCCTGCGGGACCGCGCCGGCCAGCGACGTCGAGCCGGGCGCGATCGTCGCGAAGCCGGCATTGGCCGGCGGCGTCAGGTTCGGCACGCCTGAATCGGGCGCGGGTGCAGCGGCTGGCGGCGCCGTTGGCTGCGACAGCGTGGGTGCCGCCGCCAGGACGACGGGCGCGTCGGTCGTGACCGGCCGGCCAAAAATCAGGCCGGCGATGAACACCGCCTCCGCGAGCGCCAGCACCCCGAGCGCGGCGGCGATCCACACCAGCCGGCGGCTGCGCCGTACCTCGCGCGGATCGGGCAGTGGCGCCGCGGGCAGGAGTCGCGGCACTTCGACCGTCTCATCGTCAGGCGACGCTTTGACCTCGGGCCGGAATTCGACCAGGGCGGCGGTACGACGCGTGCCCGCGTCGGTGCGCCGAAGCTGTTCTCCCATAGCTGGCTCCCCCTCTTCGACGAGCGCGGCGGTGGCCGGCGGCGCGGCGGGCTCGGCAAGCGGCGCGGCCGTCCTCGGCTTGTGAATATCGAGGACTTCTTCGAGGACTTCGTGCGCTTCGAGTGCCGACTCGAAGTTGTTCTTGCCCACCTGCAACGCGCACTCGAGCCAGGCCCGCAATCGCGGCGCCGCGCGGAGGCCGCTCGCACCAGCGGCGGCCAGTTCGAGCCACTCGTCCGCCCGATCCGGATAGTCAGCCGGGTCGAGCCGGCGGCCGAGCAGCAGCGACAGCGCGACGAACGCGAGCTGCGCGACGTCGCTTCGGCTGTCGAGCGCCATCGTGTCCAGGTGATAGGGCACGACGATCCCGAGCTCGGTCCGCAGCCGCGCGGCCGGCAGGCTCAACGAGTCGAGCGCAGATCCCAGCACGTGCTCGACGAGGACGAGCTGGCCTTCGGGCGTGACGATGATGCGATCGGCCGTGAGCGCGCCGTGGGCGACGTCGTCGCCGGCTTTGTGAAGGGCGGCGAGCGCCGGACCGAGCTGATGCAGCAGGGCCATCGCGTAGGAGGCGCCCCGCGCGTCGTGCAGCACCTCCGACAGGCGCTTGCCGGGCGTGCTATTCGAGACGAGCGCGAGCCCCTCGCCGTCGCCGAGCCACTCGACGGCACGAATGGTGGACAGCGATTTGTGGCTCAGGTCCCTGAGCTGTTCGACACGGCGCTCCAGCGCCGGCGCGAACGTCGGCGCGTCGCTGAACTCCTGTCTGAACCGCAGCAATTCCAGGCCCGACGCGGTCGTGTTGTCGAACATGAGCAGACGGTCGCCGAGACCGTCCGACAAACCAGGCGTGTACCAGCTCGCGCGCGTCGCGGGTTGCGACGGGTCCGGCCGTGGCAGATCGACGAGAAGGCTGCCGCGCTTCATGCTGGGGATATCAGGGCATCTGGGGAGAAGGCCTGCTGGTGGGGCATTTTGCCCGAAATTGCCGAGAAGTACAAGATGAAATCTCTCATTCGCGACTCAGGGATTTAGAGATTCAGAGATTCATGAGTTCCTGGGTTCTCAATTGCGTTTGAACAGGCCGACGAGCACGCCCTTTCCTCTCACGTGACCGGCCATCGCGGCCGTGACGGCGGCGCGGGTTTCGGCTGGGGAGGCGCCGACCGCCGGGACGTCGAGGGTGGTGTCCAGAGCATACAACTCGAACACGTAATGGTGCGACGGTCCGGACGCCGGGGCGGCCGGGCCGCGGTAGTACGGGCCGGTCGCGCTGATTTGCCGCGATCCGTCCGGCAGCGTCGCGCCCTGCGGCACGCCTTCGGTCAGGCTCCGCGCGGCCGCCGGAATATTCCAGACCATCCAATGCAGCAGGTCGCTGAGGCCATCGCCGGCGGCGGCGTCCAGGTCATGGACGAGGAGCACGAAGCTCGACGTCATGTCGGGCGGATTGCTCCAGGTGAGCGGCGGCGAGATCTCGTCGCCGGCCTGCGTGTATTTGATCGGGATCTGGCCGCCGTCTACCCAGGCGGTGGTCGAGAGCGTCAGCACCTGCACGGCGCCGCGGCCACGCCCGCGTCCGGGCGGCGGCGCGGCCGGCGCGGCACCGCCTGGCGGAGGATTCTGCGGCGGCGGCGGAGTCGGCGGATTCTGGGCCGGCAGCTCTGCGGTGACAAAAACGATCAAGAGCAGCCCGAGCAGACCGGCCGTCCAGGATCCGGTGGCGGCGCGAGCACGTGGGGGCACGACTCGTCGGCTCCTATTTGAAGGACGCCGGCTGTTGCTTGCGCCAGACGTCATACCGCATCCGCAGCGTCTTGACCGGATTCAGATTCTCGCCTGCCTTGATCGCACCCGGCCCGCGGTCGGTGTTCTCCTGCGACGGCTGCGCGACGGTGAGGTACATCGTGTACTTCCCGTTGTTGTGCGAGTCGCCGTTCGTGTCGGCCGGTTCCGACATCAGGATGTAGGCGACGTGCGCGGTCTTGCCGTCGCACGGAATCGGCGACGCCGGCGCGCCGGCGGCCGGCGCCGGACAGCTGCACCGGCTGTCGCCGCCCGATGCATCCGCCGCCTCCATCGCCGCCATCACGCGGTCGGTGATCGCGCCGTTGTTCTCCAGAAATGCCTTGACCGCGTTCGGCACGACCTCGCCGGGCCGCAGGATGTTGCCCTGGATCGAGTAGTAGATGTTCGTCCCCGGCACGCGGCCCTGAATGTCCTGCGACACGTAGCCGTTGGTGATCCCGGAATGACCGGCGCTCCGGCCCTGCAGGTCGAGAATCCCGAACTGCCGCGATTGAAACGCGGGATCCACGCTCAGGAGGTCGAGAATCTGCTTCGGGTCGGTGCCCTTCTGCAGTTCCTGAAACACGAGCATCTGATTCTTGTGCGTGTTGTCCACGCTCGCCTGGCACGCCGCCACGCCCTTCCCGGGCACGACGACCGCCTGTACGCCCATGAGGAACTGATCGTTCTGGTTGACGCACGTCGCCGACGCGATGACGACGCGCCGGGTGCTGAGATCGACGGCGATGATCGACCACGTCGCAAACGCGGTCGACGGCAAGAGCAGCGCGAACGCGAGAAACCCCAGGATGCGGCGCATGGGGGGATTGTAAAGGCAAAAGGCAGAACTTTTGCCCCTTTTGCCTCGCCGCGCCCGCTCTAGAATTTATAAACCGCGCCAAGCTGCCACGTGCGCGACGAATCGAGTTGCCGGTTGGCCAGCGCGCGATGGAGCGGGAGTCTGACCTCCCCTTGAATCGTCATCTTGCCGACGCCCCATGCCAGCCCCGGCGAGAACACGAACCACTGGCCTCCCCCGACCAGCACCGGCACGCCTTCGAACACATCCTGAGCGCGATGGAGCCAGCTCAGCCGGCCAAGCGCTATGAGTGGATGCCAGAGAAACTCACGCGAAGCGCCGGCCCCGACTTCCCACGACGCGCCCGTGCGCAGGCCATACTCGTTCTCCTGCACCGGCAACCGCGCCGCCGCGTTGACGAACACCCGCGTGCCCGGAGGAAAGATCCCGCTGAACACGCGGTTGGCACTCACGCCAACGAGTGGATCGACGGTGCCCGATCCGCGCTGCAAACGGGACACGGGCACGAGACTGTCGTCGTCGAGCTCCGCCCGAAAGCGCGGGCGCTCGGTCTTCCCCGTCGGCAACGAGAGCCCGCCGTTCACGGTGACGTTCCAGCCGATCGAGTTCGGCACGCGGTACCAGCCGATGACCGAGGTATCGCCGAGGCCGCGAAACGTCTCGCTGAAACTCAAGGATCGGCCGGGCAACGTGACGACCCCCGAGCGCGTGACATCGGGCACCGTCGCCGAGACCTGCACGCCCAGGTTCGTCGTCAATCGCACGTCGGATGTGAGCAGGAGCACCCGAATCGTCGTCCGCTCCTGAAGTGGATTCGGCGTTTCGCGCGAACCGTCATACGGCGTGTCGCGGTCTTCGGCGACCAGCCAGACGCCCATGAGGGCGCGGCCCGTCGTCAGTCCATCTGTGAGCACACCTCGCCAACCTGGGAGGTACGGGTTGCTTCAACCCGCTCAAGTCTGGGCGGAGACCAGCGCCGGCAGCAGGAGCGCGCCTGCTGCGAGGAGCAGGGCCCGTCGGAATCGCATACGTCAGTGTACCTTCTACACCTTCAAGCTGGCTTGAAGGTCAAGCGCGGCCGTAGACTGGCCCCCATGCACATTGGCGAAGTGGCCCAGCGGTCCGGCGTGGCGGCACCGACGATCCGGTACTACGAAGCGAACAAGCTTGTGACGCGCGCGGCGCGATCTCCCGGCGGGTACCGGTTGTACTCGGATAGGGTGCTCGATGAGCTCGCGTTCATTCGACGCGCACAGCGCATCGGCCTGACCCTGGATGAAGTGCGCGAGATCCTGAACGTGGGCGCGCGGGCCAGAAGCCCTGCGCACGCGTCGCCGCCATCTGCACTGCGCACCTGGCCGAGATCGAGCGGCGCCTGATGGAGCTTCAATCGTTCCAGCGACATCTTGAAGCCGCGCGACAGATGGCCCTTCAAGGGTGTGGCTTCACCCCCGAAGGCTTCTGCCGGGCGATCTTCAAAACCGGGCACGAACCGTCCGGCGACCCGGCCGATCCACGAGCGTCATGAACGCTATCGTCCACAGACTGATGCTCGTGTTTCTCTTCCTCGCATCAGTCGGACTATTCGGAGCCCAGTCCAGGTCTACACACGGCCCGTCCCGCGGCTGCCTCGTCTTGCAGGGTGGCGTTGGATTCAGTCGCGCGATCGCTTCCGCATTCGTCGCACGTGCCGGCGGACCTGAAGCGCACGTGGTCGTCATTCCCACGGCGAGCGTCGGCGACGCCGGGCCGCCCGGGATGTCGGTCTACCTCGCGCGGCGCATGAAGGAGAGCTTCGGCGTGGCCGCATTCACCGTGGTGCATACGATCGACCGCGCCGAAGCGGACTCGGACACTTTCGTCGATCCGATTCGCAGGGCGACAGGCGTCTGGATGCTCGGGGGATTTCCGCCGAACCTCGTGCGTGCCTATCTCGGCACGAAGACCGAGCGTGCGGTCAAAGAGTTGCTGGAACGCGGCGGCGTCGTCGGCGGCGAGTCTGCCGGAGCGATGATCCAGGGATCCTGGCTGGACACCACAGACGATGAGTGGACGCCCGAGATGCACGCGCTGATTCGGCAACACGGCGCCGGCGCCGGATTCGGGCTGCTCACGAACGCGGCGATCTTTCCGCACTTCGACACGCGCGGCCCGGCGGCGGCTGTCAAGGAGAGCGCGGCGCACCCGAATCAGCTCGCGATCGGCATCGACGAAGGGACCGCGCTCATCGTCCGCGGCGGCCTTGCCGAGGTCGTCGGTACGGGCACCGTCAGCATGTACGACGGCTCACGCCGCAACGCACCCAGTGTGGTCACTCTTCGGGATGGTGACCGCTACGATCTCTCCACCCGACGCAAGCAATAGCCCTGGCGGTCGGCTACGACGCGAGCAACCGGACGTGGGTGTTCAACTGGAGCACCAGGTCGGTCGCCACGGGGTGCTACGCGGTGCAAGTCCACGCGGGGAATGGCGCGTTCGCGGCATCAGTGCTGTTTCCGGTGGCGCTTCGCGAGCGCTGAGCGGTCGTCGTACAGTCCGGGCGTCGGCTGAGCCCTTTCGTGCTAGGGTCCTGGCGAGATCTCGTCGTGGCACCAGCGTCAGGAGGCTGTGATGGCACCGACCCGGATGTTCTCCCTCGCGCTTGTCGCGTCAGGCGTCACGCTGGCCGTCCTTGCCGTCAACGCGTCGACGCGCGTGCCGGAATCGCCGGCAGCGACGCCCATCGACGGGGTGAAGTGCGACGTGTCCCAGTACAAGGCGAGCGCCGGGCTCGCGGTCACGATGGAGCAGGACGTGCTCGTCGTGACGTGGAGCGGCCAGCCTGGCGAACAGCTGCGGTCACGGTTCGCGATTGAGAGCGGGCAGCCGACGATCCGAGACTTCGCGATTCGGAAAGCCGGAACTCAGTGGACGACCCTCGGAAACAACCTGACGCCTGAGTACCGCGTCGTCAGCGGTGTGCGCCGGCTGCCCAGCGACCAGGGCAACGCGTTGCGATCGCTCGGAGCGAAAATCACGCGCGACGTCATCGACCAGAACCGCTGGCAGGCCTTCTGGGACGCTCCGCTTCGAGTGCCTGGCGTCCCTGATCCCCAGCCCGGTGGTCGCGCCGGTGGCGCCGGACGAAGCGCCGCGACCGGGCCGCCGCCGCCAGAGGAGTTTCCCCTGAATGGCGGTCGCGTCTATGAGCTGCCGCGGACGCCTGAGGAGATCCGTCGCGCGAGGGCCAGCTTCAAAGCCACCTCGTGCACCGTGAAGAGCATCGGCGCGAGCGTCGAGGTCACCTACCCTGGTTTGTCGATGGGCATCTTCTCCGGCGATCTCCGCTTCACGATCTACCGGGGCGTCAATCTGCTGCAGATGGACGCGCTCGCGTCGACGCAAGAGAAGTGGGTGGCCTACATTTACAGCGGCGGGTTGAACGGCTTCTCGACGTCCACGACACCGTCGGTCACGTGGCACGATACGGGCGGACACGTTCAGCGTTATCGGTTCGGCGGCCCGGTGACCTCCGAGAACTCCGCGCTGAAGGCGTCGAACCGGCTCGTGATCGCCGAAGGCAAAGGCGCCTCGCTCGCGGTCTTCACGACGCCACATTCGTTCTACTTCTCGCGCGAGAAAGACACGAACCTCGGCTACGTGTATTACCGGAAGGATGCCGACACGACATACGCCATCGGCATCCGGATGGCCGAAGGGGAAGAGCCGACGCTCGGTCCGCGCCTCACGGACAATCCCAATCAGTACGCCGACAACTTCGCGCTCTACAACGCGCCGCCGGGCACGACACAGAAGATGAGCGTGTTCTTCATGGCCGCTGCCGAAGGACCGGAAGCGACGCGCGCGATGGCCATGGCGCTCACGCATGACGACACGTTCAAGGCTGTGCCTGGATACAAAACGTTCGTGAACCACTTTCATCTGGCGTTCACCGATCGGACGCGCGGGGCGCTCGATACGCCGTTGCAGGACCTCGTGGCCATGAAGGCGCTGGGCTTGAACATCATCGGCCTCAGCGACTTCCATTTCGAACTTCAGGATGGCGCGAGCGACGTGGGTCCGATCCGGTTTCGGGAACAGAAGGAATACTTCGAAGCGTCACGACATGCGTCTGACGCGGACTTCCTCGTCACGCCATGGGAGGAGCCCAGTGCGTTCCTGGGCGGCCACTACAACCTGATGGGACCGAAACCGCAATACTGGGCGAAGGTCCGCAGGAGCCGCGATGGCGCCGAGTTGCCGTTCACGGAGACCGATCCGGTGTACGGGAAGATCTATCGCACGGGCAGTGCGGAAGACGTGCAGCAGTTCCTGGACGACACCCACGGCTACTGGTACACGGCGCATCCGCGCACGAAGAACTCGAATGGCTTTCCCGACGCGTACTGGAGCCGGGTCTACGGCAGAAGCGACCGCTTCCTCGGCATCGCGTTCAAACCGGGCATGGGCCAGGATCAGTCGGAGGACACGCTCTGCGAGTGGCGGTGCTTCGACGCCATCGACACCATGAACAACCTGAACGCCGGCTCGGGCGTCGCGCCGAAGTACTTAATCGGCGACGTCGACACGTACAAGAAAGGTCCGGAAGACGATCTCTACGCCGGCTTCCCGGTCAACTACCTGAAGATCGACAAAACGCCGGCGTGGACCGACGATTGGACGCCGATTCTCAAGGCGATGCGTGACGGCAGTTTCTTCGTGACGACTGGCGAGATCCTGATCAAGAACTACGCGGTGATCGGGACGGGCGACTCCCGGACGCTCACGGCCGACGTCGAGTGGACGTATCCGCCGGCGTTCATGGAAATCGTCATGGGCGACGGCAAGAAGGTCGTCAAACAGCGTGTTTCCCTGCGGGATCAGACCGCGTTCGGCAGCAAGCACATCGCACAGACCGTCAATGTTGCTGGCATGGCCTGGGTGCGACTCTCGATCTGGGACGTTGCGACCAACGGTGCGTTCGTGCAGCCGGTCTGGCTCACGCGGTCGACCGGCGGCACGCGGTAATCCCTTGTGGAGGCTGACGAATAAAAGCACCGTCGTCAATCCATCAGTGAGCACACCTCGCCAACCTGGGAGGTAGGGGTTGCTTCAACCCGCTCAAGTCTGGGCAGAGACCAGCGCCGGCAGCAGGAGTGCGCCTGCTGCGAGGAGCAGGGCCCGTCGGAATCGCATATCTCAGTGAACCTGAGGGCTCAGGGCTGACGGATGACACCGACGGTGTCCCAACCCGCTGCCGCGCGGCGAAAGTACACCTGGACCGGCTGGCGCCAGCCAGGATGATCGGGATGCTCGCCCTGGATCGTCGCCATCACGAATTCCGCACCGGCGAGCAGCCCCGCCGGCGCCGCCGCGCGCTCCTGCGTCACGTGCAGTGAGCCGCCCACGACTTCGGCCTTCCGCGACCCGTTGTCGAATTTCGACCAGCTCACGGTGTAGCCCGTTCCGGGCGTGGCGGCGCCCGCCGCGACCGCCGCGTTCTCGAACGTCAGCGTGCCGTCGGCGCCGAGGCGCGGACCCACGACGGGGTTGACGCCGTTCAGCCAGACGCGTGCAATGGCGTCGCGACGCTCGATCAGCACACGGGTGATATGGCCGGCCGCCAGCGGATCGTCGAACCGGACCTGATCGACGATCGCGCGAATCGCGGCGTCGGAGAACCGTGCCACCAGTCGCGCCCCCCAGAACGCATCGTCCGGACGCATGTTGGCGAACGCAACGTTCGGGTAGTTCGGCTTCCATCGCACCGGATCGAACGATGTGCTGTCGAACGCACCGGCCGAGGGTGGTCCCTCGGCGCGGGGCACGCGGAGATAGCGCGGGATCGCGAAGCCGAAGCTTGCCAGGGCGGCGAGGCTCGCGTCCTTATCGAGGTAATTCTCGTGGTTGTTCGACGGCGGTTCGGCGAACCGGGTCGCGCTGCCCAGAATGGCGCCGAAGTCGTACATGTAGTGGCGGATGTGCTTGCGCCCGTTCGCCGCAACCAGGAGGTCCAGGGTGTTGATGGCCCGCGAGTCGTCGTGCGCCAGCCACGCGGCGAACACACGATTCGCACGCAACTCGCGGCGGTGCTCGTGCGGGTGGATGTCGTTCGGGTCGTCGCTCCGCGTGCCATGGTACTGAAAGTTCCCGATGGGCTCGCCGTCGTGGAAGCGCGTGGCGGAGAAGTACACGCGCCCCTGACGGTCGCGCGCCGCCAGGCGCAGAATCGCGTCGAGGTCGCGCTGGTTGAAGCGGCGCCGCCCCGAGGCGTCGCGGATCGTGGCCTTGTCGGAGATCGTGATCCTGGCCGGATCCACCCTGATCGGATAGACATCCTCCACGTGATACCCGAGCGCGTGATACACCAGCGTGCCAATCAGCTCGGCGCCAGTGGCCATCTGCGGGTGATCGACCGGATCGACTTCGAGCTGGAAGACTTGACCCGGGTCGCCCGGGTGCTCCGCGAGGAAACCCGGATGAAAACCACCTGGACCCTTGCCGGCCACTACGACCCAGTCTGCGGCGGCGAGGCGCTCGAACTTGTTCGGTCCCCGGGCGATCTCCGGGAGCGACAGATCGCGGACGCCGATGCGGTTGGTGAACCAGCTCGAGTCCGGCACCTCGTCCAGGGTGTTCACGTTGACGGCGGGGATCGGCTCACGGTCGCTGTTCGGCGCGAACGTGTTGATCAGGAAGTCGAAGGACTCCGAGAGCGCGAGTGGCTTGATACCGCTCGCATCCATCGCCGTGTCGTCATCGCGCGAAACCGGATCGTCAGGGAAGAACCTCAGGGCCGCCCGCGCAGCCTGGCCCGCCGCGCCCGCGCCCACGCCGGCGGCGGCCGCGACAACGCACACGATGGCGGCAACACACCTCAGCGCCTCAGAACACATCGTCGAACCTCACGAGAAAGCGGGTGCCTTCGCGGCCGCCGAATGCGATGTCGACCCTCAGCGCCACGGTCGAGCGGCTGCCGGCGCGCAGGCCGAAGCCGTAGTCGCGCTCGAGCCGTCCCATGTCTCCAAGCTTAGGCGCGACCGCACCTGTGTCGTAGAAGAGCGCGCCGGTCACGAACTCGTTGATGCGCCACCGGTACTCCGCCTGCATCAGGAGCGCGCTGCGATCGCGGAAGCGGAACGTCCGGAATCCCCGCAACGATTGTGAGCCGCCGAGAACGGGCTGGAGGTAGAACGGCACACTGTCGCCGCCCGAGGGCTCGCTCGACGACGCCCAAGCCCGGAGCGCGAGCGTGTGCGTGTCGTGCACGAACGGAATGAACTGCCGGAGATCGACGTTCCACGAATTGAACGAGAACTGGTCGAGATCGCGATCGGCGTATCGCGTGAATGTCACCCGATACCGGCCACCGCCGCGGTCATCGATGGCCCGATCGAGGGTCGCGAACTCCACGAAGGGTTCGATCACGCCGAACGCCGGCTGGGCACCAAGGCCCGGGACTTCTTCCGGCCCGAAGATCTGGTCAGTCGACGGCATGCTCGTGTCCGTGCCGCTGCCGATCGACGGATTGAGGTATCCCAGATTCACTCCGGCGGTCAGGTAGCCCCGCCGCACGGCGGGGGTGACGCGCACGAACGTTTCCCGCTGCGCGAAGTTCGATCGATCGTTCTCGAGGCTGCCTGGCCCGAGCCCGTAGAAGTCCTCCTGGGGAGCGTCGCGCCACCGCGCGTAGACCTCCACATAAGGCCCGTCCGCCCAGGTGTAGAGATCCTCGCTTTGCGTGCCCGGAAAGCGCAGCGACCCCTCGGCGATGACGTACCCCTTCAGAGAGGCGGCCGCCGAGGTCCGGAAATCGACTGGCACGCCGATGAGCTGGTAGCCCGTACCGCCGCCAAACCCGGCACCCTCGCCGATGCCGCCCACCCTCGCATGAATCCCGCGCGGCGGACTGAAGATGCGCTGGAGGAGCAGGTCCTCGTCAATCCGGTAGAGGACGGCCTCGATTTTCGAGCGCCGTTCAGGGACGAGCCGGGCCGCTTTGGCCTCCCGGCTGGAGCGGTCCGCCTCCGCGCGTGTCGCCTGGGCGGCCTGCCCCTGAAGGATGTCGGCAATCTGTGCGAACGCCGGGGCAGGGAGGCAACAGAAGGCCGTCGCAACAACAACTGCCGTGGCGCCACACGCGTCGGCGGACGAGCGGAAGCACCTGCGCATGCGAATAGGCAAGGAACGAACTCCGTCGGCGAGAGGGAAGGCCTTCGGCGGTATTCCTGCCGCCGCCAGCCGTCACCGTAAACCAGGCGGGTGAACGGCGAATCATATCGTCAATCCAGGTCC
>Ga0111539_10000492_pt1 | contig 50138 bp, 52 predicted proteins | sample RhiMethybrSRZTD1_FD_79667 | JGI IMG/M metagenome (GOLD analysis project Ga0111539, IMG submission 79667) | Populus rhizosphere microbial communities from Tennessee, USA - Rhizosphere MetaG P. TD hybrid SRZTD1 (version 2) (version 2) | ecosystem: Host-associated > Plants > Roots > Rhizosphere >... | reverse complement strand
CCGCTAGCACGATGCCCACCACCTCCACTTCCTGTTGATGGTCCACGTCCACCACCACCGCGACGCTTTGGCCCTCCGGACATCCCTGCTGGTGGTCCGGTGGTGGGGACAGCGGCCGGGGCCGGGGGTCGAGGTGCCTTTGGAGGAGCTGGGTTTGGTGGTCTAGATCCTGTTCCGCCGTCTGTTGGCCTACCCGGTCTACTTCCAGCTGTGCTCACACTACAGAGTGGTCCGCTCGTCGATGACGCGTCAATCCTATCAGGTGGAAGAACCCCATGAGCTCGCTCGTATGCTAGTCGTATTAGACTTTCAAGGAAGGTTACCTCACCCTCATTCCTATCGCGCCCTTCACGAGCGGCGCCCTTATCAATCACATCTTGCATGTGGAAAAAATGTCTCAGTTCGTCGGAATCTGTTAATACGAATCCCTCTAGCTCGGTTTTGGTAGGACCGCCAGGCCACGCCGGTTTGTCCAGTTCTGGATCATCGAAACCACCGCTAAGATGTTCTCTATAATCCACGTAATGAGGGGCCCAGCCATCGTCTTCTGGAGTTGGATAGTGGGGAGGTTCTGGAGGTCCTGGTGGCATGAGTACCATTACAGCATAAGCACCATCTAGAAACAACCTTAAGTGAAGGCAATTCCTATAGATAATAAGAGTGTCTACGAGTAGAAACCGTTACTGCGTAGGGTATGGCAACCCAAATACTGTTTAGGCTGCGGCTGCGCGTAGGGCGTTGTAGTGGTCTACTAGCGATTGTGCTTGAGATGCTGTTAATGTCAGGGGTTGGCCATCTGAACCAAATTGATTTAGGCCGTAACCACCAATGGCTGGGTCTCGGTAGGCAACACCTGCCTTCACTAAAGCGTCGCCGTCTTGCGCCAGGAGCTCATGCTGCAGATGAGGGTTAGTCAGACCCAGTTTGTTGAACAATTCATAGGCGCCCATGCCTTCGTCTACCGAAAGTTGTTCTGGGGTAAAGACAGGTAGCTCGGGTGAGGGGACAACGGGCTGACCACCGTCACCACCAGGATCAACGCCAATAACGGGTGGTGTTGGTTCGGGGCTCGACGTAATGTCCGGAGTGGGGCTCGGATTAGATCCGCCGTTTGGGGTTATGTGAATATCTGGCAGGCTGCCCGGAGTGTGAAGAACCTTACTCACCGCATGTGATACGGCGCCGACACTGCCAGGAAGGGCACGCAGTACAAGTGCACTGGCAAGTATTACACTTGCGCCCACAGCCCCAACATCCTCAATCCTGTGACCGAGACGCTGCGCCGGGGTCATAGCTTCCCAGGCTTCTTGCTTGGCTTGTCGTCTTAGGCCTGCCTGGGCCTTTTGGTCCATGGCCTCCCAGGCGGTTCGAATTGCCGTTGCTTGTGCTGATCTATCCATACTTTCCCAATCATCGCCTCGGCCTGTTGCCACCTGGTCTTCCAATAGGGTGCCCATGCGCATACCAAGGCTGAGGTTGCGGACTGTTCTACGTGCTGCCCAGTTGCTGGCAGGGTGTAATATCCAACTGCCGAGCCTGCTTATTCGACTACTACTGGTTGGTGCGGATGGAATTTCGTTTCTGAGGTCAGGTATTTCTGGCCATGCCTTGGGTAGCGGTTCGGTTGGGGGTGACGCATAGCTCCATGGTTCAGGGGCTGGCCCCGATTCAGGCAAAGGCTGTACGCGACCACCCTGTGCATCAAGAACGTTTGTATATGCTGTTTGTGCTGCTGCTGCCGCGGCAGCGCCAGGTTCATCCTCATGTGGTCTACTCATGCGGTGTACTGTACACCTAGCTGGCATACCTGTAAATACCGTTGCATAATAATATTAAGTCGTACGCTATAATGAGTAAAATGGACGATTTGCATACCCAGGCACTAGATTTGCAAGCCGAAATTGAAGCCGCCGCCGAGCGTCTTGATGTTGATGCGTTAGTCCACCAAAAATTAAAGTTAGATCAGCAGATTGCGCACCCTAATTTTTGGCACGATGCGGCGCAGGCGCAATCCACCGTTAAACAGCAGTCTAAACTAGACCGAAAGGTTGCCCCATGGCTGGATATCCAAAAAGACGTCGATGATTTGGTGGGTCTACTCGAGCTAGAGGACGATACCATGCGTGCTGATCTAGCTAGCCAACTGGACGATTTATTCCGGCGCCTGGCGCGCTTAAAGAATGACCTAAAATTTGCTGGGCCTTTTGACGACCACGATGTCATTATGAACATTTACGCGGGGGCTGGCGGCAATGATGCGCAGGATTCGGCCCAGATGCTTTTGCGCATGTATGTACGCTGGGCAGAATCTCATAAGTATAGCGTTAAAACAGTGGACGAATCGGCAGGTGACGAAGGCGGCATAAAAAGCGCTACCCTAGAAATAACCGGCGATAATCTATATGGCAAACTAAAAGGCGAGCATGGGGTGCACCGTTTAGTGCGCCTAAGCCCATTTAATGCCGAATCGCGCGAGACCAGTTTTGCCAAGGTTGATGTCATGCCCAAGGTTGAACGCCCGGAAGATCTGGCGCTAGACGAAAAAGATCTACGTATCGATGTCTACCGCGCCGGTGGTCATGGTGGCCAAAGTGTGAACACTACCGATTCGGCGGTACGGGTTACTCATGTGCCGACTGGGATCTCGGTAGCTATTCAGAACGAACGCTCTCAGCTGCAGAATAAAGAAGTGGCCCTAACGGTCCTTCGTTCTAAGTTATTGGCGCTGCAGCTCGAGCAACATAAAGAAAAGATTAGTGAGCTAAAAGGTCCCCAGCAATCGAATGAGTTTGGTAGCCAAATCCGAAATTACGTTATGCACCCTTATAAACAAGTCAAAGACCTGCGTACGCGCTTTGAGACGAGTGACGTAGAAGGTGTATTAAATGGTGGGCTTGATCCTCCGATTAACGCCTACTTGGAACACTCAATTGGTAGATAGATATTTGACATTTCGCTTTAAAAATGCTAATGTTTACTAGTTACTAAAAAACAAAGAAAGGGATATAAAAATGGAAAATCAACCTGTAGTACCCCCAGTTGAAGGCGATGTGCCTCCACTTCCTCCAACAGGAGAAGTGCCCCCACAGGCACCTGGTAATGGCGAAGTGCCTCCTCCAGTTGCGTAAAGACTAGCGACAATTGTTAAAAATACCGCCGACCAGAAATCGGCGGTATTTTATGCCTCTTAAGGTTAGGTTAACTTTGTTATAATAATCAGACATGATTCTATTGGACAGGGTAACCAAGGCGTACGGCAAAGTGGCGACGCCAGCGCTAGATCGAGTGAGCTTGCATGTCGAGCCCAAGGAGTTCGTGATCGTTGTAGGGCAGAGTGGGGCCGGCAAAACCACCTTGCTGCGACTACTCACACGCGAAGAAAAACCAACCAGCGGCAAGATAATTGTCGGCGGTATCGATTACGATAAGTTAAAGGACAAAGACATCCCACTCTTGCGCCGTAAGATTGGCGTGGTGTTTCAGGATTTTAAGCTACTGCCTAATCGTACGGTCTTCGAGAACGTTGCGTTTGCCCTAGAAATTGTCGGTATGAGCAACCGCGAGATTAATAACACTGTACCCAAAGTACTCGACATCGTTAATCTGCGCGGCAAAGAGAAACGTATGCCCATGGAACTCTCGGGTGGTGAGCGCCAGCGGGTAGCTATTGCCCGGGCAATTGTTCGGCAGCCAAAGATTTTAATTGCCGACGAACCAACAGGTAACTTGGACCCCAAGCACGCTTGGGATGTAATTAAGGTGCTAGAAAAGATTAACCATTACGGCACGACAGTGTTGCTTACCACGCACAATCAAGACATCGTCAATAAACTCAAGCGCCGGGTAGTCACTATCCAGCACGGACAGATTGCGAGCGACAAGGCAAGGGCAGAGTATAACGCATGAGTCGCGATCTAATAACATTTCGGCGCATTATTACGACCGGTATGGTCAACTTTGTGCGCAATGCCTGGCTGGCGATTGCGGCAATGGCAGTTATGGTGGTAACACTGAGCATCGTGTTGTTTTCGATATTAACCAGCGCAACATTCAACAATACAATTGCGCAGATAACCGATAAAATCGATGTCTCTGTATATTTGCAAGATGCTGCAACCGATAACGAGCGCGACGTTTTGCTACGCAATCTTGCCAATCAACCTAACGTCAAAAGCGTAACCTACCTATCCAAGGCTGATGCATTAGAACGTTACAAAAGCCAAAACGCTGGTAATCAATCTTTGCTCGATGCAATTAATCAGACCGACAATCCTTTGCCGGCTACCATTTTGGTTAAACCGAGGGAACTGCAGCGGGTGCAAGAAATAAAAGACTTTTTGAACCGCCCCGAAGAGAAAAAGATAGTGGCCGACGTGTCTTACCGCGACGATCGTAAGGCGGCAATCGATAAAATTGCTCACGCTACCAACACCTTGCAGCGGGCAGGGGTTATTGCGGTGCTGTTATTCTCGCTTATCTCTATGCTGATTATCTTTAACACTATTCAAATGGCCATTTTTAATCGCCGCGACGAGTTGACGATTATGCGATTACTCGGGGCAAGCACCTGGTTTATTCGCGGGCCGTTTGTGGTCGAGACTATTATTTATGGGGTGCTATCGGCGCTTATTTCGGTCCTACTTATTCATGGGTTATTTGTAGCGGCCAGTTCCGCACTGGAGGCAAGTAGTCTAGGGCTACTCGATATTAGCTATGCCAGCGATTACTTCTATGCCAATGTTTGGCAGTTAACTGGTATGCAACTCGCCATCGGTATATTTATAGGTGCAGCATCTTCTATTATTGCCACCAAGCGATATCTAAAATTTAAGTCGAAGTAATGTGCTTAAACTGTCTGCCTATAGCCTCGGTATGCTATGATAAAACCACTAGCGTATAATAAAAATATGACAAAACAACGGCTTAAAACAAGGCTTCGAAACACACTGCGCGGTATGGCGATACTGACAATCGCCAGCCTGTTATTCCTTGGGACGGTTGTTATCCCATCTACTAGTGCCGATTCTTTGGATGAGCAAATTAGGGCCTTACAGCGCGAAAATAATTCCCGGCGCGATTCGTTGAACGCGCTCAAGGCCCAGGCTGTTAGTTATGAAGACGAAGTCGAGCAGTTGCAGGCGCAGATTAACGCCTTGCAAGCTTCTATTATTGAGAATCAGGCTAAACAAGCCGACTTGCAAGCCAAGATAGAAGAAAGCCAACGTGAGCTTGACCGCCAGCGCCAGACACTGGGCGCTGATATTAAGGCGATGTATATCGATGGCCAGATCACTACCATAGAAATGCTAGCTACCAGCAAAAATTTGAGCGATTTTGTCGACAAAGAGGCCTATCGTAACGCCGTACAGGCCAAAATTCAGCAGGTGCTGGTTGCGATTAACGCTTTACAGGAACAGCAAAAAGCCCAAAAACTGGAAGTAGAGACATTACTAGCCGAGCAGCGTACGCGCCGCGGACAGCTAGACTCTAGCCGAGCCGAGCAAGCGCGTTTACTACGCATGAATCAGCAGGACCAGAATAACTTCAATAGTCAAATTAAAGAAACCAACACCAGGATTGCTGAGCTGCAGGCCGAGCAAATTAGGCTCAACTGCGCCGGTGGGCGCTGCGCCGCTGGTGTGCCCGGTGGTGGTGGGTATCAGTGGGGTGATGCCTATTGTCCGCACAAGGGTGCTGCCGATCCGCCTTGTGGTGAGTACGATTGGGGCTATCCCAACGCTGCCTACCCTCGTAACTTATATGATCCTTGGAATTATGGCTATCGTAACTGCACCAGCTGGGTGGCCTTTAGGCTTAGCCAGGCAGGCAAGCGGGGCTTTAGTAGTCTAGGCAACGCCAAGCAGTGGGTTAACAATGTGCCAGATGCTTGGGTTTCCCATGGGCAGGGTGCCCAAGTCGGTGATGCAGCAGTCAGCACCGGTGGGGGCTATGGCCACGTGCGTTATGTAGAAAGAGTGAATCCTGATGGCACAATTTCCATCAGTGACTATAATCGGGGTGGCGATGGGTATTACCGGGGCCCTGACTTTGCTGGCTCAACCGTATCTCAATCCGGTCTACATTTCATCCATTTTCCGGACTAACGTACTATACTTACAACGGACGCGACTAACATTTTATTGAACCGACAAGGGGCTAAAACTCGTGCAACCGCAATTGTCTACTCATGACGAAAAGCATTCCAAAAAATCTACCTGGAAAAAGACTGTATTAGTAGCGATAGTGGGCGTGAGTGTGTTGGTTGTATTTCTGTTTGGTGTTGGGGTAGGTAGCGGGCAGATTGGTTTTAATGATTCGATTGCCAGTCAGAACAATGACTTACCAGAGAATTTAAATTATGCAACCGTAGAAAAATTATACGACGCCCTACGCGAAGAGTACGACGGTGACCTGGATGTGAACAAATTATTAGACGGCATGAAAACTGGGCTGGCCGAAGCATCAGGCGATCCCTATACCGTTTACATGAATAAGTCCCAGGCCGAAGATTTTAAGGCAGCACTCAATGGCACCTTTTCTGGCATCGGCGCGGAGCTGGGCCAGAAGGATGGCAACATTATTATTGTTTCGCCGATTGCCGGATTCCCGGCAGATAAGGCAGGGCTACGTCCGCAGGATGTCGTTGTGAGCGTTGATGGTCAATCAACAGCTGGCATGTCCATTGACGAGGTGGTAGGCAAGATTAGAGGGCCCAAAGATACACAGGTTTCTTTAAAAGTTGTACGGGACGAGAAAGAAGACCTGGATTTCACCATAACCCGCAAAGATATTAAAATTCCGTCTGTTAAAACAGAAATTCTAGATGGCAACATTGGCTATTTGCAGATTTCACAGTTTGGAGAAGATACCGCAAGTCTGGCGGCGCAGGCTGCCAATGAGTTTAGGCAGAAGCAAGTCAAGGGGGTTATTCTGGATCTGCGCGGCAATCCTGGTGGATTGCTTGATTCGTCAGTTGATATCGCCAGCCTATGGCTACCTAAGGACGCCACCATATTGCAGCAAAAACGGGGTGATACAGTAGTCTCAACCGAAACGGCCAGCGGCAACAATATTTTGAAGGGCATGCCAACGGTTGTGCTCATCAACGAGGGAAGCGCCAGTGCCTCAGAAATATTGGCCGGAGCGCTGAAGGACCAGAAGGTGGCTACACTTATTGGCCAAAAGTCCTATGGCAAGGGCAGTGTGCAGGACATCCGACCATTAAAGGGCGGCGGGGAATTAAAGGTGACAATTGCCCGTTGGTATCGCCCCAACGGCAGTAACATCAACAAAAAGGGCGTTGAGCCCGATCAAAAGGTCGAGATCTCGGACGACGATTTCAAGACCGGCCAAGACCCCCAGAAGCAAGCGGCAATCGATCATCTAAAACGATAAGTAGTATCCTTTGCGGTTGCGCTAAACACATATATACGTTAGTATTTATGGGAACTAGCATATTAACAGAGGTGTGTGTTGGAGACTACGTATTTATTTGTGATGGGTGGAGCGCTTTCCGAACAAGGGAAGGGTGCCACCGCCACCTCCTTCTCCCACCCCAATCTCTTCTTTCATCTCTCGGCTACGGACATAAGTAACATTGGGAGGTGTCATGCGTCAGCAAAAAACTAAAACAAAATATATTTTTATTTCTGGTGGGGTTATCTCCGGCATTGGTAAAGGACTGACTGCTTCGTCCATTGCCTATTTGCTGAAGGCTTCTGGCTATACTGTTGCCCCTATAAAGTTTGAGAACTATTTAAACCTTGATGCCGGGACCATAAATCCCATCGAACATGGCGATCCATTCTTGTGCGAAGACGGCACAGAGGCCGACATGGATATTGGTTCCTACGAAAAGTTCCTGGGTTCGGACATGGGCCAGGGCAACTTTGTTACTATGGGCAGGATTTACCAGACTGTTATCGACCGTGAACGCCGCTTCGAATACAACGGCGAGGACGTCGAAGCCATACCTTACATTACCGACGAAATTATCGGTCGCATAAAACAACTTGGTCGTGATGCCAAAGCTGACATTGTGCTGATTGAGCTAGGTGGTACCGCAGGGGAATACCAGAATATTTTGTATTATGAAGCCTCGCGTATTATGACGCTTAAAAACCCCGAGGATGTCTTGCATGTGCATGTTAGCTATGTCCCCACGCCGTCTCACCTGGGTGAGCCTAAAACCAAGCCCACACAGCTATCGGTGAGGACGCTTAATTCTATGGGTATCCAGCCGGACTTTATTATTGCCCGCTCCGAACGCTACCTAGATAAAAGGCGCCGGGATCGTTTTGCGTTGTTTTGTAATATGCACTCCGAGGATATTATTTCTAATCCAGATGTCTCGACCGTATACGAAATCCCATTGGTGTTGCATGAGCAGGGACTTGATAAACGCATCCAGCAAAAGTTTGGCCTGAAGGTTAAAAGACCTCGACTCGGTGAGTGGGAAGATTTAGTTAAAAAGATTAAGGCCCCTAAAAAGAAAAAGGTTAGTGTTGCCATTGTTGGCAAGTATTTTGGCACTGGCGAGTACCAGTTGCGTGATTCCTACGCAGCGTTGTTCGATGCAATCGATCACGCCAGTTGGCAGCAGGCCGTTGAGGTAGAAACTCACTGGATCGACGCCGAAAAGGTAGAGGCTGCTGTAGCCAAGGCACAGCGCCAAAAAACCGATGTCGATGCAGCAGTTAGGGAAATTATAGGTTCCCCAGACGGCATTATTGTGCCGATTGGATGGGGGAAGCGTGGTTCGGAAGGTATGATCTATGCCGCCGATTACGCCCGGAAAAATAGTGTTCCGTACCTGGGCCTATGTTATGGTATGCAGCTGGCCGTCATAGCCTTTGCGAGATCGGTGTTGGGTTGGAAGGATGCCTCTACAACCGAGAACGACCCCGAGACCAAACACCCAGTGATTTATCTCATACCTTCACAGAAGGAACTGATGGCAAAACGAGCCTATGGGGGCACCATGCGACTTGGTGGTTGGGAAGCAATTGTGCAAAAGGGAAGCCGGGCCTACAAGTTGTATGACCAATACGATCAGTTTATTGATAAAGCTAAGGGTATAACCAGTGAGCGCCACCGCCACCGCTACGAATTTAATGGCTCTTTTGCCGAGGAGTTCGAACAGGCTGGGCTATCCATCAGCGCGAGATCAGTCAGGGAAGGATTGGTAGAGATTATCGAAGTTCCTGACCATCCATTTTATGTAGGCACCCAAGGTCACCCCGAATATAAGAGTCAACCACTTCGGCCACACCCTCTATTTTTGGGTTTTATAGACGCAGTTGCTAAATCAAATCGAACTTCCAAGTAAATAACCATGGGCGGCTTTTTGCTGGCTTTGTTGCAAAAGGTCAGCAAGTAAGCTAGCGTTATTGATATGGACCAAACGGCACCACAGCCCGCCCCAGGGCAAGCCCCGGCTCACCCAAAGCGCATTTTAGTTGTCGAGGACGACGACGCATTGGCCGGCGTGTATCTAGTTCGACTGCAGGCCGAAGGTTTTGACGTAAAGCGGGTGGCAAATGGCGAGGATGCACTGGCGGCGGCCACAAGCTATCGTCCAGACTTAGTACTTTTGGATATTATGATGCCCAAAATTAGTGGTTTTGAGGTGTTAGATATTATTCGCAACACCCCCGAAACCGCTAATTTAAAGGTTATTATCTTAACCGCGCTCAGCCAAGATAGTGACCGTCAACGGGCCGAAAAACTTGGCGCAGACGATTATTTAGTAAAGTCCCAGGTTGTTATATCCGATGTCATCACCCGTATTAAACAACATCTTGGACTGAGCTAGTAGATTAGTTTTGGTTGACAAGCATAACCGTTTATGTTATCTTAGTTGGTAGTGTTTTTAACACAAAAAGGAAAAAATATGTCAGCACAAGATCATTATCCTCACCACGCAGTAACCGGCGACAATCCGTACGCAATGGCCGATCAGCTAGATACTTTTGGCTATTCGCCACTGGGTGATGCAGCTAAGCCCCATGACCCAGACGCATCTGAAAGCAAAGGGGCTTGGACGACCAGTGGCGACCCACAGACGAGCGCTACGATCCTAAGAAGTTTTGGGGGCTTAAAGGGACCACAACCCTCTAAGTATGTGCCTACTCATGCTGCCCCTGAAGCTGAACAGCACCCTCCTGCAGGTGTAGAGCCGCCCGCTCACACTCCGCAGCCGCACAATCAGGCATAGCTCTTTATTCTTCATTAAAAAATCTCCCTTTAAGGGAGATTTTTAGTGTGCTATCGGGTCTATCTCTAAACGATAGTTACTTCGGTGCGGCGGACGGTTTTGCCAGTAAAGCGGCGAACCCGGCGCACCTTGTAGGTAACAACGCCGTCAGTGGCGGCATGGATAGTAAAATTGCGGCTGAGTTTAGTACCTTTGCCAGCACGTTTGGTTAGGCCGACTTGACGGACAACTACTTGGCCAGTTTTGGCAGCTTGACCACCAGATAGTTTGATGCCGAGCCGTTGGCCGGGACTATCTTTTGTATTCTTGGCAGCACCAGCTGCTTTAATGTGTGACATAGGTTATTTCCTTGTAATTATCAGCAGTTCACGGGCGACCAATTGATTTGGTCTAAAATAGAGTAAATCTTCTACCCGGACATGCTTAAAACTTATCCGATTGTACCCGATTTCTCCCAGTCGGTCAAGTGTTTCTAGGTGATGCAGGCGCCCGTTGGGTGATCGCCAAGCCGGTAACGCCAAACATATGCGAGTACCAGTCGGGGTTTGTGTGGCCAGGTTTTTAAGGAATTTGTTGGTTACGACGTTACAGGTGCCAATGATTTCGCGTAGTACCTCGGGATTTGGCCAACTACTCAAGGCTCGGCCCAGATACAGTTCGCTCGCAACCATAGTAAAGGGGTGTTGCCACTGATGATTGGTGGCGTCGCCGACTTCCAGTATGGGACTAGTCTCTTGGCCATGGCTGGTAGCTAGCCAGTCCAAATTTTGGGTTGTGTAGTCTATCATGCGCGGTTCTAGATCTGTGCCGTATGCTCCGTAGCCCATAAGCAGTGCTTCTTGCAACACAACACCCGTACCGCAGAATGGGTCGAGCACAATAGTCTGTTCGTTGGCGGGAAGGGTGCCGGCGCCTAGGTTGACAATAGTTTGGGCCAGTTTGGGCGGGAGCATGCCAACACGAGCATCCCGTTTAGGGCGGTTTTGATCCCGTCTGGCGTAGGCGGTAATATCTTGTACTGCCAGGGTTTGGGCCAGGTAGGTTTTGTTATGAGTGACGACGAATAGTAATTCGATACCCATTTCGCCGGTTAGACGGTTATGCAGTACCTGAGCGCTGGAGAGTTCCGGCGCTTCGTTTGGCACAACCCGTACCGAGCGTCCAGAACGCTTACAGACTTTTTTCAGTTCCAGCCCAGCGCGCAAGAGCTGCTGGTTGGTAATCTCTAGTCCAAATACGCTTAACCCCAGCTTGAGTTTGCCGTCCTGGGGTAGGTTGTCTATATATGATGGCAACTGCTGTGTGGCGTAGCGTACTAGTTCGGCCCATTGGGCGGTTGGGAGTTCGACTAGCGGCTTAGCCAAGCGCACCACGCTGCCTAAGCGGGCAAATTGCATATCCTGCGGAGCAATATCACACAGCATAGCTCGGTCGCCTAGGGGCTCGACATGATCGGCGCCAAATAGGCTCTCCAGTTCGGCTCGGCCAATGGCCGGCAAGCGGCCAAGTATACATAAACTTTTGGGATCCATCTCTAAGAGTATATCGCTTTTTTAGACACTAGCTATATAATATGGATTAATGTCCGAATACTCAGTACTAAGGCGCAATTGGCGGTTGTTGGTTAATGTCATCACCGTTGTTGCTCTGGTGTTATTGATATATCTTATCCGCGACCAGATTGTCGAGACGTATCAGAATTTAAGTAAGATCAATCTATGGGTGGTATCGCTGATTATTCCGTTAACGCTGCTGAGTTATCACGCCCAGACCAAGTTATATCAGGATCTGTTTCGTTTACTTGGTAACAAGTTGACCTATAAGTTTTTGTTCCGGGCTGCGCTTGAGCTTAACTTCGTGAATAGTGTATTTCCAAGCGGCGGGGTTTCGGGAATATCGTATTTTGGCGTACGCATGCGGACTGTAGATATTACCGGCACTCGGGCGAGTTTGGTGCAAATCGTGAAATTATTGCTCCTATTTGTATCTTTTGAAGTGCTTTTAATTTTTGGACTGCTTTTGATGGCGCTTGAAGGGCAGGCGAATGATCTTATTATATTGGTTGCCGGCTCTGTTTCTACCTTATTGATCGTCGGTACGGTTGGCTTTGTTCTGGTTATTGGTTCCGAGACCAGAATTCACGCCACATTCACAAGCTTGGCAAAGGCAATTAATAAGTTTGTGCATTTCTTCCGTCGTCATAAGCCAGAGACTATCAGCATGGCCAGAGCCGAACATATAGTCAAAGACCTACACCACAGCTATAAGCTTATCGAAGCCAATTATAAAGGACTCATTTGGCCACTTATTTGGGCGATGGTGGTCAATATTACGGCCATACTCTCTATTTATGCGGTGTATGTAGCATTTGGCGAGTGGGTAAATATAGGTGCCATTATTTTAGCTTATTCGGTTGCCAACTTTGCTGGCTTGATTTCGGTTCTGCCTGGTGGCATAGGTGTGTACGAGGCCCTGATGACTGGTGTGTTGGCCGCCTCGGGTATTCCAGCCGCGCTGAGCCTACCTGTAACTGTTATGTTTAGGGTTATCAGCACCCTTATTCAATTGCCTCCAGGCTATATTCTGTATCACCAAACCCTCAGACGGTCTGGTATTGACGAGCAGACAGTGCACGCCAAGACGCTATGAGCCCCCATGACGATGAGCTAATTTTTTCGGTCAGTGAGTTCGTTGCGCTCTGTAATCAGACCTTAGAGTATGCCTACCCGAACGTTAAGATTAGGGGAGAATTGGCTAATTTTAGAGTTAGCAAAAACCGTTGGGTGTACTTTGACCTTAAGGACGAAGAATCAACGGTACGCTTTTTCGGCACTATATATCAGCTGCCCGGACCGCTGGAAGACGGCATGTTGCTGGCGGTCGTAGGAGCGCCGAGATTACATCCCCAGTATGGCTTTAGTGTAACGGTTCAACATATACGACCGGTAGGTGAGGGATCTATCAAAAAGGCAGCTATGCTATTACAAGCGAAGTTAGAGGCCGAGGGACTATTCGACCCGGCCAGAAAGCGTAGCCTGCCATACCCACCCCGGAGCATTGGCCTGGTTACGTCCGCCGAATCCGCTGCGTATCGTGATTTTATTAAAGTGCTTGGCGCCCGTTGGGGCGGGATGGATATTACGTTGGTTAATGTGCAGGTCCAGGGGGAGATGGCTCCCGTTCAGGTTACTCAAGCTATTGAGAGGCTTAATCAACTGGCAACTCCGCCAGATGTGTTAGTGGTGACGAGAGGCGGTGGTAGTGCCGAGGATTTGCAGGCCTTTAGCACCGAGCAGGTCGCTCGGGCTGTGGCAACTAGCCGCATTCCAACCATCGTGGCTATTGGTCACGAAGTAGATATTAGTCTAGCAGAGCTGGCCGCCGATCGACGGGCTAGTACTCCAAGTAACGCAGCCGAGCTATTAGTCCCCGACCGCAAGGCTGTTCGGGCTCAATTAAAGAGTAATGTCTTGCACCTAGGTCGTGCGGCGGAGCAGGTGGTTGCTCTAGCTCGGAAGCAGGCGGCTCTTGGCGTTCAGAATTTGGGCGTTGGTGTTGCACAGGCCGTACGTCAGGCAAAGCAATCCTTGGTACTGCGTCAGCAGCTGTTACAGGCGTTTGACCCTCAAGCAGCTTTGCAACGGGGTTATGCGTTGGTGCGTACACAAGGCAGAGTGGTGCGTCGTCGTCATGATCTGCAAGTGGGTGATAAGATCCGTCTGCAATTTGTGGACGGTATTGCAGGAGCAACTGTAACGGATAATACTATGAGTACCGATGACTAATGCAGATAAACCAGACTATCAAACTCTCGTAGCCCAACTAGACGATGTATTGGCTAAGTTGCAGCAGCCTGACGTGCAAGTCGATCAGGCAGTTGAGCTATACGAACAAGGTCTGTCCTTGGTCAAACAACTCGAGGGCCATGTAAGCAAGGCTGAAAACAAAATCAAACAACTTGCATTGCAAGCCGTCCAAGCTAAAGATTGATTATGCTCCTGTTGATTTTTATTGCGTTCGTGCTGGTGGTCAGTTTTGGGTCGGTCGTGCTATTTGGCCCACCATTTGTGCCGACCATGCATCGTCAGGTAGGGGTGGCTTTGGACCTTTTAGATTTGCGACCCGGCCAGACCTTGCTAGAGCTGGGCTCGGGTGATGGCCGGGTAATGCTGGCCGCCGCTCAGCGCGGTTATAAAGTGGTTGGTATCGAGCTTAATCCCATACTCGTTTTGTTTTCGAGATGGCGCACCCGGAAATACAGCCAGCAGGTCCGAGTGATATGGGGAAATTATTTTCGGGTTGTGTGGCCACCAGCCGACGGCATATTTACCTTTATGCTCGGGCGACAGATGGCTCGGCTTGATAAGCACATAGACCAGTGGCACACCAAGCCTATCCACCTAGCTAGTTTTGCCTTTAAGGTCCCCGGCAAAAAACCGATAAAAAGCCAGGATGGTGTGTTCTTGTATCTCTATAAATAGTGAGGTGTCTTGCGTGTGGTCAAAAAGTCGTTTACCATGAGCAATATGATAAGGAATCTCGAGATGGGTTCTAGCCAGCGCGGTTTTGTGCAATCGCTTGTGTTGCCGGTGATTATTTTGAGTATCTTATTGGCGGGAGCAGTTGGTTTTGGTATTTGGGCCTTTATGGGCCGGCAGGATTACAAGAACAATAGCGATCAAAAAGTCGTTAAGGCATCGGCAGCCACAAAGAAAGCTACCGAAGCGGCGGATGCGACAGCCTATGCCGAGGAAGCTAAGAATCCTCTTAAAACCTACGTTGGCCCGTCGGATCTTGGCAGCGTAACAGTACAATATCCCAAAACTTGGAGTACGTATGTAGCTGGTGCTGACAGCAAGACGTTGCTCGATGTGTATATGCATCCAGATACCGTCCCTGATGTTTCAGAAGATACCAACACCTTTTCGCTACGTATACAGGTTATAGAGCAGGCCTATGATCAAGTTTTGGCTGGGTTTGACCAAGAGGTTAAAAATAGCACCGTACGTGTCGCGCCATATACACTTACTAAGGTGCCATCGGTCGTGGGATCACTTTTGGTCGGGGCAGTAGAACCCAAAAAATCGGGCAGTATGGTGATCTTCCCACTACGCAACCTTACACTTAAAGTCTGGACCGATTCTAACGACTATTTAGCCGACTTCGAAAAAATTATTTTGCCAAACTTGAGCTTCTCGCCCTAGAGCCCATTTCAAAACCTGCTTTCGAGCTAAAAATTGCAGATCTGCGAGGCTGCGGGTTTTAGCCGGGATGAGGTTTTGAAATGGGCTCTAGTTAATTATTGCAACATCTGTTCCAACACCCCAGTGGTATACTGAGGGTAGTGTAACTATGTGGAGGTAGTTTTGGCCGGGCTCGGGGACAGTACAGGCAAGGCAGAGATGAATGACCTGTTGCTATCCGTGGCCGAACAGCTGAAGGTACCGCTCATCACCATTGCTCGTCAGGCCGAGTTGGGCCAGGTGACGGGCAGCGTTGATATATCCGAAATCGTTGCTATTCAGACTCAGGCCGATGCGGCTCTAACTTTAGTGGATAGCTACTTGTTGGGACTGGAGTTGCTGCGCGAACAGACTAGTTTGGCTCTCGAGCCAGTGTCCGTTTCTTCCACACTGGTAGATACAGCACACGATTTATATCGCTATGCGCGTCAATACGGCATTAAGTTGGAGTTAGACGTTGCCGGCAAATACGCACCAGTCATGGCTCATCCACATGGGTTGCAATCGGCATTGTTATCGCTCGGCTATGCTCTCGTAGAGGCCCAAGCCGTTCAAGAAGATGGCGATCGTACGTTGTTACTGGCCGCACATCGTACGTCACATGGAGTCGTTGCTGGTGTGTATGGTAATTATCCGGATGTCCACGCCGAGCAGTGGCATAAAGCCTTAGAGTTGTGCGGGCGCGCGCGGCAACCATTTGCAGCGTTATCTTCTGGTAGCGGTGCTGGGCTATTTGTGGCCGATGCTATTTTGCAGGCTATGTCGACTCGTCTGAGGGTCGGTAGACACCTGAAGCAGGTTGGCTTAAGTACAACCCTACAAGCCAGTCGACAACTACAGTTTGTATAAATATTGTATTCATGTCAAACATCTTATTTATAGAACCTAACACCTTACTCGCCCAGGCGTACACCAAAGGTTTGCGTCGTGATGGCCATATAGTCAACCATGTGTTGGGGGCTCAGACGGGCATCCATGCCGCCGATACACAATCGCCGGACCTTGTAATTTTGGAGCTAGAACTCCCAGGCCATAATGGTGTGGAATTTTTACACGAATTTCGTTCGTATATGGAATGGCAGGAAGTGCCGGCAATATTGCTTACCAACCTGCCACCAGGGCGGGTAGGCGAGCCCGGAGACCTAGCCATGCAGGATTTAGGCATTAAGGCTGTCTTATATAAACCCAAGACGACCTTGCAAAAACTACTGCGGACTGTCAGAGAACAACTAGCACTGTCATGAACCAGATAGTAACTACAGGGATCGTGCTTGGTCGTATCGATTATGGCGAGGCGGACCGGATACTGACGTTTCTGACCCCAGATCAGGGTAAAGTTCGTCTGATGGCTAAGGGTGTACGCCGCATTAAATCTAAATTGGCCGGCGGCATAGAACTATTTAGTGTTAGCCATATTACGTTTATCCGCGGTAGGGCAGAGATAGGCACGTTGATCTCCACTAGACTGGATAAGCACTATGGTCATATCGTGGCCAACCTGGACCGTACCATGCTAGGTTATGAATTGATCAGACAACTTCATAAAAGAACCGAAGATCAATCCGATGCGGAGTATTTTGAGATATTACATCAGGTCTTTGAGGCGCTCGATGACGTGACTGTACCTTTGCCGATTATTCAGCTGTGGTTTTTGGCTCAAATACTGCGTTTTGGCGGTCATATGCCTAACTTGCAGACAAACGATCAAGGTCAGGCATTAAAATCGAGCGATACGTACGATTTTAATTTCGAGACTATGGCCTTTAATAGTTCTGGCCAAGGGCGTTTTACGCCCGACCAAATTAAATTTTTGCGGCTGGTGTTCGCCGGACATGCACCCGGCGCATTGGCAAATGTGCAGGGCGGTGCAGAATTAGCCAGGAACCTGGTGCCGCTCGTCGAGCAACTGAGTTATCGCAATCCGTAAAAGTTTTGACATTGCTACCACGCAGTACAAATTTAGGATATAATCTGCCTTAAGATATGAGTGAAGTTTCCCTAGAAGACATTGCCTCGTTGGCCAAGCGCCGCGGTTTTATTTACCAAGGTTCCGAGATATATGGCGGCCTGGCAGGTACTTGGGACTATGGCCCCTTGGGTGTCTCGCTAAAGCGCAACATTATGCAGCTATGGTGGCAGATGTTCGTTGACAGTCGCGACGATATGTTCGGTATTGACGCTGCGATTTTGATGAACCAAAAAGTCTGGCAGGCTAGCGGCCATGTTGACACGTTCACCGATCCGCTTGTTGAATGCAAAGAATGCAAAGCTCGTTTTCGTGAGGACCAGATCGACAAGAGCAAGTGTCCAAACTGTGGAAAAGAAAATACTTTTGGCAAGCCCCGCCAGTTTAACATGATGTTCAAAACCAACGTCGGCCCTATAGCCGATGAGGGCAGTGTGAGCTACCTGCGGCCAGAGACTGCGCAGGGAATATTCACGAATTTTAAAAACGTCGTAGATAGCTTATACCCGGATATGCCTTTTGGTTTGGCGCAGATGGGCAAGGCGTTCCGCAACGAAATTAGCCCGCGTGATTTTGTGTTCCGCAGCCGCGAGTTCGAGCAAATGGAAATTGAGTATTTTGTGCACCCCGACAAGTGGGAGGAGGCCTTCGAGCAATGGCGTACGGCTGTTCACGAATGGTGCAAAGCACTCGGTTTGCCAGAAGACAAAGTCCACGAACTGGAAGTACCAGCAGAAGACCGCGCCCACTACAGCAAGCGCACCATCGATTTTGAATTCGACTTTCCGCACGGCCGCCACGAGTTGCTGGGATTGGCATACCGCACCGACTTCGACCTAAAGAACATCGAGCGCGTTAGCGGCAAAAAGATGGAATACCAGCCAAAAGATGGTGATGCAGCCTTTGTGCCGCATGTTATTGAACCAAGCTTTGGCGTGGAGCGGGCAATTATGGCCGTCCTGACTGCAGCCTATACCGAGGACGAACTGAACGGCGAAAAGCGCGTGTACCTAAAACTGCCCAAGAACTTAGCGCCGGTCAAAGCCTGCGTAAGCCCGCTGCTAAAAAACAAACCAGAACTGGTGGATAAGGCGAGAGAAGTATATCAGCTGCTGCAAAAAGAACTCGGTAACGTAATGTGGGACGACAATGGTAACATCGGTAAACGCTACCGGCGCCAGGACGAGATTGGGACTCCAGCCTGCATAACCATAGACTTTCAAACGCTAGAGGACAATACCGTCACTATCCGCAATCGAGATACGGCCGAGCAAACTCGGGTCCGGGTCGATGCCGTTTTGTCGCAACTTGCAGACGCGTAAAATGTGTGCGGCCATGGGAGTGGGCTGGGTTATAATTCGTTGGTAACTCTGGAGCATAACCTGGATATTTTACTTATCGTACTTAGTAGTCTGCTGACCATTGCTGCGGTAATTCCGTACTTAGTGGAGGTGGTGCGAGGCAATACCAAGCCGCGGATTGTATCGTGGTTTACGTGGGCCTTACTGACCGGTATCGCTGCCGCCGCGGCTTTTGCCGAAGGCCACATTGCTACCGGTGTTTTAATGGCTTGTGTCACATTCGAAGAGTTGTTGATCGCCATCGTGGGATTTGTAAAACAAGGCGATCGCAAGTTCGAGCGCCTAGATATAATTTGTCAAATACTGGCGTTAGCAGGCCTAATCTTTTGGTATATGTTTAACTCGCCAACAGTTGCTGTAGTGGCTGTGGTAACAATTGACGCCATTGCTGCCATCCCAACCATCAAGCACGCTTGGCAAAAGCCATACGAGGAGACCTGGATTACTTTCGTGCTCAGTGCGATCGGCGGAACGTTAACCATTTATGTCATCGATGAATGGAGTATAACTGCTATGGCGTATCCAATATATCTAGTGGTTGCTAGCCTAGTGTTGGCTGGTGCTATTTTGTTAAGCCCGCATCGCAAACTCAAGGGTGAGCCTGCGGAGCTACGCGAGCTATAATTTACATATCGCCAGTGGGGTACAATAGAAGCGATGATCAAGTGTCGCAATTTGGAATATCGAGGTAGCTCGTGAGTTTTAAGATAGATCTTCATACCCATTCCGTTGATTCGCCTGATGGCTCGCTGAGGCTAGATGATTATCAGCATATGTTGGAGAGCGGCAGCTTAGACTATATTGCGGTTACCGATCACAATACCATGGCTTTTGCGCTTGAACTACGCGCGCGATTGGGTAGCAGAATTATTGTGGGTGAGGAAATAATCGCCAAAGAAGGCGAAATTATTGGTCTGTATCTAACGAAACCCGTTCGGCCCAACATGCCTTTGTTAGATACAATTACTGAAATCCATGCGCAGGGCGGGCTTGTGTATTTGCCACATCCTTTCGAGACCGTACGAAAAGGAGCCACCGAAAGGGAAGTAGCCAGTGTGGTCAAGCAAATAGATATTGTGGAAGTGAAGAATGGCCGGGCCGTATTTCAAAATCGTAGTAAACAGGCGGCCGAGTGGTCCCTAAAACATGCCATACCAGGGTGTGCGAGCAGTGATGCCCATGGAACGAGTGGCTGGGGTCGGACGTATACTATTGTTGCGAAGCGCCCAGAGCGTAATAATCTAGTAGCACTACTTCGGAATGCAACTTTTGAGTTTTCGAGTCCGGGCTTGCGTGGTAGGTTGTACCCCAAGGTTAACCAGCTAAAGAAGAAATTCAAACGCACTTAAGTTTCGAGCAGGCGTAAGGCTAGGGCCAAGTGGGCGCGACCATTCGCCATATGGCGGGCAATGGCGTCGGCCAAACTTTCGCCGCTGGTAATAAACCTTTTCTTGTTCCGGTCGTATAAGAAAAAGGTGTCGTCTTCGTTGTAGGTCTCTAAGAAATGCTGGGTAAACGCGCCCGAACTTAGGGCTTGCACGCGGTGTGCGAGCAGTATGAGTGAGTCGTAATCTTCGCGCACTTGTTTGGTAAGTCGTAAGGGGCGGGCTAGCTCTAGGGCTCGTTGGAACTCGTTCGCAATTTGCAGGAATTTGTAATTGATGCCAAGCAGGGTATCAAGCGCATCGTCCATGGCCTCGACGTTCCGCACACCGGCTGCCGCTAGTTCAGGTAGGTCGATACCGTGCGACTGCATGAAACGCTTTACTTGGCGCCACTCCTCGCTGACCCTGGCCTCGAGTGCACTCTTAGGCTGTAAGTCTAGGGCTCGCCAGTTGACCGATTGATTATAGTCGATGATCAGCGTGTCGCTGGGTAATTGATTAAGTAGGATTTTGGCTTTAGCGGGAGTGATGCTTGTCATAATATAGACACTCCAGCAGTGCACAGGCAAAATGGCTAATTCGCCTGGGGTTAAAAAACAGACGTCGGCGTCGGGCTGCTCGATAGGTGTCTTGGAACTGAATTGCATGTGCTGCATGTGGGTAATCGTATGCGTATATTTAAGAATTTTGTCGGCGTTTAGTGTGCTGGCACGCTGTTTTTGGAGGACACGCGATAACCGGAGCCATTGTTTGCGGGCAACACCTAGCATAGCCAGCGGCTGATCACACACAACGACGGCTCTGCCAAGATGTTGCCGGGTGTGTAAATGCCGCATACAATCGGCGATAACGCTGTCGGTACCCTTGGCTGCCGAGCGACGGAGTTCGATGTAGCATTTTCGCATGGACGAATTCTCCTTTTATGGCGCGGCAAGCATAGCATAGGTTGCCTCGACATAGAATGGTCGACTACATGGGGTGGAGAAGAGTTGACAAAATTGCAAATATTACAACATTTATTAGATTTTTGTTATTTCCGGCTTCTCGGGTTTTCCTTCTCTACGCTAGAGCAAATGGTGCTGCCGGTAGCTAAAGTAGGCTGTTTTAGCGACGATTAAGTGATCGCGCAAAGTGATACCAAGAAGCTGCCCGGCGGCCGCCAATTGTTGGGTAAGAGCGATGTCTTTACGGCTTGGAGTGATATCACCAGAAGGATGATTGTGGGCCACAATTATGCTGGCCGCACGATCGGCAATGGCGTCGGCAAAGACTTCTCGTGGATGGGCTAGTACCGAGTCGAGCGTACCAATACTAATGGTACGCTGGGCAATGAGTCGTTGGCCGCCGTCTAAGGTGAGGGCCACAAAGTATTCTTGCTGCTTTGTCCGAATATCGCCCAGGCGGGCTAGGATATCCTGCTGAGTCTGTAGTGGTCTTACATTTTGGACAAGATGCCGGCGGGCTAACTCCAAAGAGGACAATATTTTGCTCGCTGTTGCGAGACTGACCCCCTTAATGGCACCCAGTGTGTCACAAGATAAACCCTCAGTACCTTTTTGTAATAGCTTCTGGACTTGTTTGGCAATATAGCCCACGTCGGCCGATGCAGTTCCGCTGCCGATAAGGACTTCCAGTAGTTCGAAGTCAGACAGGGCGGCCACACCTTTGCGCTGTAACTTTTCGCGTGGTCGGTCTGCGGCGGGCAATTGATGGATACGTTTAGCGCGAGGCATGGTCTACAGAGTGTAGCGGTAGTAGCCTCCCCAAGCATTAAATACTCATTAAAACGCAGTCGATTTTGGTTCCGTAAGAAGTACGCTCAGGTACTGGAGTTGACAAATTGTCTTTTTTGTAATATTATACACAGGTCAATCATGAAACATAAAAAAGTACAAAAAGATAAAAAACCATTCCACTTACATGTTGAGCATTTCTTCCGAATGCGCTTTGTACTGATACCAGTACTTATTCTTATGCTGGTTGCAATGCTTAAAACAGATAGTCGTTTGATGGGTATGCTCCGCGAGGTCTATGCGCAAGGGTATGGCTTAGTTGGGTCATATATGCGGGAAGAGACAACCCGAACACCTATTACATTTAGCACTTATGTACGAACACCAACCATTTCCGGCCATTAGCGTGTGCTGGTTTAGATATAGCACTATATATTGTGGATAAGCCGTTTGACGCTTATGTTTCTGTGGAAAAGTGGTGTGACGAAAATCTCATTTGTACAAAATCTGCTTGTATGTGGGTAGTAGTGGGTAGTATGATCATGTCAGTGGGTAATCGTGGGTAATCCAAAAAAGACTACCTACACGAAAAAACAAAAACCACTAGTAAATTAATTCACCAATGGCCACGGTAGACTATTTTCAGCGTAAGCTTGACGATAAGAGGCGGTTAACCATACCGACCGAACTTAGAGCCGAGTTTATAACTGGGGTAGTTATCACCCGAGGGTTCCAAAAATACCTGCACCTTTACCCAAAGTCGGTGTGGGACGAGCATGTTGAGCCGTTACTTCAGGGGAATATCCTGGACGAAAAGACGGCCGACCTTAACGTCCAATTCCGGATGGGTAAAAGTGAAAGCCTAATTGATGGCAAACAGGGTAGGATAACGCTGGAGCAGCATTTGCTGGACCATGCGGGTATCACGCGGGATCTTGTAGCGGTGCGCGTGGGTAAATATTGGCGTCTTATGGCTAGCGCGCCGTAAGCCGGGTGGGTAAGCGCTGCACGTTAACAATTCGGTACCGAAAGCTAAAAATACAAACGACTCGAGATTAGCTATTCGGCAGTCAACAAGTGGCAAAAGGACCCCACTATAAAAGTCCTCGCACCTTTGTTCATTTTTGAACACCTCCCAAAACTCCACCTCACACATAAGTCTCTCAACTCAGATTGTCGGCCAGGTAAGAAGTTTAAGATTTTGCAAAAAATCTTTGAAGCGTTTCTTCTTGCCACACGGCAAACAATCGCAAACAAAAACAAAAACATACAAAACAAAAATAGTTGGCTGCTGAATAGGTGATCTTGCAAAAACAAAAAATAAAAATAAAATTGCAAAGACAAGATGCGCCAAACAGATCAAATACATATACCAGTATTGCTTAGGCAAGTACTGACGTATCTAGACCCACGTAACGGGGAATCATACCTCGACGTCACGGGTGGATATGGCGGTCACGCACAGGCAGTGCTAGAACGAACAAAGTGTCCCGAGCTATCTGTTTTAGTAGACCGCGACCAATCTGCAATCACGCAGCTTAGGCACGCGTTCGAAAAACAGGGCAGTGACATCCGCCACGCCGATTTTTTGTCGGCCAGTCGGACGCTCGCGAGCGAGGGCAAGCAGTTCGATCTATTGTTAGCTGATCTTGGAGTATCATCACCGCACCTTAACCAGGCGAGTCGTGGGTTTGCCATCAATCAAGATGGCCCGCTTGACATGCGAATGGATCAGACACAATCGCTCAGTGCTGCAGAGATAGTGAACGACTATCCAGAGGCCGAGCTGGCTGCGCTGATCAAACGTTATGGCGAGGAACCCAAAGCCAAGCAGATTGCGTCTTTAATCGTACACAACCGTCCGATTACGACGACTAGTCAGCTGGCTGCTATTGTGGCCAAGGCTTGGCCGGGTCATAGCAAGATCCATCCCGCAACGCGGACTTTTCAGGCCTTGCGGATAGCGGTCAACGATGAGCTAGAGTTGCTTAAGGCGGCGCTGCCCATTTGGATTGACCAATTGCTCGCGCCGGGTGGCCGAATAGTGGTCATCAGCTTTCACAGTTTAGAAGATCGACTGGTAAAACAGGCATTTGGTGAAGCAGGGGGCGACCGTTGGGACGCAACTCTAGAGCTAGTAACCAGAAAGCCGGTAATAGCCGATCACGCCGAAGTAGTTCTTAATCCGCGCGCACGCAGCGCAAAACTGCGGGCCGCAGTGAAAAAATAAACAAAAACAGAAAGGACTTCTACGATGAAAATCGAAGTCAGAAGTCGCTCTCGAGCCTACAAAGTCCACGTAACAGTTACATAAACTGTCTACAGGACTTTGTTAGGTTAGGGTAGGGATCAAAGCGGTACCCTTATTGGTTATCGGGGTGCCGCTCCCTCGCCCTTCAGTCCTACGATAAGGAGAGTAGGCGAAAAACAAAAATAAATATAAAAACAAAAAGTAGCACAAATATGACATATTCAAGTTCATTGGCCCTAGGCCGCAAAGGCAACTATCCCAGTAGGGGTGTGAGCGGCGTGGCCTTCAATACGCGTGAACATGCCTTTGGGCCGATCAGTAATAGTATAATTTTGATCGTCTTAGCCTGTTGTTTGGGATTGTTGTATCTCGCTCAGGTCACCAAGACGAATGCCTTCGGGTATCAGATTAATAGCTTGCAGCAAGAACAAACGCGCCTTAATGAACGCCATGCGGATCTAGAGGTCGCTTCGGCCCGTCTGCAGGCTCTTGACCGCGTTCAAAATAGCGAGGTGGCGAAGAGTTTGGTATCGGTGGCCCCCACCGCTACGGTGCAGTAGAGTAGTGTATACGTATGACCCCTACATCTAATCCTGTTACACGAATCTGGTGGGTGTATGCGGTGGTTGTGTTTATTATGGCCGTCTTTGGTGTACGGCTTTTTTATTTGCAAGTGATTCGTCACGATTATTACGTACAAGCGGCGCAAAGTGACCAGCTTAAAGAATACGAGATTACACCTACCAGGGGAATTATCAAGGCCCATGATGGCAGCAGGGTCGTGCCAATTGTCCTGAATCAGAAGTTGTATACTCTGTATGCCGATCCAACTTTAGTGAAGGATTCCGGGCGTGTGGCCGAAACGTTGGCCGCAAGCTTAGGTGGAACGATTGGTGATTACGAGAACAAGCTGGACACGCCTGATACTAGGTATGTCGTGCTTGCCAAAAAGCTCAACCAAGATCAGAAAGAGAAGATTTTAAGACATAAATATCCTGGCGTTGGGGCAAGTGAGCAATTCTACCGAACGCACCCTAATGGTGTGCTGGCCGCCCAGTTGCTCGGTTTCGTCAATGGTGAAGGTAAGGGGGCTTACGGTATTGAGCAGGCTCTGAATAAAGAGCTGGATGGCACTCCGGGCCGACTTAAGGCCATAACCGACATCAACGGTGTGCCGTTGGCCGCCAATAAGGATAATACATTGGTGCCAGCCATCTCTGGCGACGATGTGCTGCTGACCGTCGATGTGGCTATGCAGAAGCAGCTAGAAACTATTCTGCAGCAGGGACTAGAGGCGGCGAAGGCCGAATCGGGCAGTGCACTGATTATGGATCCGACTAGCGGTGCTATTTTAGCTATGGCTAATCTGCCGACTTACAACCCAGATGATTACGCTGCGGTTGAGGATAGCAAAGTTTTTAATAACGCGGCGGTTAGTGACTCTTTAGAAGTGGGGTCGGTCATGAAGCCACTTACTGTCGCCGCGGCGCTGGATTTGGGCGTGGTTAAGGTGGATACCTCCTATTTTGACCCCTCGGTCTGGGAAATCGACGATTATAAGATTAAGAACGTTGAGGAAGATGGTGGAGCGGGGCAGCACACCATTGGTGACATCTTGAGCCTATCGCTTAATACCGGTGCAACGTGGTTACTCATGCAGATGAGCGACAAAGGCGGGACCGAGGTAAACAAGCAGGGGCGCCAGCGATGGTATGAGTATGCCACCAATCATTATCGTTTGGGCCAGGCGACGGGTATTGAGCAGGGCTATGAAGACGAGGGATACATGCCAGAACCGGACAAAGGGTATGGGCTTAATTTAACCTATGCGAACACCGTATTCGGGCAGGGTATGCGTGCCACGCCATTGCAAATGGCGGCCGCGTTTTCGGCCATAGTAAATGGTGGTACATATTATCAGCCACGCCTGGTTGATCAGCTAATAGCCCAAAATGGCAAGGTGACGACCAAAAAACCAGTCGTGCTGCGCTCTGGTGTGGTATCTGACGGTGTTAGCCGGGACATTCGTGGTTTACTCAACAATGTGATTGCGAAGCGGCAATTCAAACGACGGTTTGATCTAAACACCTATAGCGTCGGTGGTAAGACTGGTACAGCGGAGATTGCCAAACCAGGTGGCGGTTATTTTGATAATCAGTTCAACGGTATGTATGTCGGTTTTGTGGGTGGTGACATGCCACAATATGTCATCACTGTACGCGTTAACCAGCCTAAAATTGGGGGCTATGCCGGTACAGTAGCAGCCCAGCCAATCTTTGCCGAGGTGGTCCACATGTTGATTGACGATTTTGGAGTAACGCCTAAAGGTAGGTGATTGCACCAGTGATATACTATGAATAACCAACCCATAATCTAGGACATAAAAACAATGGATACTCTCTATATCACTGTAGATACCGATACCATTATCCGTATCTTGTTACTCGGGTTTTTGGGCTTTTTGGTGAGCATGTTGATTACGCCACTATATACCACCATGGCATATAGGTGGCAATGGTGGAAGAAGCCCCGCGAATCTGCCGTTACGGGCGAGAAGGCCAGTGTGTTCATGAAGTTGCATGGCGAAAAACACAAGCGGCTAATCCCCACCATGGCTGGGGTGATTATTGTGGTGTCTGTCTGTTTAGTTACTACAATCTTTAATCTTAGTCGGGCCGAGACATGGTTGCCACTAGCCGCTTTTGTGGGAGCGGCGGCAGTTGGCTTGCTCGACGATATTATTAATATCCGCGGCAGTGGTAGGGGTGTGGCGGGTTTGCCATCCAAACTCAAGCTACTGCTCACAACGCTTGTGGCCGCCATTGGTGGCTTGTTCTTTTACTTTAAGCTCGATGTCAGCAGTGTGTATATCCCTATAGCTGATGTGCATTGGGATATTGGTTGGCTGATTATCCCAGTGTTTATTATCGTAGTGGTGGCCATGGCAAACGCCGTTAATATTAGTGACGGTCTGGATGGCTTGGCAGGTGGCTTGGCGGCCACAACATTTGGCGCCTATGCACTTATCGCTGCCCTGGAAGGGCGCTTTGGTATTGCAGGCTTTTGTATGACAGTGGTCGGCGCCTTGCTTAGTTATACGTGGTTTAATATCCATCCGGCGCGGTTTTTTATGGGGGATGTGGGATCATTTGCGCTAGGTACGGCACTTGGTGTCGTCGCTATGCTAACCGACACCTTAATTTTGTTACCGATAATCGGCGCAGTGTTTATTGCTGAGCTGGCCTCCAGTCTGATACAGATCGCATCTAAAAAGTTCAGGAATGGTAAAAAAGTCTTTAAGATAGCTCCGCTACATCATCATTTCGAGGCGAGTGGTTGGCCCGAAACTAAGATAACCATGCGATTTTGGATCCTGGGACAGGTCTCGGCCGTACTGGGACTGATTTTATTCTTTCTAGGGGATTATATTTAAAACAACATGTCTAATGGTTAGTAGTCTACACATGGATCATCTCCAATTCGGCCGTCTAACATTTGGAGATTCCAGACCGGGGGTCTGGTGATGGGGGCGGTCACACGCCGCAATCCCCAGTTTAGCCGTTTAGAGGGCCAGGCGCGCCGTCACCGGCCCGATTATTGGTTGATCGTGCTTAGTGCACTACTGTTAGCCATTGGATTAGTAGTGGTTTATTCCATCAGCCCAGGGTTAGCTGTCGAGAAAAGTGTTGGTCAGAGTTATTTTATCAACCGACAGTTAGTGTGGGTTGGCCTGGGGGCGCTCGCGTTTCTGATTACGGCGCATTTGCCGCTAACTACCTGGCAGCGACTACAGAAGCCTTTGTTAATTGCGGCAATTGCGGCGGCAATTATAGTGCGGCTATTTGGCGAGGAAGTTAATGGAGCTTACCGTTGGATACAGGTGGGCGGTATGTCATTCCAAGCCGTCGAGCTGATAAAATTTGCGGTTCTGATTTGGTTGGCCGGCTTTTTAACAGAGCGTATTCGGGAAGGCAATTTGGGTGATTGGCGGACCACTCTAAAACCGCTGATGATTGCCCTAGGAGTTGTCGGCGTTGTAGTGGCCGGTTTGCAGAGCGATTTTGGCTCAACAGTGGTTATTATCGCTATGATGGCCGCGATGGTGGTGATTGCTGGATTGCCTATGAAACGCATACTGGCAATTGGTGGCGTGGTGCTCATACTCGGCACTATGGCCATTGCGAGCAGTAGTTATCGTCAAGATCGATTGTTGACTTTTCTGCACCCAACTCAAGATTGTCTGAGTACCGGGTATCAAGCCTGCCAGGCTCTCATTGCGGTTGGTTCTGGCGGGTTATTTGGGCTGGGGCTAGGCAATAGCGTGCAAGCTTTTGGCTATTTGCCAGAGGCCGAGAACGATTCTATTTTTGCTATTTATGCCGAAAAGTTTGGTTTTGTCGGTGTTACGGTGCTGCTTGGTTTGCTGGTGGCCTTTTTCTCTCGGCTATATCGTATTATTGCTCGCGCCCCCGATACCTTTACGCGGCTTCTAACCACAGGTGTATTTGCTTGGTTAGCCGCCCAGGCTATCATTAACATCGGCGCTATGATTGGACTGCTGCCCCTTAAGGGTATTACGCTCCCATTTATTAGTTATGGGGGTACGAGTGTGGTATTTACCTTGGCGGCGATTGGCATCGTTTTTCAGATTTCGCGGTATAGTTTATACAGCGTGCCACGAGATAATGTTAACGGAGGGAATAGATATGATCCACGAGCTGTGCGTCCGGGTGCTACGGCAGAGGGGCCAGTTCGAAATATGCGGAGGCATGCATGATCGCCGATCCTAAATCGGACACTGACACCGCTGTTCGTAAGCCGCCAAAAGTAGTTGTGACTGGCGGTGGCTCTGGGGGACATATCACTCCCATTTTGGCGGTCGCCCACGAGATAAAACGGTTACAGCCAAAGGCCAAACTTATATATATCGGTCAGCGCGGTGATAGTTTGGGCGATATACCTGCCCAGGATAACAATATCGACAAGGCGTATACGGTGCGGGCAGGGAAGTTTAGACGCTATCATGGCCAAGGTTTCCGCCAAGTATTCGATATACCGACGCTATTTAAAAACATACGTGACTTTTTTTGGGTCTTAGTGGGTACTTGGGAGAGTTTTTGGCTGCTTAAGCGCCTTCGGCCAGATGTTATTTTTGTGAAAGGTGGTTTTGTGGGCGTGCCAGTGGGTCTGAGTGCAGCCTTGCTTGGCATTCCATACATCACACACGATTCAGACGCCATGCCTGGGCTGGCTAATCGTATAATCGCCCGCTGGGCAACTCTGCACACTGTTGCGCTGCCCAAGGAAGTGTATACGTATCCTGCAGCCAAGACTAAAACAGTTGGGGTGCCTATCTCGCACCATTTCCATCCTTTTACGGCCAAGGAAATACAAACCACCCGCCAGCAGTTACATGTGGGCGATTACCGGCCGATTGTGCTCGTGACAGGTGGTGGTTTAGGCGCACAACGTTTAAACGATGCGGTTATTGATTGTGCTCCTCAGTTACTGCTGCGGTATCCAGATATGTTATTGGTACATCTAAGTGGTCGTCAGAATGAAGCAGAAGTGCGCCAGCGCTACAAACGCGAATTACCTGATAACGCCCAACACCAGGTACATGTTAAAGGCTTTATTAATAACTTGTACGCCTATAGTGGGATCGCCGACGTAGTGGTTACCCGAGCTGGTGGCAATAGTATGGCCGAATTTGCGGCGCAGGCTAAGGCGTGTGTATTAGTTCCTAATCCGTTATTAGCCGGTGGGCATCAGCTATCTAATGCCAAGGTGTTGGCCGATCGTAAAGCAGTGCGCATGGTGCCAGAAGACGTGCTAGCCGAGGATCATCAGGCACTTATGCCCGCATTGACCGAATTGCTTGATCATCCGGCTAAAGCGGCGGCGCTTGGTGAAAAATTATCTACATTGGCCCAGCCTGATGCCGCTCGGCGGGTGGCGTTACTAATATTTGAAATAGCCGAGGGGACCCGTATTTAGAGGGCGGGGAAGAAGATATATGTTCGCAAAACGTTCGTCTTCTACACAAGGCCGTCGTCGGACTACCCCTAGTCAAACGACTAACAGTACGCCGGTTTTTTCGTATCATGCCAGCCGTTCGCAGCAAGGAGATAGAATAGGGCGGGACGTGCAAGCGGCGGAGCAGGTGGCCAAGCAGCGTAAGGCGCCGAGTCGTTGGCTACAGCGCACATCGCGTACGATACTGGGCATAATAATCGTCTTGTTGCTACTCGCCAATCTGTTACTCAGTAATCAGGTGCGGATCGTGGTTGTGGACTCTGAAATGCCGGGTAGCAAGGTATTTTTAAGAGATCAGGCAACGTACACACATGCTATTCAGGACGCTTTGTCCGACTCAATCCTAAATGGCAACAAGGTTACCATAAATACAGAAGCCGTTGCCCAAAAGATGCGTCGGCAATTTCCGGAGCTGGCGGCAGTAACGATAACATTGCCACTTGTTGGTCGCCAACCGGTGGTGTACATGCAACCAGCGACGCCCAAGCTTATCCTGACCACAACTGCCGGCAGTAGTTTTGTATTGGATAGTACCGGGCGGGCATTACTTACCGGTAATCAGATTGCAGCACTGAGCTCAATGCATTTACCGGTGGTCAATGACCAGAGTGGGCTAGAAGTTGATGTTCAGAGCACAGTCTTGCCAGGCAGTACGGTGGACTTTATAACAGAGGTGATCGCTCAGTTAAAAGCCAAAAAGCTAGAGATAACTTCTTTGGTGCTGCCAGCGGGCACCAGTGAAGTTCATCTTAAGACCACTGGGGCGGGGTATGTGACTAAATTTAACCTACAGGGGTCGGCCAGGGAAGAGGCGGGCAGCTTTTTGGCTACGAAACAGTATCTGGAATCGCAACACAAAACACCGGCGGAGTATATCGATGTTCGGGTTGAGAACAGAGTCTACTACCGTTAGAAACCCCGCTCTCCCCCTTTGTAGTTCATATTTTGTTCATAGCCTTTATTTAATCGGGCTGTGAAAATATATACAAACATATCGTGCAGGCTAAAAGTCAAATATAACAGGTAACAGAGTAGGTAGTAAAGGGAATATATTCACAACAGCATAGTTCGTAAAATGCAAATACTTTCACAATCACATTGTGGAAAAGTCAAATAGCGCTTAGTCCGCCGTGCAAAACACTAGACCGTCTGTTGATAAGATAGCACCTGGGGGCAACAGTATAGATACGGCGTGAAGCCTTATAGGTGGGATCCTATGAGCTTCTATAACGCATGCACTATATACATTTGTAAGCCTACGAAAGTCAAAGCATAAGCCAACATGGGCATTATTGTGTATGATCCCCTGTTGCGAGGGGTATCACCAATCATCCTCGAAGCTTAATATAGAGTCGTAAAATATACATTGTGCGACGTCTCGTGTATGCTCTTGCATCGCGCCAAGTTCCCGCGGTTCTTGCACCCGCTTAGCATTTTCGGTTGGCCTTTTGTCCATTTTTTGTTTTGCCTAACCTACTTGGCAGTACCCACTAGCTTTTTCGTGTATCGTCTCACACCCTTGGCCCATGATGGCCACATTAGACTACACTGTTCGTATTTTGTATATCAATTTATTTCGATCAGTCGTCTGATCATCCTGGCAACTGCTTGGCGAGGAGGATGTGTTCTAGGTATATCAAGGAGGTTTAACCAAGGTAACAGTTTGGTGGTCGCTATCTTGGGTATATCAAGTCGAGGGGTGTTAGAGAAAGCGGCGTCTAAATCTACAAATGTTGCGTCTGTTTCATCTAACAGTACCTGCCCAGCCCATAACTCTTTTAGGACTCGTGTGTGTCGTTCATCCTTGACGCCCTCCAAGTACTTGGCCATGCCTCGTAGTGCAGCCAATCCCCGGGGATCGGTTGAGGTTAGTTTTTCGCCAGCAACGGGCTCAACCACGGTATAGATGGTTGAGCCTTCCCAGGTTGGTGCTGGCTCGGCAACGAAGGTACGGTGGCTTGGTACGTGCAGGTCATCTCCTGCCCGCTCTTTCATAAGAGTTAAATGGGCATGCAGATCTGCCGCGTCGCCGCTAATCGATCCTACCGAAGACTCGCGCCCAAGCGGGGTGTACCAACGTAAGAGAGCGTCACTGCCCGGGATATGGGAGATATCATGTGTCCCTATTCGATATTGTAAGGGATCGAAAGTGCCAATAATCTCTGGGCCAGGTAAAAACCCTGCTCCTGGACCAAAGTCTAATGTAGTGATCATAGTAGTGTAGGCTTCCCTGCTCTAGACAGTTTCGTCGAGAGTGTACGTGGCCTTGGCGACGCGCTTGAACTGAGATTTGCCTTGGAGGTTTAACAGGATGGTCGTTTCCTTCACAAAACGGCTCTTCAGTACTCGTTTGACAATTTCGTCGCGGTGCAATGGTTCGTTCGCGTCTTTGAGTACTTCGGTGATAATGTCGGCAACAGTACCCTTGTTATAGCCCCACTCTTTGAGCGCATAGATGCCACGACCAATTAGTACAAAGCGTTTGTCTTTGATTAATTCGTTGTGAATAGCCTGGGTAGTAACATCTTTACGCTTGAAATCCGACTTCTTAATAGCATCGGCGATTTCGTTAAAGTGCATGTGACGGCCATGTTCTTTGAGGATGACGTAGATTTTGTCGCGGATGTTTTTAGGGTTAACCATTGGCCACTTGATAAGACCCCAGCGGTTGTTAAGAGTGGCCAGGTCCTTGGAAATGCTTGCCAGAGCGGCAGCCTCTACCTGGTGGTTGTCCATGTGGGCAGCTTTGGTCAGATCGGCAATAGCGACCGGTTCGCCCATTTTAGCAACAGTTGCAACTAGCTTGGCAATGTCGGCCTTCATGGTGGCAGCGTCGCGTACTTCGGCAATACCAACAGCGTGGTAGTTGTGGTCGTCTTCTTCTACGATAGCCAGGCTTGGGCACAAGGCAGCCAGGAAAGCGACGCGTGATTGATCGGTACGCGAATTCTCGGCGGTTACAGCCGCGGATACGTTGCTAACGCGGGCAGCACCTGCGTGTGATTGCAAAAAGGCTGTTAGGACCGCTTCTGCGTCCTTAATGTGGATTAGTTGGCCTTGATCTGCCAAGGTTTTGAGGCGGATCATAACAGACTTTTCTAGTTGGCGGACACGTTCGCGGGTAATACCTAACAGTTCACCAATTTGTTCTAGGGTTTCGCGGCGATCAAACAGGCCAAAACGGCGGGCGACAATTTCGCGCTCGCGCTCTCTTTCGATGCTCGAAAGAATATCTTGAACCAACTGCTCGGTGTTTAATAACTTCTTGGTGGCATCGGTCTCTGCCATATGCATTCTTCCCTGTCTATTAGTCCTGCCAATAATATTGATACTATAACTATAAAACTTATAATCCAGAAAGTCAATAACCTTCTTTACTCTTTTTATTGTAGCACGAAGTAGACGTAAGCACTTCTATATTGTGTTGTGAAATACCCACAATACCCTATTATGGACATCTGTTGGAGTATTGGGTGTTCTAGCTTTTTAGAATAACAGAGGTGGCAATCTGTGGAAATTAGGCTTTGAACCCACCCTTGCGCCCAAAACGACGGGGTTTGTCGGGTGCTTCGGCTAGTAGTTTTTTACAAGCAGCTTCAGTGAGCTTTTCTGGTTTGACGCCTTCGGGAATCTTGGCATTCTTTTTGCCATCTGTTACATAAGGGCCGTATGGACCATTTAACACCTGGATTCCGCCTGGGAACTCTGCAATATGACGTTTTGCTTCTTTGGCAAGCTTAGCTTTATATAACTTACGAGCCTCTTTTTCGTCTATGTTAAAGGGGTCAAGCGGTTTAATCGAGACAAAAGTTTTGTCGATTTTAATGTATGGCCCAAAGCGGCCAATATTGGCAATTATCTCTTGGCCATCTGTGGTAACGCCGACAGTGCGAGGTAGTTGGAGCATTTTGAGAGCCTGTTCTAGGGTGACGTCTTCCATGGTAGTGTCGGCCGGCAGAGGCGCAAAGGCTGGTTTTACTTCTTCGTTTTCGGTCTCACCGCGTTGCAACATGGGGCCGTAACGGCCAAAGCGCACCACGATTGGCTCTTTGGTCTTAGGGTCGACGCCTAGTTTACGGGCCTGACTGACCTCGGCGCGGGAAGCTTCTTCGGATTTCTTGATCAAAGGATGAAAATCTTTATAGAAGGCGGCAATCATTTTTTGCCAGGTTTCTTTACCGTCGGCGACGCGGTCGAAGTCGTCTTCTACGGTAGCGGTAAAATCGTGGTCAACAATTGACGGAAAATACTTAACTAAAAAGTCGGTGGTTACTTCGGCCAACGGTGTTGGTACCAGCTTGGCGCGGTCGGCACCAACAGTTTCTGTTATCTGTTCTTCGGTGATTTTACCCTTGGCTAGGGTAAGTACTTGTTCGACGCGTTGCTCGCCCTCTAGATCCTTTTTCTCGACATATTCGCGGGTTTGGATGGTTGAGATGGTTGGTGCATAGGTGCTTGGCCGGCCAATACCCAGTTCTTCCATCTTTTTAACCAAAGAGGCCTCGGAATAGCGTGCAGCGGAGCGGCTAAAGGTTTCGGTGGCTGTCATGGTGTCTAGGTCGAGTTTTTGACCCTTTTCGACGGCTGGCAGGATGGTATCGTCCTTGCCGCCACCATACACCTTGAGGAAGCCATCAAATTGCAGGACTTCTCCCTTGGCCAACAGTTTTTCTTTGCGGTTGGATAACCCAATAGTTACTTCGGTACGCTCGGTTTGGGCCGGGGTCATCTGACTAGCCAGAGCGCGCTGCCAGATAAGTTGATATAACTTATGTTCGCCAGGTTCACTACCGGCGCTTAGTTGGCTAAAATCGGTTGGACGAATGGCTTCGTGGGCTTCCTGAGCGCCCTTGTCTTTGGTTTTGAATTGGCGGATCTGGTAGTACTTGTCACCGTATTTGTCCAGAATAAATGTTTCGGCTGCCTTAATTGCCTGGCCGCTTAGAGTGGTGCTGTCGGTACGCATATAGGTTATTTCGCCTGCTTCGTATAGGCGCTGCGCGAGCACCATGGTTTGTTTAACACTGTAGCCTAAACGGCGTGCCGCCTCTTGTTGGAGTGTGCTGGTGGTAAAGGGTGCACCAGGGTTGCGGCTGCCTGGTTTTTGGGAGATGTCCTCTATGGTGAAGGTGGCCTTGGCAGCAGCCTCGAGCAGGTTTTTGGCAACCTGTTTGCTCGGTAGTTTGTCGATCAGGTCAGCCTTGAGGCTTTTACCCTTAACGTCAAACATGGCCACGACTTTATAGGTAACATCCGGCTTGTGGTCGCGAATTTCGCGCTCGCGCTCGACTATCAGTCGTACGGCTACAGATTGGACGCGCCCGGCGCTTAGTCCAGTGCGGACCTTTTTCCAGAGTACTGGACTTAGTTCGTATCCAACCAATCGATCAAGCACACGACGGGCCTGCTGGGCGTCTACTAATTTGAGGTCAACCGTACGAGGCTTGGCGATTGCCCCCTCGATGGCCTGTTTGGTTATTTCGTGGAACACAATGCGCTTGGTTTTTTTTGGATCTAGTTTTAGGGCCACGGTCAAGTGCCAGGCTATTGCCTCGCCCTCGCGGTCCTCATCTGTTGCGAGCCAGACTTCTTTGGCCTTGGCGGCGGTTTTTAGTTCATTAACGACTTTCTGTTTATCTGGACTGATAGCATAGGTGGGCTCGAAGTTGTGCGCGATGTCTATATTTATGCCTTTTTTGGGCAAATCGCGGATATGGCCAAAACTACTTTTGACCGTATAGTCGCTACCAAGGAATTTTCCGATAGTTTTGGCTTTTGCAGGACTCTCTACGATGACTAGGTTTTTGCTCATATATTATACGGCTTAGCTTATATGTAAGCGCCTATAATAAGCAAGCCTTGGCTCATAACGCAAGTAGGTTTCAGTTCGTTAGTCCCCAGCGGTTGTTGCCTAGTGGGCGAATTTGTCCGCGGATTTCTAGCATAGTCAGTACCTGATTAAATACAGTAACCTCAAGCTGACTGCCTTGCAGCAATTCAGCCCCGTCGTTTATACCAGAGGACAACAGGTTAAGTAGCGTCTGTTCGTGGGGGTTATCGCTGTGTGGTACTTCCCGATTTTGTGCCATAGGATTCAGTCCCAAGACGAGTAACACATCTTGCATATCAGTTACAGGAATCGCTCCGCTTTTGATGAGGTTATTTGTGCCAACAGAGGTGGGACTGGTGATATTGCCTGGCACAGCCATAACGTCTTTCCCCTGCTCCAGAGCAAACTGAGCGGTATGTAACGTGCCACTTTTGGCCGCCGCCTCTGTTATAAGCAAGGCGTCGGTTAATCCACAAGCAATACGGTTGCGCGCAATGAAGTTATGCTTGTATACTGGGGAACCGGCTGGGTATTCGGACACCAACGCCCCACCCTGCCCGAGAATCTGTTGCGCGAGCGAGCGATGCGAAGCAGGATATATCTGGTCCAATCCGCAAGGTAATACAGCAATCGTTCGCCCGTTGGCTGCCAATGCTGCCCGGTGGGCTACAGCATCGACACCTAGGGCCAATCCACTGACAATCGCCACCCCTGCCCGCGCAAGATCGGTAACCAGAGATGTCGTAACGGCGTTGCCATATGACGACACTTTGCGGCTACCAACCACTGTTATGCTGGGACGTGACAGTAGCTCATTAATATCCGCACCCATCACAAATAACTCCTTAGGAGGAGTAGGAATTTGGCGTAGCACCTCTGGGAAGTCGATTGAAGTTGAGAGTAGTTTTCTAGTATTCATACAAAATAGTATTGACATAAATGGTACTGCATGCTAAAATCGCAACTTGTAACCATAAGCTAGCTTGTGTTTACGCACCTTATATCCCCCATTCTAACACTAACAATTTGTTAGAAATGTTAGATTGTTTTAGAGCGTGCCACCTTGGATAAGTTGTTACCCTCCACTTTTCTATAAAGGCGCTTGCCTGGCGATTTTTTGAACCGGCAGACATGCGCTCTAAAACAAACTAACCCCTTTAACTGTCCCGCTAAAGATTCGTCTTTATGCGGGAAACCCCTGTACTTTCGTACGGAGGCCCTAGTGGGCCAGTGTGTCTGATAAGGATGGTTGCCTAGCAACCGGCGCGAAACTTTACGGAGTTTTGGTTTCGACGCTATCACTGGGGTGGGTTGAAGGGTGTTGGGGAGATCTGGCAACGGATGTCCCCGAAAATTGGCCGGCGAGCGGTGCCCACCCCCTCTCGTCGGTCATTTTTTATTTGACAAAGAATTGCTTCGGTTACAATATATACACATGAAAACACACGAAGCACCCCAAGCTGGAAACACGAACACAGACGTAAATAGAGATAACGATGCTGGAGCGGCTAGAGTCGGCCGGGCTCTAACTGTCGGTGTAACCGCGGCGGCGCTTACCATACTGGTAGCCGGGGGTGTACAAGTACTTCTGGATAATCGTGCCAGGCTGTTTCATGAAGCTACTACCCCAGAGAAACTTGGCCCCACCCTGGGCCGCTGCACCTTTGAGCCAGAAGTTGGTCGGCTGGTCATTACGACTGGTCTTGATCCATTGAAGATCGAAGCTTTTAATGGCGGTTACGATACTTTGGGCACTCACCGGGGCGTTCTACCGCCTGGACCTGCACCGCGGACTGTCTCGATTCGTACGGAGACCGGAGAGGTGCGACTTGTAGATGTGCCAACAGAAGCGGTAGAGATAAGCGGTTCGTCAGCGGTTACGACATTAACGCTTGGTGAGCCGGTCACGCAGGTAGACGTTACCTTGGCTCCAGCTGAAGTCTACGAGAATCAAGATCGCCATCTGGTGACCCCGATCATGCCCTGCAGCCCGGCCTAGCCCCCCCACTTGATTAGTAATTAAACCAAAAAACTGCGGGTTTCTTCAATTAGTTGGCCGTCGCCGTAGGCATATTCACTTAAGATAGCTGTGGTTTCGCGGGTTAAGTTTTTAAGTTGAGCTTGTTGTTCACTTGAAAATTTGGCTAGCACAAAATCAGCGCTATCCATTTGTTCTGGCTCCTTGGGTCCAATGCCAATACGAACTCGGCCGAATTCTTCGCCAAGATGCTCAATAATAGATTTAATTCCGTTGTGTCCAGCGCTGGTGCCTCCCATACGGGTGCGTATCTGGCCAAAGGCTATATCTAATTCGTCGTGGACAACCACAATGCGGTCAGTTGGAATTTTGTAAAAGCTAGCAACGGCCTGCACAGCCTGACCGCTCAGGTTCATATAAGTGGTTGGCTTAATGACAATAACGCGGCTATCGCCTAGTTGGCCGGTGGTGAGATGGCATTTCAGGTCTTTTTTATCGATCCAAGGTTGGAGTTCGTTGGCGGTTGCAAAAGCGTCAACAGAGGCAAAACCAATATTGTGCCGGGTGCCGTCGTATTCTGGGCCAGGATTGCCAAGTCCAACAATCAGAAGCGTTTTATTCTGTCCAAGCGTATAGAAATGGACGCTATGTCCAACGTCAGGGCGTTTCTGAAACAATGCCATATGTGTAAGAGTATACCATTCAACTTCGGTCCAAGGAGAAGCTTTATTGCTATTTACTGAGTTTTATGATATTATAATCGTTTATGACGCAGTTTGCTGAATTAGTGGGACGCAATAGTGACGCTTGGCGGGAGTACGTCGAAAGCTTAGTCACAACAGATAGTGCTGCGTTTGAAACTCGTCTAGACGAACTTGAGCAACAGACAAATGACAGAGGTTGGTATGTAGCTGGCGGCAAGGAAATAGAGTTTTCTGTCGCTGCTCCACCAGGACGAGTGCCGCCAGGAAGGTATGAGTTTTATGCAGCATATGTAAAGCGCATGTGCGGCGATGTGCCCCCACCAGTAGTTGCGAAAGGCGGTATCGTTGACCCCAGGCTTACCGGGGCGCCAATACTCGTCAGTAAACGACGCGATGGTACATATTTATGGGATAGGCCAGATGAGCCGGATTCTTCGGTCATGGAAACCGCCACTATGCCGTCTATTTCCTGGCGCGAGCGGAACCGAAGGTATTGGAATGCAATATCTACCCTAGGAGAGCTGGCGGCCGAATACCGCTGCAGAGTAAAGATTCGTGGTACACATAGCAGCACGAGTGTTGCCTGGCTAGATGCCGAAGGAAATCTGGAACCCGAGAGCAATTTTGAAGGAGATGGCGATATGCTGGTGGCAATGCAGGGTGTACGCCAGGCATTGCAGCCTTTGGAGCCTTACACTAGTTTGTTGCCCGGCCGAGGAGAAACATATCCTTCGAAAGCAGTGCTTTGGGCGGTCTTTGACATCAGAACCGAAACAAGACCACCGGTATTTGGTATAGTCGATGGTCGATTGGACGAGTTGGGAGCTTTGGCGGGTGTGAACCAGGAGCTGGCAAAGGAATTGCCAAGGGACCGCAGTGTGTTGCATCAGTGCAGAAAGCTCGACATCTGGAAAGAGTATTTTCCGGAATTGGATGTCCTATCTACCGTCTTGGTGTGGGATGATACTATCGGCAAAATGGTACTCCCAGAAGTTATGACACGAGGCAGTATTGGATCGGCGATCGGACATGAGGCGCCCTTTGGACTCGATATGATTGTAGCTATGTTAACATCATCGACTAAGGCTGATTTTTCCGCCGATAATGCGCGAGTATTGCGTGAAGCCGTACAGGCTCTGACGCTGACATCAGAAGATAAAATTACGGTCGATAGCACTAGCCCGTATGGGAGGTTTTGGAAGCATATACTCGAGTACGCCCACATAAGCACTAGCCCGGCAGTACGAATTGCGTTGCCGCCTCAAGCAGAATCAGAAGGATATGTACCTGACCGCAAGAGGGCTCTAGCCTCGCCTGACGTGGCGGCGATTTTGGGTCCAGAACTGTTACGTGCAATTACCGACCCGGCGAAGGCGTATGCCTTGCGTGCCCTGAGACTCAATACCCGTACCACTTAAGCGCTGAACCTAAGATTTTTCGGGGCGGCGACCGAGTTTACGGTCGGGTTTTGTGGGGCTATTACCGTGCTTGTGGGTTTCGTGCTTCTCGATAAACCACAGTTGTATTGGCGTACCTTCGTAGTCATAGCGGGTGCGGAGTTCGCGGTCTAAGTAGCGCCTATAACTCCAATGCACAAATTTGGTGTGTGAGCCAAAAATTTTAAAGGCTGGTATAGGATTGTCGGTTTCCTGGGTCATGTAGTTGAGCTTTGGAGCCCGATTTTTAAGCCCAGCTGGCGGATGCTTATCTACGGCCTCGCGCAGCCAGCGATTGAGTTCGCTGGTTGCAATGCGTTGTTTGCGGCGTTCGTCGATCTCAGTCACAAGATCAAAGATATTGGTAACATTTTTGCCGGTCACTGCACTGGTAAAAATCAGTGGCGCCCAGGGTACAAAATCGAAGGTAGCGGCAATCTGTGGGGCGATTATGTCCCGGGTAAAAGCATCCTTGCCTTCGGCCTGGTCCCACTTGCTGACCACTAAAATAAGACCCTTACCCGCCTCTTTGATCATGCCAACAATCTTTTGGTCGAGCTGAGTGCTTAGCTCGTTGACATCCATAATCATGAGACAAATATCGGCTTGCTCGATGGCACTTAGGCTACGAATAACACTAAAGTGTTCGATACCTATCCCAATCTTGCCTGGACGCCTAATGCCGGCGGTGTCTATCAGTTCAATCTCGCGGGCCTGGTAGCGTACGACTGCTCGGTTGAGATCCCGGGTAGTGCCTGCCTTGTCGGCAACGATGGCTTGCTGCTTTTTGGCTAAGGTGTTAAACAGATACGATTTACCTACATTTGGACGGCCAAGCAGCGCAATCCGCAGACGATTGTCGTCTTCTTTGAGTGTAGCTTTTGGAATGTGCTTGATAAGTGTATCTAGTAGTTCGTTGATGCCCCGATTTTGAGTCGTGCTGGTTTTGAGGATGGTTCGTATGCCCAGACGATCGAAGCCTTGCAGATCTATGCCCTTCGCTTGATCGACTTTGTTAATCACTAGGAAGACTGGCTTACGGCTTTTTAGGGCCATTTTGGCCACCCGACGGTCTTCGTCGGTAATCGCCGCAAAGGCTTCGACGACAACCAAGATAATGTCGGCGCTGTCGGCGGCCTGTTGTACCTGTTCTTGAATGGTGAACTCGAAGTCGTCTTCGGCATCTTTAATACCAGCCGTGTCGACAATCCAGAAGTCCTGGCCTTGCCAGCTGGCTTTGGTGGTAATGCTGTCCCGGGTGGTGCCGGCCTCTTTGGCTACAATAACCTCGCGCCGGCCAAGAACTGCATTGCACAGACTAGATTTGCCCACGTTGGCCCGACCAACAACAGCAACAATAGGCGCATTTTGACTCATAGCTCTTATTATAACAGATAAGGGCTATTGACAGATAGTAGATTTTAATTTGCTGTAGGTGTCTAGTCCACAGCCTTATAGGCACCGCTTGCTAGATCGTCTAGCACATGACCGCCAAACTGAGTACGATGCAAGCGAGTAACCTGATATCCCAGGTTGACGAATGTGCGGCGGATTTGGCGATTGCGTCCCTCGTGCATGGTAACGGTATACCCACGACCCCCAGTGGCTTTGACGTCTAGGTGGCTTATCCCGTCGGCCAGCGCAACACCTTGGTGTAGGCGTACGAAAGCTGCATCATCGAGGGGATGGTTGAGTTCTACCTGGTATATTTTTGTTTTTTCGTAGCTCGGATGAGTGAGTGTGTTGGCCAATGTGCCGTCATTTGTGAGGAGTAATAGCCCGCTAGAATCTTTGTCTAGACGTCCTACAGGTTTAAGCTGATGAAGCTGGGGTGGTAATAGGTCGTAGATTGTTTTGCTGCCCTGCCCCTCGCGACTTACCACAAAACCGACTGGCTTGTTGAGCATGATGGTCTGGGTTGTTTCTGGGAGATGTAGCTGCTGCCCATTGAGCGATATTTGATCCCCCGTAGCTACTGTCTGCCCCATAGTGGCTGGCTCGCTATTTACACGTACCTGACCTTCGGAAATAGCTATATCTGCAGCGCGGCGGGATAATCCGGTGGCCAGAGCAACGTACTTATTGATTCTCATCTTTTAGATTATAACGAAAAGCTACAAAGCAATCTTGTTGGGATCGAGAGGCTTGCCGTCGGGGCTGGTGGGGTTGGGCGAAATAACATGTCCGGGTGGATGGGCAGATGCAGGACTACCAGCATTTGCAGACACGTCGTCTAGGCTGGGTATACCCTCTTTTGCCAGTAGCGCGTTAAGGTCTGGACCTAAGGATGCCTGACCGGGTGCCAAGGGCGATATGGTTTTGCGGTGCACGATATCGTCTGGTTCGGGGGTGGAAGAAACCGTGGCTTGGGATGTGGCGCTTGGAGCTGGTGTCGGCGTATCAGCTGCTGGAGGCGTAGGAGCCGGAGGGGTGGTTGACGGGGGTTCTGGAGTGGCTGGTGGTGGCGTTGGTGTAGCCGCTGGGGCTACGGCTGGTGGATCGGCTGGCTGAGCCCCAGGAGTACCGGTTATAAGATCATTTACGGCGCCTGCTACTAATTGATCGGTCGCACTTGCCGGAGGGGCTGCTGGTGGTGGCGTTGGTGTAGCCGCTGGGGCTGGAGGACTAGTCGGTGTTGACGAGGGCGTTGTTTGGGCAGCCTGTGGTGTAACAGGTGTATCTGTCGTCGGAGGCGTAGCCGCTGGAGGTGTTGACGTCGGTTCTGGCGCAGCTGGTGGTGGCGTGGCTACAGGAATAGTTGCCGTCTGTACAGCCGGAGCTGGAGGTTGGGCCATTGGTATAGTTGCGGTGGCGACAGCAGCTGCGGGGGCGGCCGCCGGTGGCGTTGTACCGTCGTCGCTCAACAATTCGGAAGCCGCTTTCACAATATCTTCTAGTGTGACTTGGGATTTAACCAAATAGCGATCGGCTCCAAGCGAGTCGGCTCGGGCCTTATCTTCGGCTTGTCCGAGCGCGGTGAGCATGATGACCTTGAGTTCTTTCATACCCTGGGTATTGCGCAGGATATCGAGCATCTCAAAGCCACTAATGCGCGGCATCATGACGTCGGCAATAACCAGGTCGGGTCGTTCTTTTTTGGCAACCGCCAGGGCTTCTTCGCCATCTTTAGCAGCCACAATTTGATAACCTTCTGCCTGTAGTCGCGCGCCGTATATTTCGCGTAGGTTGTTGTCGTCTTCGACTAGCAGAATTTTTGCCATAGATCTAATGCTTACCCTTTAGCTTCATTGTATCATGCTTTCTTAGCCTGTTGATTGGGTGTTGGCGCGGCTGCGGTGGTCTCGGTTGCTTGGAGCGCAGTGGCGCGTTGGGTAGTGAGCCTAGGTAGGTTAATAAAGAACGTACTTCCCTTGCCAAGTTCGCTTTCAACCCAAATACGGCCATCATATAATTCGATGATTTTGCGGCAAATAAATAGGCCGAGGCCTGTGCCGCCAATGACGCGAGTGGCCGAGTTGTCTACTCGATAGAACTTTTGGAAGAGGTGTGGGATGTCTTCTGGGGGTATACCTGCCCCGGTGTCGTGAATATAGAATTGAACCAATTCGGTATCGCCGGTTAATCCAATAGATATTTTGCCTTGGTCGGTATATTTGATGGCGTTATCGAATAGATTGGTAATTACTTCGCGCAGACGTTCGGGGTCGGCCTGAACATAAAATAGTGGTTTGACCATTTTAATACTGCCAGCACCCTTGCTAGTGGCGTCTATGGCTCCATCACTCGCACCAATCACAAAATCGGTTAGGAGTCCTTTCTTTTGGGCAGCAAAGCGGAAATCTTCTACCAATTGTTCTAGAAAGCTACCAAGTTCTACAACTGAGGGGTGGTTACTTAGACGGCCATCTTCAGCCTTAGCGCTGGTGAGTAAGTCCTGAAACAATTTGCCAAGGTGTTGCGTGCTGGCATGAGCTTTTTCTAGGAAACTGCGGGCTCGACTGTCGACCGTGCTTACTTTGTCATTAAGTGCCAGCGCGAGATAGCCTTCGATAGCAGCCACTGGCGTACGCATTTCGTGGCTGGCGGTGCTAATAAATTCGCCCCGCTGTTGTTCGGCGGCATGGGCCTCGCTGACATCACGCATAACGGTGACTGCACCAGCCAATTCCCCGCCCGGCACAATAACCGGAGAGACCAATAATGAAATAATACGTTTTTTGCCGTTGCGGCCTGTCAGTTGAAGTGTTTGTGCGGTATTTTCTTTGCGTCCGGCAACTACAGTAAAGGGATTCTCGGCGGCCTTCATCTCTTGCCCGTTTTCCTGAGCCAACTTGACTACCAGTTGTACATCTATACCGGTCGCTTCGTTGACGGGCCATTCGGTCATGTCGGCAGCAGCTGGGTTCATGAGACTGATTTTGCCATCGTTGCTCGTTACGATAACGGCGTCAGCAATAGATTGAATTAAGATGGCTGACTGTTCTTGGTTGTTGCGCAGCATACCAGATAATCGATTTAACTGCGCCTCCTCTACTTGTAAAAAACGGTGGCGCCAAAAAAAGTAGCTAGCTGCAATCATAACCACACTGCCACCCAACAGTATCCAGGCCGGCGTGCTAATGTTGGTGATATCAAAATTGCCCCTTAGCAGTACATATACGCAGGGTATGAGTAGCGAACCGAGCGCGTATGTCCAGCCATACATGCCCGCCAGGAAGACACTCATAAACCATAGGCCTATATATAGCCATGCGCCCTCGCTCGGATCGGTAACACTTAGGCCATATAGCAGCAGCAGTGAGAAGATCATGGAACTGCCGAGCAAAGCCATTGCCCGGCTATGCCTGGCAATCAAGAAGTAGAACGTCAGGTCATATAAAATAAGCGTTCCGGCAATAATGCCAGCTGTCAGACTGATTCCAAATGTTGTGTCGTAGGTGCCCAGCATGTCGGGCTTACTATCTGCCACAAACGCCGCGGCTCCCACAAGTACGCAAAAACCGAGCATAAGCCCGTAATATAGGCGATACCATACCTTTGCGACCGTGTGCATACCCTCGCTCATAACTTGCTTTTTAGTATACGCGATACGCTTGTGTTTATCATATGAGTTGTCGTTTCGCCTCTGTTATGGTAGACTAAAACAGCTTTATAAGCACCACTGCTGCCAAAGTAACCAGGCCCCTTCGTCTAGTGGTCCAGGACGTCAGGTTCTCATCCTGAAGATCAGGGGTTCGACTCCCCTAGGGGTCACCAATAAAAATACCTCAGCCGCTAGGTTGGGGTATTTTTATTGATTATCGTTAAGAGAGTCGAACATCTAAGCGTGGAGTTTTAGGCCGTCCACAATCTTATCGAACGTCTTGGCTTCGGCGCGAAATGCCAAGCCTACAATTTCTAGATCCTCTGCGGCAACGGCCTTTACGACTGCTCGGTTGTCGGCGTCATTATTCGTCACAAACATGTCCTTGGTATAGATAGCCATCGGCACCTCACGACTTAAGGCGCGTGTACGGGTGCGTTGTAAGTGTTCACCGCTTGCAGCCAATACAAACACTGGCTGGCCAAAGATAGACAAATACGTATTGCCCGACCCATCTTCGTAGGGCGTGCCAATACATTCGGGGGCGCTGGCAGCGACACCGGACGCTAGGAACGCGGTCACGTTTAGCTTTTGCCAAGTCAATAAATCGTCTCGAATAATAACACCTATCTTTGTGCTGTGAATCATCTTAACTCCTCCATAAGGAAAATTTTTTGGTTAATAGATTGAGCTTTTCAATCTCGCCAAAAGTTACAACGCCCCAGTACTCAAGCTCCGCCTCGGGCGTTTTTTTGGTGCGTTCTTGCTGCTCGGCGTAGGTGCCCTCGGTCATAGTGCTGGTGAAGTCAACGCAAGGCAGACCCGCTTCAAGTAATGCTTGCCGGAACGTGCGGAGCTGATTTGAATTATCGGCTTGAAGTACGATAAATGGGTTGTCCGAGATATTGGCGTGTGCGTTGCCGTCTCCATCTTCATAATTATCAAAGCGCATTTCTTCTACGTTGGGGTATGAAGCGGCAAGGCCCGCAGTCATGTGACCGAGCGCGTTCATTAGGCTGCCTGCCGGTACTTTTTTATTAAGGACTGCTACAAACTTATGTGTTACCGGTGTATATGTCATGTTAATACCTTCTTGTGAATTAGTATTGCTACATCCAAGACGAACCTGTTCATATCGAGGCTTATTGTATCATCACCAAGTTAACTATCGCCGTAAGTCGAAGGGCGAATAGCCCTGTATACGGAGCTCGCGGTAAGCCGGAAGCACATAGCGATCGCGCGTTTCTTGAGCTTCCCATCTGTCAGGTGAGGGTTGATCTTCGACTGCCTGCAAGCGCCTTAGCTCGTCCGGGTCTAGCCCTGTGTCTGCCACGGCCTGGTCTATGTCGGCAAAAAACTGGCGCCATGTCGTAGCATATGCACGTGGGCTGTTGGTGGTTTCTTCATCCTCGGGCTCGTAGCCTGGCTTGACCATTATGTTGTCCATCCAGCCCACTTCTGCTATCCGATCTCGATATGTGCCGCCAGGTAGGTTTTGTGCGAAATTATTAACGAATCTCTGAACAGAGCCGGCCTGCTCTATGCCTGCAGCGATTTCGCTGCGAATCCCGTCTTCTATAATTGCTGCAGCATAGGCCTGTTGTGGATCGTATTCGTAAGTCATGCGAAGATTGTAACATCTCTCAACACATATTGAATTACTAGTCAAAACCAGGAGAGCCTAGCCTGGTTTCGTTCAATCTTCTTGACCTACCGGTCGTAACAGTCGATAATCTCTGGTAATAACCCTAAACAAATATTAAATTTATGTTTTGGAAGAAATTCCGTCCCACCCTGCCCCATATGCCGCCGATCGAAGGTATAGTTGTTGGTACTGGTGCGGCCGCTGGGCAGAGTAAATTTTGGCCAACACTTCGCAACTTTATTAGAACGCGCCGTAAGCTTTTGGCGATCGGCGTTGTGGTCTTGCTGGTGATTATTGCCGCGCTGGTAGTAGTTTTGAATAGAGGCGAAACGCCGCCAGAAAAATCATCGCCCAAGAAAGAAACGACCTCGGACAGTAGCGCACCCTCTGCTGAAGCTGAAAGCAGCCCAGAACAAACTCCAGACGCGGCTGGTTCTGGTACGTCTACACCGGGCGCTGCCGCCAAGAAGAAAACCGGCTCGGGTTCTACTTCCACCGGGGGTGGTGGTACAGGAGGTGGTTCGAGCGGTTCTGGTGGTAGCAGCGGTGGTGGCTCGGGTGGTGGTAGTTCTCCAACCTGCCCTGCGAATCCCCCGCAACATGTTCCTGGCGGAAACGACGGTACCGGTACCTGTTGGCCTGGGGCGGCTAATACGGGTGTTCCGTCTGGCACTGTGCTCGGTACCTACACCGGCCCATGCACGATTACAGCCGCCGGTACTACTATTGATGCTAAGACGGTCAATTGCGATTTAACCATCCAAGCTGCCAACGTTACGATCAGAAGGTCCAAAATTAACGGGGTCGTTAGCACCGACGAGAACTCTACGGGCTACTCGTTTACGATTAGTGATACCGAAGTAAGTGCTGGCAACCGCGTTGCCACCGGAATTGGTGCCGTCAACTTTACGGCGACGAGGGTGCATGTATATGGCGGTAGCCGATCTATTCACTGTTGGCACGACTGTACAGTTACTGATTCGTATGTTCATGGCCAGTTCCGCGACAATAGTGGTACGGCGCACGAAAGTGGCATGCGCATGGGTCAATCAGCGACATTCCGTCACAACTCCATTCTCTGTGATGCGCCAGACGTACCACCAGATGCAGGTTGCTCGGCCGACCTTACTGGGTACGGTGATTTTGGGCCAGTGCAAAATAACACGATTGATCATAACCTCTTTTTGGCTAGCACCGGTGGGTTTTGCGCCTACGGCGGTTCATCAGGTGGCAAGCCTTATTCATCACAGACTAACCACATTACCTTTACGAGTAATATATTCCAGCGGGGCACTAGCCCGAACGACCATGGTAACTATACCTGTGCCTACTATGGCGCGATCACCGATTTTAGTACCAGCGCTCCTGGAAATGTGTGGAGTGGCAATAAGTACGACGACGGTACGGTGCTTTTGCCGTAACGGTCTACGAGCGCTTCTTCCCTGTTCGGAGATGCCACTTGGTACGATTGAAGTAAAGCGCGGCAACAATTGCACCTAGGGCAAAGGCTATACCCGACTGCAGGCTTAGGAAGTCACTAAAAAAATTAGTATCTACACCTGGCTCCACAACAATCGGAAAATCTTCGGCGGCAACCTGCTTATCGTGGTCCAAAAACTGGAGCGATAAGGTGTAGTTCCCTTCCCGCGGGAAGGCGTACGTAAAGGTAGCGTCATTAAATTCTGAGACTTTGATTGTTTGGTCTGTGAGTGTGCGCGACCCCTCAGAAACGTCAGCTTTTACAGCCTCAAACGGTACGAGTTGGCCGTCCATAGTATAGAGCCGTAGATTATAGCTAATTGGTGCCCCAGCACGAGCGTCATGGACGTTATGCGTCACCATAATGAGGTTGTTACCATCGATACCCTTAAAGGTAAAGATTGTCTCGTGGGCTAGGCTGGTTGCTGGTACGGCTAGTACAACGAGCAGAGAGAATATAAGACTAACGAAGAATTTTTTCATATCTTATAGCGGCGTGTTCATGTCGGTTTGGATTTCGGTCTGGCTGAGCACGCGGTTGTATAGGCGGATTTCGTCTAGCTGTCCGGCAAAGTATTCACCCCAAACGGCGTTGCCACCGAATTTGAGGGGCCCGCTAGAGTTTACTAAGTTACCGGTTTGGTTTTTGCTGGCGCGCAAACTGCCGTTGATATATAGCTTAAGGGTCGTGCCGTCGTAGGTGGTGGCCATATGTGTCCAGGTGTTGGTGGTAAGGCCTGGTGTGCCCGCCACTGATTGCGAACTACCATTAGAGCCGCTGACGCGGATCCAGCCCGATGGTCGGTTGGAATTCTCGCTGGAATACATGGCGTATGCCAGTTCACCACTGTTCTCTTTAAGTAGAACCGTCCGCCAACCAGAGGTAGAAGTTGGTCGTACCCAAGCCTCGAGCGTTAGCTTATTGGTAAAGTCTAGGCTGTTTGCATCGGCTACAGATACATAGTCGTTAGAGCCATCAAAAGTGAGGGCGCTGCCGTATTTGCCGCTGGTAGTCCAGACAGCCTGGAAAATGCTCCCGTTGTTGCCATTGCCCGATAGGTCAGGCAGCGCTGTGCCACTGCCCTCGTTAAAGCCCCAGGCACCTACTAATCCGCCGCTGACTGTGTTGTTGACAGTGACGGTTACTGTGGTGGCGGTGGTTGTATTGCTTGAGGCGTCGCGCGCTGTGGCTGTTAAGGTGTGTGTGCCGTTGGTGCTGGTTGTAGTGCTCCAGTTAACGCTGTATGGGCTAGTAGTGTCTTCACTGCCCAGATTGGCACCATCTAACTTAAATTGGACCCCAGCCACACCTACATTATCTGAGGCATTGGCGGTGACCGTAACACTCCCCGACACTGTACTGCCGTTTAGGGGTGCGGTAAGCGTAACCGTCGGGGCCTGGGTGTCAATGATAGTTGTGGTGAATGTGCCGTCGGCCGAGGTCGCTGTGTTACCGGCGCTGTCGCGGCTAATAACCCGGTAGTGGTACAACGTGCCTGGCGCCAGGCCAGTTAGAGCTTGGGTGTGATCGGTGGTTAGCGTCGTGTTGACGCTGGTCAAGGAACCATAGGCGGTGGTTGTGCCGTATTCGACTTGAGTGTCAGACGTCTCGTCAGTAAGCCAGTTTATAGTGGCACCGGTGCCAGTTACGTTTGTGGCTTGGATATTGGTAATAACCGGAGCGGTAGTGTCAGGTGAACCGAGTTTTACAATCTTGGCTATCGATGGAACGCCGGCGCTGTTGACCAAGAAGACCATGTAGTAGTTGTCGGGAGCGATGCTGGTGTTGGCTGGAGTGGTAATGGTGAGTGTGTTGCCATTTCGGGTAAAT
>Ga0111539_10000488_pt1 | contig 50275 bp, 32 predicted proteins | sample RhiMethybrSRZTD1_FD_79667 | JGI IMG/M metagenome (GOLD analysis project Ga0111539, IMG submission 79667) | Populus rhizosphere microbial communities from Tennessee, USA - Rhizosphere MetaG P. TD hybrid SRZTD1 (version 2) (version 2) | ecosystem: Host-associated > Plants > Roots > Rhizosphere >... | reverse complement strand
CCAGCGCCGACCAGTTCGTGCCATTCCAGCGCGCGATGCGGTTCGCACTCACGCCCCCGACGGTCGTGAAAGCACCACCCGACACGAGGTCCCCGTTCGGCATCGTCGTGAGGGCAGACACGATGCCGTACAGGTTCATCCCCGAACCCAGCGCCGACCAGCTCGTGCCATTCCAGCGCGCGATGTAGTCCGCAGTCACCCCCCCGGCGAAATGACCACCCGCCACGAGGTCCCCGCTCGGCAGCGTCGTGAAGGCGCGCACGATGTGGCTCATCCCCGCTCCAAGCGCCGACCAGCTCGTGCCATTCCAGTGCGCGATGAAGTTCGCACTGACGCCCCCGGCCCAAAAGAACTGACCACCCGCCACGACGTCGCCGTTCGGCAGCGTCGTGAGGGCGCGCACGGGGCCGTCCATCCCAGAACCCAGCGCCGACCAGCTCGTGCCATCCCAGCGCGCGATCCGGTTGGCACTCACACCTCCCGCCGTCGTGAACTGACCGCCCGCAACGAGGTCCCCGTTCAGCAGCGTCGTGAGGGACTGCACGGGGGCGTCCATCCCCGAACCCAGCGCCGACCAGTTCGTGCCATTCCAGCGCGCGATGCCGTTGACACCCACCCCTCCAGCCGCCGTGAAATCACCACCCGCCACGAGGTCCCCGTTCGGAAGCGTCGTGAGCGCGTTCACGAAGTTGTTCATCCCCGAACCCAGCGACGACCAGCTCGTGCCATTCCAGCGCGCGATGTAGGAAGCACTCACGCCTCCCGCCGTCGTGAAACCACCACCCGCCACGAGGTCCCCGTTCGGAAGCACCGCCAAGGCGTTGACCCCCCAGAGAACGGGTGGGCTGGGCAGCGACATCCCCGAACCCAGCGCCGACCAATTCGTGCCATTCCAGCGCGCGATGCAGTTGGCACTCACGCCCCCGGCGGTCGTGAACTGACCACCGGCCACGAGATCCCCGTTCGGAAGCGTCGTGAGGGAGTGCACGTAGTCGTTCATACCGGAACCCAGTGCCGACCAGGCACCGGTCACCGGATCGTATGTGGCAATCCGGTTCGCCACGGCCGTACCTGCGATCGTGAACTCGCCAGCCATGACCAAAAGGGGCTGCATCGGGCCGGCACCGTCAGGGTCCCACATGGTCGCAGCGAAGACGTTGCCATTCGTCCCCGGGAAGCCAGAACCCGGCAGCCACTGCGTCGCACATTGGGCTGCGGCGTTCTCCGACACCGTGCTGATGACCAGGGAGACGAGCAGGGCCGCGACAGCGGCTGAGGTCAGCGCAGGCGAAGGACGCGAGATCATAGAGCACCCACGAGGTTTGGCGAACCAGCGAACGTTGCGATGATAACCGCGCGGCCGTTCGCGTGTCCGTAGAAGCGTCTTGTGCTGCGCCGGCCGGGAGTCATGCACAGGACCGCGAGGCCGCTCAGCACGCGGCCAACCAGCGTGGCCGCGTTCGCACTAGGAGTCCAGTCGATGATCGTGCTGGTGCGCACCGGCTTCAACACCTGCGCGCTGGAACCGCTGCCTGCTGGCACGGCAGCTGGAGCATGGCACGTCGGTGACGCATTGCAGTAGGCCAACGCGGACACGCCTGCGCGCGCTCGCGACCGCGCGCGTGGGCCCGCAGCGCGAGCTGCGACCTCACCGGATGCGGCGCACCTCGGCATTGCTGCCGAGCCAGATACCGAGCGAGGGATCGAACGCGAACGCCTGGACGTGAAAATGGTGGTTCGTCGTAGCCGGCGCTTGCGTCGCAGGCACGAAGGTCACCGCGAACTGACCTGCGGCATCGAGCAGACCCACGTGCCCCACGGCCGGCGCCGTCAACAGCAAGGGTTCGGTGCTGATGCCCGGCAGCAAGGAGTAGCCCGGTTCCAGGTCGATGAGCAGGGCGAAGAGTTGCGAGGCCATCGCTGGCGCGGCGAGGGAGAGAGTCACCGGCTGCGTCGCCTGCAGATCGCCACCGGTCAGCGCCGAGCCGGTGAGCGAGAGCACGGGGCGCGGCGGCAGGCCGAGCTGGGTCTGACCGCTGCCCGTCGTCGCTGGACCAATGATGCCCCCGAACACGCCAGCTCCACCGGAGACGACGATCGCGCCGTATGTCGAAGCGTTCGCCGGACTGACGGCTTCGATGCCTGCGCCAGCGAAGGCGCTCCCGCCAATACCCGCGTCGCCACCGCGGATCGAGTTGGCCGCCGAGCCGTAAGCCCGCACGCTGGCGTTGCCCGCGGCGCGCAACCCTGCACCGCCGTTGGCTTGGAGAAGCCCCGCAGGGAAGCCCGAGATTCCGGCAACACCGCCGGCGAGATTCGTGCGGGTCAGGTGCGCCGTCGCGTCGAGCACGGTGAGACCGTGGCCCGCCGTCAAGAAGTTGTTCTCGGCATTCGGCGAGATGGCCGAGCCGCCCCGTATCAGGCACGCGTCGGCCACGAAGAGAGCACCACCGTCGACGATGGCTCCGGTCGCCCCGAACCAGGATATGCCGCCCACGAACCCACCGCGGAACACGCAGCGCGAGGCGTGCACGGCGATACCCGTCACCGTGAGACCGATCCCGCCCGGAGACCCGGTCGTCGTAGCTGGCTCGGAGATCACGTCGGTGAGCACCACCGAGCCAGCCATCGAGACCCCGGCACCGCTGATCTGGAGCCGGTTCGCGAACACCGGGCCGGGACTGGTCGGCAAGTTGCGCACGATCTTGAAACCTGACAGCCGGAACGTCGTGCCGACGGGTGGCGCCGTGATCTTGACGTAGTCTGGGCCCAGGATGGGCGGACCGTCGATGAACGTCGTGACGTTGCCGTCGCCGAGGATCGTCAGCACCTTGCCACTGATGTGGAACGGTGAGTAGTGGCCCGGACCGACGAGCAACGTATCGCCGCTCCCCGCCGCCGCGACTGCGGCAGGCAACGACGTGAAGGCCACACCGGGGCCAGGAGTGTCATCGACGATCCAGGTGGTCTGGGCCGAAGCGAACGAAGCGAGAAGTGCCGCGAACAGGAATCGCATGGGGGAACCTTGGGTGAGCCGCCGAGCAACTCGCGTGCACTCTGGCAGTGGGGACGGAGTGGGGCCGTCGAGATCTTCGCCCACTCTGCCCTCCATCCCCCTGCGGCGCATCCTCGCCCCTGCGGCGCAGCTCCCCCGGGGTTGGGGTTTGGCCAGTCGTTCGCGCCGCGCGCGTGGGAGCGTCGGCATCCGGAGTCGCGGGCAACACGCGACTCAAGGCCGCGCAGAGCCTTGGGATGACGGACGTGCCGGTGTGGTGGGCCGACATGACCGACCTCGACGCCGTCGCGTTCGCAATCGCGGACAACCGTTCGCACGAGTTCGCCGAGTGGAACGACGGGCCTCGTCGTCCGGATCCGCACCGACGAGCCCGAGCGCTGGCTGGGCCTTGCGGGCGCGCAGGACCGGGCCGGCGACCGCGACGGCTCGAGGCGCACGCTGCAGCAGGTGATCAAGACCAGGTGGGCGGAGCGCTTCGGCGACGTCGAGCAGCAGGCGATGCAGCTGCTGACGCCGGGGTCGCGGCCGCCGCGCTGAGCCGGGCCGAGGGCGAAGTCCGCCTCGAGCAACGAACCGCCGTTCCTGCGCATGGGTGGCCGCCCTACGCTCCGGTGATGGTGCGACGCTGCTTCGCCTCTCCCCTGCCGCCGCCCGGAGCAGCCACGCTGAGTCCCTCCCTCGGTCACCACCTGGGCCGCCTCGTGCGCACGGGACCAGGAGATGCCGTGGTGCTGTTCGACGGCAGCGGCGGCGAAGCCCACGCGACGGTGGTCGAAGTGCGTGGCCGCGACCTGCTGGTGGAAGTGGGCGCGCCGGTCGCCCGCGCACTCGGCCGTTCGCCGCGGCTCCGGCTCGAGGTGGCAGTGGCATTGCCCAGGAGTCCCCGCACGGACTGGCTGCTCGAGCACGGCACCGAGGCAGGCATCCACAGCTTCCGGCCGATCCTGACCGAGCGGACCAGGCGTCAGCCCGAACAGCACGAGCACTGGCGGCGGGTCCTGATCGCGGCCTGCGCGCAGTGCGACCGGGCGGTGCTGCCCGCCATCGAGCCGGCGGTCGGCCTCGACGAACTCTGTGCGATGCCGCGGCCTCGCGAGAGCTACGTCGCGACGTCTGCCGACCTCGAACTGGGACCTGCCGCGGCAGACAGCGCCCTCCTGGTGGTCGGACCCGAAGGCGGCTTCACCGATCGCGAGGTTGCACAGCTCACGGGCGCCGGCTTCGCGCCGCGCAGCCTCGGGCCGTTGACACTGCGCACCGAGACGGCCGTGCTCGCCGGCGCCGTGCGCCTGTTGCAGGCGCCGGTGGCGGAACAACCACCGGCACGCACGTAGCGCGCCGCCTGCTCCGGCAGCTCGGCGATGCCGAAGGCGCCGAGCGCGCCTTCACCAACCTGGTCGAGGTGCGCTGCTCCAGGTGCCGGAGGAGCGATGCTCGAGAAAGGTCGGGAATGAGACCCCTCGGTGCCATCGACGTGGCAAGGGCCTGCTCGGCTGGACAATCAGCAACTGCTTGTCGCAGTGTGCTCCAATCTGCAGTTCGTGCGGTGTGTCGATGAGAATGCGACGCTTTGGAGTTGCCCCTCCAAGGCGCGCTGCGAACGGGAGTTGGTCGCCCGCTGACTCTTCGAGCAGCTGGAGTTGCGCTCGATCTCGCGGTCGGCCCCGTCGCCGATCGTGTCCGAGCAGCGGTCAGGACTGCAGCGCGGCGCTGGACCTGGTCCCACCGCGTGCGCTCGCCGGTGCGGGGTGAGACCACTCTGGACCGCCGGCATCAGCATGAGCAGGTAGTACGCTATGGCGTCTTCTCGTATCTACGCGTTCGCTCGCACCGACGCGCCCCGTGATTGGAAACCTCCTCGATGCGCACAACTCTCGCCATTTGTCTGACCGCTGTGGCTCTGGTTGCACAGGCAAGCCCGGTCATCGAGCCTCAGCTGGCAGGCATCCTCGAGCCCCTCGCCGCCGCGCAGTTCTTGCTGCCGGTCCATGGGTTTCAATCGACGCAGCTCGCATATGCCCCGGTGCCATATCCCGCGCTGCGAGCCGGCGCGTCGACTCTCTACGTCCCGGACCCCCTGTTGTGTTCGGCGAACTACGTCGGTGGCGACGTGGCGCAGCTCGTGCTCGCGCTGCCGCAGGGTGCCATCGTGCTCCTCGATGCATCGACGTCACTGGCGTTCTATGTGCTGGCAGTTCCTCCTTCGACCTGGTCCACGCTGGCGGGGATCTGCATCGACGGCGAGAGGGAGCAGGTCGTGCTGCTCGACGTCGCCGGGCCGAGCTTCCTGCGCATCGACCTCGCGGACCTGCGCGCGGGACAGGCGCGGTTCCAGTCGAAGTCGTTGCCGTCTGATTGGAGCACGGTCAGAGGAATCGCTTTCGACGTCGCGCGTGATCGCATCCTCGGCTTCGACCCGGCAACGGGCGCCCTGCTGCAGCATTCTGCCACCGATCCGACCACCAGTGCCGGGACGCTGCACTCCGTCCCCGCGGTGATCGCGTTCGGTTTCGCGCCGACCGAGAGCCTCTTGCAAGGCACCGGCGACCACGACTTGTTCGTCAGCAGTGGCGACGAACGCATGCTGACTGCCCAGTGGACCTGGAATGCCTCGCGCGTCGACGCATTCGGCGTCGTCATTGCGGACACGAACATCTGGCATACCCACCCACCTGGCGCATTGTTCGAGGTCGACGTTCATGTCGTGGGCAGCTCGAGGCTCGCTTCCACGGTCACCTGTCAGTGGGTCGACGAGCATCGTCAGCCGCTCGGCCAGGCGATCCCGGTGTCGGGAACGCCGACCGTGATCCAGAGCCCGTCGACCGCTCCGGGGTTCTACGGCCTCGTGTTCGCGTCGACGAACCCCGATGTCTCGTTCCCGCCGCAGCCGGCCGGATTCCCGAGTTCGGTGTACGGCTTCGCGGTGCTCCCGTCCCCGCCTTCCGGGGCGCCGGTCATCGAGCCGAACTCACCATTCGGGTTGATCCAGGGTGACATCGAGGATCCGTATCTCCGGGCCGGATCGGGCCCGCGTGTCATCGGCCTCCACCTGAAGACCAAGACCTGGCAGCAGTCCGTGGGATCGTGGGCCTCGGAAATCGACGAGCGAACGCTGGCGGGCCACACCGAGCTGCCGTTGATCATAGGTTCTCCGTGGGACAGCGTCGACACGCTGCCGATCGCGACCACGCAGCTCGACCAGATCGGCACCAGGTTCAGAGGCGTGCTGCAGGCCGAACCCACCGAGGTCGAGTACTGGCAGGCCGGCCGCGAGGAGAACGCCGGGACCACTTATGAGCAGTCACACTACTTCTCCAACCTGTTGGCCAAGATAAGCAGGTTGCGCGCCGAGGCCGACGCCGTCAACCCAGCGGTCAAGTTCGCCTACAGCACTCGCGGCGACCAAATGTCCGAGTTCGAGCAGCTGTTCGCGAGCCGGGCGTTCGGCGTCTACGACGGCCTGGCGCACGATGTGTACGAGTGGCCCGATTTCCCGACTCCGGAAGGGTGGCTGCCCGGACACATCTCCGACATCAGGACCCGCATGGTCAACGCGGGACACGTCGAGCACTTCTTCTGGTTCGGCGAGTGCGGTCTGCCGGTTCGAGGGACCAACGATCCGGAAGCGTTCTTCGGCTACCCAACGAGCCGATCTTCGGTGCCGGGTGCGAGTCTCGACTATGCCGCCACGTATCTCGTGAAGTTCCACGCGCTCGCGATCGCCGACGGGATCAAGCGGCTCTACTGGTACAATTACAAGAACCGCGGCAACGACATCGACTACGCGGAACACCACTTTGGACTGCGGTCCTACACGTCGTCGTCGAGTGATCCGGGATACCCGTTTCCGGCCTACGTCGCCTACGTCACGATGCTGGCGCACCTGAAGGGTTGTTCGTTCGTCGAACTCCGGCACCCGAGCTCGAACGTCTATGTATTCGAGTTCGACGTGGACGGCACTGCGGAGCGCCGGATCCTGGCCTGGGTCGACCCCGCGCAATCCGCGACGCTGGCGCTGGCTTCGCTGCAGAGCGGGTTGCCCGCGGCCAACGTGCAGACCGTGTCCGACATCTACGGTCGCCCGGTCTCGGCGATCAGCGGCGAGCAGATCACTCTCGACGGCCGGCCGCTGTACTTGCGATTCTGATCGAGCCTCCGGCGCCGTCTCGACCCAGGCCGTTCGCCGTCGCTCCATCCGGTGACGACGGGCTTTGGCGAGTGGCACGCTAAAGTCGATGTCCAACGGCCCTCGGCGTTGCGGTCCTTCCGGTCGTCGTCGACGAGGCCCTTGTAGACGAGCTTGCCGTCGGTGCCGAACACCTGGACTGCTCGCGTACCGCGAGGGCAGTAGGTGATGGTCAACCCATCTGTTGCATGACGTCGGCGACGAGACCACGCAGCATCTCGGGCGACAGGTCGAACTGCACGCCGGCGGCTGCGAACAGCTCCGGCAGCGGGCGCTTGCCGCCGAGTGCGAGCGCACGCCGATAGGCCGCGATGGCGCCTGCGGGATCGCGGCGGTGGTTGCGCCACACCTGCAGGGCTCCGACCTGCGCGACGCCATACTCGATGTAGTAGAGCGCGTGGTTGAACAGGTGCGTCTGCGCGATCCACTGCATCGCGAGCGCGTCTTCGAGCCCGCTCCAGTCGACTTCGCTGCCGAAGCGGCGGCGGATTTCGAGCCACGCGTTGCGCCGTTCGTCGCGGCTGTGTCGCGGCGAGCCGTAGACCTGGTGTTGGAACGCGTCGATCGAGGCGATCCAGGTCAGCGTGCGCAACACGTTCTCGAGATGCCGGCGAGAAGCCCGCCGTGCATCGGGAGCGGCGTAGACGGTGCCGAGCTGTCCGAGGCCGAGCAGCTCCATCGACATGCTCGCGGTCTCGGCCATCTCGATCGGGTAGTCGCGGAACGAGAGCAGATCGTGGTGCCGGCACAGCAGCGAGTGGAACGCGTGCCCACACTCGTGCAGCAGGGTCTGCACGTCCTGATGCACACCGACGCTGTTCGCGAAGATGAACGGCACCCGCTCGTCCTCGAGCTGATACTGGTAACCACCCGGCGCCTTGCCCTTGCGGCTCATGAGATCGAGCAGGTCCTTGCGCACGAGCTCGTCGAGATCGCTCGCGAAGCCCGGATCGATCGCGAACAGGATCCGGCGGCAGAGCGTGATCAGCTCCTGCTGCGTCGTGAACGGGCGCAGCGGCGGCCGGCCGTCGGTGTCGACTTCGAGATCCCATGGGCGCAGCCCGGGCAAGCCGAGCTTCTTCGCGCGAATGCGGTCGAGCTCGCGCACGGCCGGCACGACATGCTCCGCGATCGCGTCGTGGAACTTGCGGCAGGTCGCTTCCGTGTAGTCGTAGCGCCCGAGCTCCTGGAACCGGTAGGGCGTGTAGGTCGTGAACCCCGCGTTGCGCGCGATGGTCGTGCGCAGCGCGACGAGCCGATCGTAGATGTCCTCGAGCGCGGGCCATTGTCTGCGGCGCGCGGCCAGCGCCGCGCGGAACGCGCGTTCGCGCACGGAGCGATCCTGGTCCTCGTAGTAGGGGCCCAGCTGTTGCAGCGTGTGCGTCACGCCGTCGAACGCGACCGTGATGCCGCCCATCAGCGTCTGCTGTCGCGTCTGCAGCTCGGCTTCCTCACGCTGGAGCTCCGTGTTCTCGTCGCGGAACAGCGATGACTGGGTGCGCCGGCGCCGGATCAGCACCTCGAACTCGCGCGGGTCGAGCTCGCCGAGAGCGGTGCTCGAGAGGAACTTCTTGTCGAGTGCATCGGTGCTCCGCTTCGCGCGCGGCATCGTCGCTTGTTCCATCGCGAGGTAGGCGTCCTTCGCGGCAACGTTCGCGGTGTCGCGCGTCATGCGCACGTAGCGACGCGCTTGCTCGGCGTCGATGCGCGACTGCAGCTCGCTCTCGTCGCGCAGCCAGCGCTCGAGCTGCGCTGCGGTTTGCAGCGGCCGGGCGGCCAGCTCGTCGAACAGCGGCTCCAGGGCTTCGAACGAACCGGCATCGAGGTCCTTCGGGACGAAGTGCCATTCTGGTGGCGGAACGCGCGATGACACGGGTTGGTAGGCGGTTGGGGTCTGAGGCTGGCCCGGTCGAGGCTCGGGCGGGGACGCAGGCGGACTAGGTCAGCACGGCAAAGGGGTTTCTCCGCTGAGGGCTCCGTGGTTCCTCGACTGTCTTGCAACCGCGACAACTCGCAGTCGGGGTGCTCTTCGCACCATACGATACTGTCCGCGCGCTCAGAATGCCGCGCTTGCAAGGCACGGCATGGTGGTTGCCGGCCACGTGTCTGATCCCGAGCCCATGATCACGAAAGCACTCTGGTTGGTTCCGCTGCTGTTCCTGACTGCCTGCTGGCACGACCACGACGACTGGGACTGCAATTGCAGCGGCCAGCCGAGGCCCGTTTCGATCGAGATCGAGGTTTTCGACCCGGTCACCCAGTTCGTCTGGGTAGGTGTGACGGTGCGCGTCGTCGAGGCCGATCAGGAGTGGTCGGGCTCGACCGTTCCGAGCCCCTACCAGATCTCGCTGATCACCGACAACAACGGCAGGGTCTTCTTCGACGCGTTCGCGCTCGCCGACGCCAGCATCGGCTTCCTCGAAGACCAGAACGGGCGCGCCGTGTTGGGGGACGACGTGGCCGAGGACCAGGCGAGGGTCATGTTCGAGATCTCGGCGGTGGGCCACACGCCCGTTACCCTGTTCGTGCCGCTGAGCTGGAGCATACCGGACGTCTTCGTCTCCGTGCCGTTCAACTGACTGGGCGCAGAGTGCGTGAAGTGGAGGCGCGCTGCGGGCAGACTGGTGTGCCGTGAGCCGAGACGCCCTCCACGATCCCAAGCTTCATTTCGCCCGGCGGCAGCGCGCTCTCGATGCGTTGGGCGACGGCTTGCTGCTGCTGCCGACGACCACCGAGTCGATCCGCAACGGCGACGTCCTCCACGAGCACAGGCCCGGCTCGGACTTCCACTTCTTGACGGGCTTCCCCGAACCAGAAGCAGTTCTCGCGGCGTGGCGAACCGGTCGCAAGAGGCACCGCAGCGTCTTGTTCGTGCGGCCGCGCGACAAGACGCGCGAGATCTGGGACGGGCACCGTTACGGCGTCGCGGGCGCGCGGCAGCGTTTCGGCGTCGACGAAGCGTTCCCGATCGGCGAGCTCTGGCAGCGTCTGCCCGGGCTGCTCGAGACGCAGCCGCGGTTGTTCCACCGCCTCGGCGGCGATGCTGCGTTCGACCGGCGGCTGCTCGACGTGTTCCTCGCGCAAGCGAAGAAACACCGCCGCCGGCAGCCCGCAGCGCACCCGCCGATCGAGGACCCGATGCCGCGCCTGGCCGGTCTGCGTCTGGTCAAGGACGGCGCCGAGATCGCGGCGATGCGACGCGCGGTCGCGATCAGCGTGGCCGGGCATGACGCCGCGATGCGACTCGCGCGACCTGGAATGCGCGAGTACGAGGTGCAGGCGGCGCTCGAAGCCGAGTTCCGCAGGCTGGGCAGCCCTCGCAACGGGTATCCATCCATCGTCGCGAGCGGCACCAACGCCTGCGTCCTGCACTACCACGAGAACGACCGCGTCATGCGCGCCGGGGACCTGCTGCTCGTCGATGCCGGCGCCGAGTACATGGGAAACACGGCCGACATCACGCGCACGTTCCCGGTGTCGGGGCGTTTCAGTCCCGCGCAGGCGGCGGTCTACGGCGCCGTGCTGCGCGCCCAGCTCGCGGGCATCCGCGCGTGCCGCGCCGGCGCGCCTTGGGACGCGGCGCATCGCGTCTGCGTACGCTCGCTGACCCGGGGTCTCGTCGAGCTCGGCGTGCTGCGCGGCGACGTCGCCCGCCTCCTGCGGCGCGAGAAGTACAAGTCGTGGTACATGCACGGCACGAGCCATTGGCTCGGGCGCGACGTGCACGACGTCGGCGCCTACCTGAACACGAACGACCGGCCGGAGCCGCTGCGGGCCGGCGTCGTGCTGACCGTCGAGCCGGGGCTCTACTTCGGTCGCAACGATCGGCGTGTGCCGAAGGCGCTGCGCGGCATCGGCGTGCGCATCGAAGACGACGTGCTCGTGACGCGAGGGGATCCGGTCGTGCTGACGGCCCGAGCACCGAAGACGATCGCGGACATCGAACGCCTCTGCGACAAGTCGCAGGCGGGATCACCTGAGTAGCAGCAGTTCGCGCGCAGCGTGCCTAGAATCCGCCGCCTACATGAAGATTGCCTGCATCGGTGGTGGACCCGCGTCGCTCTACTTCGCGATCCTGCTGAAGAAGCGCGTGCCCGGCGTCGAGATCGACGTCTACGAACAGAACAAGGCGGACGACACGTTCGGTTGGGGCGTCGTGTTCTCGGACGAGACGCTCGGCAACTTCGAGACCGCCGATGCGCCGAGCTTCGCGCGGATCCGCGACAGCTTCGCCTACTGGACCGACATCGACACGTTCCACCAAGGCGTCAAGGTCACGAGCACGGGCCACGGTTTCTGCGGGCTCGCGCGCGTGCGTCTGCTGCAGATCCTGCACGAGCGCTGCCGGGAGCTGGGAGTGCGGCTGCACTTCCAGACGATGATCACCGACGTCGACCGCGTTGCCGCCGAGCACGACCTCGTCGTGGCCGCCGACGGGGTCAACAGCCGCGTGCGCGAGCGGTTCGCCGCGTCGTTCCGGCCGCAGCTCGACTGGCGCAAGTGCAAGTTCGCCTGGTTCGGCACGACGAAGCGCATGACCGCGTTCACGTTCGTGTTCCAACCGACCGAGTGGGGTCTGTTCCAGGTGCACGCCTACCCGTTCGAACCGGGCCGCGGCACGTGGATCGTCGAGTGTCGCGAGCAGACGTGGCGCCGCGCGGGGCTGCACGAGCTCGACGAAGCGCAGTCGGCGGCCTTCTGCGAGAACCTGTTCGCACCGTGGCTCGCTGGTGAACGGCTGCTGACGAACAAGTCGGTCTGGCGCACGTTCCCGACGATCCGCTGCGGGTCTTGGCGCCACGAGAACGTCGTGCTGCTCGGCGACGCCGCGCACACGGCGCACTTCTCGATCGGGTCCGGCACCAAGCTCGCGATGGAGGACGCGATCGCGCTCGCCGATGCGATGACCGCGCACCCGGCGTCGGTTCGCGCGGCCCTGCTCGCCTACGAAGAAGCGCGCCGTCTCGACGTGCTGAAGACGCAGCGCGCCGCGCAGACCAGTCTCGAGTGGTTCGAGAACAGCGAGCGCTACATCGAGCAGGCTCCCGAGCGGTTCGTGTTCAACCTGATGACGCGAAGCCGCCGCATCACCTACGAGAACCTGCGGCGTCGCGATCCCGCGCTCGTGACACGCGTCGACGCCGTGGTCGCGCGCGCGGAGGGTGGTGTCGAGACCGAGCCGCTACCACCGGCGTTCCAGCCGTTCACGGTTCGCGGCATGCGGCTGCACAACCGCATCGTCGTGTCGCCGATGTGCCAGTACTCGGCGACGAACGGCGTGCCGGACGACTGGCACCTCGTGCATCTCGGCAGCCGCGCGGTTGGCGGGGCAGGCCTCGTGTTCACGGAGATGACGAACGTCTCGGCGGTCGGTCGCATCACGCACGGTTGCGCCGGCATGTGGAACGACGCGCAGATGGTGGCCTGGCGCCGCGTGGTCGAGTTCGTGCATCGACACAGCGCGGCCCGGATCGGCATGCAGCTCGCGCACGCGGGCCGCAAGGGTTCCTGCAGCCTGCCGTGGCAGGGCGACGCGCCGCTCGAGGTCGGCGCGTGGCAGACGCTCGGACCGTCGGCGACGCCGTTCGACGCGGATTGGCCGGCGCCGAAGTTGATGGACGCGGCCGATCGCGAACGGGTGTGCGCGGAGTTCGTGCACAGTGTCGGCCTCTGCGAACGGGCCGGCTTCGACGTGATCGAGCTGCACATGGCGCACGGCTATCTGCTCTCGAGCTTCCTGTCGCCGTTGTCGAACCACCGCACCGACGAGTATGGCGGCTCGCTGCAGAACCGCGCGCGGTTCCCGCTCGAAGTCGTCGCCGCCGTGCGCGGGCAGTGGCCCGGCACGAAGCCGCTGTTCGTGCGCCTGTCCGCGACCGATTGGTTCGACGACGAGAACAAGGGGTTCACGCTCGACGAAGCCGTGCAGGTCGCGCGCTGGCTCAGGGAACACGGCGTCGACGTCATCGACGTCTCCTCGGCCGGCAATGCGCCCGAGTCCAAGCCGCAATACGGACGCATGTATCAGGTGCCGTTCGCGGAGCGGATCCGATACGAGGCTTCGATCCCCGTGATGGCGGTCGGCGGCATCCAGGGCGTCGACCATGCGCACACGGTCGTCGCCGCCGGGCGCGCCGACCTCTGCGCGATCGCGAGGGCCTTCCTGACCGACCCCTACATGGTGCAGCGCGAGGCGCACGTTCGCCGCGTCGCGGCCTACCCGTGGCCAGTGCAGTATCTGGCGGCGCGGTGACGCGGGCGGCTTGATTGGCTCGAGCGCCCCCGTTCCACCGCATCGCGCCCGCTTCGTTGCCGATCGCGAATGCGGCGACTAGACTCGCCGGCCCGGCGATGGGACGTTCTGATGCAGCGCCCCTGGTGTCTGCGCGCAAGTCAATGTCGCTGAACGATCCAAAACCGAAGACCGAAGCCGAAGCCTACCGCGAGTACATCACTCGGAGCCGAACCATCCGAGAGGAACCGCCGCGCGATCCGGCAGCGCACGAGCACGACCGGCCGCGCCAGCACCCCAGCATGCGCGGCCCTCAGGCAGACCATTCCGGCGTGCACGACGCCGAGAAGGCGCCGCGCTACCGCATGGAGGGGGAGATCGCGCGCGGCGGCATGGCTGCGATCCTCAAGGTGTGGGACGCCGACCTGCGGCGCACGCTCGCGATGAAAGTCATCCTCTCCGACAAGGAGCGCGTGCAGGACGGTTCTACTGCAGACCTGCGCCTGAGTCGGTTCCTCGGGGAAGCGCAGATCACGGGGCAGCTCGATCATCCCGGCGTGGTGCCCGTGCACGAGCTCGGGCTCGACGCCAACGGTCGCGTCTACTTCACGATGCGCCTCGTGAAGGGCGACAACTTCGGCGACGTCATCCAGAAGGTGCGCGACGGCACCGATGGCTGGAACCTCACGCGGGCGATCAACGTGCTGCACCGCGTGTGCGAGACGATGGCCTACGCGCACTCGAAGGGAGTCGTGCATCGCGACCTCAAGCCCGAGAACCTGATGGTGGGCCGGTTCGGCGAGACCTACGCGATGGACTGGGGCGTTGCGCGTTTGCTCGACAATCCCGGTGGAGATACCCCGCGCCGCGAGTCCCTGTCGGCCACTGCGTCGGCCTTCATCGTGCGTCGCGACGTGATGTCGGACTCACAGGAGCGCACGCAGGCAGGCGCGATCATGGGCACCCCGTGCTACATGCCGCCCGAACAGGCCGCCGGGGAGCTCGAGAGCATCGGCCCGCAGTCCGACGTCTACTCGGTCGGCGCGATCCTCTACCAGCTGCTGACGGGCACGCGGCCCTATGCGCGGGAAGCCGCGAAATCGCCGCTCGCAGCCGTTCGCGCGGTGCTCGAGGGACCGCCAACCCCGGTCCACAAACTGGAACGCAAGGTCTCTCCCGAGCTCGCGGCCATCTGCGAGCGCGCGATGGCGCGTTCGCCCGCCGACCGCTACGCGAGCATGGTCCAGATGGCCGCGGACCTGCAGGCCTATCTCGAGGGCAGGGTCGTCCATGCCTACAAGACCGGCGCGATCGTCGAGTTCGGGAAGTGGGTGCGGCGCAACCGCGGCATGTCGGCGGCGCTGGCCGGGATCGTGATGGTCGCGATCGCGGGGCTCGTCGCGCTCGCCTGGGCACAGGGCGAGAAAGCCAGCGCGTTCGCCTCGGACCAGAAGGGCATCATCGCGGCGCGCGACGAGGCGGTGGCCAATCTCGAGCAGGCGCGCCAGAAGGGATATCTCGCGAACGTGATCGCGGCGCACGCGAGCCTCGCTGCTGGCGAGATTGCGGACGCAAAGCGCTACCTCGGCGAGTGCTTGCAAGACTCGAGAGGATGGGAGTGGAAACACCTGTCGCTGGCCGCGGACGCCAGCATTGCGGTCTTCGACCCGCAAGCCGGTCCGATCAGCGGTCTCGCGCTGGATGCCACGGGCGATCGGCTCGTCGCGGGCGTCACGTATGGCTCGCCTCGGGTCTTCGATCTGAGCGCCAGGAGCGTCGCCGTGTCTCTCGAAGACGACCTGTCCGATCCAAAGCCGTTCAGTGCTCCCGCAGTCGCGTTCGTCGAGGGTGGACTCGGCGTGGCGGCCTTCGGCCACCAGGACGAGCGGATGCGCGTCTGGAACGCGGCCGCAGGCAACATCACGCGCAGGCGCGCGCTGCCGGCCCGGGCGCTCCACGCGATTGCCGTGAACCTCCTCGGCAACCGTGTGGCGCTCGCAGCGGCAGACCACTCGATCTGCATCGTCGATCCGGGCAGCGGCGACGAAGTGGGCCGGTTGACCGGTCATCGGGACACGGTGCTGGCGATCACGTTCTCGGCCGACGGGTCGCAACTGGTTTCGGGGTCCGCGGACCGCACCGTGAGGATCTGGGACGTTGCGAGCTCGCGCGAGGTCCGGGCGGCGATCCAAACCGCCTGTGCCGTGCACGCCGTCGCGACGTCGTCGGTGGATGGTGAGCTCGCGGTCGGGCTCGAGGACGGCTCGATCTGGCGCTACACCGCGGACGGCGGCAAACGCGACCAACTCTCGGGCCATCGAGGTCACGTCTACGGATTGGCCTACGACCAGGCGGGCACGCGTCTGGCTTCCGCTTCGTTCGACAAGACCCTGCGCCTCTGGAGCACCGCCGACGGTCATCAGCTCGCGATCCTGGTCGGACACGAGCAGGCCGTCACGCACGTGCAGTTCGCCGCGAACGGTTCCATCCTGGCCTCGGGCAGCGCGGATGGCACGGTGCGGTTGTGGGACCCCGACCAGAACCGCGCCGACGTCGTCTACAGGTGCCGCGACGATCTGCCGCGCGCCGTCGACATCACGCGCGATGGTTCGACGATCGTCGTCGGATCGGACACGCCGGGCACCATCGAAGTGCTCGACGCAGAGTCCGGCAAACAGAAGGTCGTGGTGAGCGGCGGTCCCCAAGCGGACTCGGTCGTCGCGTTGCAGTTCGCGCCGAACGGCCAACGCTTCGCGGTGGCTTTCCGCGACGAGAAGAGCCTGCGCATCTGCGACGTCGCCTCCGGCAAGGTCGGCGACGCGATGCGTGGCCACGAGGCGGCGCCGGCGTCGATTGCCTGGAGTCCTGACGGCACGACCATCGCTTCGGGCTCCGAGGATCGCAAGGTGCGGCTGTGGGACGTCGCGCGCCGCGAAACGATCGGTGCTTCGTGGGAGCACCCTGCCGCGGTCACCGCGGTGACGTTCTCCCCCGACGGCAGCCGCGTCGCGGCAGGCACGAAGGACGGCAGTGTCCACGTCTGGGAAGTGAAAGGTGGCAAGAGCCTCTACGTGATCCCGAGCGACGGCAAGGCGGTGCACGCGCTCGCGTTTGCCCCTGACGGCGGCGCGCTCGCGGTGGGATACCACGAGAGCGGGATCCGCGTCTTCGGACCCGACCCGAAGGTCGCCCGCCTCGCGGTGGGGCAGTCCCTCACGGTCAACAACTTGCGCTATCTGCCCGATGGCTCGAGGCTCGTTGCAGGGGCAGCCGACAACACGGTTCGTCTCTGGGATGCCGCGACTGGGCGGTTGGTGCTCACGCTGCGTGAGCATGGCAAGCCGGTGACCGGTGTGGCGACCGGCGGCTCCCCTGCGCGGATCGTGTCGGCGTCCGCCGACGGCACGGTCCGGATCCGCAACGCGCGAAGCGACTCGCTGGGTGGCAAGGCGCGCTGAGCGCGTCGCGGGGGCAACTCGTCAGTCGATGTCCAATCCGGCGCTGGCATCGTCCTGCTGGTTGCGTGACGGAGCAGCGGGCGCGGAGTGTGCGCGGCCTTTGTCTTCCGAGGGCGGCGACTCCTCCGAGCCCTCCGAGCCCTGCGCCGCATCCTGGTCTTCAGCGTCAGCGGCACCGGGTCTCTGGACTTCGACCCTGGCGATCCTCGCGAGATAGCTCGTCCAGTCGCTGGCGGCGTCGAGTCGCACGATGGTCCGCATCGCGGCGTTCGTCTCGACGTACTTGCTGTTTACGCCGAGCCGCTTGCTGCTCAGCACGCCCTTGTCGCGCGCGGTCTGCATCGCCAACGCGAATACCTTCGTGTGGATCGCGGGCGTCAGACGCTTCCTTATCCTCGTGAGGCTCGAGTGGTCCGGAGTCTCGTCGCCGGGGCCCAAACCGAGGAAATGGCGCAGCGACAAACTGTCGCTGCATCGCCACGAGATCGCCCGCTGCGAGTCGAGGCCTTCGAAGTAGCCGACGAACAGCATGCGAAAGTAGACGCCTGCCGAGATCGGCGGGCGCCCCTGCGGCGCCGCCGAGTAGAACGGCGCGACCAGCTCGCTGACGCGCTCGTCGAACCCGACCTCGTCGAGCGCGCGGCCCAGGGCTTCGTAGAACGGGTGGCCTGGGGATCTGGGTTGGGGGACTGCACCGCTGGGCGGCCCGCCCTTGCCGCCATGCCTGCGTTTTCCGACCGCCATGCCGTCTCTACGCAGCGGATCGCGGCACGGGCTCGCCTTGTTCAACGGCCAGTTTGCGTTCTGGCGTTGTGCAACGGCCTCAGCGGCCCGAACTCCTGAGCAGGCGGAAGAGGTCGCTGTCGGTCGAGAGCACGAGGTTCGTGCTCGCGCCGAGCGAGCTGCGCCAGGTCTCCAGCGTTTTCACGAAACCGTAGAACTCGCGCGCTTCGGCGGTCTTGTTGTACGCCTCGGCATAGATGCGCGTCGCTTCCGCGTCGGCCTCGCCGCGCGTCTGCTGCACCTGCTTGTAGGCGATCGACTCGACCTCGCGCAGGTCGCGTTCCTTGCGGCCCAGGATGCGCGCGGCTTCCCCCTCGCCTTCGCTGCGGTAGCGCTGCGCCATCTGCTGGCGTTCGCTGATCATGCGCTGGTAGATGCCGGTCAAGACGCGCGCGTTGTAGTTGACGCGCTTGATGCGCACGTCGAGCAGCTCGATGCCGTTCGGCACGAGCTTGGGTGATGCCGCCGCGAGGATGTCCTTCTCGAGCTCGAGGCGCCCTCGTTTGGCCTGCGGCAGCGCGCTGGCGCGCTGGCCCTGCACCTCGACGCGCATCACGCGGTTCTTGTCGCTGCGGATGACTTCGATCAGCTCGTGGCTCGCGACCGCGGCCCGCACCTCGCTGCCGATGATGTCCTCGAGGCGCGATTGCGCGCTGCGCTCGTTGGTCAAGGCCTTGAAGAACTTGAGGGGGTCCGCGATGCGCCAGCGCGCGAACGTGTCGACCTCGATGAACATCTTGTCCTTCGTCGGTATCTCGTTCGCGGCGCCGTCGAACTCGAGCACGCGTTTCTCGAGTCGGTTGACTTCCTGCACGAACGGCGTCTTCCAGTACAGACCCGGTTCCGTGACCGGATCGCCGACCGTCCCGCCGAACTGCGTGAGGATCACGGTGTCGGTCTCGCGCACCGTGAAGAACGCGCCGCCGAGCACCAGCAGCAAGAACACGCCGAGCAGCGCGACGAGGATGGTGGTGATCTTCACTTGCCCGCCTCCTTGCCGCCGGCCTGCAGCATCGGCAGCAGTTGGGTGACCTTCTCGTCGACGATCCACTTGGCCCCGAGCCCCGGCAGCACCTCCTTCATCGTTTCGAGGAACAGGCGCGTTCGCGTGACCTCGGGTGCCTTGACATACTGTTCGAGCACGGCATTGAACGCCGCGGCGTCGCCGAGTGCTTCGTTGACGCGCTTGAGCCGGTAACCATCGGCCTCGCTGATCTTCTGCGCCGCTTCGCCCTGCGCTCTCGGTACGGCCTTGTTGTACTCGCCGTTGGCGACGTTGATCATGTTCTCGCGCTCCTGCTGCGCCTTGTTGACCTCGTTGAACGACTCCTTGACCTCGATCGGCGGATTCACGTTCTTGAGCTGCAGCTGGTCGATCGCGACGCCGAGCTTGTAGGCCTTCGCCATCAGGCGCAGCCTCGCTGCGGCTGCCACCTCGATGTCCTGGCGGCCCACCGTGATCACGTCGTCGACGGTGTTGTCGCCGATGACTTCGCGCATCACCGCTTCGCTGAGGTCGCGCAGCGTCTGGCCGGGGTCGCGCACGTGGAACAGGTAGAGAACAGGGTCGTCGATGTGATATTGCACGATCCACTCGACGAGCGCGGCGTTGGTGTCGCCCGTGACCATGCTGCTCTCGCGCTTCGGGTCGGTGCCGATCTGGTCGGGATTCGTCGCGTCGGGCGTGCCGAACCCGAACTCGAGCTTCAGTTGACGCTGGACCGGCACCAGGATGACCTCGTCGATGCCGAGTGGCAGCTTGAAGTGCAGGCCCGGATCCTGCGTCGAGCTGTGTTTGCCGAAACGAAGCACCACGCCGACGGACTCGGCGGGCACCGTGTAGTAGGTCGTGAAGATCACGATCGGCACCAGGATCAACGGGATGAGCCAGCGCAGGTGGCGCAGCTTGGACCAATCCGGCTGTCGGTAGGCGATCGTTGGGCGGGTCATGTGCCGACTTGTACAAACAGAATGGCCCGCGACCCAGCGAATGCCGCTGGCGAGGCGAACAAAGGGGCCTGGTCGTATGCTCGTCGCCGTTCCGATCTGCGGGCCATGACCACCGCCGCCAGCATCGCCGCACCGAGAGCCGCCGCGCGTTCGCCGTGGTTCCACTCCGCGTCGTTCGATCTGCTGCTGATCATCGGCGTGCCGTTCCTGACCTGGCCGCTCGTGATGGCCGGCCAGGACGCGCTCGGGCCGGAGGTGCTCACCAAGCTGATCGTGCTGACCGCGACGGGCCACTACTTCGCGACGTTCGTGCGCACCTACGGCGACCGCGAGTTGTTCGCGCGGTTCCAGACCCGGTTCGTGCTGGCACCGATCGTGCTGCTGATCGTCGCTGTCGGAATGTTGAGCAGCGGCCACGAAGCCGCGTTGATGCTCGTGACCACGGGCTGGGCGTTCTGGCACTGGCTGGCCCAGGCCTTCGGCTTCGCGCGCATCTACGACATCAAGGTCGGCTCCTTCCGGCCGTGGACGGCGCGGCTCGACAAGGCCCTCGTGATCACCGGCTTCGTCGGCGCGGTGGTGCTGAATCCGGCATCGACGGCGATCTTCGGCAAGGTGTTCCTCGACGCGGGCATTGCGCTGCCGGATGCGGCGCAGTTCGCGGTGATCCAGACCTTCGTGCTCGTTGCGATCGTCGTCGTCGGTGGGGCCTACGTCGTGAACCTGGCCGCGACGATCGCACGCCGGCAGCCGTGGAGCTGGCAGAAGCAGGTCATGCACGCGACGACGATCGGCTACTACTGGTTTGCCTACGCCTGGCTGCCGAACGTGCTCGTGGCCTACGTGCTCTACGAGCTGTTCCACGACATCCAGTACTACGCGATCACGTGGCTCACCTGCCGGCAGCGCGTGAAGCGCCCGGGAGTTGCCGCGTGGCTGCAACGCATGTTCCGGCCCGGTTGGAGCGCGACGCTCGCTTTCCTCGTCGTGATGACGGCGTTCGGCGCGCTCGACCTCGGTGGCCGCAGCGTGTCGCCCGATCACCCGCTGCATCCGCTGGGGCTCGGTGTGTTCCTGATCACGGCGCTGCTGCACTACTACTACGATGGCTTCATCTGGAAGGCGCGCGAGAGCTCGCTCGGCAACGACCTCGGCATCCAGGGCGGGCTGCGCGCCGCGGTCGTGCCGGGTTTGCGCCATGCGGCGTGGTGGGGCCTGTTCTTCGTGCCGCTGCTGGTGTTTCTCTCGATCGGCCGCGAATTCAGTCCGCGCGAGCGAACAGCGGCGCTCGTGGCCGTTGCACCGGACGACTTCGTGAGCCAGGCCGACCTCGCGTTCGAGCTCGTGAAACGCGGCGAGCTTCCCGCGGCGCTCGAGCACTACCGCGCTTCGATCGCCGCGAACCCGGACTACGCGCAGGCGCGGGCCAACTTCGGCAACGCGTTGGACTTCGCGGGCGACCTCGATGGGGCCCGCGAGCAGTTCGAGCAGGCGCTGCGCTGCCGCGACCCGGGTCCGGCCCATCGCCAGGCCCACATCAACCTCGGCGTGCTGTTGCTGTTACGCGGCGATCAGGCCGGAGCCCAGCAGCATTTCGAGGCCGGTATGCGCCTCGGAGGCGAACACCCGATCGGCCGCATGCTGGGCATGGCGGGAGCACTTCCCGCCGATGCCGTCGATCGGCGTTCGAAGCTCTATGCGGCCGTGCTGCAGCTGGAACCGGACCAGGTCGATGCCCGGATCGGACTCGGCAACCTGCTGTTGCTGCGCGGCCAGTTCGAGCCGGCTGCCGACCACTTCGCCGTCGTCGTGCAGCGTGCGCCGGACTTCGTGCCGGGGCTGCTCGGACTCGCGACCGCGCGCGCGGCGATGGGACAACACGAGTCGGCGCGCACGACGTTGCAACGCGTGCTCGAGCGGGAACCGGGCAATCCGCAGGCGCTGGCTTTGCAGGCCAGGCTGCAAGCCGGGTCGGGTGGTCGCTGACGCCTGCGACGGTTCTGGGCAGCTCAGGCAGACTCCCTACGACTCCAGAACGACGCAGCGCGCGGGTAAGCTCTGCGCGCCTTGCACCTCTTCGTCCCAGCGCGTGCCGTGGTCGTCTCTCTCGTCTGCCTGACAGCCTGTGATGGTGATGTGGATCCCAAGCCCGGCGATCCCAACTTCCGCGGCTACATCCAGCAAGTCCGCGACGACGTCACCTTCGAGATGATCCCGATCGCCGGGGGCTCGTTTCGCATGGGCAGTCCCGACACCGAGCCGGGCCGCGGTGCGGACGAAGGGCCGCAGATCGAGGTCGAGGTCGACCCGTTCTGGATCGAGAAGTGTGAAGTGACCTGGGCGCAGTTCGACGTCTGGAACACCGACACCACACGCCCGCAGAGCAAGCAGCCCGACGGCGTGTCGCGTCCGACGCCGGCCTACATGGACATGACGTTCAACATGGGGCGCGACGGCTACCCGGCGATCTGCATGTCGCACGCGGCGGCGCGGCAATACTGCAAGTGGCTCAGCGAGAAGACGTCGCGCTTCTATCGCCTGCCGACCGAAGCGGAATGGGAGTACGCGTGTCGCGCCGGCACCGACACGGCCTACGCGTGCGCCGGCGATCCGACGGCGGGTCTCGCGGACGCCGCGTGGTTCGACCAGAACAGCGCGCGTGTGCTCGAGCCCGGCGCGCCGGCCGTACCGGCCTACCACCCGGTGGGCCAGAAGAAGCCGAATGCGTGGGGGATCTGCGACCTGCAGGGCAACGTCGCCGAGTGGGTCGCGGATCACTACCTCGCCGATGCCTACGCCGCGGTGCACGGTGCTGCGCCGCGCAAGAACCCCTACTTCGAACCGCCGCGCGACGAACTGGGCCGGCCCGTGCGCTTCCCGCATGTGGTGCGCGGCGGCAGCTGGCGCGATGCAGCTAGTGCGTTGCGCGCGGCCGCCCGCCGTTCGTCGGAGCCGGCGTGGAACGAACGCGATCCGCAGATCCCGAAAAGCCTGTGGTATCTGACCGAAGGGCAGCACGTCGGCTTCCGCGTCGTCCGCCCGTTCCGCGAACCGAGCCCCGAAGAGCGCGCGCGCTTCGAGAACCTTGACCTACCCGTATCGCCGAGGATCCCCCGATGACTACTACACGACGTTCGTTCATGCGCACCACAGCGGCGGCCGCGACGGCCACCGGCCTCACCGCGGCCCTGACCGCGGGACGCACCCCGCAGGGCCAGGGCAGCGACGAGTTGAAGATCGGGTTGATCGGCTGTGGCGGGCGCGGCACCGGCGCGATCAGTCAGGCGCTCAAGACGAAGGGCGCCACGCGGCTCGTCGCGATCGCGGACATGTTCGTCGACCGGCTCGAAGAGTGCGTCACCAACCTCGCAGAGGACGAGGCGCTGAAGGGCCGCATCGAAGTGCCGAAGCAGCGCCGCTTCGTCGGCGCCGATGCCTACCAGGGTGTCTTCGCATCGGACTGCGACGTCGTCGTGATCGCGACGCCGCCGCACTTCCGCCCGCAGCACTTCGAAGCCGCCATCGCGGCCAAGAAGAACGTGTTCTTCGAGAAGCCGGTCGCCGTCGACAGCCCCGGCGTGCGCCGCGTGCTCGCGGCCGCCGAGAAAGCGCAGCAGCTCGGCCTCGTGGTCTGCTGCGGTCTGCAGCGGCACCACAGCAACGGCTATCTCGAGATCATGAAGCAGATCCACGGCGGCGCGCTCGGCAGGATCCTGTTCGCGCGCTGCTCGTGGAATCAGGGCGGCCTCTGGCACAAGGACCGGCAGCCGCAGTGGAGCGACATGGAGTGGCAGCTGCGCAACTGGCTCTACTTCACCTGGCTGTCGGGCGACCACATCGTCGAACAGCACGTGCACAACCTCGACGTGGTCAACTGGGCCATGCAGGCGCATCCGGTGAAGGCGCGCGGCATGGGTGGCCGCCAGGTGCGGACCGATCCGAAGTTCGGCCACATCTTCGACCACCACGCGGTGCAGTATCTCTACGAGAGCGGCGCGTGGTGCTTCTCCGAGTGCCGGCAGATCGACGGCTGCGCCAACGACGTGAGCGAACACGTCTACGGCACGCACGGCGAGGCGCACATGGACACGGGTCGCTGGCGCATCACGGGCGAGAACGAGTGGACCTGGTCCGGCAAGAACAACGACCCGTATCAGACCGAGCACGACGACCTGTTCGCCGCGATCCGCGCCGGCAAGCCGTTCAACGACGGCCGCATGGTCGCCGAGAGCACGCTGACCGCGATCATGGGCCGCATGGCGACCTACTCGGGCAAGGAAGTGACCTGGGATCAGGCCCTGAACAGCGACGAGAAGTGGGGGCCGGCGAGCTACGAGTTCGGACCGCTGCCGGTCGATCCGGTGCCGATGCCGGGGCAGAAGAAGCCCGGGTAGCGAACTGATGGTGCCTTGGTGGCCGCGGGCTCGGCCGAGAAGACGAGGTCGGTGGCTTGGTGCCGCACCGCAGCATCGGTCCAGAACCTCTGATCGGGGGTTTGCTGCGGCCGGGGACTCCGTAGGATGTCGGGTCGCCTCGGATTCCCCGCGGCGTTTTCATTTCACGAGAAGACCATGAACCGATTGATTGTCACGGGCGCTGCCGCCCTTTTCCTGGTCGCCTGCAGCAAGGAAGCAGGGGCTGCTCCGGCTGCTCCAGTGGCCACCAATGCGAAGGTAACGCTGGAGCTCGGCAAGGACATTTGAGAGGGCTGCATCACCACCGTGAGTGGTGCCCTCGACAAGGTCCCCGGGGTCGGCAACATCGCGATCAAGAAGGGCGACAAGGATTTCACCGTCAACTACGACAACACCAAGATCAAGCCCGACGAGATGGTCAAGTTGCTCGTCGCGAAGGGTGAGAAGGACGCGAAGGTGAAGTCGTGAGGCTTGCAGTGCCTGCATTGCTGTCGCTCGTGCTCGCCGGCTGTGCGGCGAACCCGAACGCGACCGAAGTGCAGCTCGTTCTCGACAAGACTCCCACTTGAGCGGGGTGTGTCGCCACCGTGCGTGGCGCCCTCGACAAGGTGCCGGGAGTGACTGGAGCCGAGATCGAGGCGGGCAAGACCGACATCGTCGTGTCGTACGACTCCAGCGTGACCGACACCGACAAGATCCTCGCCGGCTTGAAGGCTGGCGGAGAATCAGCGCGCAAGAAGTGACGCGCGATCAGGCGCCCCGCACCGAGTGATCGGTGTGGGGCGCCTGCCTGTTCACGCGGGACTGAAGCCCTCGGGCAGCACGCGGCGCGTCTTGCGTGTGGCCTTGCTGGCATCGACGGCGTCCGCGAGCACGGACTCGAGCACGGCGATGTACTCGAGATAACGCTTGCGGCCCGAGTCCGTGAGCCGGCACAGCGTCTGCGGGCGCCGCCCGCGAAAACCCTTGTGGATCTCGACGATGCCGCCTTCCTGCAGCACCGTGAGATGGCGCGACAGATTGCCGTCGGTCAGGTTGCACAGCGCCTTCAAGTCCGTGAACAGGATGCCGTCGACGCGCGCGGCGAGCGAAGTCACGATGCCGAGGCGAGCCTTCTCGTGCAGCACGCGGTCGAGACCTTCGTAGGCATACCGACCGTCTGCGACCGTCTTCTTGTCGCTCATGAGCGTGCCTCCGCGCCGACTTCGGTGCGTTCGAGCTGCCACCACAGGATCGACGCGAGCGCGAGCTGGCCGGCCGCGAACGGCAGCCCCATCGCCCACGGATCGAGCGCGCGATCGCCGAACCACAGGCAACTCGTGCCCGTGGCGAGGAACATCACTCCGACCGCGTAGGCCGGCGCGGGCAGCAGGCGGTGCGCGGCGAGGTTGCCGAGGCCGAACAGCAGCTGCCACAAGCCGGGCAGCAGCCAGAGCTGCTGTGGCAGCCGTTCGGCCACGAACCAGGTCACGATCGCGCCCACGAAGAGGCATGGCGCGAACTGCACCGCCGCGAGGCGTGCGTTCGCGACGCTGAGGGCCGACGGGAATCGCTGGGCGCGCCGGACCACGACGATGCAGGCCGCGATGCCGCTCACGATGGCCGAGCCGACCCAGAGCGTCAGATACTGATGCGGCACACGCAGCGGGTCGTCGATGTAGTGGGCTTGCACGAGTGCAGCGAGCACGGCGAGCAGACCCGAGAACGCGACGGGCAACGCTCGCAAGCTGCGCAGGCGTTCGGTCGCGGCGAGTTGGGTGCGGATGGTCGTGATCTGGTCGATGGCGTCGCGCAGTTCCATGGGCGTCTTGCTTTGCGTACCAAAGTAGTCGCCGGTCGGGAACCGTCAAGTCGCCAGGCGTGGAAGCGTTGCCATGGCCGGCGCGATGGCCGCTCGCTTCCCGGGGCGCAGCCACTTACGCGCCGCTTACGGTCGGAGGGGCCGTTCCCGCGTCTGATGTCCCTACTGAGAGGTGACATGAGAAACGCGTTCTTGCTGCCGATTCTGTTCACGCTGGCGGCTGCGCCGAGGGCCCAGGGCGCGCCGCAATGGGTGGTTCCGAGCCGCGCCGTGCTGGCGCCCGCGGGCGCACCGCTGGTGCGCGTCGTCGCTGCCGAAGCGAGGGTCCGCATCGTCGACCGCGCCGCGACGACGACGCTGCAGATCGAACTGCACAATCCCTCGGCCACGCAGCAGGAGGCCGTGCTGCTGCTGCCGGTGCCCGACGGAGCGGCGGTCTCGAGCTTCGCGTTCGAGGGCGCTGCCGCGACGCCGACGGCGCGAGTGCTGCCGCGCGACGAAGCGCGCCGCCTCTACGACGAGATCACGGCGAAGCTGCGCGACCCGGCGCTGCTCGAGTTCGCGGGCTGTGGCTGCGTGCGCAGCAGCGTGTTCCCGGTGCCCGCGCGCGGCCGGCAGGTGTTGCGCCTCACCTATGACCACGTGCTCGAGGTCGACGGCGAACGCGTCGACTACGTGTTGCCGCGCAGCGAGACCATGGGCCAGGACGCGCCGTGGTCGATCACCGTCGAGTTGACCGCGCGGGCTCCGATCGGCGTCTGCTACTCGCCGAGCCACGAGCTCCTCGTGCAGAAGCGCGGTCCGGAGCACCTGACGCTGCAGGTCGCCGACAAGAGCCGTCGCGATCCCGGCGCGTTCCGCCTCTGCTACACGACGGCGGCCGACGCGACGTTGCCGACGGCGGCGCTGTTCGCCTATCCCGACACGGCGCTCGGCGGCGGCTACTTCCTGTTGCTGGCGAGCGCGCCGCGGCCCGACCGACGCGCGGCCTTGCCGCGGGAGGTCACGCTCGTGCTCGATCGCTCGGGCAGCATGGCAGGGCGCAAGCTCGAGCAGGCCAAGGCTGCGGCGATGCAGGTGCTCGAAGGCCTGGCACCGGGCGAGGGTATCCAGCTGCTCGACTACGGCAACGACGTCGGCATGGCGTTCCCGCAGCCCGTGAAGAAGGACGCGAGCACGCTCGCGGCGGCGCGGACCTGGCTCGAGAACGTGCGGCCGATGGGCGGCACGAACCTGCACGATGCGCTGCAGCAGGCGCTGACCGCGCCGACGCTGCCGGGCACGCTGCCGCTCGTGTTGTTCCTGACCGACGGCCTGCCGACCGTCGGCAAGACGCGCGAAGTGGATCTGCGCGAGCTCGTCGCGACGAGCAACCCGCACAAGCGCCGTGTCTTCTGCTTCGGCGTCGGCAACGACGTGAACGTGCCGCTGCTCGACGCGATCGCCGAGGCGACGCGGGCCGTGACCACCTACGTGCTTCCCGACGAGGACGTCGAGGTCAAGGTCGCGCGCGCCTTCGCACGGCTCGACCATCCCGTGCTCGCCGAGCCGCGGCTGTCGACCGTCGACGGCGAGGGCAGGCCGAGCGCACGCACGAGCGAGATGCTGCCCGCGCGGCTGCCCGACCTGTTCGCCGGCGACCAGCTCGTCGTGCTCGGGCAATACCGCGGCGACGACGACCTTCGCTTCGTGCTCGCCGGCGACACGCTGGCGGGCAGGAAGCAGCACCAGTTCGTGCTGCCGGTGCGATCGGCGACGACGCGCCACGCGTTCGTGCCGCGCCTGTGGGCGAGCCGGCAGATCGCGTTCCTCGTCGACGAGCTGCGCCAGCAGGGTGCGGATCCGAGCGCGCTGGGTTCGCGCGCGGTCGACCCGTTCGCGAATCCGAAGCTGCGCGAGCTCCGCGACGAGATCATGCGGCTGTCGACGAAGTTCGGCGTGCTCGGTGAGTACACGGCGTTCCTCGCGACGGAGGGCAACGACCTCGGCAACTGGCACAACCTCACGATGGCGTGCCAGAACGAGCTCAACGGCCGCGCGATGCTCACGCGCAGCGGCGCGGGCGCCGTCAACCAGGGCGGCAACCTGTGGGCGCAGAAGACGCAAGAGCGCGCGAACTACAGGAACATGTGGGTCGACCAGAACATGCAGCCCGTCGAGACGACGGCGATCCAACAGATCTGCGACCGCGCATTCTTCCGCCGCGGCGAGCGCTGGATCGACGGCAACAGCGTCGTCAACAAACACCTCGACGCCGACGAACGCGTCGAGTTCGGCAGCGATCGCTACGAGGCGCTGCGCAAGCGGCTCGAAGGCGAGGGGCGCGGCGGCGTGTTGTCGCTGCGCGGCGAGCTGCTGCTCGAAGTCGATGGCAGAAACGTGCTGATCAGCGCGCCGCTGCCGAACGCCACCATTCCACCGCTGAAATGAAGGAGATGCTCCGATGATCCGCCCGATGACCCGCGTCGTGTTTCTTGCCTCGCTCGCAGTCGCGAGCGCACTGCCGGCCCAGGCGCCGCCGCCGGCAGTCGCAGTGGCCGCGCGAGCGGCGGCTGCCTCCCCCGCGCGTCCCGTCGACCTCGCGATCTGCCTCGACGTCAGCGGCAGCATGAACGGTCTGCTGAACGCCGCGCGCCAGAACCTCTGGGCCGTCGTCAACGACCTCGCGAAGCTGCAGCCTGCGCCGACGCTGCGCGTCGCGTTGTTGACCTACGGCTGCAGCGCGTACGAACCCGAGAAGGGCTGGGTCCGCGTCGACACGCAGTTCACGACGGACCTCGACCTGGTGTCCGAGAAGTTGTTCGCGCTCGCGACGAACGGCGGGGAGGAGTACGTGGCGCGCGTCATGCAGACGGCGCTGGCCGAGCTCTCCTGGTCCAGCGATCCGAACGCGCTCAAGCTCATGTTCGTGGCCGGCAACGAGCCCGCGACGCAGGATCCGAAGGTCGACGGTCCGAGCCAGAGCAAGGCCGCGATCGAGAAGGGCATCGTGGTCAACACGATCTACTGCGGCAATCCCGCGCACGAGGAGGCAGCCGGCTGGCGTGCGGTCGCGACGCTCGCCGACGGCAAGTTCGCAGCGATCGAACAGGACAAGGAGTTCGTCGTGTCGACGCCGTTCGACACGCAGCTCGCCGAGCTCAGTGCCGCGATGAACACGACCTACGTGCTCTACGGCAGCCAGGCCGGCGTCTGGGCGCAGAACCAGGTCACGCAGGACGGCAACGCCGCGCGGCTCAACAGCGCCGCCGAGGCCACGCGTTGCCAGACCAAGGCGAGCTCGCTCTACCGCAACGGGCATTGGGATCTCGTCGACGCGTGCAACGAGCCGACCTTCAAGCTCGAGGACGTCAAGAAGCAGGACCTGCCCGAGGTGCTGCGCAAGATGTCGGCCGACGAGCTGCGTGCGCACGTCGCCGCCCAGAAGAAGAAGCGCGACGAGATCAAGCAGCAGGTCGAGGCGCTCGGCAAACAACGCGATGCCCATGTGCAGCAGGAGCTGCAGCGGATCGGCGAGGGGGGCAAGCTGCTGTTCGAACAGGCCGTGCTCGAGTCGGTGCGGCAGCAGGCCGAGGCGCGTGGGTTCCAGCGCCCAGCGAAGCCCACTGTCGCGCCCACTGGCGCGCCGACCGAGGCGCCCGCCGCGGCGCCCGGCAAGGACGTCGACTCGCCGTTCGCAAAGGTCCTGAAGGAAGCTGTGCGCGGCTACGAGAAGTTCGTACGTGTCACGGGTTCCCCTCGCGTCGCGCCGACGGATTGCAGGATGCCCGCGCCATTGGCCAGGGTCTCGACCGCGGGCGTGGAGCACGGCGGCAAGCTGTATCTGCTCTACGCGCGGTTCGCGGACGGCCTCGACTACGTGAAGCCGAACGAGCCGGCCAAAGTCGGCCAGACGCTCGTCAAGGAGGCGTGGCAGCGCGTCGCAGGCGAGCAGCAGCAAGCGAGCGAAGCAAGCCGTCGTTACATGGCTCCGCTCGAGGTGACGCAGGGCGACCAGCGGTGGCACGGCGGCGATGCGGCGGGCCTGTTCGTCATGCACAAGCTCGAACCCGGCACACCCGACACCGACAACGGCTGGGTCTATGGCACGATCGACAAGAACGGCATCGTGACCGCTGCAGGCCGCGTGGCCTCGTGCATGCGTTGCCACATGAACAACACCGAAGACCGGCGCTTCGGGTTACGCTGACCCCGTGAGTACGAAGAAGACTGTGCTGGTCGTCGAGGACGATCCCGCGATCCGGCGCGGCCTCGTGGACTCGCTGCAGTTCGCCGGCTACGCGGTCGTTGCGTGCGCCGATGGCAAGGAAGGCCTCGACCGCGCGCTGGCCGTGCAGCTCGACCTCGCGATCCTCGACGTCGTGCTGCCGCACTGCTCCGGCCTGCAGATCCTCGACGAGATCCGCCGCGCGCGCGCCGCGTTGCCCGTGATCCTCGTCACGGCGCGCGGCAGCGAACAGGATCGCGTGCACGGGTTGCAGACGGGCGCCGACGACTACGTCGTGAAGCCGTTCTCGAGCAAAGAGCTGCTGGCGCGCGTCGAAGCCGTGCTGCGGCGCAGCGCCGAACGGCCGTCCGACGTCGGCCGCATCGTGCTCGCCGGGCGCGCGATCGACTTCGATCGCAGGGAGATCGTGCGCGCCGACGGCAGCCGCGTGCAGCTGTCCGAGAAGGAAGCGGAGCTGCTGCGCTATCTGGTGCAGAACCGCGGCCGCGCGATCGCGCGCAGCGAACTGCTGCAGCGCGTGTGGGGGCTGACGTCGGGTGATCTGGCGACGCGCGCGATCGACATGCACATCGTGAACCTGCGCGAGAAGCTCGCCGACTCGCCGGACTCGCCGGAGGTCGTGCTGACCGTGCGCGGCAAGGGCTACATGCTGGCTGCGGGAGGTGCTCTGTGACCGCGTGGCGCTGGCGCGCGGGAACGTGGTTCGTGGCCACCGCGCTGCTGCTGCTCGGCGTGTTGTCGTGGTTGACCGCGACGCTGCTGCGGCTCGACCGCGACGAGCTGCAGGCGCGCTGCCAGGCCCAACTGCACGAGAAGATGCGCCTGGCGCTGTGGCGCATGGACAGCTGGCTGTCGCCGCAGTTCGCGTTCGAAGCGATGCGGCCCGCGTCGGACTACCACGCGTTTCCGACGGCTCCGACCGCGTGGACCCGCAGCTTCAGCAGGCTCGCGCCCGACGACGTGCTCGTGCGGTCGCCGCTGCTCGGTTACGAGTCGCCGGTGTTCTCGCTGCACTTCGAGCTCGCGCCGAACGGCCAGCTGAGCAGTCCGCAGGTCCCGATCGGCAACGAGCGCGACGTCGCCGAGGCGAACGGCGTCTCCGGGCAGGTGATCGAACGCGCCACAGCACGGCTCGCCGCGTTGCAGCCGCGGCTCGTCTTCAGCGCGCTCGACGGGAGGCTCGGTGGCGCGGAGTCGCTGCTGCCGACGATGGGCTGCAACGTGGTGCCACCCGACGCGGCGGCGCAGATGCAGCAGAGCGTCAACGAGTACTCGAGCCGCCAGATGGCGGTGAGGAACAGCAGCCGCGACAACAACCTCAACCGCGAGGGACCGGCGATGCCCGAGGCACCGAAGGCGGGGGCCGAAGGCCCGGTCGGCCCGATGGTGCCGTTCTGGCTCGACGGCGCCGATCCGGCCTGCCTGGTCTTCGCGCGACGCGTGCAGAGCCCCGGTGTCACGCGCCTGCAGGGCGTCGTGATCGACTGGCCGCAGATGCAGCGCGAGCTGTTGCAGCTGGTCTCCGACCTGTTCCCGCCCGAGACGACGCAGATCCTGCGCTGCGAGACGCCGACCGTGGCCGAACAGGCGTCGATGCTCGCGTCGGTGCCCGCGCGCGTGAGCGGGCGGCCGGAGTCCGGTCTCGCGAGCGGCCTGCCGATGACGGCGATCCTCTGGACCACGTGGGGCGCGACGCTGCTCGCGCTCGCGGTGTTGGGGTTCACGCTGCGGGCCGCGATCGGCTTCGGCGAACGGCGCGCGCGGTTCGCTTCGGCGGTCACGCACGAGCTGCGCACGCCGCTCTGCACGTTCCGCATGTACAGCGAGATGCTCGCGAACGGCATGGTCACGGAACCAGCGGCGCAGCGCGAATACCTGTCGACGCTCGAGCGCGAGGCGGACCGCCTGTCGCGCGTCGTCGAGAACGTGTTGGCCTGGTCGCGTCTCGAGGAGGGGCGTTTTGCGAGCCGGCGGGAACGGCACGCCACAGCACCGCTCGTCGAGCGGCTCGCACCGACGTTGCGGCGGCGGCTCGTCGACGCGGGCATGTTGCTCGAGGTCCACGTCGACGACATGGCGCGCGAAGCCGTGCTGACGACGGACGAGGATGCGATCGGCCAGATCCTGTTCAACCTCGTCGACAACGCAGCCAAATACGGCAAGGGCGGCAGCGAAGCGGTCGAGTTGCGCGTGAGGGCGCACGACGGCGCCGTGCACTTCGACGTGCGCGATCACGGCCCCGGTGTGCCGGCCGGCCACCGGCACCGCATCTTCGCGCCGTTCGACCGCGGGGCCATGCCGACCGCGAGCAACGACGTGCCGGGCGTCGGTCTCGGGCTCGCGCTCGCGCGTGGCCTCGCGCGCGACCTCGGCGGCGAGCTCGTGCTCGACGAGACGGTGCGCGACGGCGCGTGCTTCCGGCTCACATTGCGCGCGTGAGCGCGTGAAGACTCAGCGCAGCTTCTCGAACTCGTCGCCGGGCGTCCAGCGCGGCGCTTCGTCGGCGTTCGCGGTGCGCAGCAGGCAGTCGAGCAGGACCTGCAGGTCGGCGACGGCGCCGTCGAGGTTCCACCACGGGGCCAGCTCGTCGGTCGGCTGGTGATAGTGCACCGTGGTGTAGCTGTTCTTCATGCGCACGCGGTCTTCGGGCCGGTCGAGGAAGTCCTTGCCCGCCTTGAAGTAGGCGGCCGGCACGCCGATGCGCGCGAAGTTGAAGTGGTCGCTGCGGTAGAACAGGCCGAGGTCCGGATTGCTGTCGGGCTCGATGCGGCGGCCGCGCGCCTTCGCGGCCCCTTGGGCGAGCGCCGTCAGGCTGTTCTTGCCGTAGCCGATGAACTCGATGTCGCGCGACATGCCCCACACGTTGAGGCCGTCGACGTTGAAGTTCGCGACGAGGTGCTTGCGTGGCACGGTCGGGTTCTCGGCGTAGAACTGCGAACCGAGCAGGCCGGACTCTTCGGCCGTGACCGCGAGGAACAGCACGCTGCGGCGCGGCGGCTTCGCGAGGTGCGAACACGCGCGCGCCAGCGCGAGCAGGCCCGCGCAACCCGAGGCGTTGTCGACGGCGCCGTTGTAGATCGCGTCCCCGTCGCGGCGCGCTTTGCCGATGCCGAGGTGATCGAAGTGGGCCGTGACGACGACGTGCTCGTCCGCGAGCTTCGGATCGCCGCCGGGCAGCACGCCGAGCACGTTGCCGGACTCGATCGAACGCACGGTGTTCTCGATCGCGAGGCCCACCTTCACGCCGAGCGGCACCGGCGGCTGGCTGCCCTTGTTCGCGCTCGCTCGCAGCACGTCGAGATCCTGACCACCGAGCTGGCAGAGCTTCTTTGCGGTCTCCTCGGTGCACCAGGAGCGGATGCCGAGCGTCGGCTGATCCTTCCGGAACGGCAGCCAGAAGTTCTCGCGGCCGTGGTTGGCCTGCACGACCTGGTAGGGGTATCCGGCCGACTCGTTCGTGTGGATCACGATGGCGCCGATGGCGCCACGGCGCGCGGCTTCCTCGTACTTGTAGGTCCAGCGGCCGTAGTAGAGGCGCGTCTTGCCGGCGAAGCGCGCGGGGTCGTCGGCGGGGTCATTGTTCATGACGAGCAGGACCTTGCCGCGCACGTCGGTGTTGCCGAAGTCGTCCCACTGCTGTTCGGGCGCCGTGATGCCGTAGCCGACGAAGACGAGGTCCGCGTCCTGCCACGCCGCGGTCGGATCGGGCGAGCCTGCAACCGCGGTGAAGTCGTCGGGGGCCTTGAACTCGGCTTCGCCACCGCTGCCCTTGGCGGTCAGCGTCTTGGTCACGAGCGTCGTGATGCCGGAGATCGGCACGGTTTGTATCCACGAACCGTCGGCAGCGCCGGGCTTGAGCCCGTGCGACTCCAGCTGCGTCGCGAGATACAGACGCGCGAGCGTGTCGCCGCGCGTGCCGACGCCGCGCCCTTCGAGCAGGTCGTTCGAAAGGTAGCGCACGTGGGCCGTGAGCACGTCCTTCGTGATGTAGTGCTCGACGGAGTCGGCCTCTTGGGTCGCGAGGTCAGCGGCGAACAGCGAGAGAACGAGGGGGAACGCGGTCTTCATGCGGCGGGGGGCGAGCCGGACGCGGTGGCCGCGTGCTCCAGCAGGAAGGACATGTCGCGCGGCGGCGTGTATTCCTCGGCAGCGAGACCGCGGCGGAACAGACGCGCTTTCGTCGTGCCGCGAAGCTCCGCCCGCGGGCCTTCGACGCGCAGCATGCACCCCTCGCGCATGCCGAGCACGGGAGTGTCGTGCTCTTCGTGGAACTGACGCAGGCGCTCCTCGCGCGTCTCGCCCATGTGCGTGCTCTTCGGATCGGCGTCGAGATAGTGCGGATTGATCTGGAACGGCACCAACTGCAGCGCCACGAACGTCGGCGGTTCGACGATCGGCATGTCGTTCGTCGTGCGGATCGACGCGGCCGCGACGTTGCTGCCGGCGCTGCTGCCGATGTAGGGCATGCCGGCGAGCGCGAACTGCTGGATCACGGACACCAGGTCGCGGCTGTAGAGCTCGTTCAGCAGGCGGAACGTGTTGCCGCCGCCGACGAACACCGCCTCGGCGCCCTTCAGGGACTCGAGCGGGTCGGACGACGTGTGCACCGACGAGAGCTCGTGGCCCATTGCCGCGAAGGCCTGCTTCGCCTTGTCGGCATACGCATCGTGGTCGTGCAGCGCGTATGGCACGAACAGCACCTTGCGCTTTCCTCCGAGGAAGTCGCGGATCTCGGCCGCACAGTGCTCGAGGTAACCGCTGCCGTGCATCGTCGAGTTGCTGATCAGCAGCAGGCGCAACTTCGAACGGTCGCCGCGCAGCGGGGGCACGGGCGTCTTTGGCTGGAGCCCGGCGATTCCCGCACGCAGCGTGTCGATGCTGGCCCCCGCGGCCGTCAGCAGCATGGACGCTTCGCAATCACCCTCGAGCACGATCCCGAGCAGCACGTGTTCGCAGCCGATGAAGCTGTGGCGCAGTCGCGCGGCCTCCTCGACGCTCAACTGCAGGACCTTCTTGGCTGCCGGCGTGAACGGCAGCGTGCCGTCGCTCGACGCGGTCCCGGGGTGCAGCGCTGCTTCGAGATGCGGGGCGAGCAGCGTGGGGTCGAGTCCCCAGCTTTGCAGGTGCCGCCCGGCCGTGCTGCGTGGCATCTGCAGCAGGGCGAGCAGGATGTGCTCGGGCGCGATAGAGCTGTGTCGCAGTTGCAGCGCATGCTGGCGCGACAACGACATGAGCTTCTTGGCGTCGTCAGTGAAGCGATCGAACATGGCTTGACCGGTTTCCGGCAGCATACGCGGCCGGCCGTCACCCCGCGAAAGTTGAATCCTTCGGCCCGCTATCTAGCATCGCGCGCCAGGAGGAACCCTCTGTCAAAGCCATGCCGAGAACCACATTGAAGTCGGTCCGTTGTCTTCTCGTCGCGTCCCTAGGAATGCTGTCGGTCGGGTGCGCTACGACACCGCGCCCGGATTGCTCGTTCGCGGCGGCGAACGCGCCAATGCCGCTGGAGGCCGCGCTCGCTGCAACTCCGCCGCAGGGGCCGAGCATCGCGCAGATCCACCCGCGCACCTTCGTGGCGCTCGCGGCGACCATTGGCGAGACCGACTTCGAGGTCAATGACGGCACGCAGATCTTCTCCTCGAGCGAGGATGCCTATGAGTTCCGGCTGCGCGGTGAGCATTTCTGGGAGTCCGAGCTCGGCGTCTTCTTCAGCGGGCACTACGGCAGCGCGGACGAGATCGCGGGCCCCGGCACGTCGCTCGACGAGCTCGGCGCGTTCCTCGCGTTGTCCTACCGCGCGACGATGGGCGACACGTTCCGCATGCCGGTGCGCTTCGGGCCGTTCTTCCAGTCTTCGGATCAGGACGGCGCGGTGATCGGTGGCCCGACGCCAGAGACGATCACGCGTGATCTCTTCGGCGTGCGCCTGTCGGCCGAACCCGAGTACATCGTCTTCCAGCACGACAAGGGCGGCGGGAAGCTGGCGGAGTTGTCGGCATTCGTCGAGATCGCCTGCGGCGCCGGACAGACGAACATCACGGCCGGCGCGCTCGACGAGGACGGGTATGCGTTCACGTTCGGCTGGGAGCTCGGCGCGCGATACAAGCTCCCGTCCGGTCTGCTCGCCGGGCTGTCGTTCCTCTCTCACAAGACCCACTTCGCGGCCACCGAGTCCTACAACAGCGGCGTCTTCTTCGGCGTCGACGACGACTTCACGGGTGTCTGTATCACGGTCGGCGCGCGCTTCTGAGCGCGGCTCACGGCACGCGGTGGACGACGCGGAAGCTGATGCTTCGCGTCGTCCTGTTCTGCGGGTAGCTCTCCTGGCCGTCGGGTTCCTTGCGCAGCGGCGCCGTGGTCCCTCCTTCGGTCTTGAGCCACTCGGTGAAGCCCTGGCCCTTCTGCCACTGCGCCGGCATGCGGTCCCATTCCCGTGTGGTCGGCAGATCGAGACCTCGGCGCGCTGCACCACCGAGCCAGGCAATCACCGACAAGTAGGTCTCGTTTGCCTTTGGCTTGGCAGCGGAGCCGGCGCCCCATTGCTGCTCGGTCGTTTCCTGGATCGCGATGTAGTAAGCGGGCTTCTTGTCGGGACCGAACTCGTTCGCGACGAGCTCGATGCGCGTGGCCTTGTGGATCAGGAACTCCGGATAGCCATTCTCGACCCTGCAGTCGGTCTTGCCTACGAAGCCGTCGGGCTCGAACAGCGTTGCGACCTCGAACGGCAGCGCGACTGTCTTCGTGTTGCCGGCCAGATCCTTCACGACGACCGCGAGGTCGCGCGTCTTGTCGGGCGACTTCAACTTGACGCTCCAGGTTCCGCCGCCCGACGTGCCGGCGGTCTTCACGTCTGCGGCCTGGTTGTCGACCGTCAGCGACGCGCAGCCTCCTGCGTCCTGCCATGCACCCGAGACCGTGATCTCCGTCGCGGCTCGCTGCGGTGGCGGTGGTGACGTCTTCAGGTCGCTGACTTCCGGCATCACGGTGTCGAGCACGAACTGCGCCTGCCACGGTTTCGAGCGGATCTCCTCGGCCTCGAATCCGACCTCGAACGAGACGGTCACCGGCTTGCCCTCGGTCAGGTCCGCGAGCACGACGTCCACGCCCGCGGCCAGTGCCTGGGACTCGAGCGGCTTGCCGTTCACGAACAATCGCGCTCCGGAGGCTCCGGTGACGACGCGCACCATGGCTTGCTTGCGGTTCACGTAGATCGGCGCAGCCTGCTTCACCGGGATCGAACCTGCGCCGAGCACGAGCGTGACGGAATCGATGGTCGGCACGCGTTGGAACACCTGGGCTTGCCTGGTCTGTTGGCCGACCACGTTCGTCGCGACGATCTCGCCGCGGTTGGGCCCCTGCGCGAGCTCGACGTCTCCCTCGAAAGCGGCCTTGTCGTCCGGGCTCTGACTCAGGGGGAACGTCTTGCCGGCGAGGATCACGACGACGGTCCTGGTCCAGACGTCGGCGCGCACCTCGACCCGGCTCTCGACCGATTCCGTCGAGCTCGCGCTCACGGTCAGTGCCGGTGCGGCGAGGCGAAGGACCTGCAACCTGCAGGTCGCGGTCGGTTGCTCGGGCTTGCGCGCCTCGAAGACGAGGTCGTTCTCGCCTTCGGCGGGAACGGGCGCCGCGCACGTGAAGCTGCCATCCGGCTTCGCGGTCATCGTGATCTCGGCTCCGCCGACGAAGAGCCTCGCGTCGGGGTCCGAGAATCTGCCGCGCAGCATGATCGTGTCGGACGCGGTCACTGCCCTGCCGCCGAACGTCTCGACAGCGGAGATCGGTGCCAGAAACGCGAGATCGGGGCCCCAGGGACGCAGCGTCATCTCCGTCGCGGTGGGGTCGTCGAGGATCGCGGACACGGTCACAGTGCGTGCTGATCCGAGGCTGCGCCGCGCTTCGAACGCGCCGCCCGCCTCGAGCACGACCGCCGAGGCGCCGAGCCGCAGCTCCTTCAGCTTCACGAACGGGTTCCTCAGCGTGCCGCGGAACACGCACTGCTCGCCTTCGGCACTCGCGGACCCACGCGCGAGCGAGCGCTCGAGACCCGTGCCGATCTTCGCGATCAGCTGCTGCCGCTGCTCCTCGGACTGCTGCCTGCGCTGCGCGTCGCCGGCGAGATACTCGATGCTCTTGCCGATCTGCGCGAGCGCTTCGAGATACTTCTCGTCGCGGACGTCGAGCTGCATCGAGTAGCTCGCATGCATCCGGCCCAGGCGTTCGGGCTTTCCGGGCAGCGAGTCGTTCGCGAGATAGGCCGCCTCGGCGGCGACTATCGCCTTCGCGTAGTCCTGCTGCGCTTCGAGCTGATCGGCGAGAGCGAGCGGATCGGGCGGCGTGGAAGGCCCCGACACCCCTTCGCGCACTCCAGGTACGAACAGCAAAGCGGCTGCGCCGACAACGAGCACGACGAGCACGACGAGCGCGAGCGCTGCGCGGCGCCGGCCGGCCGGCGCGGCTCTCGTCGACGTCGCCGCGGGCTGCGGCAATGTGGACGCGGCGCGCCTCGCCAGCGGAGCGGTTTTGGTCTCGAGCCGCGCGCCCGGGTATTGCGGGCCTGTTTGCAGCAGCGTCTGGATCTTGTCGAGCGTGCGTTGCGGCGGCGGCGACACGAGCGCGCGCAACACGGTGGTGCCGGCCTCGCTGTCGCGCAACCCCGAACGGCGCGTCTCGAGCGCGGCGATGGCGTTGGCCAACGCTTCCGCATCCTCGAAGCGGTCTTGGGCGGCCTTCGCCGTGGCCCGCGCGAGCAGCGCGATCACCTCGTCGGGCACGTCGTCGCGAACCCTGCGCACATCGGGAAACGGATGGTTCACGATGCGATTCATGACCTGCGGCGGCGTGCCGCTGCTGATGGCTTCGCGCCCGGCCACGAGGAAGAAGAACGTCGCGCCGAGAGCCCAGACGTCGGTGGCCATCGTGACCAGCGTGCTCTCCCACTGCTCGGGCGGCATGTATTGCAGCGTGCCCAACACCTGGTTGGCCGACGACACCATCGAGCTCGAAGCGTCGCGAAACGAGGGCTTGGCGAGGCCGAGATCGACGAGCTTCACTTCGCCGCTCGACGAGATCAGGATGTTGTCGGGCTTGATGTCGCGGTGGATGATGCCCTTGCGGTGCGCCTCGGCGAGACCCAACGCCGCGCCATAGAGGATCTCGAGCGCTTCGCCGATCGCGAGCGGCCCCTTGCGCTCGACGCGCTGGCGTGCGGTCTCCCCCTGCACGAGCTCCATGATGATGTAGTGGAGCCCCTGGTCCTCCGCGACGTCGAAGACGCGCACGACGTTCTGGTGGCCGATCCTGGCCGCCGACTTCGCCTCGAACTGGAAACGCTTGATGAACTGTGGGTCGGCCAGCGCCGGCTTCAGACACTTCACCGCGACGTCGATGCCGAGGTTCATGTGCCGCGCCCGGTAGACGGCGCCCATGCCACCCTGGCCGAGCCGCGAGTAGATTGCGCAGGGTCCCAGGACCTTGCAGCCGTCCACCTCCGTCACCTTCTCGAGCAGGGTGTCGTTGAGCATCGTGGTCGCGGGTCGCGGCTCTTCGGCGTTCCGGGAAGCCGCTCAACTACGGGCCTGCGCGCCAGAAGGCAATCATGCCAGAATCCGGCGCCGCCAACCATGTGGCGCGGCGAACGCACGCGAGCAACGGCGGCCTCGCTCGCGCGTTGCCTGGTGCGGAAACGTCGCAGCGCTTCCTGTGGGTTTGCTCCTTGACCGATGCGCGCGTTGCGACGTTTCCGGTTTTTTTCAGCAGACCGAGCCCGGTCGGCTCACGGAACGTCGCAGCGGACTGGTTGCGCATTTCGCTCGAGACCATTGCCCGCGTCGCGACATTGCCCAGCAATCGCCCTGAGCCGAGCCGCCTCTGGGCGGGTCGGATCAGAGCACGATCGGCTTCAACTTCTCGGCGAGCTCCGTCTTGCCCTGCTGCGTGAGCTCGCGCGCGACGCGGCCCGCGATGGCGCGCGGCTTGCGCTGCAGGCCGTCGTTCTCGTCGAGGCTCGCGGGACGCAGCTCGGCCGCGCGCACGAGGTCGTCGACGGCGCCCGCGCCGTCGCCGGCTGCCTGGCGCAAGACCGCACGACCGCCGTAGGACAGCACCGCGAAGTGGTTCGCGTTGTCGGTGAAGTCCGCATTGGCGGCCGCGCTCTTGGTGAAGCGTTCGATCGCGTCGGTGTAGGCCTTCATCGCCACGTCGTTGCGCTCGTCGCGCGTGTGCTGCTCGCCGGCCACGAGCGACGCGTAGCCGGCAAACCACTGCGCGGAGGCCGGATCCTTCGCGCTCGCGACGAACTCCGCATACCGCTTGCGCATCGCCTCCGCGCCGAAGTCGACGAACAGGCGATTGCGCCAGCGTTCGTGCACGGCCGGCGAGGTCGGGAACCTCTTGACGAGGGCCTCGAGATACCGACGCGCTTTCGCGCGCAGGCCCACGTGCTCGAGCAGTCCGATGCCGACGAGGGCCGCCGCCTCCGCGCCGCCGTTGCGTTCGGCCTGCAGTTGCAACACGAGACGCGTGCGTTCGAGCTCCGGGCTCACGTTCGCGGCGGCATCCGCGGTCGTCTTCGCGTAGGCAGCGCCGGCCATCGTCTGCAGCACGACGTCGAGGAACGTCGTCGCGAGCCAGGCATCGGGCTTGCGGTCGCTGTTCGCCGCGCCGAGCGCCAGCGCGACGGCGCGTTGCGCCGCCTCGCTGTCGCCGCGCATCCATGCGGCGACGGCTGTCACGGCCTTGGCCTCGGCTTGCAGCGGCGGTGCCGCGACCTTGCCGGCGTTGCGCAGCGCATCCTCGAACCAGAACTCGACGCCCTTGCCGCCGGTGTTGGCCAAGAGACAACCGCCGGCAGCCTGCGCCGTCGCCAGGAGCAGGCGCACGCCTTCGTCGTCGGGCGTCGCCTTCAGTTTGCCCTCACACTGGTCGAGCACGGCTTCGATCGCGTCGCGCGAGGTTGCGTCGAAGGCGGCCGGCGTCCATTCGTTGCGCCACGGCGCGCTGAGACGCGCGTCGCTGTTCTCGGCGAAGTGGGCGTGCAGCCTCTGCGCGCCCTTGTCGGTCTTGCCGATCTCGCCGAGCCGGGCCTGCAGCGCCTTCGCGATGGCCGCGTCGTCGGCGCGCGCGAGCGTGTCCTCGAGGTCGATCAACGCGTCCTTGGTGGCGACGGCGGCCAGAGCCGTGGCAGCGGCAGCGAAGATCGTCGTGTCGTCGTCGTGCAGCGCAATGCGCAGCAGGTCGAACGGCTCGTTCTTGGCCGTGGCCGCCGCCGCGAGGATCTTGCGCTTCTGGGCCGGGTCGCCCTTCTCGTACATCTGCTCGAGCGTGCGCCGCGCTTTCGCGTCGCGCCGCGTCAGCAGTTCGTCGAGCGTATCGCCCGGCTGCTTGTCCTTCGGTTTGCCGCGGTGTTGCGCGATCGCGTCGATCGCCGTCTCCATGCTCTGGTCGAGGAAGCGGTCGAACAGGATCTTGCCGTCCTTCGACACGCCGACGTGCCGCGGCGCATTGCGCGTGTTGTTGAAGAAGCGCGCGAACAGATCCGGTTCGATGTTGATGTGTTCGCTGCACGTACAGCCCGGGAAACGAGTGCACTCGACGCGGCGGCCGAGCGCGTCGTAGTCGCGCGTGGTGTGGCGGTCGGGCGAGGCGACGACACAGACGTAGCCGCGCGTCGACTCGATGAACGCGGGGTCCAGGTAGGTCGTGGTGGCGAAGCGGTCGTTGAAGACTTCCCCGTCCATGTTGACCACGACGAGCAGCGGCAGGCCGGTCTCCTTCTGCACCGCGAGTGCGTCGTTCAGCGAGCGTTGCCATTCGATGCGAGGCGGAGGCGTGGCGGCTGCACGCGGCGGGTCCTGGGGAGCAGGGCAGAAACACAGGGTGAGTAGCAGGGAGCCGACGGGTGCATTCATGACGGTGGCGATCCTACGCGAGCATGGTAGAACGGCGCCTCCTTCCTTGCTCGGCGTCAGGAGAACGCACATGCGATACCCCCCGGGGTTCTGGCCGTTCTTGTTCGCGCTGCTGTTCGTGGCCTGTCAGGCGCCGGACGCCTTCGGCTCAGGTCTGCAGTCGAATGCGAGCAGGGGCTTGGCCTTTGACGAATTCGACTCCGCTAGCGGTCTCGCTGGCTACACGCCACCGGCCAAGACGGCTCCCGAGATGAACGCGTCCGAGCCGGAGGGTGGCGAGAGCAGGTGGGCCGCGAAAGCGACCGTGCAGGGCGACATGGCCAAGGAACGCATGCTCGTGCAACGCGGCGACCTGCGCGTCGAGACGGCGCGCCCCGAGGAGGCGATGGCCACGTTCCGCGACCAGGTCGTCGCGTGGGGTGGGCACCTGCAGAGCCAGACCGATCACACGCTGGTCGTGCGCGTGCCCGTGCAGCACTTCGAAGCCGCGTTCGCGTGGGTCAAGCAAGCCGGGCGCGTGCTGTCCGAGTCGCGACAGGCCCAAGACGTGACCGAGGAGTTCGTCGATCTCGGCATCCGGCTCGACAACGCGCGCAAGTCGCGCGACCGCCTGCTCGAGGTGCTGCAGAAGGCCGACAAGATCGAGGACATCCTCAAGGTCGAGGCCGAGCTGCGCCGCCTGACCGAGGAGATCGAGCGCATGGAGGGGCGCAAGAAGTTCCTCGCCGATCAGGTCGCGCTGTCGACGCTGTCGGCGACCTTCCAGGCGCTGGCCGACGCGCCGGTCAAGAAGGGCGCGCGTCAGCCGAGCCGATTCCCCTGGATCAACCGCATCGGCGCCGAGCGCGTCGTCGAGGACTTCCGATGAGCGCGCGACCGACTCCTGCGCGGGCAGCCCTGTTGCTGTGTGTCGCGGCGGCTGGTTGTGCGACCGCGCGCATGGACCTGCCGAAGGACTTCCTCGAGCTCGAAGGCCGCCACGACTTCCAGGCGGTTACTGCGGACGATGCGCGTGTCTGGATCCGCCGGTTCTCCGACCGCAACGAAGCGCCGCTCGCGTTCTGGGTCGGCGTGCTCGAACACGAGTTCACGACGAAGCGCGGCTACGAAGTGGTCAAGCAGGGGGATGTGAACGCGAGCCTCGGGACCGGCAAGTGGTTCGAGTGTGCCGCCAACGTGCGCGGGGATCGCATCGGCTATCTCGTGGCAGTCTGGGCGTCCGGCAGCGACATCACGGTCGTCGAGTTCGCGGCGCGCGCCGAGATTTTCGCGGCCCGCGTCGACGACGTTCGCGCGGCATTGACGACCGTGCGCATTTGAGGTCGAAGCGCGGTTCCGCGGTGATGGTTTCTGCAAGTTGTTGTAGAAACTTTAGATGTGACTGAGGTCCCGGCCATGGGCCGAGGCCCGTGCGCACCGGAGCAGTAGCCATCTGGTATCACCGGAGACCGCATCCCGGCTCTTTTTCCACGGCCAGTTAAGAAATCGCGAAGAAGGAGGTTCCGCCGGCCAGAGGTAGCTAACCGTGCTGGCAATCCCGTCTCCTGACGTCCTTCTGAACCTGTTTGCGAGTGCCGGGCAGATGCTCGGACTGCTCGCGCTGGCCCTCGGTGGTGGTGCGTTCGTGCGGCGCCGGAGCACGGTCGGTGGCGCCGCGGTGCGGCCGACGTCGCGCTGGCCCTTCCTGGTCGCGGTGGGGCTCTTCTTGTCGGTCAGCTGCGGGTTCCTGCTCTACCACCTTCATTGCGAGGACCTGACGAACCAGCGGCTGCGCACGAACCTCGTGCGCAAGTCGGTCGAAGGCGCAAAGGGCGTTGGCGACACCTCGCTGAAGACACTCTCGTTCAGCGGGCAGATGAAGCACTCGCGCGGCATCAGCACGGACGCACTGCAGGCTGCGATCGAGCAGGGGAACGCGCTGAACCTGATCGACGTGCGCGAGCCCGAAGAAGTCGAGATGGGCCAGGTCGACGGCACGTGGGCGCGCCGTTATCCGGACCTGCAGGTCGATCAATCCGGCCTCGTGGTCGACGGCAAGCAGACGGTGTTGCTCTGCGAGTCCGGCAACCGCAGCTCGGAGCTCAGCAACTGGTTCTTCGATCGCGGCATCACGACGCACTTCATGATCGGCGGCATGGAGAAGTGGGTCGCAGAGGGCCGTCCGATGACCGGCCAGCGCGCGGACAGCACGGACATCCGCGCGACGCCGTGGTATCCGCAGAAGGAGATCCTGCTCGACACGCCGGAGGTCATGGACCTGTACACGAAGCAGGGTGCTTTGTTCGTCGACGTGCGCTACCCGCAGGAGTTCGAGCGCGAGCACCTGCCCGGCGCGATCAACGTGACGCTGCGCAAACTCACGTGGCCCGAAGCCGAGGCGGCGGTGCGTGAGCTGCCGAAGCGGCCGATCATCGCGGTCTGCTACGACAAGCGCAGCTCGTTCTACGGGCTGCTGCTCGGGCTGCGCCTGCATCGTCTGGGCGCGGACTTCCGCGGCCGCTACACCGTGCCGCAGGAGTTCACGATGCCGGTCGCCGACTCACCCTGGGTCGCCGAATGGAAGAAGGACCGGGACGGCAATTCCCTGTTCGGGCTCGTCGGCAGCTCGGTGGGTTCGATCGTCACGTGGCTGGCCGATCGCACGGGTCTGCTGTTGGCCATCCTGCTCGTCGCGTTCCTGCTGCGCGTTGCGATGCTGCCGTTCAGTCTGTTCGCGGAACGCGACCAGTGGGTGCAGCGCCGTCTGGCTCCCGTGTTCGCCCAATTGAAGGAGCAATGGGCGAACGACAGCGAAGTCTGGCGGCGCGAGGCCATGCGCAGGTTGCGGCGTGGCGGCGTGTCGCCGCTGCGCAACCTCGTGGGGGCCCTGCTGCAGATCGGCCTGTTTGCCGCGGCGTTCGCGGCGATCGACACCGTCGCGGCGGCCCACGCGGCGCCCGTGTTGTGGTTCGATCTGTCCGCGGCCGATCCGATCTACGTGCTGCCGGTGCTGTTCGGCGTCGTGATGGCGGCCTTCGTGCGGCTGCAGCAGCAGAACAAGCGCCGCTGGGTGCTGCCGCTCGTGTTCGTGCTGGTGATCACGGCCCTGGTCTGGGAGAGCCGCGCTGGCGTGCAGCTCTACCTGATGGCGAGCCTCGGGCTCATGGCCTTGCAGACGATCCTGCAGCGCCGCTGGCTCGGGCGTCAGAAGCGCGTGGTTGCGGCCAGGCCGGCGCCGCTGCGGTTCGTGCCGTTGCAGGCTGCCGGTCAGCACGCCGATCTCGGCAACAAGGCGGTGCGGCTCGGCTGCCTGCTCGAGGCGGGTCTGCCGGTGCCGCCCGGGTTCGTCGTGCCGGCGCTGCTGGCTTGCACCGAGGACGCGTTGCGGCAGGCGTGCGCGCAGGCCGGGATCACGCGAGCCGCGGTGCGCAGCTCGGCCGTCGGCGAGGACGGTGCTCTGAGCAGCATGGCCGGTATGTTCCGCACCGAGCTCGACGTCGCGACGCCGCACGTGAACGCCGCGATCGGGCGCGTTCGCAACTCCTATGGCGGCCGCATGGGCGGCGTCGTCGTGCAGCAGTTCCGCCAGGCCGAGTGGTCGGGCGTGCTGTTCACGGTCGATCCGGCCCACGCCGGTCGCATGCTGGTCGAGCTCGTCGAGGGTGGCTGCGACGCGCTCGTCTCAGGTCGTACAACGCCGAAGTCTTTCCGTTTCGGGCGCGCCACGAACGAGCAGCTGGGCGGGGAGAAGCCGCCGATCGCGCTCGCCGAGTTGATCGCGCTCGGAAAGAAAGTCGAGGCGTTGTTCGGCTGCCCGCAGGACATCGAGTGGGTCTGTGCGGGCGGCCGGTTCCAACTCGTGCAGGCCCGCGACATCACGCGGCTGCCCCAGAACGGACCGCAGGCGGAAGTCGAGGCCGAGCGGCACCGCCTGCTGCAACACTTCGCCGGTGCGGAGCCGCGCGAAACGGTGCTCGAGCAAACGGAGATCGCGGAGCTGCTGCCTGCCCCCAGCGGATACAGCTTCGCGTTGTTCCAGTCGCTGTGGGAGGCCGGAGGCTCGGTCGATCGCGCGTGCCGCAGCCACGGCCTCCCCTACGACGCCGGCGTCGACGACCAGCCGTTCGTGCAGCAGGCGTTCGGCCGCTGCTTCGTCGACCTTCGCCAGCGGCGCCTGCGCAACAGCAAGTCGCTCTCGGCCCTCGCGAGCTTCCGCATGGCGACTTCGGCCCAGTGCCTCGAGGACGAATGGCGCGCGCAGCAGCCCGCGAGGCTCCAGCGCGTCACGCAACTGGCGGCCATCGACCCTGCCCGTCTGCCGGAAGCGGACCTGCTGCGGCTCTGCGAGGACGTGCGCGCCAACTTCGTCGAGCAGACCTATGCGCAAGCCGAGGCGATCAACACGGCCGCGGGGTTCTTCGTCGATGCGGCGCGCCGCCTCGCCGACCGCGCGGGCCTCGACGCCGCGGCACTGCTGCGCGATCCGCTCGGCAACGTCGTGAGCCGCGCGCTGATCTTGCTGTCCGGCCGAGGCAGTGCCCAGGAGCGCACACAAGCCTTCCTCGAGAGCTTCGGTCATCGCGCCCTGCACGACTTCGAATTGTCGGAGCCGCGCTACCAGGAACAGCCCCAGACCGTCGCCAAGTTGCAGCTGCGCGGCAAGGCTCGCGGCGTGACTGCCGTGGTCGGGCTCGATTCGCTGCCCAAGATGCTGCGCACCGCCGTGCTGCGCGCGCGACGCTTCCAGGCGCTGAAGGAAGACGCCAAGCACGAGGCCATGCGCGAGATCGCGGTGCTGCGCAATCTGCTGCGCCACGCCGGCGAGCGCTTCCAGCTCGGCGACGGCGTCTTCGAGCTGACTCCCGCCGAAGTGCGGCGTCTCATGGAGCCCGAGTTCCGTGCTGCCGCGCCCGCTCTCGTCGCCGCGCGAAGCGCGCGCAGGCAGAAGTGGCTCGAGATCGAGGTGCCGACCGCACTGTCGGCATCGATCCTCGAAACCCTCGGCGAGGAGGTCGTCATCGCGCCGGCGGCGCCTGGCGTCATGAAGGGCACCTGCGTGGCCGGCAGCCGCGAGGTCACGGGGCGCGTCCGCGTCGTGCGTTCTCCCGATCAGCTCGATGAGCTGCAACCCGGCGAGGTCCTCGTCGCGCGGTGCACCGACCCCTGCTGGATGTCCGCATTCACGGTGGGTTCCGGTCTCATCACCGAGATCGGCGGCTGGCTGTCTCATGCCGCGATCCAGGCCCGTGAGCACGATCTCGCGACGGTCGTCGGGGTCGCCGGTGCAACGCGCCGGCTGCGCACCGGCGACGTCGTGTGCCTCAAGCGCAACGGCGTCGTCGAACTGGTGCCGGAGCGACGCCAGCCGCGGCCGCAGGTCGACCTGCTCGGCGAACTGCGCGTCGCAGGCCAGCGACTTGCAGTCCACGTGCGCGACCTGAGCGCCGGCGGTGCCTGTATCGAGATCAAGGATCCGAGACAGCTGCCCGACGGGGCGTTCGAGATGAGGTTCGGCAGCGAGATCGCCCAGGCGTCCTTGGCATGGCGCAATTGCGCGCGCGCTGGTGTGAAGTTCGACACCGTGCGCTTCCTGAAGCCCGTCGACGCGCCCGAAAACGCGGAGGCATTACGCGCATCGCTAAGAGGGAGGCTCACTTCGGGCCGATAGCGGGGGCATGCCCCGTCCGATCCTTGCCGCAGTGGCAATCGCGGCGGCTGCCGCCGCGGCGCCGGCGCAGCCGCCGATCCACATCTCTTTCGGCGTCTACTCGTTTCGCAAGCCGACCGAGGTCTGGAAGCAGTTCCAACCGGTGACGCTCGAGCTCACGCGACTCGTCGCGCAGCAGTTGGGCGAGAAGGCGGAGGTCGAGTTGCACGTGACGCAGACCTACGAGGCGTGTCTCGAGGCCTTCGTCGCGGGCGAGATCGACATCGTGCGCTTCGGACCCGCATCCTACGTGCTCGCGCAGGCGCGCAACTCGAAGGTGCAGCTGCTCGCGAGCGAGCGCGAAGACTCGCGCAACGTCGGACTCATCGTCGTACGCGAAGACAGCCCGATCACGACGCTCGCCGACCTGGCGGGCAAGCGGTTCGCGTTCGGCGACAACCAGTCGACGATCGGACGCTACCTGTCGCAGGCCGAGCTCGTGCAGGCCGGCATCACTGCCAAGGAGCTCGCGCCGTTTGCGTTCCTCGACAAGCACGATGCCGTGTTCAAGGCCGTCGAGATCGGCGACTTCGACGCCGGCGCGCTGCACAAGGACACGTTCAACGAGCTGAACGAGACCGCGACTCACAAGCTGCGCGTCCTGCACTCGTTCGACAACGCGCCGAAGGCCTGGGTCGCGCGCGCGGGGCTCGACAAGAAGGTCCTGAAGGCCCTGACGGCGAGTCTGCTGGCGCTCGACAACACCGAGGCGCTGAAGACCCTGAAGGTCCCCGGTTTCCAGAAGGCCAGCGACAGCGACTACGACACGGTGCGCAAGGGCATGCAGAAGGCCGAACAGTTCGCGCCGGAGCCGAAGCCCGGGCCCTCGGAACAGACCGTGCCCGCGCCGGCTCCCGCGAAGGGACGATAGCCGGTGAAGCGATCGGCGATTGCGATTCCGAAGGGCCTGCTCTCCTGGCGGCGGGACATCGGTGTACGCATCGTCGCGATTCTGCTCGTCGTCGCGGGCACCACGGCTGCGTTCGTCAGCGTCATCAACTACGACGAGGCCCAACGTGTGATACGCGAGCAGTTGTTCGAGCACGGCCGCTCGCTCGCGCAGATGACGGCGTCGTTCTATCCCGACTACGTGGTGCCGCCGGGCAACATCATGTTCCTCGAGAGCGACGTCGAGAACCTCGTCCGCAACGAGAAGGACGCCGTGTTCGCGGTCGTGACGCGGCGCGACGGCACCACCCTCGCCGCGTATCCGCGCGGCACTTATCCGCACCTGACCGAGACGACCGTCCTCATCGAGGAGCCGATCCTCGTCGAACGCGGGGGTGAGCGGCTCGGCACCTTCCACCTCGGCTTGTCCCTGCTGCCGAGGGAAGCCGAACTGCGCGCCCACACCGTGCAGCTGCTGATCCGCTCGAGCTTCGGCTTCCTGTTCTCCGTCATCGTGTTGTGGTGCGTGCTTCGCCATCTCCTCGTCAAGCCGCTGCGGCGGCTCGACGCCGAGGCGCAGCGCCTGGGCCGCGGTCAGCTCGAGCAGCCGCTGCCGGCCTTCGGCTCGACCGAGCTCGGACGCCTCGCTTCCACGCTCGACGTGATGAGGTTCAACCTGCGCGAGAGCTACTCGGCCCTCGCCGAACAGAACCGCCGCCTGCTCGAGCTCGACCGGTTGAAGAGCCAGTTCCTCGCGAACGTGAGCCACGAGATGCGCACGCCGTTGACGAGCGTGATCGGCGAGGCAGAACAACTGGCCGACTCCGTGCCGTGCGGGGGCCCCGTCAAAGGCGCGGCCGAGGCGATCCAGCGCAATGGTGCACGCCTGCTCGAGCTCGTCGATCGCCTGCTCGACCTCACCAAGATGGAGTCGGGCACTCTCCTGCTCGACAAACGCTGCTGCAATCCCGCGGAAGTCATCCGTTCTGCCTGCGAGCAGTACCGCGCCGCGGCGGTCGAGAAGAGCCTCAAACTGCGCGTCGACGTCTCCGCACTCGGCGACACCGCCGTGATCACGGACCCGGCGCGCCTGCGCCAGATGGTCGGCAACCTCGTCGACAACGCGGTCAAGTTCACCGACGAGGGCTCCGTCGACGTGACGGCGCGCGTGACGTTCGGCAGGGAAGTGCACCTGTCGGTCGTCGTCGAGGACAGCGGCGCCGGCATTCCTTCGCAATTCCTCGCCGGTGGCATCGCGGCCTTCAAGCAGGGTGACGGATCGCTGACCCGCCGTCACGGCGGCTCGGGCCTCGGTCTCTACATGACGCAGCAGATCGCACGCAGCATGGGCGGCGACGTGCTCGTGTCGAGCGACAAGAGGAGCGGGACGCGCGTCGAGGTCACGATCAAGGTCGAGCGCGTCACGGCACCGGATCTGACGCAGACTCCTGTGCCTCCGGTGTCACGGGCGCGCGTGCTCGTCGTCGACGACGCGCGCGACAACCAGCTGTTGCTGAAGACGATCCTGACGAAGCTCGGCCATACGGTCGAGATCGCGGACAACGGCCGCGTCGCCGTCGAGCGCATGAAGGCGAGCCGCGGCGGCGAGCCGTTCGACCTCGTGCTGATGGATCTGCAGATGCCCGAGCTCGACGGCATCGGCGCGATTCGCGAGCTGCGCGCGCTCGGCTTCGATCTGCCGATCGTGTCGCTGACGGCTCAT
>Ga0111539_10000486_pt1 | contig 50337 bp, 44 predicted proteins | sample RhiMethybrSRZTD1_FD_79667 | JGI IMG/M metagenome (GOLD analysis project Ga0111539, IMG submission 79667) | Populus rhizosphere microbial communities from Tennessee, USA - Rhizosphere MetaG P. TD hybrid SRZTD1 (version 2) (version 2) | ecosystem: Host-associated > Plants > Roots > Rhizosphere >... | reverse complement strand
CCCTGAAACCCATGAACACATATTCCCAACGCCGCACGACTTCGGGCTTCACCCTGCTGGAAGTGCTGATCGCGATCGTCGTCGTCGCCTTCGGCCTCCTCGGTCTCGCCGGACTGCAGGTATTCGCGCTCAAGAACAATCAGAGCGCGAGCATGCGCGTCGCGGCCACGAACCTCACCACCGACATCATCGACCGCATGAAGGCGAACTACATAGGCGTCATCAACAACCAGTACAACAAGCCGACAACCGACTTGTATACGACGGTGGTGGGAAACTGCGCCACGAGCGGCTGCGTGCCCGATGATCTCGCCCGCAACGACCTGAGGGAATGGCAGCAGCGCGTGGCCGCCACGCTGCCGGGAGGCATCGGCATCGTCTGCCTCGACGAGACTCCGAACACCGACGCCGCCCCGGCGCCGTCGGCGGCCTGGACTCCGCCGGCGACGAACTGCGACGGCAACGGCGGGACGGCGTACGTGGTGAAAATCTACTGGTACGACGACCGCAACCAGATGAACGCCGCCAACCCCACCACGCGCAAGTACATGTACACGGCGTTCAATCCATGACATCCCGCCCCGCCACGCCGCGTTCACGCCGGGCGGGGAGCCGCGGCGTGACGCTGGTCGAGCTGATGATCGCCGTCGCCATCGGCCTGCTGCTCGTCGTCGTGCTCGCGCAGCTTTTCCTCGGCAGCCGGCAGACTTTCGCGACCACCGACGACGTTTCGCGCATGCAGGACAGCATCCGCTTCTCGCAGATCCTGATGACCCGCACCATCCACCTCGCGGGCTACAAGAGCCAGGCCAACTCCGTCACCGCCACGGTTTTCAAAGCCTTCCCGGCGCTCGAGGCCGTGGACCGGGCCGCGCCCAATTCGGACGACCTCATCGTCCGCTACCAGGGCAGCGGCGACGGCGCCGGCGTCGCGGACGGCACCGTGGTGGACTGCCTGGGAGCGAAGGTCGATGCGGGCCAGATGATTACGAATACGTTCAAGATCGAAAAAAACCTGTCGAGCAACCGCCTGGGGCTCACCTGCAACGGTGCCGAGCTCGTCCCCGACGTGCTGAACATGCAGATCATGTTCGGCGAGGACCTGAACGGCGATCTCGTTGCGGACCGCTACATAACGCCGGACGCCGTCACGGTCGCGGGCAACATGAGCAACGTGGTCAGCGTGCGCGTGGCGCTGCTGTTCGAGACGCCCACGGAAACGTCCAAGGCCGTAGCCGATGCCACGGTCTACGACATGCTCGGCAACAACGTCGAGAAGCTGGGCCCGTTCGCCGACCGGCGCATACGGAGACTGGTCGTGACGACGATCAATCTGCGCAACCGCACCCCCTGAACCCGCTCGAGGGAGATACCCGATGAAACCCGTACATCGCAACGGCCAGCGCGGCGCCGTGCTGGTGATCGCGCTGCTGTTCCTGACGATACTCACGATACTCGGCGTGACCGCGATGACCACCACGACCTACGAGGAACGGCTGGCCGGCAACGCGCGCGACGCCGGCACTGCGTTCCAGGCGGCCGAGGCCGCGCTGCGCGACGCCCGGCGCGACCTGAACAACATCATCGTTCCGGCGACCTGGGCCAACATACGCACCCCGCCCATCTCGGGCAAGACCGGCTTCGGCAGCGGCGCGGTGGATGCCGACGACGGATCCTGCGGAACCGCAACCGTCGCGCCGATAACGCAGGGCCTGTGCCGGCCATACCCGTACAACGCGACGAAAGGCGTCCCGCCGCCGTTCAACCCTACCGTCAGCCTCACGGCCTCGCCGAGCGTGGAATTCGGCACCTACACCGGAGCGCCGAAGCTCCAGGGCGTGCGCGTGCAGCCCCGGTACTACATCGAGGTCATGTGCCTGCCGCAGTTCGGCGGGTCGCTGGGGGATCCGAACTATTGCAGTTTCTACCGCATCACGGGCCGCGGGTACGGATTGAACCCGAACACGCAGGTCACCGTGCAGGAAATCTTTTTGAAGATGTAGCGTCCGCTCGCGGACGTGAGGGAGCGCACCATGAAGTCCACCACCAGGAAACGGGTCGACAGGGTCATCGCGGTAACGACGCTGTTCTGCATGACGGCGCAGGGCGCGTTCGGCGCCTATCTCGACCTCGCCGATCAGCCGCTCTTCATCGGTGCGAACGTACCGCCGCAGGTGATGCTGACCATCTCCAAGGAGCAACAGCTCTACAAAAAGGCCTACAACGACTACTCGGACCTCGACGAAGACGGAAAGATCGAGACCACCTACAGCCACGCCATCGACTATTACGGCTACTTCGACAGCTACAAGTGCTACTCCTACGACGCCGCCGGGCAGCTGTTCGTGCCGGTCAAGGACAACTCCGCCGCGAGGAATATCGAGACCGACGACAATGGCAAGCCGACCGCCGCGGCCATAGAGGACAACAAGAAAGCCAAGTACTGCGAGTCCGGGGCCAAGCAGTGGAGCGGAAACTTCCTGAACTGGGTCTCCATGTCGCGCATGGACACGGTGCGCAAGCTCCTCTACGGCGGCATGCGCTCCACCGATGGGCCCGCGGTCGCCGGGGTATCGACTACCGTGCTCGAGCGCGCCCACCTTCCGACCGACGCGCACGCCTGGGCGAAGTATTACAACGGCACGGACATCGCGACCTTGACGCCGTTCGACCCGCCAACGGCGACGAAGCCGTTCGCGGCAACGACCGCGCAAATGATCACGTTCTGCCCTTTCACCGCGGTTAATTTTGGTTTCCCTACCGGCGTTTACACCCAGCCGACCCCGCCCCCCTCCGGTCCGGTGCCGTTCGTGATCCCGCCGCGGGTGCTAACGCCGTGTCCTGTGCCGCTGCCGTCGGGCGGCGACGGGTCTCCGCTCCTTCCCCCTCCTAATCCGCCGGTTCAGACGCCGTCCGTGCCTCTGTCGAGCCTCCCCCAGGGCGGCGATGTCGACATCACGTTCACCACTGCGATGAACACCGAGTTGTCTCGGGGCGACCAGGTCCGGTTCGAAATCGCGGCTACCTCGAGGGGGCCCTCCATTGCCGACTGTTCCGGGGCTGTGACGCCGTGCATGATCGGCGTCGTACAGGGTTTTTCCAACGCGAACCAGACAGTGCGGGTGCGCGTGAACCCCGGCGGCACTCCCGGTAGCGTCCTTATACCCGGCAGCGGCTTCACGTTGCAGGTTACCAACCTGAGCCGCACCGGCATCTCCTTCTGCAACGTGACCTTTCCCAAGGTCGGCAACAAGCTCTCGCACCTCAATCAGGACCTCCCGCTCATACGCGCCGCGCAGGGCAATTTCCACCTGTGGAACGCGAACGAACGCTTCCAGTGCATGTGGAGAAGCGAATGGGCTCTTCCCGCGGGTTCCCTGTTCCCCGGCCCGGGCGCCAACGGGAACCAGGCAGCGCTGTCCGAGATCTATGCAAGCGCCGACAACCCTTCGCAGCCCGAGCACGCCCTCCCCGGGGGCGACAACGGCGAGTTCGTCGCGCGCGTCGCGGCGTGCGTGAGCGGGCTCTTCGGCACCGAGCGCTGCAAGCAGTATCCGAGCGGCAACTACAAGCCGATCGGGCTCCTGCAGGAATACGGCGACGTCGACCTGATCCAGTTCGGCCTGATGACCGGCAGCTACGCGAGGAACATCTCGGGCGGCGTGCTGCGCAAGAACGTCGGCACCTTCACCGACGAAGTCAACGTGACAACGGACGGCACTTTCAAGACGCCCGCGGTACCCCCGGGCAGCCCCAGGGGCACCACGGCGGCGGCGACTCCGCCCGGAATCGTGAATACGCTTAACTACGTCAAGATCTTCGGCTACAACTACGTCGACGGCCTGTACAACGTGACCGATTCCTGCCCGTTCCAGCTCACCAACATCACCCAGGGGGCTTGCACGAGCTGGGGCAACCCCATGTCGGAGATCTACTTCGAGTCCCTGCGCTACTTCGCGGGAGGGACCCCGACAGTTGCGACGGTACCGCAACCGACAGCGGCGTTCACCTACGCGAGCGACCTCGGAAGCAAGGACAATCAGCTCGGGCTGCCGTTGCCGGTGTGGAAGGACCCGCTAACGAAAAACAACTACTGCTCGCCGCTCAACGTGCTGGTGTTCAACGCGAGCGTGTCGACGAACGACGACGATCTGCGCAACGTCTCCGCGGCCAGCATCAACTCGGCGAAGACCCCCCGGGAGCTCACCAACATCGTTGGCGACGCGGAAGGCATCACCTACGATGCCGTCAAGAACAACGTCGGTTTCTTCGCCGGCAAGCTGATCGGCGCGGCGCCCACTCCCGCCACCGACGTCGGCTTTGAGTTGTGCACGGCGAAGAACATTCCCGGGCTGGGCGACGTCTCCGGCATCTGCCCCGAGGGACCGACGCTCGCGGGCTCGTACCTGATGGCCGGCCTGGCGCACCACGCGCGGACCAACCGCCTCCGCACCGACATCGCCATACCTTCGAACGACGCCAAGTCGCTCAAGGTGACGACCTACGGCATACAGCTCGCGACGAACGTGCCGACGATCATGCTGCCCGTGCCGGGAAGCACCACGCAGAAGGTAATCATTCAGCCGATCACCCGCCTGCTTGCGGCCGGGGGCGGTCTCGGCGGCGGCGCACTGGTCGACCTGAAATTCGTCCGCCAGGAAACGACCGCCGGCTCCAACAAGGGCAAGGTGTACATCAACTGGGAAGACTCCGAGCAGGGAGGCGACTACGACCAGGACATGTGGGGAACTCTGGAGTGGGAGCTCACGAGCAGCAGCATCAAGATTACCACCCACGTGCTTTCAGAATCTACCAATCGGCCGATGGGGTTCGGCTACTCGATCAGCGGCACGAAGCAGGACGGTCCGCACTTCCATTCCGGTATCAGCGGTACCACCGGTCTTCCAGGATTCAGCTTCGCCGATCCGACGGGTGGCCCCACTTGCACGAACTGCCAGGTCCTCGATTCGGGAGGTGTGCCCACGACGCGCGTCTATGAGTTGGGAGCGAGCACCGGCAAGACGCTCCAGGACCCGATGTGGTACGCCGCCAAGTACGGCGCCTTCGTCGACAGCAACGGGAACGGCATACCCGACCTGCAGAGCGAATGGGACAGCAAGTTCGCGAACGGACAGACTGCGCCGAACGGGGACGGCAACCCCGACACCTACTTCCTGGTGATCAATCCGCTCGGCCTGGTGGCTGCGCTCAATCGCGCGTTCGTCGCGATACTTTCCAACGCGTCGGCCTCTTCGGTGGCGACCAATTCCACCTCGCTGCAAACCGGCACGACGATTTACCAGGCGCGCTTCAACGCCAACGACTGGAGCGGACAGGTGCTGGCGTTCAAGGTCGACGACAAGGGTCAGATAGCCAAGGACCCGACCTGGGACGCGGGTCAGATCGTCAACGCCCAGAGCCCGCTCGACACCGCGTCACCCCCGGCGAAGGCGGTCATCAGCACGGACCCGGATGTCATCAAGGGCAGCGGGCGCACGATCATTACCTACAACACAGGCTCGCAGCAGGGCGTGCCTTTCCGCTGGCCCGCCAACCCGGCGTCTCTCCAGACGACGGATATCCCCAAGGCGCTCGTCGACAACCTGAATCTCGGCACCACCGGCACCAATCCCCCGCCCGACGGCCGTGGAAAGCAACGTCTGGAGTGGATGCGCGGCAGTCAGGCGAACGAGGGCGCCGGGGTCAACGCGTTCCGGGTACGCCCGATCAGCAGGCTGGGCGACATCGTCAATTCGAACCCGAACTTCGTCGCGGCGCCCAGCAGCGGCTTCGGCGACGAGCTCTACAACAAGTTCCGGCAGGACAATCTGAACCGGAAGGCGATGATATACGTCGGCGGCAACGACGGAATGCTGCACGCGTTCCGCGCCGATGACGGCCGGGAGGTGCTTGCCTATGTTCCCAGCATGGTCCACAACCGGCTCAACAAGCTGACGGACAAGACCTACGTCGGCGGCGAGCACCGCTATTACGTGGACGGGTCGCCGGAGATAGGGGACGCTTTCATCAACGTGGGCGGGACGGACGCGTGGCACACCGTTCTGGTCGGCTCGCTCGGCGGCGGCGGGCAGGGTGTGTTCGCGCTCGACATCACCAAGCCCGACGACTTCAGCGAGACGAACGCCGCCAAGATCGCACTGTGGGAATTCACCGACAAGGACGACCCCGACCTCGGCTTCATCTACGCCCAGCCGACCATCCGGAGGATGGCGAACGGCAGGTTCGCCGCCCTCGTGCCGGGAGGCTACAACCAGTCCAAGCCGCAACCCGGCGAAGTAGTCTGCGCGGACTCCACCAAGCCGGCGTCGGATCCGGCCCGCGGCCCGGCAGGTTGCACCACCAATACCACGGGCTCGGCTTACCTGTTCATCATCTTTCTCGACGGTCCGGGCTCGGACGGCGTGTGGGAGGAAGGCAAGGACTACGTAAAGATCCGCGCGGCGCAGCTCGGCGACACTCCCGGCACGCCCAACGGGTTGACGCAGCCCCTCGCCGCCGACGTCGATGCCGACGGCTTCGTGGATTTCATCTATGCCGGCGACCTGCGCGGCAACCTGTGGAAATTCGACGTGCGGCTCCAACCTCATAGCAAATCGGTACCACCAGCCGATCCGATCAAACCACCCTTTCCCAGCGACCAGTCCATATCGGGCTGGACCTCCGGTGACAACCGGCTGATCCTCTTCGTCGCCAAGGACGCCAGCGGCGCGACGCAGCCCATCACCGGCAAGCCGGAGGCCACCCTGCACCCGATCGACGGTTTCATCGTCACGTTCGGAACCGGCAAGTACATCGAGCGCAACGATCCTTTCCCGCCGGGCGGGCCACCCCCGACCCCGCCCACGCCGTACCAGGCGCAAAGCTTCTATGGCATCTGGGACAAGAACGACGCGAGGCCGATCGCCAAGGCGAGTGTCGACGAGAGCCTCGCGCCCACGCCAGTACAGACCTGGGTGGAAACGCGGGATCAGCTGCTGCCCCACGAAATCCGGACCGCCGACTCAAACAGTGCTATCCGGGTGATAGTGCCGATAGTGGTGGGCAAGGTGAAGCCGACGGATCCGGACACGCTCCTCGACACACCCTTGTGGTCCGAGGATAAGACCCCGCCGACCGCGGACGATGCGCCGAAGGACAGCCCGCTCTCCACGGGCAAGCACCTGGGCTGGCGTCTGGATTTTCCGAGCGCAGCCAGTACGGGCGAGCGCAGCGTGTTCCGGCCCATACTCACGTCCGGGCGGCTCATCTTCACGACGCTGCTCCCCCTGACGGAGGCATGCCAGTCCGGCGGCACGAGCTTCACCATGGTGATCGATCCCACCTCGGGAGGCAGGATAGACGCGCCGGTTCTGGATACGAATGCCAACGGGCTGTTGAACGACAAGGACGTGGTCACTTCAGGCACGTTCAAGGACATCTTCGCGAGCGGCTTGCAATCCACCATCGGCATCACGCCGACGCCCACCATCATCCGGGCGGGCAGCCTGCCGCCGGATACCGCGAGCACGGGCTCGAAGATCCTCGGCACCAGCGGTCCGCTGGTTGCCGCGTCCGGCGCCCTGCTCGCTTACGCGCTTTCGGCCGGGTCGAGCGGTGGCAACGCCTCCACCGTGATAGGCTTGAGCGCCGCCGGCGGGCGCGTGTCGTGGCGCGAGCTGACGGCGGAATAATGCTTCGGGAGACGATGTGGTTAAGAGGGACGGAGCGGCCGGATTCACCCTGATCGAGCTGATGGTCGTGGTGGTGGTGCTCGCCGTCCTGGTCGGGGTGGCCTACCCGGGCTACCAGGACCACCTCCGCAAGGCGAAGCGCGCCGAAGCCAAGGCGGCGCTCCTCAAGACGGCGCAGGTGCTCGAGCGCTACTATTCCGACAAGTCGACTTACGCAACCTGCCCCCTGGCGGCGCCGACGGCGATAGACCCGGCGCCGGTGTTCGCTTTGGCCTGCGGCGCGACCGTCTACTCGGGTGAGAACGCCGCGGACAACAAGAGCCCCTACACGATCACCGCCGTGGCCGCGACCGGCGCCTGCCCGGTCGACACCTGTTTCCAGATTACCGCCACGCCCAACGCGCCGTTCGTCGATCCGCTCTGCGACAAATTCACGCTGACCAGCACGGGGGCGCGAGCGTCCACCGGGGGCACCGGGTCGGCAACCGACAAATGCAAGTGGTAGGCAGGCTGCATCATCCCGGCGCCGGATAATCCGTAACCATGCAGGTGCTGTCCCGGATCTTCGACGGCATGTCGCCGGGCCGGCTCAGGCTCGCGGGATTCATCGCGCTCTCCATCGCGCTGCACCTGATCACGATGATCGGTGCGGGACCACTGGATCTCTCGGTGCGGTGGCCAGGCGACGCGCCGGGGAGGACCGAGCTGCACGCGACGCTGCTACCGGGCGAAAGCGCACGGCCCGCCGCCGCGCCCGCTCCGGACGCGGAGAAACCGGCGGCCGGTGCAGATGCGGCGGCTGCCCCTGCGGCCGCAGTCGAGGGTACGGCGCGCGCCGGGACGGATGCCGCCGAGCGCGGGCTGGCGCTGCCGGCGCCGGACAAGTGGTACACCTCGAGCGAAGTGGACGTGCGCGCCGAGCCGATAACCGAGATCCGGCTCCGTTACCCGCCAGATCTGTCCGAGCGCGTCACCGGCACGGTGCGCGTGCGCGTGTTCATAGACGAGGGCGGCGTAGTGCGCAAGCTGCAGATTGCCGCGTCGGAGCCGCCGGGGCTGTTCGATGAAGCCGCGAAGCTGGGCTGGCAGGACGTCCGTTTTTCTCCGGCGCGGAAGAACGGCGTTGCCGTGAAAAGCCAGAAGCTGATCGAGCTGACCTACCAGCCCACGACCCTGTAGGGCTGGCTCACGCGGCGTGGTTCGTCTCGGCCAGCGGCCTGGGCAGGGGAAAAACCACTTTTTCCGCGATTCCCGACAGCTCCTCCACGCTCGCGGCGCCCAGGCTCTGCAGCCTGTCGACCACCCGCTTCACCAGCACCTCCGGTGCCGATGCGCCCGCGGTGACGCCCACCACGCGGGCGCCGGAAATCCATTCGGCCTTGAGCTCGGATGCATCGTCGACCATGTGCGCCCTGACGCCCTGGTTGCGGGCGACTTCGCGCAGCCGATTGGAATTGGAGCTGTTGGGAGAGCCCACGACTATCACCACGTCGCACTGCCGCGCGAGCGTCTTGACCGCGTCCTGGCGGTTCTGCGTGGCATAGCAGATGTCATCCCGCTTGGGACCGACGATGCGGGGGAACCGCGCCTTCAGCGCGTTCACGATATCGTGCGCGTCGTCCACCGACAAGGTGGTCTGCGTGACGAACGCGAGGTTGTTCTCGTCCCGCACGGCCAATCGCGAGACGTCGCGGACATTCTCGACCAGGTACATGCCGCCGGAGCTCTGGCCCATGGTCCCTTCGACCTCGGGGTGGCCGTGATGCCCGATCACGACAATCTCGCGCCCCTGCTCGCGCATCTTCGCGACTTCGACGTGCACCTTCGTGACCAGCGGGCAGGTGGCGTCGAATACCTTGAGCCTGAGGCTCTCCGCCTGCTGCCTGACCTCCCTGGAAACGCCGTGGGCACTGAATATCACCGTGGCGCCCTCCGGCACCTCGACGAGATCCTCGACGAACACGGCCCCCTTGCTCTTCAGGTCCTCGACCACGAACCGGTTGTGCACGACCTCGTGCCGCACGTAGATCGGTGCGCCGTGGAGCGCGAGCGCGCGCTCGACGATCTCGATGGCGCGGTCGACGCCGGCGCAGAAGCCGCGGGGATTGGCGAGAAGCACTTTCATGTCGGGATTATAACCGCAGAGCACGCTCAACGTCTCTGCGCCTCTGTGGTGGGATCTGCGTTCTTTTTCTGCGGACGCAGGGCGTCCCAGGCAAGCAGCACCGCGCCGCAGGTGATCGCAGAATCAGCGACGTTGAAGGCCGGCCAGTGGTAGCCGAACGCGTGAAAGTCGAGAAAATCGACCACCGCGCCGACCAGGATGCGGTCGATCACGTTGCCCACTGCTCCCGCCAGCACCAGCGTCAGCGCCAGCGCGAACAGACGCTCGCGTGGATGCTTCGCGAGCAAGTAGACGATCCACACCGAGGCGGCGAGCGCGATGGCAATGAAGAATCCCCGTTGCCAGCCGGCCTGGTCCGACAGAAAGCTGAAGGCGGCGCCGGGATTGTGTACCAGCACCATGTTGAAGAACGGGGTCAGGGGAACGCTCTCGCCGGGCGCAAAGCTCCCCGCCACGAGATACTTGGTGATCTGATCGACCGCGACGATGAAGGCCGCGAGGGCGAGCCAGGAACCGGTGCGGGTCACGGCACGCGCCGTCGCGATGCCGGGCGCTGACCCGACGACGATCGCGCTCTATGCATGGATGCGCGGCTCGCCGCCGCCGAAGAGATTGGCGACGCAGCGACCGCACAAAGTCGGATGCTCCGCGTTCCCGCCGACATCGGCCCGATGATGCCAGCAGCGCTCGCATTTCGTGTGCGCGCTCGGCATCGCCAGAACGCTGACGTCGGCGAGCGAGGTTGGGCGGACACCGGCCGGCGCCTGCGCGACGAGCTCCGCCCGCGAGGTGATGAATACGAACCGCAGGTCATCATCGAAGGACCGGAGAAATTCCCGTTCGGTTCCGTTGGCGTACAGCTCCACCTCGGCGGCAAGCGGCGAGCCGATGCTGCGCGCGGCGCGCAGCTCCTCGAGCTGCTTCAGAACATCCGACCGCAGCGTCCGCAACCGGTTCCAGCGCGCGCGGAGTTCCCCCGCATCCTGCGGCGGCGCGAGCTCGTGCCAGGTCTGCTCGAAAACGCTCTCGGCGCCGCCGTTGAGCGTTTCCCACACCTCCTGCGCGGTAAAGGAAAGTATCGGCGCGAAGAGCCGCGTCAGCGCCTGCGCGATGTGGTAGAGCGCGTTCTGGGCCGAGCGGCGCGCGCGCGAATCCGCGGGCGTCGTGTAGAGCCGGTCTTTCAGCACGTCGAGATAGAAGCCGCCGAGGTCCTCGGAGCAGAAGTTCTGCAGCTTCTGCACGACGAGGTGAAACTCGTACCTGTCGTAGTGGCCGCCGCCCTCCGCGCCCTCTTCGCTTGCCACCGGCGACGCCAGCTCCTGCTGCAGGTCGCGCGTCATCACCCAGGCGTAGCGGTCGATCTCCAGCCATTCGTCCACCGCCAGCGCGTCGCGCTCGGGAACGAAATCGGCAAGATTCGCGAGCATGAAGCGCAGCGTGTTGCGCATCCTGCGATAGGACTCGACGACCCGGTCCAGGATTTCCCGGGAGATCGAGAGCTCGCCCGAGTAGTCCGTCGCCGCCACCCACAGCCGCAGGATATCGGCGCCGAGATCGCTCATGATTTTCTGGGGTGCGACCGTGTTGCCCTTCGATTTGGACATCTTGCGGCCTTCGCCGTCGACGAAGAAGCCGTGCGTGAGGAGCGCCCGGTACGGCGGCACGCCGTCGAGCATGCACGATACGAGGAGCGAGGAATGGAACCAGCCGCGGTGCTGGTCCGAGCCCTCCAGGTACAGGTCCGCTGGAAACGCGCTTTCGGCGCGGTGCGACCCGCGCATCACCGTGAAGTGCGTCGAGCCGGAGTCGAACCACACATCGAGCGTGTCCTTCACCTTCTCGTATCGCGCCGCGTCCTCGCCGAGGAGGTCTTCCGGCGTGAGCGCCTGCCAGGCCTCGATGCCGCTCCTCTCGACGCGCTGCGCGACCTCCTCCAGCAGCTCGAGCGAGCGCGGGTGGAGCTCGCCGGTTTCCCGGCGGATGAAAAACGGCATCGGTGTGCCCCACTGGCGCTGGCGCGACAGCGTCCAGTCGGGCCGGTTGGCGATCATCCCGTGCAGGCGGGCCTGGCCCCACGCGGGAAAGAAGCGGGTTGCCCCGATACCGCGCAAGGCGGTGGCGCGCAACGACTCCGGCGGCCTCGCGCCCTGGTACCCGGACACCTCGTCCATGCCGACGAACCATTGCACCGTCGCGCGCAGAATCAACGGCGTCTTGTGCCGCCAGCAGTGCATGTAGCTGTGCTCGTGGGTTTCCTCGTGGAGGAGCGCGCCGACTTCCCTCAACTTCGCGACGATGGCGGGATTCGCCTTCCAGATCGGCATGCCGCCGAAGAACGGGAGCGCGTCCGTGTACTTGCCGTCGCTCAGCACGGGCGTCAGGATCTCCTCGTCCTTCATCCCGTAGCGGCGGCAGGAATTGAAGTCCTCTGTGCCGTAGGCAGGCGCGGAGTGGACGATACCGGTGCCCGTGTCCAGCGTCACGTACTCGCCGAGATAGACCGGCGCGAGGCGCTCGTAGAACGGATGCCGGAAATTGATGCGCTCGAGCGCCCTTCCCGCGCACTCGCCCAGCACCTGGTGCTCCTCGAGACCGTAGCGCTTCAGGCACGCATCGCGCAGGTCGGCGGCGAGGATCAGCAGTCCGCGCTGCGTGCGCACCAGCTGGTAGGCGTAGTCGGGATGAACGTTGAGCGCCTGGTTCGCCGGCACCGTCCAGGGCGTCGTCGTCCAGATCACGGCATAGCCCGGCCCGTCCGCCAGCCGCGGGAGGCCGAAGGCCGCCGCGACCTTGTCAGGCTCGGCGAACGGGAACCCGACGTCTATGGCGGAGTCCCTGCGATTCTCGTACTCGACCTCGGCCTCGGCAAGCGCGGAGCCGCAATCGAAGCACCAGTTGACCGGCTTCAGGCCCCGGTACACGTAGCCTTTCGCGAGGATCTTCCCGAGCGCGCGAATCTCGTCGGCCTCGTTGCGAAACGCCATCGTGAGGTAGGGGTTGTCCCAGTCGCCCAGCACGCCGAGGCGCTGGAAATCCTTTTTCTGCCGCTCGATCTGCTCCGCCGCATAGGCGCGGGCGAGGCGCTGCGTCTCCTGCGGCGGCAGGTTCTTACCGTGCTGTTTCTCGATCTGCACCTCGATCGGCATGCCGTGGCAGTCCCAGCCGGGCACGTAGGGCGCGTCGAAGCCCGACAGCGTCTTCATCTTGACGACGATGTCCTTCAGGATCTTGTTGAGGGCGTGGCCGAGGTGAATGTCGCCGTTCGCGTACGGCGGACCGTCGTGAAGGACGAATCGAGGCGCCCCGCGCCGCGCCTCGCGGATGCGCTGGTAGAAGCCGCGTTCCTGCCAGCTCTTCAGCATGAGCGGCTCGCGCTTCGCGAGATCGCCGCGCATCGGGAACGGCGTGTCGAGCAGGTTGATCGTTTTCCGGTAGTCGGTCATGTGGGGAAAATCTGGCCTTTGACTTTCCTCTGCGCCTCCGCGTCTCTGCGGTGAAAAAAGGCTTTCACGTTCTCGACGTCGAGCGCGATCTGCTTCGTCAGCAGGGCGAGATCGGCGTATTTTTCCTCGTCACGGAACTTGTGCAGAAACTCGATCCGCAGGTGACGGCGGTAAAGGTCTCCGTCGAAATCGAGCAGGTGCACTTCCAGCACCGGCGCGCCTTGCAACCTGACCGTGGGCCTGACACCCAGGCTCGCCGCGCCGGGCAGCGGCCCGCGGCCCACCCCGTGCACCTCGACGGCGAATATGCCGGTGAGCGGTGGCCGGTTGTGCTTCATCTGCACGTTGGCGGTCGGAAAACCGAGCTTGCGGCCCATCCCGTCGCCGTGCACGACGCGCCCGGTGATCGAGTACGGGTGACCGGAGAGCCGCCGCGCGCGATCGAGCTCCCCCGCCGCGAGGGCCTGGCGCAGGGCCGTGCTCGATACGCGCTCCCCGTCGAGCAGCACGCTCGGCAGCGCGGCCACCTCGAAGCCGAAACGCGGGGCCGCCTGCTTCAGCATCACCACGCTGCCCGCCCGGCGCGAGCCGAACCGGAAATCGTCGCCCACCTGGACCCAGCGCGCCCCGAGCCCGCGAACGACGATGTGCTCGATGAAATCCTCGGCCGTCGTCTGCGCGAAGCGGTAGTTGAAGCGGCAGATATGCGCGCGGTCGACGCCGAAGGACGCGAGCAGCTCCAGTTTCTCGCGCAGGGTAGTGAGGCGCGTGGGCGCCCTGTCGGGGGCGAAGAATTCGCGCGGGTGCGGCTCGAAGGTGAGCACGCACGCGGGCACGCCCAAGCGGGCGGCGGCGCGCCTCAGCTCGGCCAGCATTGCCTGGTGTCCCAAGTGGACGCCGTCGAAATTGCCTATGGTGAGCGCAGCCGGGGTGTCTGTGGCGGCTGGAATGCCGCGTGTCACGCGCATCGTGAGCCTGGGAATTGCCGTAAAAGCTTGAATTCTAGCGTGTTTCAGTCAAGCGAACCAGAATCGGCTGCGCCTGCTCCTGCGCGGTGGCTTGACCGGCAGTCCCGGCGTATCCGGTTACGCCCCGCCTTCCAGGTCGGTCGTGCCCTCGCTGCGGTTCCAGAGCCGGATCAGGTGACGGCGCTGCGAGCCGTCCGGGGCATCCTTGAAGGCCGTGCGGCTATGGGCGAACTGGCGGTTGTTGATGTACTGGAGCTGTCCGCGCTCGATCCTGAACTCGACCCAGTTGCCGGGATCGTCAACGATGCCGGTCAGGGCCCCGAGCGCCTCACGGCCGAGATCGTCGAGCGGCTCATGCGCCAGCTTGTGGCCGTTGTGGATGTAGTCCTCGTACCACCGCGCCATCAGCGTGCCGTGGCCATCGTGCTCGAACACGGGGTGACGCGAGAAGCGCGGCGCGTCCGGAGCGTGCTCGGCCTGCCGGTCCCAGGCGAACGGACGGTACAGTCGCGCCAGGAGTTCGGGAGCCCGCCGGGCCAGAGCGTTGTGCGCCGTCACCAGGCTCACGCACCGGCTCAAGCCGCCTTCCGGCGCGGCTTCGATGCAGAACAGGCCGACATAGGCCGGCGGCAGCCACAGCCATCCCGCATCGGTGTGGAAAGGCTGGCCGAGGTCGGTCACCGAGCGGCGCACGCCGTAGCCGAGCTTCTGGCCGGTATCCTTGACGTCGTAGAGCCGGGTGCCGGTCCAGCTCTGAGCAACGACCGGGCCCAGCATGCCGGCGAGCAGCCAGCCTACCGCCTGATTCTCGGACACGCTGTAGCGCTCGACCGGCACCCGGTCCACAACCGCCAGGCCGATCTCGTTCAGCTTGTGGCGCGCGGCCGTCATGAGGTCGGCGCAGGTCGCCAGCTCGAAATCCCCGGGCGCCAGGCTTTCCGCGGGCCGCGGATTACGCCGCAGGCGCTCGACGACGGCGTCCAGCTCGGCGACCGCAGCCCCGGGGAGGGGCATGAGCCAGTCCTTCGGCGTAATGCCGTCGCGCTTCCACGTCTGGGGGCCGGAGATCTGGTTCAAGGCCATTGCGTACTCCTGTCCGACAAACCGCCAAGAGTACCTCAGGACGCCGTGTGTCGGCGTGACCGCGCGAGCGACCGCCGTCACGCCATCCTATAGAGCGGCGGGAACGCGGATTCGGCGGTTGCTGCAAGCGCCGAAGCGAAGACCGCGCCCAGCATGATGACGGTCGGTCCCTCGAAGCCGTACGCGGAGATGCCCGGCAGCTCGATCAGCGTCAGGGCGACGCGGCGCGCCTGCGGCAGGCTCGCATTCTCGATGACCAGCACGGGGAGGCTGGGTGAGGCACCGGCGCCGAGCAGAGCTGCAGTGATCGCCTCGGCTTCGCCCGCACCCATGTAAATAACGGCGGTGTCGGCGCCGGCAGCGCTCCTTGCCCAATCGCTCGGCGCTTCCCCCTTGCCTACTCGCGGCGTGACGAAGACGACGCTCCGCGCGAGTCCGCGTTGCGTCAGGGAGAGGCCCGCTTCCGCCGCCGCCGCCATCGCGGCGGTGACGCCAGGCACGATTTCATACGGCACCCGGGCGGCCTGGAGCGCAGCGATCTCTTCCTGCGCCCGCCCGAAGAGCGTGGGATCCCCGCCCTTGAGTCTCACGACCACGCGGTGCGCGCGGGCCGCGTCCACGAGCCGTTTGTTGATGAACTGCTGCGCCGTTGCGTACCTGCCGGAGCGCTTGCCCACCGGCACCTTCCGCGCGCGCGCGGCGAGCGCGAGAACTTCGGGATGCACCAGCGCGTCGTGGAATACGACGTCCGCGCGCTTCAACACCTCGGCCGCGCGCAGCGTGAGCAGATCCGGCGCGCCGGGTCCGGCTCCCACGAGATAGACCGTACCCGGGGCGCGCTTCATCGCCCCGCGTCAGGCATTTTTCGGGCGCTCGACGCCGTCCGCCGACGCGGAGTGGCGGCGGCGAAAAAGCGGCACGGGCCGCTCTGTCGAAGCCTGGTACGTCTCGCTGAAAACGCGGAATCCCGCCAGCGCCTCGAGCGCGCTCTCTCCTTCGCGCAACTCGAAGGCGTCGAAGCCGCAGCCCGCCAGGAAGTGGAGCTGGTCGCGGAAGATATCACCGATGGCGCGCAGCTCGCCCCGGTAACCGTAGCGTTCCCGCAGCAGGCGCCCGAGCGAGAATCCGCGGCCATCGGTGAAGGTCTTGAAATACACCGCCACCACGCCGAAATGCCGCAGGTCGTCGGCGAACGAGGACGGTTCCTCGTCGCCGTTCACCCGGATGCCGATCCGGCCGCCGATGCGCGCAAGCAGAGCCTCGCGCTCAGCCTGCCACACCGCCAGAGGCACGATTACGTCGCCCTGCGCCGGGATAACCGGCGCGGCGCCGTCCGCGCCCGCGTCAAGCCGCAGCCAGGGATCGGCCGCGAGCTTTTTGTCCTTGATGATGGTCGCCATAGACACGCTCCTTGAAGGGCTCCAGGCCGGTACGCCGAACGACGTCGATGAACCGCTCTTCCTGGTCTTCGCGCCGCTCCAGGTAGACCTCGATCAGCTTCTCGATGACGTCGGGAATCTGCGCGCGCGAGAACGACGGGCCTATCACCTTGCCCACCGCGGCGGGCGCGCCGGGACGGGTCAGCCCCTGGTTGCCGCCGATGGAAATCTGGTACCACTCCTCGCCGTCCTTGTCGACGCCGAGGACGCCGATATGGCCGACATGGTGGTGGCCGCACGAATTCACGCAACCGGAGATGTTGAGGTCGAGCTCGCCGATGTCGTACACGTAATCGAGGCTGTCGAAGCGCTCCTGGATTGCCTGCGCGACCGGGATCGACTTGGCGAAAGCGAGCGAGCAGAAATCGCCGCCCGGACACGCGATGATGTTGGTAATCATCCCGATGTTGGGCGTTGCCATGCCCAGCGACTTCGCGGCGATCCACACCGCGTGCAGGTCGGACTGGCGCACGTCGGCGAGGATCAGGTTCTGCTCGTGGGAGACACGAAGCTCTCCGAAGCTGTAGCGCTCGGCGAGGTCGGCCACCGCGTCCATCTGGTCGGCGGTCGCGTCTCCCGGCGGAACGCCGGTCTTCTTGAGCGACAGCGTCACCGCCGCATAGCCCGGCACCTTGTGGGAATGAACGTTGCGCTTCGCCCACGCCGCGAAGGCGGGTTCCGCGTCGAGCCGGGCAAGGTGCAGCAGATCGTCCCCAGGCAGCCGCTCGTGCTGCGGCCGGGTGAAGCGGCTTTCGACACGCGCTACCTCCTTCGCCGTCAGCGTGGCCGGGCCGTCCTTCAGGTGCGCCCATTCCGCTTCCACGTCCTCGCGAAATACCTCGGGAGTGCGGGCCTTCACCAGGATCTTGATGCGCGCCTTGTAGATGTTGTCGCGCCGGCCGTAGCGGTTGTAGACGCGCAGTATCGCTTCCAGATAAGTGAGCAGGTGCGGCCACGGCAGGAACTCCCGGATCACCTGGCCGACGATGGGCGTGCGCCCCATCCCGCCGCCGACGATAACGCGGAAACCAATGTAGCCGGTGCTGTCGCGCACCGCCTGCAACCCGATATCGTGCAGGAAGATCGCGGCGCGATCCGCAGTCGCGCCGTTGACCGCGATCTTGAATTTGCGCGGAAGATAGGTGAATTCCGGGTGGAACGTGGACCATTGGCGCAGGATTTCGCACCACACGAACGAATCCACGATCTCATCGCGCGCGACACCGGCGAAGTGATCCGTGGTGATGTTCCGGAAGCTGTTGCCGCTGGTCTGGATGGCGTGCATCTGCACCGAGGCCAGCTCGGCCAGGATGTCCGGCACGTCCTCCAGCCGCGGCCAGTTGTACTGGATGTTCTGGCGCGTGCTGAAGTGGCCATAGCCGCGGTCCCAGGTGCGCGCGATGTTTGCGAGCGCGCGCAACTGGAGCGTGGACAGAAGGCCGTACGGGATCGCTACGCGCAGCATCGGGGCGTAGCGCTGGATGTAGAGGCCGTTCCTCAGCCTCAGCTGCCGGAAGTCGTCCTCGGACAGCTTGCCCGCGAGGAATCGGCGGGTCTGGTCGCGGAACTCGGCGACCCGCTCGTTCACCATTCGTTGGTCGATCTCGTCGTACTGATACATGTGATTTTTCTCTCCCGAGATCTATCTCTTCGAGCCGGGTGTGAGGTGCGGCAGCGGACCCGATTACAAGGGAAAACTATCGGTAAATCAAATCTGACAATCCGTGAGCTATGGTATTTCCGTCTTATTTACAAAAGCTTGCGCAGGGCATCTCCGAAATGGCTGTTGGAAAAAACCTCTGGAATGTCGTCATGCATCCCTGCTTTGGTCGAGCGCAGGATAGTAGCAATACCCCTTTATGTTACAAAGTAATATTGTGTTAGACTGTAATAACTAACCATTATTTGCACGTAAGTATATGAAGTTACAGCAATTACGCTACCTGAGAGAGGTCGCCAAGAGCGGGCTCAACCTGTCGGCTGCCGCCGAGGTCTTGCACACGTCCCAGCCGGGCATCAGCAAGCAGATCCGGCAGCTGGAGGACGAGCTGGGCGTGCAAATCCTGGTGCGCCACGGCAAGCGGGTCGTCGAGATCACCGAGCCCGGCAAGCTGATACTCAACATCGCCGAGCGCATGCTGAAGGACGTGGAGAACTTGAAGCAGGTCGCGCGGGAATACAGCAGCGAGGACACCGGCGCTCTCGTGATCGCGACCACCCACACCCAGGCCCGCTACGCGCTGCCATCGGTCGTCAACCGCTTCACCCGGCGCTATCCGAAGGTGCGCCTGTCGCTGCGCCAGGGCAGCCCGCAGCAGATCGCCGAGCTGGTCAAGACCGGCGAAGCGGACATCGCGATCGAGACCGAGGCCGAGGAGTTCTACGAGGGCCTCGTGCTACTGCCCTGCTACCAGTGGAACCGCTGCGTGATCACCCCGCCCGGGCATCCGCTCCTCAACGAGCGGCAACTGACGCTCGAGGGCATTGCCCGGCACCCTCTCATCACGTACGACTTCGCATTCACCGGCAGCTCTCCGATCAAGCGCGCGTTCGACACGAAGGGCATCACGCCCAACGTGGTGCTGACCGCCATAGATTCCGACGTGATCAAGGCCTACGTGGAGATGGGACTCGGCGTCGGCATCCTGGCGAAGATGGCCTACGATCCGGCGCGCGATCTCGGACTTGCCCTGCTCGACGCGAGCCATCTGTTCGAGCCCAGCACCGCGCGCATCGCCATCCGCCGCAACGCCTACCTGCGCGGCTACGTCTACGAGTTCATCGAGCTGTTCGCTCCGCACCTGAAGCGCGCCGTCGTGGAAGCCACCCAGCGCGGCGAGGGCACGAGCTACGAGCTTTGAGAAGCGGTTTCAGACGCGCTTCGAGAAATCGGAGAGACGAAACCCGGCTAGCCACAGCGCGGCGAAATACGTCGCTGCGCCGAGCACGACGATGCCCGTCAGCCGCGCGGCCCGCGTTGCGGCGTCCGCCGCGAGCCAGCCCGCGGCGCCCCCCACGGCAAGCCACAGCACCGCCGACATGGCAAGCAAGGCGAGTCCCAGCTTCAGGAGAAAGGCGGACCAGCCCGGCTGGGGCGTATAGATGCCGCGCGCGCGCAGCCCGCGGTAGAGCAACACGGCGTTCCAGCACGCCCCCAGGCCGATGGCGAGCGCCAGTCCGGCGTGCCGCAAAGGCCACACGAAGATGAGATTCATCACCTGCGTCGCGAGAAGCGCCGCGAGCGCCATCCTGACCGGCGTCCTGATGTCCTGGCGCGCGTAAAAACCCGGCGCCAGGACTTTCACCACGATCAACCCGACCAGGCCGACGCTGTAGGCCACCACCGCGCGCTGCGTGGCCATGACGTCGGATGCGGTGAACTCCCCGTAGTAAAACAGCGTGGTCACCAGGGGCACGGCAAGCAGTGCCAGCGCAGCGGCCGCCGGCGCGGCGAGCAGGAACGAAAGACGCAACCCCCAGTCGAGGAGCCGCGAGTACTCGTCGGCGGACTGCGCGGCGTGATGCTTCGTGAGACTGGGCAGCAGTATGGTGCCCAGCGCGGCGCCCAGGAGCCCGCTCGGAAACTCCATCAGGCGATCCGCGTAGTACAGCCAGGAAACGCTGCCGGTGACGAGGAACGAGGCGAAGATCACGTTGATGACGAGGCTCACCTGCCCTATGGACACGCCGAAGACCGCCGGTCCCATTTGCCGCACGACTCTGCGCACTGCCTCGTCCCGGAAATTCACCCTGAACCGCGGAAGCAGGCCGAGCCGCGCAAGAAAGGGCGCCTGGAACGCGAGTTGAGCGACGCCGCCCGCAAGGACCGCCCAGGCGAGCGCGGTAACAGGAGGATCGAAATACGGCGCCAGCCACAATGCAAACGCGATAAACGACAGGTTGAGCAGCACGGGCGTAAACGCGGGGACCCAGAACCGGCTGTAGGTATTGAGCACGCCGCCCGCGAGCGCGGTAAGGGAGATGAAAAATACATAGGGAAACGTGAGGCGCAGCAGGTCCACGGTGAGCTGGAATTTCCCCGGCGTGGCGGCAAATCCCGGCGCGGTCGCGTAGATGATCAGCGGCGCCGCCAACACGCCCAGCGCCGTCACGACGGCGAGCACCACGGCGAGGGTCCCGGCGACGTGATCCACGAGAAGCCTGGTCTCGCGCTCGCCGCGCCGGTCCTTGAACTCGCCGAGGATGGGCACGAAAGCCTGCGAGAAGGCGCCTTCCGCAAACAGGCGGCGCAGCAGATTCGGGATCTTGAAGGCGACGAAGAACGCGTCGGTAACGAGCCCTGCACCGAACACGCGGGCGATGGCGAGGTCCCGGACGAAACCCAGGATACGGGAGATGAGCGTCATGCCGCTCACCGTCGCCAACGCCCGCAGGAGGTTCATGGATTCCTAACGAATGAGGGGATGCTCCCCTCATGCTCCCCTACGTGAGGGCGCCCATCCTTCATTTTGATCGGCGCTCTAAAGGAAGGCGCCTTCGCGCCTTGCACAAACCCTCGAACAACCGTATCATAGCGGCCTTTTTCCGATTTGATTCCGGAGTTTACAGCACATGGCCAACATCGCATCGGCCCGCAAGCGGGCGCGCCAATCCGAACACCGCCGCCAGCACAATGCGGCGCTGCGCTCCGAGTTGCGCAGCGCAGTGAGGAATACGCGCAAGGCGATCGCAGCCGGCGACAAGCAGGGAGCGCTCACGGTGTTCCGGCAGGCGTCGGGTGTGATCGACTCGATTGCCGACAAGAGGATCATTCACAAGAACACGGCAGCCCGCCACAAGAGCCGCCTCGCGGCGCGCATCAAGGCCATGTCCTGAGGCAGGGCCGGCCGCTGCGACTCGGGCACGGCGCTTCCGGTTTTTCTATTCGGGCAGTGAAGCGGTTCCACTAGCCGCCGACTCGGCAGCGGCGGCTTCCGGGCGTTGTTGCTTGCGGCCGGGCCGTATCTTCAGCTCGTTGTCCTTCGCGAATTCCAGCAGGAAACGGAACGCCGCCGGATCCAGTTCCTCCAGCTTCATGTCCAGCACGACGCAACGCACGCCGGCGGCGATGATCGGCTTCAGATAAGGCGAATAGCTCAGATAGCGGTCCTCGCTGAACGCGGACATCATCCCGCAGAGCCGCTCCGCCCAGTCGCTGGGGCGAAACGGCTGACCCGACACGGTCACGCCCTGGATGACGATTTCGAGGCAGTCGGGGAACATGGACGGCGACAATATATCGTGCTTGCGCTGCGGGGGCGAATGGGACAGAATTATCCGCACTATACGACACGGCGGCTTTCGTGCCGCCGTGCGCTTTTGGGGGGGCAGCCATGTCGCACGTCATGAACACCTATGCGCGGTTGCCGGTCGCCTTTGCCCGCGGTGAGGGTGTCTGGCTGTGGGACGCGAACGGCAAGCGCTATCTCGACGCCCTCGCCGGCATCGCGGTATGCGGCCTCGGCCATAGCCACCCGCGGTACGTGGCCGCACTGCAGGAGCAGGTGGGCCGCCTGGTGCACACCTCCAACCTGTACGAGATCACGCTGCAGGAGCGTCTCGCCGACCGGCTCGCCGCGATCTCGGGCATGGACAACGTCTTCTTCTGCAATTCCGGCTGCGAGGCGAACGAGGCGGCGATCAAGCTGGCGCGGCTCTACGGCCATAACCGGAACATCGAGTCGCCGGCGATCGTCGTGATGGAGAAGGCCTTCCACGGCCGTACGATGGCCACGCTGTCCGCCACGGGCAGCCGCAAGGTGCAGGCCGGCTTCGAGCCGCTGGTCGCAGGCTTCGTGCGGGTGCCGTTCGACGACCTTGCGGCGGTCAAACGCGTGGCCGAGGCCAACCGCAATGTGGTGGCGGTGCTGGTCGAGCTGATCCAGGGCGAGGGCGGAGTCCAGATCTGCCACGACGGATACCTGCGCGGACTGCGCGATATCTGCGAGGCACACGGCTGGCTCTTGATGCTGGACGAGGTGCAAAGCGGGATGGGGCGCACCGGCAAATGGTTCGCGTTCCAGCATTCGGGCGTTCTGCCCGACGTGATGCCCCTCGCGAAGGGCCTGGCCAATGGCGTGCCCATCGGCGCGTGCCTCGCGGCGGGCCCGGCGGCAGAGATTTTCAAGCAGGGCAATCACGGGTCCACGTTCGGCGGCAATCCGCTGGCCTGCGCCGCGGCGCTCGCCACGCTCACCATCATCGAAGAGGAAAAGTTGATGGAGAACGCGGTCGCCGTCGGCGACTTCATCCGCGCCGAGCTGGCGCGGCGCCTCGCGGGAGCGAAGGGGATAACCGAGATCCGCGGCCAGGGGCTCATGATCGGCATCGAGCTCGACCGTCCCTGCGGCGAGCTGGTGAAGCAGGCGCTCGAGCAGGGCCTGCTCATCAACGTCACGATGGACAACGTGGTCCGGCTGCTGCCGCCGCTCGTCATGCGGCGCGAGGAGGCGGAGTCGCTGCTGGCGACGCTCGTCCCGCTCATATCCGGGATCCTGGAGAAGCAGCTCGCACCGCAGCCGGCCGTCCAGACGGCGTAGCGGCCGCCGGGGCGCCGGGCGCAGACTGCCTGACGTTCGTTCGACCGATTCCTGGAGCAACGGCGTATGGCCGTCCGCCACTATCTGCAATTCAAGGACTTTTCGCGCGACGAGTACGAGTACCTGTTCCAGCGCACGGCCTGGATCAAGGACATGTTCAAGCGCTACGTGCCCTACCAGCCCCTGCGCGACCGGACGCTCGCCATGGTGTTCGAAAAGCACTCCACCAGGACCCGTGTTTCGTTCGAGGCGGGCATGCACCAGCTGGGCGGAACGGTGATCACGCTGATGACCCGGGACACGCAGATGGGCCGCGGCGAGCCGATCGAGGACGTCGCGCGCGTAATAACGCGCATGGTGGACATCGTGATGATCCGGACCTTCGAGCAGGCGATCATAGAACGCTTCGCGGAATACTCGCGCGTGCCGGTGGTGAACGGCCTCACCAACGAATACCATCCGTGCCAGATCCTGGGTGACATCCACACCTATATCGAGCATCGCGGCACGATACGCGGCAAGACGGTGGCCTGGATCGGCGACTCCAACAACGTCTGCAACACCTGGCTGCAAGCGGCGGAAATATTCGACTTCAACGTGCACGTTTCCACTCCCCCGGGCTACCAGGTCGAGCCCGAGCGCGCCGGGCTCTACGGCACCGGCCACTACGAGGAGTTCGACGACCCGATGAGGGCAGCGAAGGGAGCCGACCTCATCACGACCGACGTATGGACCAGCATGGGCGACGAGTCGGAGGGCGCAAAACGCAAGCGCGATTTCGAGGCATGGCGGGTGGACCGGCAGATGATGCGGGCGGCGAAGAAGGACGCGCTCTTCATGCATTGCCTGCCGGCGCACCGCGGCGAGGAAGTCGCCGCCGAGGTAATCGACGGTTCCCAGAGCGTGGTATGGGAGGAAGCGGAAAACCGGCTGCACACTCAAAAAGCTCTGATGGAGTATCTCCTTCTCGGAAGAATCAAAACCCAGGGCGACTTATGGTCCACGTGATGCCATTCGTCAATTCTTGCAGCCGGTTTCGGTGGAGGCTAACGTGAGCGTTCGAACGTTAAGGCGCGAGCCGGCCGGAACCAAAACCGGCTGCACACTCAAAAAGCTCTGATGGAGTATCTCCTTCTCGGAAGAATCAAAACCCAGGGCGATCTCTGGTCGACTTGAAATGGATAACGTCAAAAAAGTAGTGCTCGCCTACTCCGGGGGGCTCGACACCTCGGTGATCCTGAAGTGGCTGCAGGAGACCTACGGCTGCCAGGTCGTCACGTTCACCGCAGACATCGGCCAGGGCGAGGAGCTCGCCCCCGCGCGCAGCAAGGCGAAGCTGATGGGTGTGAAGCAGATCTTCATCGAGGACCTGCGCGAGGAATTCGTGCGCGACTTCGTGTTCCCGATGTTCCGGGCGAACGCGCTGTACGAGGGGGAGTACCTGCTCGGCACCTCGATCGCGCGACCGCTGATCGCCAAGCGCCTCGTGGAGATCGCGAGGAAGACCGAGGCGGACGCCATCTCGCACGGCGCGACCGGCAAGGGCAACGACCAGGTCCGCTTCGAGCTCGGCGCCTACGCGCTGATGCCGGACGTGCGCGTCATCGCGCCGTGGCGCGAATGGGACCTCACCTCGCGCGAGAAGCTGCTCGCCTATGCCGAGGAGCGCGGCATCCCGGTGGAGGGCAGGCGCAAGAAGGGCGAGGCGCCCTACTCCATGGACGCGAACCTGCTGCACATCTCGTACGAGGGCGGCATCCTGGAAGATCCGAACTACGAGCCCGAGGAATCCATGTGGCGCATCACGGCTTCGCCCGAAGATGCGCCCAACCGCCCGGAGTACGTCGAACTCGCCTACGAGTCGGGCGACATCGCCGCGGTGAACGGAAAGTGGCTGTCGCCCGCGGCAGTGCTGACGGAGCTGAACCGGCTGGGCGGCAAGCACGGCATAGGCCGGCTCGACCTGGTGGAGAACCGCTACGTGGGCATGAAGTCGCGCGGCTGCTACGAAACGCCGGGCGGCACCATCATGCTGAAGGCGCACCGCGCCATCGAGTCCATCACGCTCGACCGGGAAGTGCTGGCGCTGAAGGACGATCTCATGCCGCGCTACGCGCGGTTGATCTACAACGGCTACTGGTTCAGCCCCGAGCGCAGCGCCCTGCAGGCCCTGATCGATCACACTCAGGCCCGCGTCAACGGGACGGTCCGGTTGAAGCTCTACAAGGGCACGGTATTGGTGACCGGCCGCTCGTCGAAAACGGATTCGCTGTTCGATCAGGCGATCTCGACCTTCGAGGACGACCAGGGCGCCTACAACCAGGCGGACGCGGAAGGGTTCATACGGTTGAACGCGCTGCGGCTGCGGATCGCAGCAAAGTTGAAGAACCGCAAGAAGTAACCGCAGCTGAACGCAGATACGTCAACATCAATTCAGCCTCCACGATACGCCGGAGGCAGGCCGCCTCAACTCAACAAGAAGCCATTCTGTCCAGGTGGGCTTGGAGGTTTGAGTGCAGAGTCCAATCTATCGGGTCGTAAGTCTGTGGGTCCGCTCAGGCGCCGTTGCTGAATTTGAAGCCTATGAGCGAAAGGCGGCGCGAATCATGAGGAAGTATGGCGGCTCAATTGAAAAGGTGATTCGCACGGGGCAAGAGAATTCGCCAGATATCCCGTTTGAGATACATCTTGTCAGCTTCCCTGGTCAGGACCAGTTCGCTGCCTATCGCGCTGACCTCGAGCTCTTGTCGTTGGCAACCGACCGGGAATCGGCAATCCTTAAAACAGTGGTGGTTCCTGGCATAGGTGGCCCAGCGTATTCCACCTAACAAGTCGCTGCAGCGGACGGGGAACCTCATCCGATAGAGTAGACACCTCGGGCTAACGAGGCCGGAGGTGTCAGGCAGGCAAGAGCAAACCCCCGATGCGGTAGAATTGCCGGGGCGCTCGGGAGGGGAAGAAATCATGCCATCCTTTGATATTGTCTCCGAGGTGAACCACGTCGAGATTCGCAACGCCGTGGACCAGGCCAACAAGGAGATCACCAACCGCTTCGACTTCAAGGGCTCCGACGCGCGGGTCGAGATCAACGACAAGGAGAAGTCCCTCACCGTGTTCGCGGATGACGAGTTCAAGCTGCGCCAGGTGCGTGACGTGCTGACCGGCAAGCTCGCCAAGCGCGGCGTGGATACGCGGGCGTTCGAGTCGGGGCGGATGGAGCCGGTATCCGGCAACAAGGTCAGGGAGGAGATCAAGATCCGCGAGGGCATAGAGCAGGACCGCGCCAAGTCCCTCGTCAAGCTCATCAAGGACAGCAAGCTGAAGGTCCAGGCGAGCATACAGGGCGACGCCCTGCGCGTCTCGGGCGCGAAGAAGGACACGCTGCAGGACGCCATCGCGCTGGTGCGCGAGAATGTGACCGACCTGCCGCTACAGTTCAAGAACTTCCGCGACTGAAGCCGAAGTCGTGATTGGTGAAGAAACACCCGGCGCCAATCGGAATGATTGCCCCGGCTCGCGCAAGCGAGCGTTATGACGTCGCCGTCATCGGTTTCGGCCCGGCCGGGGCCGTGTGCGCCGGCCTGCTGGGACGGCTGGGCGTGCGCACGCTCGCCATCGACCGCTCGCGCGAGTTGTACGACAAGCCGCGCGCCTTCGCGCTCGATCACGAGATCATGCGCGTGTTCCAGAACCTGGGGATCGCGGGTGAGGTGACCCGGCACGTCGCGCCGTTCGCGCCCGCGGAGTACTACGGCGCCGATGGACAGCTCATCAAGCGTCTCGGCGCCGTCGCGCCGCCCTGGCCGCTCGGCTGGTGTCCCAGCATGGTCTTCAGCCAGCCGGCGGTGGAGACCGCGCTGCGCCGGGCCGTAAGCGCCCAGCCGGGCGTGGAAGTAGCGCTCGGTGTCGAGTTGACCGGCATGGGGCAGGCGCGCGACGAGGTCACGCTGCGGCTCTCCGACGAAGCGCGGGGCGAGCGCACCGTGCGCGCCCGCTACGCCATCGGCTGCGACGGTGCGGCGAGCACCGTGCGCGGTCTGCTCGCCATCGCTCACGACGACCTCGAATTCGACGAGCCCTGGCTGGTGATCGACGCCATCGTGAACGACCGCGGGGCTGCGAAGCTGCCCCGGAGCGGCGTCCACCGCTGCGACCCGTCCCGTCCATCCACTTATCTTCTCGGGCCCGGCGCGCACCGCCGCTGGGAGATCATGCTGCTGCCGGACGAAGACCCGCGGGAGATGGAAACCGAGGCGCAGGTGTGGCGGCTCCTCGCGCGCTGGATCACTCCCGCGGACGGCCGCCTGTGGCGCGCGGCGAGCTACTCGTTTCACGCGCTCGTGGCGCGCGAATGGCGGCGCGGGCGGGTCTTCATCGCCGGCGACGCGGCGCACCAGCAGCCGCCGTTCCTCGGGCAGGGAATGTGCCAGGGCGTGCGTGATGTCGCCAACCTGAGCTGGAAGCTCGGCAGGGTCCTGGCCGGCGAGGGCGGCGACGCCCTGCTCGACACCTACGAAACCGAGCGCCGGCCGCACGTGCAACGCCTCACCACGACCGTGCGGACGATCGGCCGCATCGTCTGCGAGCTCGATCCAGCGGCGGCGCGGGCGCGCGACGCGCGCCTGCTCGCCGAGGCGGGCGGCGCGGTAACCACGGTGCCCAGGCAGGACCTCATCCCGCCCCTCGAGACGGGACTCCTCTCCCCCGCGCGCCATCGCGCGAACGGGACGCTCTTTCCGCAACCGCGCGTGCGGGCGGGACGCGAGACGGCGCTACTGGACGATCTCGCCGGCGCGGGGTTCCGTATCGTCACCAGGGACCGGGGGCAGGCAGAGGCGGCGCGCTCCGGTGGCCCGAACGAGCGGTTGCGCGCACGCGTGATTCGACTCGCACCGGAAGCTCCCGTCGATGCGCCGGACGTGGACGGCGTGCTGTCCGTAGCCGAAACCGAGGGCGTCCTGGCGGGCTGGCTCGATCGTCACGATTGCTCCGCCGCCATCGTGCGGCCCGATCACTATGTCTACGGAGTCGCCGCGAGCGAGGGGGAGCTCGTCAAGCAGCTCGAGACGCTCGTGGCGGACCTCAATCGCGGCTGAGACCGGCAACCCAGCGGTCGTAAACCCGGTCCGCCACCGCGTTCAACGCGCGGGTGCGCTCCTCGGCGGATTCCGTCATCTGTGCCGGCGTCTGCACCGAAGGCACGCGGCGCGCGAGGGATTCCACCTCTTTTCCCCAGGCTGCGCACCAGGCACGGATCAACTCGGGCGTCATCTCCACGTGGCACTGCAACGCCAGGTGCGGACCCAGCGCAAACGCCTGATTTTCGCAGTGAGGGCTGCCCAGAAGCCGCGTTGCGCCGGGCGGAATGGAGAAGGTCTCGCCGTGCCAGTGAAACGACTCGAACGACGTAACTTCGTCGCCGAACCAGCGTGCCGAGACCTCGCCGCGGAGGACTTCCACCCTCCCCCAACCGATCTCCTTCACCGCGTTGCGAGTGACCTCGCCCCCCAGCGCCTTCGCCATGAACTGCCCGCCCAGGCAGTGTCCGAGCACCGGCACCTCGCGGGCCACCGCGGCGCGTATCAGGGCAAGCTCCTCCTTGATCCAGGGCAGCTCGTCGTTGGCGCTCATCGGTCCGCCCATGAAGACCAGGCCGCTGAATTCGGCCGGATCGCGGGGAACGGCCTCGCCCTCGTCGACCCTGACGAGACGCCATGGCACGTCCCGGCGCGTGAGGTATGTGGCAAAATACCCGGGACCTTCAGCCTCCAGGTGGCGGAATATCGCGACGGGTTTCATGGTGGCTCACCGCTCGTGGATTTTGACCGCTCCGGGCACAAATCTTGCTCGAAATCCGTCTGTGGTAGCGCGCATACAGGCGGCGGAACCGGGATTCCACTCGATCATGGGTCGTATTTTAGTCGGATTCGTCCTGCTGCTCGGATCCACCCTCTCGGCGGCAGCCGACATCACCGTGATCGGACTCATGGCCGGCAGGGCGGTCGTCGTCGTCGACGGCGCCAAGCCCCGCACTATGCGCGTAGGCGAGACTACGCCCGAGGGCGTGAAGCTCGTGGAAGCCACGAGCGAAACAGCCATCTTCGAAGTCAAGGGCAGGCGCCAGACGCTCTCGCTCGGACATCATGGAACGGTCGCAAGAAGCGAGCCTGCCAAGACCTCCGGGACCGTCGCTCTCACTGCCGACTCGCGCGGCCATTTCATCACGACCGGCACCGTAAACGGCATGTCCTTGCGCTTTCTCGTGGATACGGGCGCATCCATGATCGCGCTTTCGGTGGACGATGCGAAACGCTCCGGCGTGAACTATCTCGCCGGTACGCGTGGCCAGGTGCAGACCGCGAACGGCTCGGCCACGGTTTACATGGTGAAGCTCGACGCGGTAAGAGTAGGTGAGATCCTGCTCACCAACGTCGACGCCGCCGTCATCGACAGCGACAAGCTGCCCATCGCGCTCCTCGGAATGAGTTTCCTGAACCGCATGGAGATGAAGCGCGCCGGCGACACGCTGACGCTCATCCAGCGTTATTGACCCCAGGACTCAGGATTCGGTAATCGGGATTCGGCAGAACCCGGCTACGCTTTCCTGGATCCCAGATCCTGAATCCCGGATCCTGCTTGTCTGCTCGGCGGGTACATGCGGAGCAGCTCGGCCTTTTCCGCATCCGTCAGCGGGAAGAAGCGCTCGGTGCGGGACACGAACGCATCCGGCCGGCACGGCGAGGGGCGTCCACACATCAGCATCGCGGGATCGGTGTTGTGACCCAGTCCCAGTGCATGCCCCAGCTCGTGGGCGATCACGTTGCGCGTAACGTTGGGCAGAGACAACGGAGGCGTGCGCGCCGTTCTGATCGCCAGCAAGGCCCGGCCCTCGTCGAGCCAGCGGGAGGCGAAGGAAACGAAGTCGGCGTCGGACAGCACGACGATCAGGTCGCCCGGCATTGCCCGCAACCCTGCCGTGAGCTCCGGCGGTCCCGAGCGGCTCAGCACCTTGTCGCTCATGGCCTTGAGATCGCTTCCGGCGACCGAGCCGGCGCTCTGCGTCACCGCGCCGATGCGAAACGGCGTGCCCAGCTCGGCAAAAGTGTGGTTCCAGAATTCGACGGCCTCGCGTACCGCAGGAAGACGGGGATCGTTCTCCTGGGCCACGACGACGACCGATGGGCTCTTCGTCCAGCCCACGCCCCACCAACCGCCCGGCGTGCCTTGCGCGGCGGAGAGCGCCGGCAGGAGCAGCGCCATGCACAGGACGACGTGCAAGGACAGTCGAGGATAGAGGATGCGGGATTCAGGATTCAGCAGGACCTCTGATCTACTTACGCTTCTTTCCCGACTGTCGGCTTCTGCCTGCCGCTTCCGGCCGTTCAACCCTTGTTGCTGAATCCCGAATCCTGACTCCTGACTCCTGTTGTTCGCCGACGAGGGACAGCAGGTGCCCGAACTTGGTCCGCTTGGTGCTCAGGTAGGCACGGTTCGCCTTGCCGGGAGCGACCTCGATCGGCACGCGCTCGGTGACGGTGAGGCCGTAGTCCTCGAGGCTTTTCACCTTGTCGGGATTGTTGGTCATGAGACGGACCTGGCGCACGCCGAGGTCGAACAGGACGTGCGCGCCGGTCTTGTAGTCGCGCATGTCGGCGGCGAACCCGAGCGCGTGGTTGGCCTCCACCGTGTCCCGGCCCTGGTCCTGCAGGGCGTAGGCGCGGATCTTGTTCAGGAGCCCTATGCCGCGTCCCTCGTCGAACATGTAGACCAGGACGCCGCTGCCGGCCCGCTCCATCGCGGTCAACGCCGCGTCGAGCTGCTCGCCGCAGTCGCAGCGCTGGGACCCGAACACGTCTCCCGTCAGGCACTGCGAATGCAGGCGGACGAGCACCGGCCGGTCGGGCCGCACCGCGCCCTTCACCAGCGCGACGAAAGCCTGTGTCTCCAGGTTGTCGCCGTAGACCAGCAGCCGGAAGTCCCCGGCCTTGCGCGTCGGCAGGGTGGTCTCCGCGCGGCGGCGGACCTGCCGCTCGTTCCGGCGGTACGCGATGAGATCGGCGATGCGCAGAATCTGCAGCTGGTGACGGCGGGCGTAGCGTTCCAGGTCGGGCATCCGCGCCATGGCGCCGTCGTCTTTCATGATCTCGCAGATCACGCCGGCGGGCTTCAGTCCCGCGAGCCGCGCGAGGTCGACCGCCGCCTCGGTATGCCCGCGGCGCGCGAGCACGCCGCCGTCCACCGCGCGCAGGGTCTGGAGCCTGCCCGGACGGATGAGATCGGCCGGCCCCGTGCCATCGGCAATCGCCACCGCGATCGTGCGCGCGCGGTCGTGCGCCGACATGCCCGATCCCACGCCCTCGCGCGCGTCTACGGGAGTGGCGAACGCCGTGCCGAACTTCGTCTGGTTGCCGCTATCGTCCGTGAGGAGCGACAGCCCCAGCGCCCGCGTGCGCTCCTCGGTCAACGCCAGCGAGATGAGCCCGCGGCCGTGTGCGGCCATGAAGTTGATCGCCTCCGGCGTCGCGCGCTCCGCCGCGACGAAGAGATCCCCTTCGTTCTCGCGGTCCTCGTCATCGACGAGGATGACCATGCGGCCGCGGCGCACGTCGGGCAGCAGCTGCTCTACCGCGTACTCGCTGGTTTTTCCGGCTCGGCTCATGGATGAAATTCAGCCACAGAGATCACAGAGGACGCAGAGAAAGTCCTGCGATGGCACTTCCCGTTGGCCCTGAGCGTAACGCTCAACAAGAACGGCCCTCTCTGTCTTGCGTGGATGCCTCTGTGATCTCTGTGTCCTCTGTGGCTATGTTCAACCAACAGGATTGGAGCGGCCGAGGAGCCGCATGAATTCCGCCCGGGTCTTGTCCACGTTGAACTCGCCCGTGAAAGCCGAAGTGGTCGCGATCGAATGCTGCTTCTGTATGCCGCGCATCACCATGCACATGTGCTGCGCCTCGATCACCACGGCGACGCCCGTGGGCTTCAGCGTGTTCTCCAGGCAGTCGCGTATCTCCACGGTCAGCCGCTCCTGCACCTGGAGGCGCCGCGCGTACGCGTCCACGACGCGCGGGATTTTCGACAGGCCGACGATCTGGCCGTTGGGAATGTAGGCGACGTGGCACTTGCCGAAGAACGGCAGGATGTGATGCTCGCAAAGCGAGTAGAGCTCGATGTCCTTCACGATAACCATCTGGCGGTATTCCTCCCGGAACATCGCCGAGCGCAGCAGCTCCGACGGGTCGAGGTCGTTGCCGTGCGTGAGAAACTGGAGCGCCTTCGCCACGCGCTCGGGCGTCTTCTTGAGTCCCTCGCGATCGGGATCTTCGCCGAGCTCCTTGAGGATAGCGTGGTAGTGCCGGGCGATGGTGTCAACGACGACCTGGTTGTACTGATCGTTGCGCGCGTACCCCGTGTAGCCGTTCATTTCGTTTTCTTCGAGCATTTTCCTGTTCAATGCCATGAGGCAGGACCTCCGTGGGGCGATACATTCGTCAACGTTATGACAGCTCGTGGAAGCATTGTATCCCGTCGCGGACGCGCGGCCTGGAGCGAGCCGCGCTGCGCCGGGTCAGGCGGACAGACGGTCCCGGATGGACTTGACGATGCCGTCCCGGTCGAGGCCGGCCGCGGCGAGCTGCACGCCCGGGTCGCCCTGGTCTATGAAGCGGTCCGGTAATCCGAGCCGAAGCACCGGGGTCTTGTTCGCGCCCTTGTGCAGGGCCTCGAGCACCGCGCTGCCCGCGCCACCCGCGATGACGCCCTCTTCCACCGTCACCACCAAGTCGTGGGTGCTCGCGAGGTCCCGCACGAGTTCCTCGTCGAGCGGCTTGACGAAGCGCATGTTGGCAACGGTGGCATCGAGCACTTCCCCGGCTTCCAACGCCGGCTTCAGCATCGGCCCGAACGCCAGTATCGCTATCTTCTTCTTGAGCAGGGCGAAGGTCCGGCCCTTGCGGCGGATCTCGCCCTTGCCGAGCGGCAGGGCAACCAGGTCCTTCCTGATCACGGCACCCGGCCCGGTGCCGCGCGGGTAACGCACCGCTGCGGGGCTGCTCATCTGGAACGCCGTATACAGCATCTGGCGGCACTCGTCCTCGTCCGATGGCGTCATGACCGTCATGTTGGGCAGGCAGCGCAGGTACGCCAGGTCGTAGCTGCCGTTGTGGGTCGCGCCGTCGGCGCCGACCAGCCCCGCCCGGTCGATGGCGAACACGATTGGCAGATTCTGGATCTGTACGTCGTGTATCAGCTGGTCGTAGGCGCGCTGCAGGAAAGTGGAGTAGATCGCGACGACCGGTTTCATGCCCTCGCACGCGAGCCCTGCGGCGAAGGTGACGGCGTGCTGCTCGGCGATGCCGACGTCGAAGTAGCGATCCGGATACAGTTCCGCGAATCGCACGAGACCGGAGCCTTCCCGCATGGCCGGGGTGATTCCGACGAGCCGCTTGTCGAGCGCCGCCATGTCGCACAGCCACTCGCCGAACACCTGCGTATAGGTGAGCCTGCCGCCGCTCTTGCCGCCGACGATACCGTTGGCGGCGTCGAATTTCGAGACGCCGTGGTAGAGGACGGGGTCCGCCTCGGCGAGCTTGTAGCCCTGGCCTTTCTTCGTCACGACGTGGAGGAACTGCGGCCCGGAGAGCGCCTTCATGTTCCGGAGCGTCGGGACGAGGGCGTTCAGATCGTGCCCGTCGATCGGCCCGATGTAATTGAAGCCCATCTCCTCGAACAGCGTGCCCGGGGTGACCATCCCCTTCACGTGCTCCTCGGCGCGCCGCGCCAGGTCGCCCAGCACCCTTTCCCCGGCGCGCTTGGCGGCCGCGTAGAACTGGCCCGACATCAGCTTCGCGAAATACCGGTTCAACGCCCCCACCGGCGGGGAGATCGACATCTCGTTGTCGTTCAGTATGACGAGCAGGTTCTCGTCCATCGCGCCGGCGTTGTTGAGCGCCTCGAACGCCATGCCCGCGGTCATTGCGCCGTCGCCGATCACCGCCACCACGTTGCGCCTCACGCCGGCCAGCCTGGAAGCCACCGCCATGCCGAGCGCCGCGCTGATCGACGTGCTCGAATGGGCGGTGCCGAACGTGTCGTACTCGCTCTCCTCCCGGCGCGGGAAACCGGAGAGCCCCTGCCACATGCGCATCCGGCTCATCTTCTCGCGCCTGCCCGTCAGCACCTTGTGACCGTAGGTCTGGTGACCGACGTCCCAGACGATGCGATCGTGGGGCGTGTCGAGCACGTAATGGAGCGCGATGGTCAGCTCGACCGTTCCGAGGTTGGAGGAGAGATGGCCGCCGGTCTGGCTCACCGATTCGAGCAGGAAAGCGCGCAGCTCGAAGGCGAGTTGCTTCAGCTGCCGCTCGTCCAGGCCGCGCAGCTGGTGGGGGTAGTCGATGGTCCTCAGCAGCTCGTACGAAGACGGTCCGGCCGCCGTCCGTTGAGCCCCCAGTCCCGAATTGAGCACGTTTTCCGGCATGATTAACGCACGTTAAACCCTATGTGCCGCCAATACAAACAAATAATCCGATATCGCCGCTATTGCACGCGGAGTTCGGTCAACCTGCAACAGGACGCTCAGAACTTCCGCAGCACGATGAAATCGGCAAGCTCGCGCAGGCGCAGCGCGCGCGCGCCGAAGCCCGCCACCGCCGCCAGCGCCTGCTGCCGCAGGTCCTCTGCGAACTCCCGGGCCCGCACCATGCCCAGCGCGCTCACGTACGTCGGCTTTCCGTCCTTCGCGTCCTTGCCGGCGGTTTTCCCGAGCGTCGCGGTGGAAGAATCCGCGTCGAGCACGTCGTCCACGACCTGGAACGCGAGCCCGACGCACTTGGCGTAGGTATCGACGTGCGCAAGCTCACCGGCGGGGAGCCCGCTGCCGCAGCGCGCGCCCAGGAGCGCGGCAGCGCGTATCAGCGCTCCCGTCTTGTGTATGTGCATGAACTCGAGCTCCGGCACGGTCAGCGTCTTGCCCACCGAATCCAGATCTATCGCCTGGCCGCCCGCCATGCCGCGCGACCCCGACGCGGTCGCGAGGAGCTTCACCATTTCCAGCTGCGTGGCCGGATCGTCCGCCAGCCGGTACTCGCCCACGAGCTGGAAGGCAAGGCTTTGCAGCGCATCGCCCACGAGCAAAGCGGTGGCCTCGTCGAATTCCACGTGGCAGGTCGGACGACCGCGCCTGAGCACGTCGTCGTCCATGCACGGCAGATCGTCGTGCACCAGCGAATAGGCGTGTATCAGCTCGACGGCGGCGCCCGCAATGGCAACGCGCTCGGCGTCCGCGTCCGCCACCTCGCCCGCCGCGTAAGCGAGCAGCGGACGCACCCTCTTGCCGCCGCCCAGCACGGCGTAGCGCATCGCCTCGTGGAGCCGCTGGGGAGCGATCGCGGGCGCGGGGAGAACCTTCTGCAGCACGGCGTCCGTACGCTGCAGGTGCGCGTGCGACCACGCCGCGAAATCAATGGTCGTTGTCGCGGTCGTCACTCTTGAAATCTTGAAGGACGTTGCCCTCGAGTATCCTGACCTGCTGCTGCGCGTCCTGCAGCGCGGCCTGGCAGAATTTCAGCAGTTCCGCGCCGCGCTTGTAGGCCGCCAGCGATTTCTCCAGCGGCATCTGGCCCGCCTCCATGCCGGAGACGATTTTTTCCAACTCCGCCAGCGCGGATTCGAAGGTCTGGTTGCTCGAGGACTTTGGGGATTGGGACACGCGGCTGCCGCGCGGGGGCGGAAAATCAGCAAATCTAGCCCAATCAGAGGGTTGCGGTCAACAAAGAACACCGGCCTCGGCGTAACATCCGCCGGTGCTCCCCAAACGTAAGTCGATGCGATGAACCGCTACCGCTGGCTCGTGCTCGTGCTGATCGCCGCCCTGGTCGCGGCGTTTTTCGGCCTGGGCTTCGACCGCTATCTCTCGCTCGATTTCTTCAAGTTGCAGCAAGCGGCCGTGGACGCGTACTACCGCGCCCATCCGCTCCACGCGGCCGCGATCTATTTCGCGATCTACGTCGCCGTGACCGGCCTGTCGCTTCCCGGCGCCGCGATCCTCACGCTTGCAGGCGGCGCCGTCTTCGGCCTGCTGTGGGGCACCATCATCGTCTCCTTTGCCTCGACCCTGGGCGCGACGCTCGCGTTTCTCGTCTCACGCTTCCTCCTGCGCGACTGGGTGCAACGCGCGTTCGGAGACAAGCTGAAACCCATCAACGCCGGCATCGAGCGGGAGGGAGCGTTCTATCTCTTTGCACTGCGGCTCGTGCCCCTGTTTCCTTTCTTCGCCATCAATCTCGTGATGGGCCTGACGCCGATCCGCACCTGGACCTATCTCTGGGTCAGCCAGCTCGGGATGCTCGCCGGCACCATCGTCTACGTCTACGCCGGCACCCAGCTCGGAGAGTTCCGGGTTTCCGCCGGCCTGATCGTGGGGCTCGCACTGCTGGGCGTGTTTCCGCTGATCGCCAAGAGAGCGCTCGATGCCGTGCGGGCGCGGCGGGTCTACGCGCGGTGGCCGCGCCCGGCGCGCTTCGACCGCAATGTCGTCGTGATCGGCGCCGGCTCCGCGGGTCTCGTTTCCGCGTACATAGCCGCTGCGGTCAAGGCGAAAGTGACCCTGGTCGAGAAGCACCGCATGGGCGGTGACTGCCTCAACACCGGCTGCGTGCCGTCCAAGGCGCTGATCCGGTCGGCGCGCCTGCTCGCGCAGATCAAGCGCTCGGGGGCGCTCGGGATCAGGTCCGCAGCCGCGGAATTCGATTTCGGCGAGATCATGGAGCGCGTGCAACGCGTGATCGGGACGGTTGCACCGCACGATTCCACGGAGCGCTACACCCGGCTGGGAGTCGAATGCCTGCAGGGCGAGGCGCGGATCGCGTCGCCGTGGTCGGTCGAGGTGAAAGCGCCGGGCGGGACGCAAACGCTCACGACGCGCGCCATCGTCATCGCGGCCGGCGCCCGGCCGTACGTGCCTTCCATACCCGGTATCGAGACGGTGGGCTACGTTACGTCCGACACGGTCTGGGCACTGCGGGAACTGCCGAAGCGGCTGGTCGTCCTGGGAGGCGGACCGATCGGCTCGGAGCTGGCACAGTGTTTTGCGCGCCTGGGCTCGCAGGTGACGCAGGTGGAAATGCTGCCGCGCATCCTGATCCGGGAGGATCCCGAGATCTCGCAACTGGTCGCCGACCGTTTCCGGTCCGAGGGCATCACCGTGCTCGTGAACCACAAGGCCGGCGCGTTTCGCGTCGAGAACGGTGAGAAGGTGCTGATCGCCGAGCACGAGGGACGGGATGTGCGTATAGCGTTCGACCAGGTGCTGGTGGCCGTCGGGCGTGCCGCCAATACCGCAGGCTACGGGCTGGAGGAGCTCGGCATAGCCGTTACCCGGTCGGGAACCGTGGACACCAACGATTACCTGCAGACCCGGTACCCCAACATCTACGCCTGCGGCGACGTCGCGGGTCCGTACCAGTTCACCCACACGGCGTCGCACCAGGCGTGGTACGCGGCGGTGAACGCGCTGTTCGGCGGGTTGAGGAAGTTCCGGGCCGACTACTCCGTCATCCCGTGGGCCACCTTCACCGACCCGGAAGTGGCGCGCGTGGGATTGAACGAGACCGAGGCGAAGGAGAGCAATACACCGTACGAGGTAACAACCTACGGGCTGGACGACCTCGATCGCGCGATAGCCGACGGCGAGGCCCACGGCATGGTCAAGGTCCTGACCGCGCCGGGAACGGACAAGGTGCTGGGCGCGACTATCGTGGGTGAACACGCCGGCGACCTGATAGTCGAATACATCGCGGCCATGCGCCACGGCATCGGGATGAACAAAATCCTCGGCACCATCCACATCTACCCGACCTGGGCGGAAGCCAACAAGTACGCCGCAGGCGCGTGGAAGCGCGCGCATCAGCCCGAGAGGCTGCTCAGGTGGGTCCAGCGATATCACGATTGGCGGCGCGGATGACGACGCGGAAGGATGAACGTGGAACGTGGAAGGATGACCGATTCGGGCAGAGGATGAACGTGGAACGTGGAAGGATGACCTGGTTTTTGGCTCGACCGCCCGGGTCGTCCTTCACCCTACGGGTCATCCTTCATCCTTCATCCTTCATCCTTGTCGTGGCGAGCGCGATACTCCTCGCGTTGCCGCCCAATACCGCGAGTGCGCAGGAGTTCGATCACTCGCACGGCGTCTGGACCGCCCTTCTGCGCAAGCACGTGGTGCTGGTCGACGGCGGCAAAGGCTCCCAAGTGCGCTACGCCGGCTTCCGGCAGGACCGCGCGGCGCTCAAAGCCTACCTCGAAGCGCTCTCGAAAGTGACGCGGGAGGAGTTCGACGGCTGGAGCAAGGCCCGGCAGATGGCCTTCCTGATCAATGCCTACAACGCCCATACGGTGGAAAAAATTCTCATGCGGTACCCGGCCATCCGGTCCATCTGGGACTTCGGCAAGGTCATCGGTAATCCCTTCAAGGACCGGTTCTTCACGCTGCTCGGGGGCGTATCGTCGCTCGACCAGGTCGAGCACGAAATCCTGAGGAAACCCGGCGCCTACGACGAGCCGCGCGTGCATTTCGCGGTCAACTGCGCGTCCGTCGGCTGCCCGATGCTGAGGGAGGAAGCCTACACGGGCGCGCGGCTCGCGGCGCAGCTCGAGGAGCAGACGCGGCGGTTTCTGTCCGATCGCTCGCGTAACCGCTACGATCCCGGCGCCAACCGCCTCGAAGTCTCCCGCATCTTCGACTGGTACAAGGTGGACTGGACAAGCGGCTACCGCGGCGTCGACGGCGGGAGCCCGCCCCTTGCCTCGCGCGAGCAGTTCTTCGCGCATTACGCCGACCTGCTGGCCGACAGCCCCGAGGGCCGGAAGGCCATAAGCGAGCGGAAAGCGGAAATCCGCATCCTGGAATACGATTGGGCGTTGAACGATGCCAAGAAGTGACTCGTGACTGGTGACTCGTGACCAGTAAGATCGGAGCCGCGATCGTCCCGGGCAACGGGTGCAATCACGTGTCACGTGTCACGTGTCACTTTTTTTAATGTCCCTTTCGATCATCATCCCCTGCCTCAACGAAGCCGAAGTCATCGCCGCCACACTGCAGGCGCTCGCGCCGCTGCGAACGCGCGGCGCCGAAGTCGTCGTCGTGGACGGTGGCAGCACGGACGACACGGTCGCCCGCGCACGGCCCGGCGCCGATCTCGTGCTCTCGGCGCCGCGCGGCCGGGCGCTGCAGATGAATGCGGGCGCCGCCCGCGCGGGTGGCACCATCCTGCTCTTCCTGCACGCGGATAGCATGCCGCCGCCGCAGGCCGATACGCTGATCGTGAATGGCTTGAACCGCACGCGGCGCAGCTGGGGAAGATTCGACGTGTGCATCGCGGGTTCTCACCCCCTGCTGCGAGTGGTGGAACGGGCCATGAACCTGCGCTCGCGGTGGACGGGCATCGCCACCGGCGACCAGGGTATCTTCGTAACCCGATCCCTCTACACCGCGGCGGGCGGCTACCCCGAGATCCCGCTCATGGAGGACGTGGCCCTGGCGAAGCGCTTGAAGCGCTTCGGCGCACCCCTCAACCTCAAGCACCGCATCACCACCTCGGCGCGGCGCTGGGAAAGAAACGGCGTCCTGCGCACTATCCTCCTCATGTGGCGCCTGCGGCTCGCGTACTGGCTCGGCGCGGACCCGAAGCGACTGGCGATGCGATATCAAAAATAGGGACAGTCCTTGTCGTCTAAAATACCGGAACTGTCCCTATCTGGAGGCCGGCCTCATGGCAGATCCCGTCCGCATCAAGGAAATCCCCGAGAACGAGCTGAGCGCCGAGCAAGCGAAGGTAATCAAGGACCTCGTAGCCGGGCGCGGCAGGCTGCTCACGCCCTACAAGATCTGGATCCACTCCCCCAGACTCGCCGCCGCGCTGGAGACGATAGGCACCTTCCTCAACAAGAAGGGCTCGCTCTCGGAGCGCGAGGTCGAGCTCACGATCTGCATCATCGCCAACCACTGGAAGGGTGAATACGTCTGGACCGTACATGCCAGGACGTGCGTCAAGCTCGGCTTCCCGCAAAGCGTGTTCGACGCGATCCGCGCCGGCCAGGATCCGAAGCTCGACAACGAGCGCGAGCGCGCCGTCTACGACCTCGCAAAGATCGCGATGGAGCCGGGTGGCGGCTCGGACGAGGTGTTCGACCGCGCAGAGCGCGTGCTGGGACGCAACGGCATCGCAGAGGTCCTGGCGTTGCTGGGCTACTACAGCTCGGTCTCGATGGGCGTGAAGCTGCACCGGGTCCCGGTGCCGGCCTGAATCTTCCGGAATGCCTGTCCAACAGGATTCCCCGCTCATCGTCTTTGCGCGCGCTCCGGTTCCGGGGCAGGTAAAAACACGCCTGGTACCGCTGCTCGGCGCGGAAGGGGCTGCGGCGCTCCATGTGCGCCTGGCGAAGCATGCCCTCGGCACCGCGCGCAAAGCATCGTTCGCCCAAACCGAGCTGCACTGCGCTCCGGATGCGGAAGACCCCTTTTTTCGCTTCTGTGCGGGTCACTACAAGGTCGCGATTCGCCCCCAGGCGGAAGGCGACCTCGGCGCGCGCATGCACGCCGCCTTCGAACGCGCGCTCGTCACCTGCCCGCGCGCGCTACTCATCGGATCCGACTGCCCTGCCCTGACCGCGCGCCACCTGCGGCACGCAGACCAGGCGCTGCGCGATGGCGCCGATGCGGTGCTCGTGCCCTGCGAGGACGGCGGCTACGCCCTGATCGGCCTCGCGCGCGCCGACCGGCGGCTCTTCGAGGACATTGCGTGGGGTGGAGAAACCGTCATGGCGGAAACCCGCCGGCGCCTCGCCGCGCTCGGATGGCAGTGGCGCGAGCTGGAAACGCTGTGGGACGTGGACCGTCCGGAGGACTATCAACGGCTCCTCGCCTCCGGACTGCTCGACGTCCGGCGCGAGGAGCCTTGAGGATCCGGGATTCGGGATTCAGCGGTTGTTAGCCTTGACTCCTGAATCCTGAATCCTGTTACTTGGCAAGCGCTGCCTTGGTGCCCTCCTGCGGCCCCTCCGCGCGCTGGCGCCGCTCTTCGTACACGCGCCGGCTTTCATCCATCGAGTTCGGGTACGCCGCCACGGCCTTCTCGGCGGGCATGCCGCCACCGCCAGCGCTCAGTACCACCCACGGGCTGGCAGCCACGATGAACAACGTGGCAATACCGGCCGCGCACTTCAGGACCGCTGCCAGTGGTCTCACCTGCTCATCGGCGTACCGCCGCTGCAGGCGGCGTCTGTCTTCGGTACTCTGCATGTCATCTCCCGGTTCGAAGCTGTGGCTTAAAATGTCGGCAGGTCCTCGGAGGACTCGACGCCCTGGTTCACGTACCTCGAAGGGAAGTAGTCGAACTCCAGAGTTTCCACCGCGGCCGCCTGGACCGGCTGGATCAGCAGCGATTCCTGCCGGGCGGCCAGCGATGCACCCACGGCCACTCCTCCCAGCATCAGCGCCGTGATGACCGCCGCCAGCGCGACGTCGCGCCGCATCGCGATCAAATATTCGCACTCGATGCTCGGACCGGCCTGCTTGCTGCTCGGATGCTGGCTGACGCTCATGATCGGCTCCTTTCGAGTTGACCTTGCGCGCGCATTCTCGCGAACACCGGGCCGGCGCGGTATCAGCCATAAGCGCTAGGAATGAAGCCGGAACTTTGCGCGGACGGCACGTAAAGAGGGAAAAGCGCACGGAAGCGCCAGGTCCGCCAGGCTGCTAGACTATGCCTAACGTCGTATGACCTGTCCGACAGGTCCGCGAATGTGGTCTAGTGCCGCTATACCACAATTTTGAAACGATTCTGCCCACGGGTAGGATGTTGCGGAATTGATGCGGCTCAAGACGATACGGTTCCGAGCCGCGATGTGGCTTCCGGGAAGAGGGAGACCGTGAAGATACTCGTCGTAGACGATCACCCACTGATACGCGAGGCGCTGCGGCAGGTGCTGCAGGCGCTGGACGAGCGACTCGACCTGCTGGAAGCCCAGTCGTGCGACGAGGCGTTCGAGTTGACGCGGCTCCATCCCGACGTTTCGCTGATTCTGCTCGACCTCACGCTTCCCGGCGTGGACGGGTACGAGGTGCTGCGCCGGCTGCGCGATGAGTACCCCGGCATACCGGTGGTCGTGCTCTCCGCGGCCGACCAGCCCGACGCGGTCATGCGGGCGATCGACGGCGGCGCGATGGGCTTCATACCCAAGACGTCTTCGAGCCAGCTCCTGCTGAACGCGCTGCGCCTGGTCCTCTCGGGAGGCATCTACCTGCCGCTCGAGGTGTTGCGCAAGGAACAGGACATCGCGCCGGCGACCCCGCGGGCTCCCGCGACCCCGTCGGAGCTGCGCAATCCCGCCGAGGTCGGCCTGACCGGGCGCCAGGCGCAGGTGCTCGCGCTCCTGGTCCAGGGCAAACCCAACAAGCTCATCTGCCGCGACCTGAACCTCGCCGAGGGCACGGTGAAGATACACGTGACTGCGATACTCAAGACCCTGGGCGTCATGAACCGCACCCAGGCCGTGATCGCGGTGAGCAAGCTCGGCCTGAGGCTGCCGCAGGGCTAGAACCTATCTCATATCTTCGTGCGCGTCGGCATCATCTCCGTCTTCACCGACTACCACCGCCGCGGCAGCCATCATCGCGGCGTGCTCCAGCCCCAGATCGGTCCGTTGATCGCCGCCCTGCTGCCCCGGGAGGTGGAGGTCGACGTCATCAACGACACCTGGGAGGAGCCGGACTGGCAGCGAGACTACGATCTCCTGTTTCTGTCCTGCCTGCATTCCGACTTCGACCGGGCGCGCCAGATTTCCCACTACTGGCGCCGGCGGGGCGCAAAGACCGTGCTCGGCGGCACCCTGGCGAGCACCTACCCGCAGCTCAGCAAGCCGTACTTCGACGCGGTGGCGATCGGCGATGCGGAGGGCTGCGTGCCCGCCGTGTACGCGGACTTCGACCGCGGCGCGGTGAAGCCGTACTACGTGTCGGGCCGTTACGACCCCGCGCTGCTGCCCGTCCCGCGGCTCGACCTCGTAGCGCGCAAGCAGCGCATGCCGGTCGGCCTGGAAGCGTTTCGCGGGTGTCCGTTCGGGTGCGAATTCTGCGCGCTCACCGCGCTGGGGACCCGCTTCCACGCGCGGCCTGCCGCCGCGGTTGCGGCGGAGGTCGAGCACGCGCGCCGCATGCTGAGGGGTCACGTGTCGCGCTTCCGGCGCAAGGTGGTCGGCTTCTACGACAACAACATCGGCGGCAGCATCCGGCGCCTGCGCGAGTTGTGCGCCGCGCTGGCGCCGCTCGGCATCCGCTGGGCGTCGAGTATCACGTTCAACGTCGTGGCCGATCCGGAAAACGTGCGGATGCTCTCGCGCGCCGGTTGCCGCTTCCTGTTCGTAGGGCTCGAAAGCTTCAACCCGGACGCGCTGGCCGATATGAACAAGTATCAGAACGCGGTCGGGCAGATCCGGCGCGTCGTGGATTGCTGCCGCGACCACGGCATACTCGTGGTAGCGGGCCTCATGTTGAGTCCCACCATCGACGACCTCGACTACATCGCCTCCATCCCGGAGCGGCTGGAAGACTGCGGCCTCGGCGTGCCGGCCTTCGTGAGCTTCGAGACGCCCCTTCCGGGCACGCCCTGGTTCAAGCGGCTGGCGGCAGCCCCGGAGCCGGCGCTCCTGCCCGGGGCGCTGCTGCGCGACTTCACGGGATACACGCTCGTGGTGCGTCCGGCGCACGCGGGGGTCGACGAATTCATCGGGGCCTATCGTTCCCTGCTCGATGAGGTCTATGCGCCGGGACGGCGGCTCGCCAAGATCGCCGCCGACGGCGCGCGCCTCCTCAAGCGCGGCTACCCGTTCCCGGCGCTGGTGGGAGCCATGGACCAGCTCTCGCCCCAGCAGGCCTCGTGGCCGTGGCGCACGTTCGTTGCAGGCACGGACGCCCCACCGCCGGAGACCGTGCCCCTCACCGACGCCGACTTCGTGTCCGAGGCCGAGCGCGACGCCATCCTGGCGCCCGCCCGCGTCACCGACGCCGGGGGTGAGATACTTCCCTGCTGGCTCACGCCCACGCGCGTCTACGACACCCGGGGCCGCCCGACCGCAGCCGCCATCGCGTGGTCCGGCGAGGCCTGCAGCGCACCCGCGCCGGCACGTTCACTCCCGGCCCGCGCAGCGCAGGACGCCGGCTTGCCGGACACCGCCAAACCGCCGAATCCTCTCCAGCCTGGTCTCGCTCCGACCGCGCTATGACCCCGCGCGACCGCCAGATATACACGGAGCGGGTGCGGACGCTCTATGCGCAGCTGCCGGTCTCGGTCCCCTCCCAGGTCGTCGGCAGCGCGATCCTGGTCGCGGCCATGTGGACCGAGGTATCGCACACGACGCTGGTCGCGTGGTTCGCCCTCCTGTGCGCGTTCCAGATGTCGCGGCTCGCGCTCTACGGGGCGTGGCGGCGGAGGGCGAAACCCGACGAAGACGTCGAGCGCTGGCGTGCATGGTGGGCGACGGGCGCGGGGCTCTCGGGCCTCGTCTGGGGTGCAGCGGGGATCGTGATGTTCGCTCCCCATTCGGCCATCCACCAGGCGGTGTTGATCGTCGCGCTGCTGGGCGTCGCCACCGGCTCCATCACCGTGATTGCGACCGACGTCAAGGCCTTCTATGCGTTCGCCGGAGCGGTCGTAACGCCCGTGCTCGTCCGCGCGGCGTGGGAGGGTGGCACGGACTACGCCTGGCTTGCCGCGATCGGCGCCGTGGTGCTCGCGGCCGTCCTCGCCTGCGGGCGCAACCTGTCGAAGGAGGTGGCGCGTTCCCGCGAGGTGGAACTCGAGCTCATCGAGAAGCTGGAAGCAGCCGGTCGCGCCAAGACGCAGTTCTTCGCCGCCGCGAGCCACGACCTGCGCCAGCCGCTGCACGCCATGGGTCTTTTTGCCGCCGCCCTGTCCGAAAAGGCGCACGACCCCGAGGTGCGTCGGGTCGTCGACAGCATCAACTCCTCCGTGCAGGCGCTCGAGGCCCTGTTCAGCGAGCTGCTCGACATCGCCAAGATCGACTCCGGCGCGATGCAGCCCGTGCTGGCACCGTTCGCGCTCGGGGAGATGTTCGGCCGCCTGAAGAACGACTTCGAGGCCGAGGCGGCGGCGAAGGGTCTCCGCCTGAAGGTGGAGGGCGGCGCCCACGTCGTCACCAGCGACGCGCTGCTCCTGGAGCGCATCATCCGCAACCTCCTCTCCAACGCCATCCGCTACACGGCGCAGGGCGCGGTCCGGCTGACGGCGGCGCCTGCCCCCGACGGCGTGCGGATCGAAGTGGCCGACACCGGCACCGGCATACGCGAGGAGGACCGGCAGAAGATCTACGAGGAGTTCATTCAGCTCGGCAACCCGGCGCGCACCAGCGCGAAGGGCATGGGGCTCGGCCTCTCCATCGTGCAGCGCCTGTGCGGGCTGCTCGGCTACCAGCTCGCGCTGGATTCGACGTACGGGAGCGGCTCGACTTTCGGCTTCACCGTGCCGCGCGGCGCCGCCCCCGCGCCGTCCCACGGACCGGCGACGGAGCCGCCGCGCCACGCCGATCTGTCGGGCAGGCTCGTGGTCGCGATCGACGACGAAGCCGCGATCGTGGAGGGCATGCGCGTGCTGCTCGCGGGCTGGGGCGCGGAGATGATCGCCTCGCTCACCGGCGACGACGTGATCGAGGCCGTGCACGCCGCGGGCCGCATGCCCGATCTCATCATCGCCGATTACCGCCTGGGCAGCGGAGCGACGGGCACCGAGGTCGTGGAACGGCTGCGGCGCGAGCTGGACCCGGAGATACCCGCGATACTGGTGAGCGGCAGCACGGCGCCCGCGCTGGTCGCCGAAGCGCGGGCGAGCCGCTGCGACCTGCTCCTGAAGCCCGTTCAGCCGGAAAAGCTGCGCGAGTTGATCGACGCTTCACTCACTCCGCGCGGACTCCGGCGTCCTTGATGATCTTCGCCCACCGTACGAGGTCGGACTTGATCAGCGCCGAGAATTCTTCCGGCGTCGAGGTGGCCGGATCCAACCCCTGACCGAGGAAGCGCTGCTGAGTCTCCGGCGTGTTGATCACCCGCATGATCTCGGAGTTGAGACGGGAAACGACGGCCTTCGGCGTGCGCGCCGGCGCCAGGATGCCGAACCAGCCGGTGCATATCTCGATATCGGGCATCCCGACTTCGGCCACCGTGGGGATGTCGGGCGCCGCGCTGTGGCGCTGCTTGCTGGTCACCACGAGGCCCTTCAGCTTGCCCGCACGCACGTGAGGGATCGCGCCCGTGAGCGAGGTGAAGCCGATCGACACGTTGCCGCCCATCACGTCGATCAGTTGCGGCCCGGCGCCCTTGTAGGGCACGTGGACCAGGTTGATGCCGGCCAGCGACTTCAGCATTTCACCCGCAAGATGCGTGACGTTGCCGATGCCGGTGGAGCCGTAGGTGAGCTTGCCCGGAGACGCCTTGGCAAGAGCGATCAGCTCCTTTACGGAGTTGGCCGGAAGCGAAGGGCTCGCGGCAAGCGCAAGCGTCACACGCGAGGTCAGGCTGATCGGGACGAAGTCCCGCACAGAATCGTACGGAAGCTTCGAGAAGATGGCCGGGTTCATGGTGAGCCCCGACATCGGCCCGAGCAGCAGGGTGTATCCGTTCGGCGCGCTTTTCGCGACGGTTTCCAGCGCGACGACGCCGCTGCCTCCCGGGCGGTTGTCGATGATGAACTGCTGCCCCAGCTGCTCGCTCAGCTTCGTTCCGAGTATGCGCGCCTGGAAATCGGCGGAGCCGCCCGGAGGAAACGACACCACCAGCCGCAACGGCCGGCTGGGGTAGTCAGCCGCGGACGCAGCGCCCGACCACGCGACCGCAACGAGCGGCAGAAGCAACCATGCCGCAACCGAGGATCGAATTTCCTTTTTCCCGTTCATCGGCTCTCCTCCTCGACATCCTGTTTACCATCCTGCGCGCACGTCAGTCCTGCGGAATGCCGGCTTCACGCACGGCACGCCGCCACGCTTCCAGCTGCGTCTTCACCAGCGTCGCCACGATGCGCAGCTTTCCATCCTTCGCCTGCTGGTAGTCCGGAACGGTGGCCATGAACGCCATCTGCAGCCTGCCGCCGATGAGATCGAGTGTCGTGGGCGCATCGATGATCTGCTGCCCCAGGGCCTGGGTCAAAGGGGCGGCACAGATACGCCCGACCAGGTCGGCCAGGCCCCCCGCCGGAAACGGCAGGATGAAACGCACCGGCTTCACCGGGTACTGGCCGTGCACAGGTCCGGTTGCGAGCAGACTTGCGGCGAACAACCCCGACGCCAGAGCAGCTCGATACGTGCCGCGTCCCCCGCTCACCGTGTCCCCGCTATTCAACCTTGATGTTGTTGTCGCGGATCAGCTTGCCGAGCTTGTCGGACTCGCCCCGCACGTGGCGCAGGAACTCTTCGGGCGTGCCGGCCACGACCTCGAAGCCCTGCTCGACCAGCTTTGCGCTCACGTCGGGCGTCTGCAGGGTGCGCACCATGCTGCTGTGCACGCGCGCCAGCACCTCGCGCGGCAGGCCGGCCGGGCCGAGGATGCCGAACCAGGAGATCTGCTCGAATCCCGGATAGGTCTCCCCGAACGTCGGTATGTCGGGCAGCTGCGCCATGCGCTTTTTACCGCCGACCGCGATCGCCTTGACCTTGCCGGACTTGATGTGCGGCATGATGAGCGGCGCGGACAGGAAGGTGATGTTGACCTCCTGGCTCAACAGCGCCTGGATCATCGGCCCCCCGCCCTTGTAGGCGATGTGCGTCAGCCTGATCCCCGCATAGCGCTCGAAGAGCAGCGCGGCGAGGTGATTGGAGCTGCCCGAGCCCGACGTCGAATAGGTGACCTTTTCGGGGTTCGCCCTGGCGTGGGCGACGATCTCCGGCATGTTGTTCGGGGGATAGCTGGTGACCGCGACCAGCGCGCTCGGTGAGGTCACCATCAGGCTGACGTGATCGAGGGTCTTGAACGGGTCGGGCGCCGACTTGTAGAGATGGTGATTGACGGCGTGGGTGTCGAACACCATCAGAAGCGTGTAGCCGTCCGGCGCGGCGCGCGCCGCCTCGGCGGCGCCGATCGAGCCGCCGGCTCCGGACCGGTTGTCGATCAGCAACTGCTGCCCGAGCTGCTCCGTGAGCTTCGGCTGAATGATGCGCGCGATGAGATCGGTCGTGCCACCCGGTGGAAACGGCACGATGATGCGGATCGTTTTGGCGGGATAAGCCTGCGCGAGCGCGAGGCAGGGCGAGACGAGCAGCGCGATGGCGAGCATCACCCCACGGCGTGCTTCGAACACACAGCGCATCACGGCTTCTCCTCCGGATCGGTGCCGCCGCTATGACAATCTATGTTGTCTGCGCGAGTCGCGAGCAGGGCAGCGCCCGGTCACCTGACAATCTAGTCCAACGCCTGGGGCAAGGCAAGCCTTTGCCCTGCCCGCGTGACAGCCCGGTGGCAGACTGGCACGATGAGCAGCGCATGCATTCCGTACTGGCTGACGTCGTGCTCGTCGTGCACTTCGCCTTCGTGCTGTTCGTCGTGGGCGGGCTGGCGGCCACGTGGGCCGGCGCCGCGGCGGGCTGGCGCTGGGTGCGCAACTTCTGGTTCCGGACAGCGCACCTCGCCGCGATCGCGTACGTCGCGGCCGAATCGCTGCTCGGAGTATGGTGTCCGCTCACGGTGTGGGAAGACGCGCTGCGCGGGCGGCACGAGGAGAAGAGCTTCGTCGCGCGCTGGATACACCGGGTGATGTTCTACGACCTGCCGGAGTCGTTATTTACCGCGCTCTACGTGTTGTTTGCTGCGGCAGTGGCAGCAACGTGGTGGTGGATCAGGCCGACACGAGGCCGCAGCAAACAACCATGATGTTCCTTATTCGATGTCCTTCCTCAATGAAAAAAGGGGCGACCGCCCCTTTTTTCATGCGCCGCATTCCCGCTGCTTCTTCTTCTCGTCCTCCGCCTTCTTCTTGGCCTCCGCGTCGTTCTCGTCGAGGGCGTCGTTGATATCGGCGAGCTTGTCTATCGCCGCGAGGAGCTGCGCCTGAAAATCGAAGTCCACGCTACCACCTTCGGGAAGCGGCGGCGGCAGCGGACCGAACAGTCCGCTGTTGACCAGCACCTTGCCGCCCGCGGACGCCGAAATATTCTGCAGTTTCGTCGGCAGCGAGTTGTTGAACAGGAAATTCTGGCCTGTACCCGCGCTGCCCTGGACGACTCCCGGAACTTCATTGCCCGCGGCACGCAGATCCACTCCGCCGGTGCCGGCAAAGGCCGAGAGATTGCCGACGCGCTGGCCGGTTGCGGAAACCTTCTGCAACAAGATGGGGGCGCCTGGGCTCTGGGTGATCGAAGATCCCGAACGCAGTGTAAGTTGATCGAGTGTGGCAGAAGTCACGGGCGCGTTGATCGCCAGCGCGCCCGAATTGTTGCTGCCGATGGTGAGAAAGTTCGAATTGATCAGGGCAAGCTCGGCGGCTGTCAGGCTCATCGCACCCGAAACCTCTGTGCCGAGGCTGATGGGACGGTTGGCGCTGATCGGCTGCACGGTCGCCGATGACAACGGTGTCGTGGACGACGACCCGATGGGTGCGGCGATCTGGACGTTGTCGCCGGTCACCGTAACGGTGCTTTGCGCCGTCACCGGGGCGTTGACGTTGACCGTTCCTCCAGTCAGGCCCACGCTGCCGTTGGGTGATGCGAATGCCGCATTGACGTTGATCGTTCCAGCCGGCGCCGTGACCAGGTTGAACGTCCCGGAGGCGCGATCCACCGGCGCTGTGACGTTGATCGTGCCCGAGGTGTTCGTGCCGATGGTGAGCGTTGAGGCGGAGACGAGATCGATCTCCGCGTCCGCGATCCCATAGACGCCGCCGGGCTTGGAACCCACGTCTATCGCCGCGCCCGACTGCCGCGGCGCGAGCGTCACGTTGAAGGCCGAGATCGTGTTCGGAATGGTGATGGTGTCAGACCGGAGCGTGACGGTGCT
>Ga0111539_10000483_pt1 | contig 50415 bp, 53 predicted proteins | sample RhiMethybrSRZTD1_FD_79667 | JGI IMG/M metagenome (GOLD analysis project Ga0111539, IMG submission 79667) | Populus rhizosphere microbial communities from Tennessee, USA - Rhizosphere MetaG P. TD hybrid SRZTD1 (version 2) (version 2) | ecosystem: Host-associated > Plants > Roots > Rhizosphere >... | reverse complement strand
GCCGACTTCGACGTGAAGAAGGCCGAGACCGGGATCATCTACATCGACGAGGTCGACAAGATCGCGCGCAAGGCGGACAACCCGTCGATCACGCGCGACGTGTCGGGCGAGGGCGTCCAGCAGGCGCTCCTCAAGATCCTCGAGGGCACGGTTGCGAGCGTTCCGCCGCAGGGCGGCCGCAAGCACCCGCACCAAGAGTTCCTCTCCATCGATACGACGAACATCCTCTTCATCTGCGGCGGCGCCTTCGCCGGGCTGGAGAAGATCATCGGCAAGCGCATCGGCAAGAACTCGGTCGGGTTTGGCGCCGACATCAAGTCCAGGAAGTCGGTCGAGTCCAGCGAGCTCCTCACGCAGGTGATGCCGGAGGACCTTCTCTCGTACGGGCTCATCCCCGAGTTCATCGGCCGGCTCCCCGTGATCTCCGCGGTGCACCAGCTCACGCGCGAGGATCTCGTCCAGATCCTGCTCGAGCCGAAGAACGCGCTCGTCAAGCAGTACCAGCGCTTCTTCAACTACGACTCGGTGGAGCTGGTCTTCACCGAAGACGCGCTCTGGCAGATCTCGGACAAGGCGCTCGAGCGCGAGACCGGCGCCCGCGGGCTGCGCTCGATCATCGAGCACGCCCTGCTCGACGTCATGTTCGAGCTCCCGTCGCGCAAGGACGTCTCCAAGTGCGTGATCACGAAGGAGACCATCCAGCGGAACCTGCGCCCGACGCTCGTGACGAGCGCCGGCCACGCGGTCGAGACCGAAGAGCCCGAAGAAGCGTCAGCGTAGAGTCGGCTACTAGCTCTAGCTAGCCCACTCGACCGCGCAGACGGGCACGTCGTGCTTGAAGCCCTTGAGCGCGATCTCGCGGTGGTTGGCCGTCTTGAACTGGCCGAGTTTCGCCATCGTGTCGAGGCTGGCGAGGATCTCCTGGCCCTCGGCAGCCGCGCCGATCCGGGCGGCCGCGTGCACACCTTTGCCGTGATAGTTCTCCTCGCGCTGCAGGGCGCCGTCGCTGTGGACGCCGATGCGGAGGTCGAACTCGAACTCCAGCGAGATGGCTCGCTGGATCGCGACCGCGGCCTGCACGGCCTCGGTCGGGTCCTCGAAAGCGGCGAAGAACCCGTCGCCCGTGTGGTCGACCACCTGGCCGCCGTGGTCGGCGAAGATCGTGCGGAGCGTCTCGTCGTGGCGGCGGAGGACGTTGTTCCAGTGCCGGTCTTCGAGTGTCGAGGCGAGCTCGGTCGAGCCGACGATGTCGGTGAAGACGAACGTCTTCATGACGGCCTTCGAGACGTCGCGCATGAGCGCCTCTGCAACGCGTTCGGCGTCGCGCACGGCGCCGAGGCGCTCGAAGCGCGCCGCGGCGGCCTCGAGCTCCCACACGGCGGCCTCCTCGTCCCCGCCGGCCCGTAGCGCGAGCCCGCGCTGCTCCCTCGCTCGCGCCGAGTCGTAGCTCGCGCCGGTGGCCTCCCAGAACGTGCGCGCAGTTCGGAAGCACGCTTCGGCTCCGTCGGCATTGTCCCGAGCGAGCGCAATCTTCCCGTGCGCGTAGGCGGCGGCTGCCTTGAGCGCCGAGGTCTCGAAGCTCTCGGCGGCCGAGTCGAGCTCGGCGGCGAAGCGGTCTGCGCTCTCGAGCTCGTTGGCGGCGACGGCGATGTCGATCCCGGCCGGGAGAAAGGTCGTCCGCGCAGCGAGGCCGATCGTCTCGTCGGCGAGGAGTCTGCGGATCGAGCTCCACGCGCCCTGGGCGTCGCCGCGCGCGAGGCGAAGCAGCGAATGCCCGGGCTCAGGGTTGTGGCCGTGCTCGTCGGCCTCGCGGAAGGCCTGCTCGGCCTGGGCGAGCTCGCCGAGCCGCAGGCGCGTCTCGCCGAGCTCGTAGAAGGCCGCGCCGGCGATCCGCGGGCACCAGGTCCGCAGTTCCTCCCCGGCCTGGCCCGCCAGTTCTTGGGCCTCGTTGAAGCGGCCCCTGAAGCGCATGACCTCGGCGTAGTTCACGCGGCACATCCCGGGGAAGGCGGACATGGAGTTCGCGTCGCAGAACTGGGAGGCGCGGTCCGTCCACTGCGCAGCGCTGTCGAAATCGGACACCTCGCGGCACGCACCGATCGTGTTGCAGTAGACGACGAGCGTCGAATACGGGTCGAGCTCACCCCCGAGCGCCGCCGCGCTTGCCTCGTCGAGCAGCATCTTGCCCTCGGCGACCTCGCCTTTCTCGAGCAGCGCCGCGCCCTGGCGCTGGATGCCGCGGATCTCGAGGCTCCGGTCCGAGAAGCGCTTGCCGATCTCCTCGGCCGTCTTTCCCTGGCGAAACGCTTCGTCGTAGTCATGCTCGCCGAGTGCGACGAGCGACCGTTGCAGGGCCCAGTAGCCGTGCTCGGGAGCCTCTTCGGTCTCGTCGAGATGCCGCTTGGCCCGCGAAAGCCAGCCGCTCGCCACCGAGGCCTGGAGCTGGGCGCCGTAGTCGTGGGCGAGGATCGTGGCGATATAGGCGGCGCGGGCCAGATTGCCGGCTTCGACATAGGCCTTGTACGAGCGCTCGGTCGCGTCCATGTACTCGGTGAACAGGCCGCCCCAGAGGGCCGCCTCGGCGAGGAGCTCGAGGTCCTCCGGCGCGAGCTCGTTCGAGGCGTCGGCCTCCTGCAGAAGGGGGTAGGCGGCGTCCCAGTCGCGCCGACGAACTGCGTCGCGGCCTGCTTCAAGGGGGGATTCGAGGATCTGGCTCATGCTGGGCGTCTTTCGCACGATGCTACAAACTTCCGTCGACCGCAACGTGACTGTCCGCGCATAGAGCCCGCCTAGAATCACCGCATGGAGCCGCTGTACAAGCCCGAAGGCGTCGAAGAGCGCTGGCAGGAGACGTGGGAGGCCGAGGGTCTCTACGAGGCGCACGCCGAGCGCGGCGGCCCGACCTTCGTGATCGCCCACCCGCCGCCGAACGTCACCGGGGAGCTGCACATGGGGCACGCGCTCCAGCTCGCGCTGGCGGACACGCTTGTCCGCATGAAGCGAATGCAGGGCTTCAACACGCTCTTCCAGCCCGGCTACGACCACGCTGGCATCTCGACGCAGAACGCGGTCGAGAAGGACCTCGCCCGGGAGGGAAAGACGCGCCACGACCTCGGCCGCGAGGCCTTCGAAGCGCGAGTCTGGGAATGGCTCCGACTTTACGGGCGCACGATCATGACCCAGTTTCGGCGCATCGGCGCCTCGCTCGACTACCGGCGGGAGCGCTTCACGATGGACGACGACTACGTCCGCGCGGTCATGCGCTTCTTCGTCCATCTGTACGAGAAGGGCTGGATCTTCCAGGCGAACCGGATCATCAACTGGTGCCCGTTCCACGAGACGTCGCTCTCCGATCTCGAGCTGGTCCACGTGGACGTCGACGACGCTCTCTCCTACTTCACGTATCCGTTCGTGGACGGGGAAGGCAGCGTGACGATCGCGACGGCCCGGCCCGCCACGATCCCGGGCGACGTCGCGGTCGCAGTCCATCCAGACGACGAGCGCTATCGCGACGCGGTCGGGCGCCAGGTCGTCGTCCCGTACGTCGAGCGGCACGTCCCGGTGATCGCCGACGACGAGGTCGACTCGGAGTTCGGTACGGGAGCGCTCAAGGTGACTCCGGCACACGACCCGCTCGACTTCGCCATCGGCCGGCGCCACGACCTTCCGGAGCCGACGGTCATCGCCCCCGACGGACGCATGAACGAGGAGGCAGGTGACCTCGCCGGCCTGACCCAGGAAGAGGCGGGCGAGCGGATCGTCGCGTGGGCGAAAGAGCGAGGGCTCCTCGAGAAGCGTGAGAGCTACCGCCACTCGGTCGCGCTCTGCGAGCGCTGCGAGTCTCGCATCGAGCCCCTCATCTCGCTGCAGTGGTGGTGCTCGATGGAGGAGCTGAAGAAGCCCGCCCTCTCCGCACTCGAGGAGCGCAAGGTCGTCTACCACCCGGAGTCGCAGCACCGCTTCGCGACCGACTCGCTCGAGAACGCACCGGACTGGAATATCTCGCGCCAGCTCTGGTGGGGTCACCAGCTTCCGGTCTGGTACTGCCCGAACGGCCACGAGGTCGTCGCCGAGACCGAGCCCGAGGCGTGCGCCGAGTGCGACTCGACCGAGCTGCGACGGGAGGAGGACGTCCTCGACACCTGGTTCTCGTCCGCGCTCTGGCCGTTCGCCACGCTGGGCTGGCCGGACGACACCCTCGACCTGCGCACGTTCTACCCCGGCGATCTGAACACGACGGCGCGAGAGATCATCCGCCTCTGGGAGAACCGGATGATCTTCTCCGGCCTCGAGCTCATGGACGACATCCCGTTTCGGGACGTGATCATCCACTCGACCGTGCTCGCCCCCGACGGGCGGCGCATGTCGAAGAGCCTCGGGACGGGAATCGACCCGCTCGACGTCATCGCAGACCATGGTGCGGACGCGACGCGTTACGGGCTTCTGAAGATGTCCTCGACGCAGGACGTGCGCTTCTCGTACGGCGCGGTCGACGAGGGACGCAAGCTCGCGAACAAGTTGTGGAACGCATCCCGGCTTCTGCTGAACGCAGAAGCCGGCGAGGTCGGGCTTCGCCCGAAAACCGTGGAAGAGCGCTGGATTCTCGCTCGTATCGACGCAACGAGACTCACGTTCGAGGAATCCCTCGCCGCCTTCGACTTCTCGCATGCCGTGCAGTCGCTCTATCGCCTCACCTTCGACGACTTCTGCGACTGGTACGCCGAGGCGATCAAGCCGCGCCTCTACGACCGTGACGAGGATGCGGCCGCGACGGCACTCGCAGCGCTGGAGCGGCTCCTGCGGCTACTGCACCCGGTCATGCCGCACGTGACCGAGGAGATCTGGTCGAACCTGCCCGGGCGTGAGTCGAGGCTGATCGTCGCGGCGTGGCCCGAGCCGGACGAGAGCTTTGCCTCCGACGTGGGTGCGCTCGACCGCGTGCAGGAGGCGGCGGCGATCTTCCGGCGAAGCGGCGTGCTGGTTGAGCTCGAGGGCGACGAGCAGCGCATCTTCTCGGCCGTGGTGAAGCCGGAGCGCGTGCAGGCGAACGGGAACGAGGAGGCCGAGCGCGAGCGGCTCCGCAAGGAGATCTCGCGCGCGGAGGGGATGCTGGCAAACGAGCGCTTCGTCGCGAACGCACCGGAGGACGTCGTCGCCGGCGAGCGCGACAAGCTCGAGCGCTATCGGCGCGAGCTCGATGCACTCGGTGGCTGACAACGTCTCCTGGATCGAGGCGCTCTCGCCGTGGCCGGAGGAGTTCGGCCTCGGGCGGATGCGTCAGCTGCTCGCGGAGCTCGGCGACCCGCAGGACGTGTTCCGGGCCGTTCACGTAGTCGGTACGAATGGGAAGACGACGACGACCCGGATGTGCGCGGCCCTGCTCGTGGCGGAGGGCAAGGCGGTCGGCGCGTACACGTCCCCGCACGTCACCGGCTGGGCCGAACGGATCCAGGTGAACGGCGAGCCGGTCGACCTGGAAGCCGCGCTGGCACGCGTGCGCCCGGCCGCCGAGGCCGTCGGGGCCACGCAGTTCGAGGCATTGACCGCCGCCGCGCTGGCCGAGTTTCGGGCGGCGGGAGTGCATGCGGCGGTCGTCGAGGCCGGGCTCGGCGGGAGGCTCGACGCGACCAACGTGCTGGACGCGCCGGTCGTCGTCCTCACGAACGTCGACCTCGAGCACACGGACGTCCTCGGCGGGACGCGCGAGGAGATCGCTCGCGAGAAGCTGGCAGTCATCCGTCCGGGTGCGACCGCCGTGCTCGGAGAGCCGGAATGGGAGGAGCTCGCGCGGGAGGCCGGAGCCGAGGCCGTGGTCGTCACGGGACGGAGCAACCTCGCGCTCGCGGTCGCGGCGGCGGAGTCGTTCCTCGGCAAGCAGGTCGATCCCGCGCCGGCGGAGGAGGCGACGGTGCCCGGCCGGCTGGAACGGGTGGGCGATGCGCCGCTCGAGATCTGGGACGGCGCCCATAATCTCGGCGGGGTCGGCTACGTGCTCGCGCGCCTTCCGTCCCGCCGCTACGTCGTCGCGGCCTCGATCCTCGCCGACAAGGACATCGACGGGATGCTCGCTGCGCTCTCGGCCCTCGGCGGCACGTTCGTTGCGACGCGGTCGACCAACTCGCGCGCCCTGGCCGCCGGCGAACTGGCCGCGAAGGCCGGGCGGTTCTTCGACCGGGTGGAGACCGTCGCCGACCCGGCGGAGGCCGTCGAGCGGGCGCGTGTGCTCGCCGGCGCAGGCGGCGCGGTCCTGGTCACGGGCTCCCTCTATCTGCTCGCCGACCTGGCCGCCGTCCGACCGCAGGCTCCCGTACCATGAGCAGCGTTGGAGAGCGGCTCAGCGTCTTCGTGCTCGCCGCATTCGTCCTCGTGGCGATCGTGGCGCTCTCGTTTGGCGCCGGGTGGCTCGTAGGAAAGATTCTCTTGTGACGGCGATGCAACTTCTGGCTCAGACGACGACCGACTCGAACGACCTCTTCGGAGGCTTCAAGGACTTTTTCGACTCCGATGTCTGGCTCGTCGTCCGCAACGTTTTCTTCTTCTTCCTCGTCGTCTTCTGGCTCGCGTCGGCCTTCTGGGTCTACAAGGACGCGCGCCGCCGGATCGAGGACCCGTGGCTTCTCGCCATGGCCGTGGCGCTCGGGATCTTCCCGCCGTTCCTCGGCCCGCTCCTCTACATGTTCTTCCGTCCGCCCGAATACCTCGAGGAGGTGCGGGAGCGCGAGCTCGAGATCAAGGCGATGGAGGAGTCGCTCGGGACCGCCGAGCGCTGCCCGGTCTGCCGCGCGGTCGTGGAGCCGACGTTCCTGGCCTGTCCGGTGTGCACGACGAAGCTGAAGGAAGCGTGCCGCCGCTGCAAGCAGCCGCTCGAGCCGCTGTGGCAGGTGTGCCCGTACTGCGAAACGCCCGTCGAGTCACCCAGAGCAGTCGAAAATCTCTAGGCTGACTCGGCCGTGGCCGAGCAGACTCTCGTTCTCATCAAGCCCGACGCGATGCAGCGTCGACTCGCCGGCGAGATCCTCGCGCGCTTCGAGGGCCGGGGGCTGACCGTGCGGGCCGCGAAGCTCGTCCAGGTGGACCGCGACCTTGCCCAAGAGCACTACGCCGAGCACGCTGAGAAGCCGTTTTTCGGGGAGCTCGTCGAGTTCATCACGTCGTCGCCCACGCTCGCGCTCGTCCTCGAAGGCGAGGGCGCGATCAGGGTCGTGCGGACGACGATGGGAGCCACGAACCCGGTCGAAGCCGCTCCCGGCACTGTTCGCGGCGACCTCGCGCTCGCCATGCCCGACAACCTCGTGCACGGCTCGGACTCGCCCGAGTCCGCCGAGCGCGAGATCGGGCTCTGGTTCACCGCCGCAGAGCTTGTCTGACTTCGAGCAGAACCGCGCGTTCTGGGACCGTCACTCGGACGAATACCAGGAGACGCACCGCGAGCACATCGGGCGGCCCGAGCCCGGCTGGGGGATGTGGCAGCTGCCCGAGAGCGAGCTGCAGGTTCTGGGCGACGTGGCCGGGAAGGACATACTCGAGCTCGGGTGCGGCGCGGCGCAGTGGTCGATCCTCCTCGCCGGCCTCGGAGCGCGGCCGGTCGGCGTCGACAACTCGGAGCGCCAGCTCGAGCACGCGCGCGATGCCCTCGCCGCCGCGGGTCTCGACTTCCCGCTCGTCCACGCGCCCGCCGAGACGGTCCCGCTTCCCGATGCGAGCTTCGACATCGTCTTCGCCGACCACGGCGCGAACCGCTTCGCCGATCCCTATGCCTGGGTGCCAGAGGCGGCGCGGCTCCTGAGACCGGGCGGCCTCCTCGCCTTCAGCGGCTCGACGCCCTTCGAGGTCATGTGCTGGAACGAGCCCGCCGACCGGATGGAGCCCGAGCTCCAGCTCGGCTATTTCGGCCTGCACCGGGTCGAGGACGCGGACGGGCCGGTGCAGTTCGAGCTTCCCTACGGCGAGTGGATCCGGCTGTTTCGCGCGAACCGCTTCGAGATCGAGGACCTGCGGGAGATCCAGCCTCCGCCCGGGGCCGAGTCCACGTACCGGACCCCCGAGGAGACGGAGTGGGCGCGCAAGTGGCCGATGGAGCAGATCTGGATCGTCACGAAGGAACGATGAGCCACGTCGACCGGAACCGGGAAGCCTGGACCGAATTCGCGCCCGAGTTCGCCGAATGGGCACCGCGCGCGTGGGGGAGAGAGGAGTTCGAGTGGGGCGTGTGGAACGTTTCCGAGTCCGAGCTCGGCGCCCTCCCCGACGTGGCCGGGATGGACACAGTCGAGCTCGGCTGCGGCACGGCCTACATCTCCGCCTGGCTTGCTCGCCGGGGTGCGCGGCCGGTCGGGATCGACATCACGCCGGCCCAGCTCGAGACCGCCCGGCGGATGCAGGCCGAGTTCGGCCTCGACTTCCCCCTGCTCGAGGCGAGCGCGGAAGCGGTGCCGCTGCCGGACGAGAGCTTCGACCTCGCGATCTCCGAGTACGGCGCGTCCATCTGGGCCGACCCGTACCGCTGGATCCCGGAGGCGGCGCGGCTCCTGAGACCGGGCGGCCACCTCGTCTTCCTCGTCAACGGGACGATCATGATCCTCTGCTCGGCGGACGAGGAGCTGCCGCCCGGCCGCGAGCTGCTCCGGCCCTATTTCGGCATGCACCGGTTCGAGTGGGACGGGACCGGAGGAATCGAGTTCCACCTCGGCTACGGCGAGTGGATCCGCCTCCTGCGGGAGAACGGCTTCGCGGTCGAGAACCTCATCGAGATCCAGGCTCCACCCGAGGGCGAGCCGCATCGCTTCCCCGGACTGCCCGACCGCGAGTGGGCGCGCCGCTGGCCCTCCGAGGAGATCTGGGTCGCCCGCAAGCGTTCGTGAGCGTTCCGCCCGCACCCCCGCTCCTCCTGGCTTCGACCTCGCCGCAGCGGCGGGCGATCCTCGAGCAGCTGCGGATCCCGTTCGAACTGGCGGTGCCCGACTACGAGGAGCACGACTCGCCCGACGCTGACGTCGTCGCCCTCGTCCGCGAACACGCCGCCGGGAAAGCGCGCTCGGTCGGCGACCCGGACGAGCGGCCCGTCCTCGGGGTCGACACCGCCGTCCACCTCGACGGCCGCGTGTTCGGGAAGCCAGCAGGGCCCGAGGAAGCGGAGGAGATGCTGGACGCGCTCGGCGGCCACACACACGAGGTCGTCTCGGGTCTCTGCCTGCGTACGCCGGGCTGGGAGATCGTCGAGCACGAGGTCACCCGGGTGACCTTCCGCCCCCTGACTCCCCGCGACCTGGCCGCCTACGTGGCCGCGAGGGAGTGGGAGGGACGGGCGGGCGCCTACGCCATCCAGGGACTCGGCGCTGGGCTCGTCGAACGCGTCGAAGGGGACTACCTGAACGTCGTCGGCCTTCCTGCTGCGCTCCTCGTCCAGCTCCTCTCCGAACGGTTTGCAGGTGTTTATGGCTTCGGATAGCTGCGGCACTCAACTACACTTGGCCGTTCGATGAGCCTTTGGGGCTACCTCAGCGGATTCGGCGGGCGTGAGATGGCGGTCGATCTCGGCACCGCCAACACCCTCGTCTACGTGCGTGGGCGCGGCATCGTGCTGTCCGAGCCGTCGGTCGTCGCCATCGACCAGCGGAGCGGCGAGGTGCACGCCGTCGGGATCGAGGCGAAGCGCATGCTCGGCCGCACGCCGGGGACGATCTCCGCGATCCGGCCTCTGAAGGACGGCGTCATCGCCGACTTCGACGTCACCGAGCAGATGCTCCGCCACTTCATCCAGAAGGTGCACCACAACCGCTTTGCACATCCGCGTGTGGTCGTCTGCGTCCCGAGCGGAGTCACGGGCGTCGAGAAGCGGGCGGTCGAGGAAGCGACGCTCTCCGCGGGCGCCCGCCAGGCCTACCTCATCGAGGAGCCGATGGCGGCCGCGATCGGGGCCGGCCTGCCCGTGTCGGAGCCGACCGGGAACATGATCGTGGACATCGGTGGCGGCACGACCGAGGTGGCGGTCATTTCGCTCGGAGGCATCGTCGTCTCTCAGTCGATCCGCGTCGGCGGCGACGAGATGGACGAGGCGATCATGAGTCACATCAAGAAGGAGTACAAGCTCCTGATCGGCCAACAGACTGCGGAGGAGCTGAAGCTCGAGATCGGCTCTGCCTGGGAGCTGCCCGAGGAAGTGCAGGCCGAGGTGCGCGGGCGCGACATGCTCACAGGCCTGCCGAAGACGATCGTGATCACCTCCGAGGAGGTGCGCCGCGCGCTCGATGAGCCCGTCGGCCAGATCCTCGACGCGATCAAGTCCACGCTGGACAAGACGCCGCCCGAGCTCGCCGCGGACATCATGGACCGCGGGATCGTCCTCGCCGGCGGCGGGTCACTCCTGACCGGCATCGAGGAGCGGCTCCGCGAGGAGACGCAGATGCCGGTCCAGCTGGCCGAGTCGCCGCTCACATGCGTTGCCGTCGGATCGGGCCGGAGCCTCGAGGAGTTCGAGGTCATCCACCGCGCTGCGAAGGCCCGCAACCGCAACGGCCGCCGCCGCTAGGCAACCGGCCTCTCGCTCCGAGCAACGCTCTAAACTGTTGGCTCCCGTGCCTCGGCAACGAACAGCACGGCTTCCCGTCCTGGACGCGCACGTCCGACGGGCGGAAGGCTCCTTTCCACGCACGAGTCGTGCCCTCAGGGCTCGGCTGGTCGCCGTTGCCCTCGTGCTCGTCTCGATCGCGCTCGTGACGGTCTACTTCCGCGAGTCCGAGGGCGGGACGCTGCACGGCGCCCAGCGCATCGGCGTCTCGGTCGCCATGCCCTTCGAGGTCGCCGGCGAGCGCGTCGCGCGGCCGTTCAAGGACGCCTACGGCTGGGCTGCCGACCTTCTCGGCGCGAAATCCGAGAACGAGAAGCTGAAGAGGGAGAACGAGGCTCTCCGCAGCGAGAGGATCGCGAACGAGACCGCTGCCCAGGAGAACGCCCATCTCAAGGAGCTCCTCGGCTACGTCGACGGCCCGCGCTTCCCGGAGAACTACAGCAGTGTCATCACGCGCGTCGTCGCACGGCCTCCGACCGCGTACGACCAGGAGATCTTGATCGCCGCGGGCACCTCCGACGGCATCCAGCGGAACGACCCGGTCGTCACGAAGGACGGGCTCGTGGGGCTCGTCACCGACGTCACCTCCGACAGCGCGAAGGTCACGCTCTTGACCGACCAGTCGAGCGCAGTCTCCGCGATGGTGCTCGAGAGCGGCGCGGCGGGCATCGTCCGCCACGGGCCGAGCGATCCGTCGGCGCTCATCCTTGACCGCGTCGGCAAGGACGCCTTCGTCGAGGACGGCGACCTCGTCATCACGGCAGGCTGGCAGAGCGGGCAGCTCGAGTCGCTCTACCCACGCGGGATCCCGATCGGCACGGTCGAGTCCGTCGGGCAGCAGGACGTGGACCTCTACAAGCGGATCCAAATCGCGCCCCTCGTGAACTTCGACTCGCTCTCCGACGTCATCGTCCTCATCCCGATGGCCCGGCCGAAGTGACGCTCGACGCGCTCAAGGCTGGCGTGCTCCTCGTGTTCGCGGCGCTTGTCCAGGTGTCGATCACGTCCAATATCGAGGTCGGGTCGGGACACCCCGACCTCCTCCTCGTGCTCGTGATCGCAATCGCGCTCCTGCGCGGCCCGGCGTTCGGCGCCGCCGCAGGTTTCTGGGCGGGGCTCGTCCTCGACGTCGTCTCGTTCCAGACGCTCGGGCTCACATCGCTCCTGCTCACCCTCGCCGGCTACTTCGCCGGCCGCCTCGGCGAGGTGACGAAGAAGTCCTCCGCGCATCCCGCTCTGCTCGCCGTGACCATCGGGACGATCGGCGTGGGGCTCGGGTCGGCGGTGCTGCACTTCATGCTCGGGGAGACGCTCTCGGCCTCGGAGTTCTTCGTCGGGATGCTGCTCCCGACCCTGGCGCTCAACCTGCTCCTCGCCTACCCGCTCTATGGACTCTGCCGGAGGATCTTCCCGGTCACCCCGCGCGAACGGAGGCAGGTGATCCCGGTTGTCTAGCCCGAGCGCCAACCTGCCGGGCGGGTTCCTCCCGCCCGACCCCAGGGTCGAGGAGCCGTACCGCGTCACACCGCAGGCGGCGATCCGGATCGCCATCCTCGGCGTCGTCGCGGTGACGATCTTCTGCGCGCTCTTCTTCCGGCTCTGGGCGCTGCAGGTCATCTCGGGAGAGCGCTACCTCGAGGTCGCGAAGAACAACCAGGTGCGGACGTTCCGCGCGCCCGCTCCCCGCGGCTCCATCGTCGACCGGAACGGCGAAGTCCTCGTCTCCAACCGGCCGGGCACAGCGGTGCAGCTCTGGCCGGCCGCGTTCGACCAGGCGACCCCGGAGACGCAGACGTTCGTCGTCCATCGGCTTGCCACGCTGCTTCACATCCCGTACAGGGAGATCCGCTCCGACATCGCCGCCCGCAAGGACGACCTCCTGACGCCGATCACCATCAAGGAGAACGTCAACGAGGAGAAGATCAACTACCTCCTCGAGCACCAGAACGACTTTCCCGGCGTCCAGATCAACCAGACCTACCAGCGCCACTACGACGAGGGCGGGATCGCGGCGCAGACCCTCGGCTACGTGAGCGAGATCTCCCAGCAGCAGCTCGACGCGGCGAAGGGCAAAGGCTATGCCGCCGGCGACCGAATCGGCCAGACCGGGGTGGAGGCCACATATGACACTTATCTCCGGGGCCTGCCCGGGATCGGACGCGTGTTCGTCGACGCGCTCGGGCGCGTTACGAGCGCGCGCCAGTTCCAGCAGCTTCCCGAAGCCGGCGACAACGTGCGCCTCACGATCGACGCCGAGCTGCAGAAGACCGCGGAGGAGGCGCTCGCATACGGCGTCAGGCTGGCCCACGACGACGGCCAGTGGGCAGCAGACGGCGGTGCGCTCGTCGCCATGGATCCCAACTCGGGGGAGATCCTTGCGCTGGCCTCGAACCCCACCTTCGACCCGAGCATCTACACCGGGCGCGTCGACAAGAACGACCTGAAGGAGCTCGCCGACCCCACCGCCAACCACCCGACGCTCGACCGCGCCGTCGCAGGTCTCTATCCGCCCGGCTCGACGTTCAAGCCGGTGACGGCGCTCGCGGCCCTCGAGACGGGCATTCTCTCGCCGGCCGAGCTCATCCAGTGCACGCCGAAGGAGGTCGTCGACGGCCAGACCTTCACGAACTGGGACCCCTACGCGAACGAGCCCATGACCCTCACGACCGCGCTCGCCGCGTCCTGCGACACCTACTTCTACCAAGTGGCTCTCCGCTTCTACAACCGCACGGACTCGCCTCTGCAGAAGTGGGCGCGGACGATGGGCTTCGGCGCCTCGACGGGCATCGACGTCGGCCCCGAGGCGACCGGCCTCATTCCGACGCCGGCCTGGCGCCGCCATTACTTCAAGACGGAGATCGACAAGATCTGGACGTCGGGCGACTCGGTGCAGCTCGGCATCGGCCAGGGTGACGTGCTCGTCACGCCGCTCCAGATGACCCGCTTCTACGCGATGCTCGCAAACGGCGGCAAGCTCGTGGAGCCGCACATCGTCCAGTCGGTCGAGGAGCCGGCGACTCCCGGCCAGCCGCCCGTGGTCCTGCGCCCGTACTCCCCGAAGCCGGCCAAGGATGTCGGCCTCAACCCGAACAACATCCGGGTCGTGCAGGAGGGCCTCTACGACGCCACGCACGCGAACTACGGGACGTCGGCCGGCATCTTCGGGTCGTTCCCGGTCCCCATCGCCGGCAAGACGGGGACGGCCGAGAAGTTCGTGCGCCTGCCCAATTACCAGGGCCTGCAGGACCAGGCCTGGTGGTGCGGGTACGGCCCCTATGACAAGCCCAGCCTCGTCGTCTGCGCCATGATCGAGAACGGCGGGCACGGCGGAGTCGTCGCGGCGCCGGTTGCCCTCCAGGTCTTCCAGAAGTTCTTCGACGTCGACCCGAACTCGTTCAACGCCTCGGTGGGCAACAGCGACTGATGGCGACGATCGCCAGGGAAACCCGCGCGGCACGAGGGCACGTCGGCTCCGAGGTCGGCGCCTACCTCCGCCACCTCGACTACCTCCTGATCGCCGCCGTCGCGGGCGTGATCACGTACGGCATCTGGGTCCTGACTGCGGTGACCCGGAACGACGTGCCCGGCGACGCGGGCTACTTCGTCTCGCGACAGGAGGTCTACATCGCCGTCGGGGCGGTCCTCGCCGCGGTCGCGGTGGCCGTGAGCCCGGAGGTTTACCGCCGCTACGCAAACGCGCTCTACGCGGTCGCGATCGCGCTGCTGCTGCTCGTGCTCGTGGTCGGAGACGACGTTCGCGGCTCGAAGCGGTGGATCGAGTTCGGCTCCTTCCGCTTCCAGCCGTCGGAGATCGGCAAGGTGCTCCTCATCCTCTTCTTGGCTGCGTTCGTGGCGAACCGGGCGCGGAGCGACTCACCGTGGAAGACGGTGTGGGGCGCAGTGGGGTTCGCGGCGCTGCCGATGATCCTCGTCTTCAAAGAGCCGGACTTCGGCTCGACGCTGATCTACGGGTCGGCGCTTCTGGCGGTGCTCTTCTTCGGCGGCGTGCCCTGGAAGCACCTGGCGAGCCTCGCGATCGCGACGGCGCTCATCGCGCTCTCCGCTCTCTGGTTCCTGCCCGCGGCGGGAGTGGAAGTCCTGGACGCGTACCAGAAGGACAGGCTGATCGGGTTCGTGAACCCGGACGTCGACCCGAGCGGGACGACGTACAACGTCAACCAGTCGATCACGGCGGTCGGCTCGGGCGGCATCGACGGGCGCGGGGTCGCGGGCGCGAGCCAGACGAACATGAACTACCTGCCCGAGCACAACACCGACTTCATCTTCTCGTCGCTCGCCGAGCAGCGCGGCTTCCTAGGCGCCGCGATCCTGCTCCTCCTCTACGCGTTCATCGCCTGGCGGGGGATCAAGATCGTCGCCATCGCGCCGAGCTTGTACACGTCGGCCGTCGCGGGCGCGATCGTCTTTTCGTTCCTCTTCCAGATCTTCGTCAACGTGGGCATGACCATCGGGATCGCGCCCGTCACCGGGATCCCGCTCCCGTTCGTCAGCTTCGGCGGAAGCTCGATGATCACGACGATGCTCATGATCGGGATCCTCGAATCGATCTACGTGCGCGGTCGCCTCGCGGGCCGCAGGTAGGTTCCCTCGGTGCGACGACTCCCGCTTCATCCTGCCGCCGTCTACGGTGTGGTCAAGGAGATCAGGGCTGCGGCCGAGGATCTCTCGCCGCTCGTCGTGGCGGGCGCCGACGGGCCAGCGGGTGAGCTCGTCTCTGCCCTGGCCGAGGGCGGGGACACGAGCGCTCTCCGCGACCTCTCCGGCCGGGAGGTGTCGAAGTACGACCTGCAGGGCGCCGCGCTCCTCCTCTACGTCGTCGCCGGCGAGAGGCCGACAGCCGAGGACGAGCAGGCCCTCAAGCTTGCCGACCGAAACGACGTCGACGCCGTGTGCGTCCTCGTGGGCGCGAAGTCGCAGCCGGTCGACATCGCCTACGTGCCGGCGACGAGAGTCGTGACCGTCCCGCCGGGGAGCCCGATGCCCGTCAAGCGCATCGCCGAGCTCGTCGCCTCCGTCACGGAGGAGACGGGCTACGCGTTGGCCGCGCGCCTACCTGTCCTCCGCGAGGCCGTCGTGGACGCCATCGTGCGCCGCTTCGCCCGCCAGAACGGGATTCTCGGCGTCGCGATCTTCATTCCGGGCGCCGACTTCCCGGTGCTGACCCTGAACCAGCTGCGAATGGTCTTCCGCATCGCCGCCGCGCACGGAGAAGAGATCGACCGCGAGCGCATCCCTGAGCTCCTCGCCGTGGTCGGCGCGGGCCTCGGCTTCCGCACCGTCGCCCGCGAGGCGCTCGGCTTCGTCCCGGGCCTCGGCTGGGCGATCAAGGGGGGCGTCGCCTACGTCGGCACGAAGGCGCTCGGGAAGGCCGCGACGACCTACTTCGAGCAGGGCGGCGCACATGCGCTCTCCCGGGCGGCCGATGCCGTCCGGTCCAGGTCCTAGCCTTCCCGCGCATGGACGCCGACCAGCTGTTGCCGGCTCACGAGGCACTGGCAATCGAGGAGGCCGACGCCTGGTTCGAGTACCTGGAGGTCACCAGGGCCGAGATCGGGTCCGGCCGCTATCACGAGATCGAGCCCTGGGCCTGGGCTCGACTCAGCCAGCGCCTGCGGGCCGTCAAGCGAAAGCAAACCGAGCTTCGTCCCGCCGCCGCGTAGCAGGGCCGGCGAGGGCGCCTGCTACCCTTAACGGGTACGCGCAGGGAGAACCGAGCCCAGATCGGGCGAGCGGGATTCCGCGCTCACAACAAAATGAGCTTTGTGGCAGACACGCTGACCTCGCCCGCGCCGAGATGCGCGGGCGGCGGCGTGCGCCCGAAAGGAGATTCACATCGTGCGATTGTTTCGCAAGAAGACGAGCAGCGAGGAGGCGGCGCCCCCCGAGGCGGCCGCCCCCGAAGCGCTCGAGGAGGCCTCGCCGTCCCAGGCGGACGGACAGGCTGACAAGCCCAAGCCGCGCAGGCGCCGCGGGACGCGCGGCGGCCGAGGCCGCGGCAAGAAGAAGGTAGAAGCCGCCGAGGGCGGTGCAAAGACCGAGTCGACGGCTGCGGCGAAAGCCGAGCCCAAGCCGCGCCAGCCCCGGCAGAAGAAGAAGGACGGGGAGGACGCGAAGCCGCGCCGCAGGCGCACGCAGACGCCCAAGCGCTCGGCCCTTCCGAAGGTCAAGAAGGAGATCTTCGTCTCGGTCGAGGTGACCGAGCAGCGGGTCGCGGTGCTCGAGGACGGCGTCGTCGTCGAGGTCTACCTCGGCCGCGCCTCGCACAGCTCCGTGGCGGGCAACGTCTACAAGGGCGTTGTCGACAACGTCCTCCCGGGCATGGAGGCGTCCTTCGTCGAGATCGGGCTCGAGAAGAATGGGTTCCTCTACGTGGACGAGATCGTCGTCCCGGAGCTCGAAGGCAAGCCGCGCCACGGGCGCCGCATCCAGGAGCTGGTCGAGCGCGGCCAGGAGGTGCTCGTCCAGGCGGTCAAGGACCCCATGGGAACGAAGGGCGCCCGGCTGACGACCGAGATCTCGCTTCCCGGCCGGTTTCTCGTCTTCGTCCCGTACGGGGACGGCATCGGTGTTTCGCGCCGCCTCGAGGATGAGGAGCGCGAGCGGCTCAAGGTCATCTGCAAGGGTCTCGAGCTTCCCGACGGCGGACTCATCGTCCGCACGGCGGCCGAGGGCGCGTCGAAGGAAGAGCTCGAAGGCGATCTCGCTCTCCTGCAAAAGCTTTGGTCGACCATCCAGGGTCGCGCCAAGCGCGCCGAGGCTCCGTCGCTCGTCTACCAGGAGTCGGAGCTACCGCTCCGGATCATCCGCGACCTCTTCATCCGCGATTTCGAGCGCGTGGTCATCGACCACGACCGCACGTACCGGCGCGTCGTCGGCTATCTCAAGCGGACCTCGCCCGAGCTCGCGGCGCGCGTCGAGCTCTACAACGGCAAGGAGCCGCTTATGGAGCTGTACGGCGTGGACGAGGCAGTGCGCTCGACGCTCAACCGGCGCGTCGACCTTCCCTCCGGCGGCTACCTGATCTTCGACTACGCCGAGGCGTTCACCGTCATCGACGTCAACACGGGGCGCTTCGTCGGCTCGCGCGGGCGTTCGAGCGGCGCCCGCCTCGAAGACACGATCACGAAGAACAACCTCGAGGCGGTCGGCGAAGTCGTCCGCCAGCTCCGGCTCCGGGACATCGGCGGGATCATCGTCATCGACTTCATCGACATGGCGAATCCCAAGAACCGCAAGCTGGTCGAGGAAGCGCTGGAGCAGGAGCTCGCACGCGACCGGACGAAGACGTACGTCGTCGAGATCTCGCCGCTCGGCCTCGTCGAGATGACGCGCCAGAACGTTACCGACGGGCCGCGCGAGATCCTCACGAACGTCTGCGCCGCCTGTAAGGGCGACGGCGTCGTCGTGTCCATGGAGACTCACGCCGTCGACGCGGAGCGGCGCATCCGCAGGCTGATCGCCGGCTCGAGGAGCAAAGCATTCCACATCGAGCTGAACTCGCAGGTCGCCGCGACGCTCATCGGCCCCGGCGCGGAGCGCCTCGCCGAGCTCGAGAAGGAGACCGGCCGCACGCTTGCGATCAAAGGCAGGCAGCGCGCGGCGCACGACCACTTCGTCGTCCTCGACCAGGGCTCGCCGGACACGGTCGAGGACAAGGCACTGCCGGTCGCGCGCGGACAGGAGCTCGAGGTCGAGCTCGAGGAGGCGCACCAGCATTCCGACACCGACGCGATCGCACGTGTGGACGGCTACGTCGTCACGGTCAAGGACGCCGCGAGCCGGGTCGGGGAGACCGTGCCGATCAGGATCGAGAACGTCACGAAGACGACCGCCCGCGCCGCCATCGCCGAGGGCGAGAGCGTGAACGGCGACGATCCCACGCAGGAGAAGCCGAAGAAGAAGACCCGGCGTGGAACCCGCGGCGGCCGCGGTCGCAAGAAGAAGACCGAGGCTGTCGCCAATGCCGACGCGACCGCTGAGCCCGCTGAGGGGCGAGCGGCGGATGAGCCCGCCGCCGAGGCGCCAGGCGCCAGGGCTCCGTCCGAAAACGGCGAGGAGCCGAAGCCGAAGAAGAAGACGCGGCGCGGCACGCGCGGAGGGCGCGGACGAAAGCGCAAGCCGGTAGAATCTCCACCCGAAGCGGGCCAGGAGAGCCCGCTCGCCTAGCGCTTAGGAACGGATTTGGCCACGAAAACCGACAGCTACGCGATCATCGCTCTCGGCGGAAAGCAGTACCGCGTCCGCGAGGGCCAGTGGCTGCTCGTCGACCGGCTCCCGCACGACGAAGGGAAGACGTTCCATCCCGACCTCGTCATGCTCGGTGGCGACGGCGAGCCGAAGCTGGGCGACGCGCTCAAGGGCGCGCAAGTGACTGCGAAGGTCTCGGAGCACGTGCTCGGCAAGAAGGTGATCGTCGGCAAGCACCGGCGGCGCACCGGCTATCGCCGGCGCAACGGCCACCGAAGCCGCCTGTCCCGGATCGAGATCCAGTCGATCGGGAAGAAGGCAACGCGCTCGACGGCGAAGAAGACCGCCGGCACGGCCACGAAGAAGGAAGAGAGCTAGAAATGGCCCACAAAAAAGGACTCGGCTCTTCGAAGAACGGCCGCGACTCCCAATCCAAGCGACTCGGGGTCAAGATCTTCGACGGCCAGGAAATCAGGGCGGGGATGATCGTCGTCCGCCAGCGCGGCACGCGCTTTCGCTCCGGACCGGGTACCGGTCTCGGCCGCGACCACACGATCTTCGCGACGCGTGACGGCAAGGTCGCGTTTCAGACGAACGGCTCCGGCCGCGTCGTCACCGTCGTTTAACCCAGGGCGTGTTCCACGATCGCGCCCGCATCGAGGTGCGTGGCGGCCGTGGCGGCGACGGCTCGCTCAGCTTCCGGCGCGAGAAGTACGTGCCGAGGGGAGGACCCGACGGCGGTGACGGCGGCGACGGCGGCGACGTCGTGCTGGTCGCTGACCCCGACCGCCGCGACCTCTCCTTCTTCCAGCGCAAGCGCCGGTTCGAAGGAGGCCGCGGCATTCACGGGCAGGGAAAGAACAAGCGCGGAGCGGACGGGGAGAGCGTCGAGCTCGCAGTGCCCGTGGGGACGCAGGTGCTGGACGAGGAGGGAGGTCTCCTCGTCGACCTCGCGCATCCCGGCGCGCGCGCGGTCGTGGCACGAGGCGGGCCGGGAGGCGCCGGCAACCGCCGCTTCGCCCGGCCGACACAGCAGGCTCCGCGCATCGCCGAAGTCGGCTGGCCCGGGGAGCAGTCGGCCATCGAGCTGCGCCTGAAGCTCCTCGCGGACGCGGCACTGCTCGGCTTCCCGAACGCCGGCAAGTCGTCGCTCCTTCGCCGCATCTCGAATGCGAAGCCGAAGGTCGCGGACTACCCGTTCACGACGATTGCGCCGGTGCTCGGCACGGTCGACGCGCCGGACGGCCGCCAGCTCACGGTCGCGGACGTGCCGGGGCTCCTCGAAGGCGCGCACGAGGGAGTCGGGCTCGGAGACGAGTTCCTCGCGCATCTGGAGCGCGCTCGGCTCTTCCTCCACGTCATCGACGCGACGGAGGAGGCCGCGGAGCGCTTCGCGACGATCGACCGGGAGTTGCACGGGTACGGCGCCGGCCTCGACGAGCGCTCGCAGATCGTCGTCCTGAACAAGATCGACCTCCTCGACGGTCCGCCGATCTTCGAGACGGACGACCCGCGCGTCCTCGCCGTGCTTCCTCTGTCGGCAGCGACGGGAGCCGGGATCGACGAGCTCGTGCACGCGCTCTTCCAGCTGGTGCCCGATGCGCCGCCCGAGTCCGCCGCCGTCCAGGAGGTCGCTGACTTCCTCGTCTATCGCCCGCGCCCCGAGCGCAGGCGTTCGTTCCGCCTGTTCCGAACCGACGCCGGCTACCGGGTTCGCGGCCAGGCAACCGAGGACGAGCTCCGCGCGGCCGGCGTAAAGCCGGGCGACCCGGTGGAGTTCGAATGACAGGCCTCTTCGGCGGCGCATTCGACCCGCCGCACAACGGCCATGTCGCGCTTGCCGAGACCGCGCTCGAGCACTTCGCCCTGGAGCGTCTCCTTGCTCTCGTCGTCGTCGACCCCGGGCACCGGGACGTCGTGCTCGACTTCCCGACCCGCTTCCGGCTCGCGGGGCTCGCGTTCGCAGGCCTGCCGCGCACCGACGTGGTGGCAGAGGAGCACCGCTACAGCGTCGACGCCGTCCGCGGCGGGCGGTTCGGCGACGCCGTGTTCCTCGTCGGCGCCGACGAGTTCGCGAACTTCCTCTCGTGGAAGGACCCGAACGGCGTGCTCGAGGAGGTGTGGCTCGGCGTCGCGACCCGGCCGGGGTTTCCGCCCGAGGCGCTCGACGCCGTTCTCCATGGCCTCGACCGGCCCGACCGCGTCCAATTCTTCGAGATGCCCGAGCTGCCGATCTCAGGGACGGAGATCCGCGCGCGTGCCGCCCGCGGCGAGCCGTTGGACGGGCTCGTGCCGCTCGCGGTGGCCGCCGAGATCGACCGGCTCGGCCTTTACCGGTGATACCCTGAGCGCGTCGTAATCGAGGAGTTTCTGACCCGCTGACGTCGCTCGAACAAGCTCGCCGAATCGCTCAGCTCGCCCAGGAGAAGCTGGCGAGGGATGTGGTCATCCTCGACATGCGCCCGGTGTGCAGCTACACCGACTACTTCGTCCTGGCCACCGGCGGAAACTCACGCCAGGCCAAGGCGATCTACGACGAGGTGCACGAGCGCCTGAAGAAGGAGGCCAAGCTCTCGCCCCGGAACGTGCATGGCGGCGGCGAAGCGAAGTGGATCCTCGCCGACTACCTCGACGTCGTCTTGCACGTCTTCACGCCCGAGGCGCGCGACTTCTACCGGCTCGAGGACCTCTGGGGCGACGTGCCGTCGGTGGAGCTGGCGGCGGCCAACTAGGCCAGCCAGAGCACGAGCAAGACGATCCCGGCGAGGACGAGCGCGTAGACCCAGAACGCGTGCGCTCCCCCGAGGAACGCCTCCCACTTGCGGCGCTCGCGGCGCTTCTCGGCGTCGCCGGTCTCCTCGACGACTGGGCTGTAGTCGGTCTTCTCGGTCACACGTTGTCGGTCCCCGGCTCTCTCGGGAGACAAACGCCCCTCCGCTAAACTGCGCTCCGCGGGGCCATAGCTCAGTTGGGAGAGCGTCTGGCTGGCAGCCAGAAGGTCACGGGTTCGAGTCCCGTTGGCTCCACTCCCCGGCCTACCTGCACCGCGGCGAGGCGTTCCGCTACGGTGGCCCGATGAGCCAAGCAACCCTGCAGACCAATCACGGCGCGATCGAGGTCGAGCTCTTCGAGGAGGACGCGCCCAAGACCGTCGACAACTTCGTGAAGCTCTCGAAGGACGGCTTCTACGACGGGCTCACGTTCCATCGCGTCATCCCCGACTTCATGATCCAGGGCGGCTGCCCTCGTGGAGACGGGACGGGCGGCCCGGGCTACCAGTTCGAGGACGAGCCCAACGAGCACCGCGTCGAGCGCGGCGCGCTCGCGATGGCCAACAGCGGCCCGGACACGAACGGGAGCCAGTTCTTCATCGTCACGACCGATGCGGCACCGTGGCTGGACGGAAAGCACACCGTTTTCGGCCGGGTGAGCTCCGGGATGGACGTCGTGGACGAGATCTCGGGGGTCGACCGCGACGGGAGCGACCGGCCGCGCGAGCCGGTCACGATCGACCGCGTCGAGGTCTCCTAGCGGCCGATCCTCCTCCGAGGTCGCTCTCGGGAACCTTCCGGGCGTTGGTGCAGTCGGAGGGTCATGGTGCGCGTGACGCAACGCGGGCTTTCAGCTCTCTCGCTCATCCTGGGAGCGATGGTCGCCGTAGCCGTGGCGGGGTGTTCCGAGCAGGAACAGAGCGGTAAGCCTCTGCACGCTCCGGCCACCTTCGACCCCTCGCTTCCCGGCTGGGTCGCCTGCTCCAGGCTGATCCTCGAGGGAGACGTCATCCGCGTCAGCTCCGCCGAGGCACGTGGACAGATGGTCACGGAGCTCGCCGTGGACGAGTGGATCAAGCCGGCATCTGGACCGAATGTTGCGGTGATCGAGACTCCCGACATCGCGGCTGAAGGCGTCTACGAGTGGTGGGAGCCGGGCACACACCTGTTCCTCCAGGTCGACGTCGATCCAGCCGCCCTCCCGAACTGGCAGTTCCGCGACCGGACGATCAAGAAGATCAAGCGTGCGGTTCCGGCTTCGCGCACCGTCGAGTGCCCGTACGGTCCGGCTTAGAGGCGACCGGCTAGGGCCAGACGGTCGACGCGCGGTCGAGGTCGAGCGCCCCGCCGTCGTGGCATTCGGACGAGCGGTAGTCGGCCGGCGCCGTCATCGCGCGCTCTGCGAGCGCGAGCCGTGCGAGGCGTTGGCCCTCCGCGGGATCCGCACCGAGGCTCTCCGCGACGAACGCCGTCCGCTGCAGGCCGTAGCAGTCGGCCGCCGCCTCATCCCTCACGCCTGCAAGGTGCGACGATTCGTGCGCGAGGACGTGGAGCGCCCGGGCCACCTTGGCCTGCTCGCCCTCGCCGGTCTTGCCCTCGGCGAAGCGGTCGAGCTCGGAGCACGTCTCCTCGTCGAGGTCGGTGAAGTCGGCCGGCCGCCCGCGCTCGTCGAAGAACACGGTTCCCGCATGGGCGGAGACTTCGGCGAGGCGCGAGAGGAGACCAGGGCAGTGGACGTCGACGTCGCGGCCCGCGATGTCGCTCGCGATGGCCGCGAGCCGGTGCTCGTTCGAGCGCTGCTCCTGCTGGACGGCAACGATGAGCAGAAGCGGGATCGCCAGGACGATCAGAAGAGGGGCATAGGGCCGCACCCGGCTTGTATCGGCCGGGGGAGAGGCTCAGGAAACCCTCAGTCGAGCTCGCGTCGGAGGACGGACGCGACCGCCTGGAGCGCTACGCGTGTCTCGTTGACCTCGGGCTCCCGCGTCGTCGCCCGCTGGAGCGCGAGGCCGGGGAGGAGGAGCAGGCGTGCGCCGCGGCGGCTGGACTCCTGCACCGCGCGCCAGAGCTCCATGGTGAGAGCAAGCGAGAGCACGGTCACGACCGCGGGCGTCCAGAGCGCCGCCTGAAACGGCCAGACCCGCTCCGCCAAGACGGTGACGGGGATGACGAGGGCGGCGAAGTTCGTCCCGCAGCGAGGTGAGAAGCGCGACGGCATCGCCGTGCCCTCCCAAGTCGATTCGAGCGAGCGCTGCTCGACCGCTGCGATCGCCCGGTGCTCGGCGCCGTGGAGGTTCAGCGTCCGCCCGCGGAAGATCCAGAGGACGAGGCCGACAGTGACGGCCGCCCAGCCGATCAGGGCGAACGGCGAAGGAAGGAAGACGAACGCGAAGGGAGCGAAGATCGCGAGCAGGAGAATCCTGCGCTCGCCCTTCTTCGCCACTCCGCTCCTCCGGAAGAGCGGCGCGACCGACATGGCCAGCCGCGCGAGGCCGCGCGCGAGCGGGATCCGGGCGAGCGATGCGGGAGGCGACGGCATCCTGCCCTCGATGAGCTGCCCGTCCCGGCGCGCGAAAGCCCAGTAGCGCTCGCTGACGATGACCACGCCGTCCGGGCGCGCCATGCCGCCGAGCCGGGGGAGGGATTGGCACGCATCGGCACGCCGAAGGATCTCGGGCAAGTGCACCTACACACCGTGCCCGAGCGAAGGCCGCCCGGCAAGGGCCAGGCGGCCCGTTCTACGTGCGTCGAGGTCCTACCAGTAACCGCGCGAGAAGAAGCCCAGAAGCGCGAGAACCAGGATGACGATGAGGATGATCCAAAGAACGCTCAATGAACCTCCTTTCGGCGCTGAGTCTCCCCGGCGGTCGGCCGGTTGGAAACATCGCGTACCGTTCCATCTCCGAGCTCGAAGACCGCGAAGTCCCGGCCCATGACCGGGAGCGAGACGTTGTAGACCGGGACCGCGCCGACGAAGCCCTCGTACGTGCCGGCGTGACCGTGGCCGTGGAGGACGAGGTCCGGCAGGTGGTCGGCGATCGGGCGGCCGAGGCGGTCGCTGCCGAGAAACGCCCAGATCCCTGGCGGCTCGCCCTCGATCGTCGAGGAGGTCGGCGCGTAGTGGAGGAGCACGATGCGGACCGGGCAGTCGGCGATGGCCCGGAGCCCGCGGTCGAGCGCCTCGACCTCGTCGGTCGTCTCCGCGTAGACCGCGCGCATGATCGGCTCGCCGAAGTCGGTCAGCGTCGAGTCGGGGAAGCCGCCCACGAACCCCTTGGTGCCGACCACGCCGACCTTGGTGTCGCAGCAGTCCAGCACCGTCCAGCTCCGGTCGAGCACGACGACGCCCGCTGCAGACAGGACCCCCACGATCTCGTCGGCCCGGTTCGCGTGCCAGTCGTGGTTGCCGAGAACGGTGGCGACCGGTATCTCCAGCTCGCGGCAGGCGTCTGCGAGCACCTCGGCCTGCTCGGGCTCCCCGAAGGTGGTCAGGTCGCCCGCGACGAGGATCGCGTCGACCTGGGCAGCGATTCCGGCGAAGGCAGCAGCCACCGCAGGCCGGTTCTCCTCGCTGCAGTGGATGTCGCCCGCTGCGGCGACCCGGATGGCCTCCCGTTTCGTCATCCGGGCCAGGAGGGTACCCGCATCGTGCCAATGTCCAACGAGAGCTTCCCCGCCATGCTCGCCACGCTGAAGCGCTCCGCCGGGGCGCTGCGCGAGGCCGGCATCCCGTTCATGCTCGGCGGCGGCCTCGCGTGCTGGGTGCGCGGGGGCCCCGAGTCCGACCACGACCTGGACCTCATGGTGAAGCCCGAGGACGCCGAGCAGGCGCTTGCGACCCTCGCGGCGATCGGCATGCGACCGGAGAAGCCGTCCGAGGGCTGGCTCTACAAGGCCTTCGACGAGGACGTCATGGTGGACATCATCTTCTCGCCGGTCGGCGTCGCGATCACGGACGACGTGCTCGCCCGCGCCGAGATGCTCGAAGTCGAGGCGCAGCCCATGCTCGTCATGACGCTCGACGACGTGCTCGTGACGAAGCTCCTCGCGCTGGACGAGAACTCATTGGACTACAAAGCGGTGCTGCTGATCGCGCGGAGTCTCCGCGAGCAGATCGAGTGGGACGACGTGCGCGCGCGCACGGCCGGCTCGCCCTACGCAGCCGCCTTCCTCACGCTCGTGGAGGAGCTTGGCGTCGCCGTGACGTCGCGGAACGGCGGGTAGACACGTCCTGATCGCCGCGCACCGTCGGGCAGCGTCTCGGGGAAGCCGGCGGCGATCGCCTCGCCCGCCTGCCGCCAGAGGTGGCGGATCTCGTCGCCGACGAGCTCGGCCGCGCGCTTGTAGCCGCGGCCCGACTTCGGGATCGGGCCGAGATCGATCGGCTCTCCCCAGACGACCGCGCACGGCATCCGGTTCCCGCGCGACCACCCGAAGGAATAGACGCCGCAGGGCACGATGGGGACCTCCTCCTGGAGCGCGATCATCGTCGCTCCCGGGAGCACGTCGCCCGGATAGCCGAATTTCTGCCGCGTTCCCTCGACGAAGACGCCGACCATGTGCCCCTCGCGTGCGATCTCACGGGCGAGGCGCAGCGAGTCGCGGTCGCCTTCCCCCCGCCGGACGGGAAATGCGCCCGTCCACATGAGGACGTCGCCGACGACGGGCATCTCCAGGAGCTCGGCCTTGGCCATGAAGTAGAGGGTCCGCGGAGAGAGGCCCCCCACGAGGGTCGGGTCGATCGCCGACAAGTGGTTTATCGCGGCGACGCCGCCACCCGTAGCCGGCACGCGTTCGAGTCCGTAGCCGTAGGAGGGTGCGAGCCACATCGTCGTCGGAGCGACGAGACGGCGGGCCCATGGCCACATCCGCTCGGGGTCGCTTCGCCACAGCTTCGAGACGAGTCTGCCGGGCGCGGACACCCACTCGAGTCTAGCGCTAGTCTCGTGGAACGCTTATGGACCGGTACGACCCGCAGGCGATCGAGGCCAAGTGGCAGGCCGAATGGGAGCGCGAAGGCGCTTTCGTCGTCCCGAACCCGTCTCCCGACGATGCACCCAGGGAGCACACGTACGTGCTCGAGATGCTCCCGTACCCGTCGGGTGAGCTGCACATGGGGCACGTCCTCAACTACACGCTCGGAGACGTCGTCGCGCACATCCGCCGCCGCCGCGGTTTCACCGTGCTCAGGCCGATCGGCTACGACGCGTTCGGGCTTCCCGCCGAGAACGCTGCCATCCGCGAGGGCAAGCACCCGCGCGACGTGACGAACCGGAACATCGCCGCGATCCGCGAGCAGATGAAGCGCCTCGGCTGGTCGATCGACTGGAGCCGTGAGCTCTCGACCGCCGAGCCCGACTACTACCACTGGACGCAGTGGCTCTTCCTCAAGTTCTTCGAAGCGGGCCTCGCGTATCGCAAGGGCGCGATCGTCAACTGGTGCCCGAACGACCAGACCGTGCTCGCGAACGAGCAGGTGATCGACGGACACTGCGAGCGCTGCGGCTGGGAGGTCGAGGCGCGCACTCTGGAGCAGTGGTTCTTCCGGATCACCGCCTACGCCGACCGTCTCCTGGACGACATGGCGATGCTCGAGTCCTGGCCCGAGCGCGTGCTCACCATGCAGCGCAACTGGATCGGACGCTCGGAAGGGGCGGAGGTCGTCTTCCGGATCGAGGAGCTCGACATCGACATCCCCGTCTTCACGACGCGCCCCGACACGCTCTTCGGCGCTACGTTCTTCGTCCTCGCGCCCGAGCATGCGCTTGTCGAGCGCCTGGTGAAAGGGACTCCGCACGAACAGGAGGTCATGGATTACGTTCGCCATGCGGCGGGCCGCCCGGTCGCCGAGCGCGCTGACCCGGAGAAGGAGAAGACCGGGGTCTCCACCGGGCGGTTCGTCACGAACCCGGTCAATGACAACCGGCTCCCGATCTGGGTCTCCGACTACGTGCTCATGGAGTACGGCACCGGCGCGATCATGGCCGTGCCCGCCCACGACGAGCGCGACTACGCGTTCGCAAAGCGCTTCGAGCTGCCCATCAAGACGGTCATCGCCCCGGCTGACGGCGAGGTGCCGGAGGACGAGGCGTTCGTCCCGCACTCCGACGACGAGGTGCTCGTCGACTCGGCGCAGTTCTCCGCGATGACGAGCCCCGAGGCGAAGAAGGCGATCGTCGCATGGCTCGAGTCGCGCGAGCGAGGCAGGCCGGCGGTCAGCTTCCGGCTGCGCGACTGGCTGCTCTCCCGCCAGCGCTACTGGGGCTGCCCGATCCCGATCCTCTACTGCGAGGAGTGCGGCCTCGTGCCCGTGCCCGAGGAGGACCTGCCCGTGCTCCTCCCCGAGGTCGAGGAGTACGTGCCGAAGGGGCGCTCACCGCTCGCCGCTGCCGAGGACTGGGTGGCGACGACCTGCCCGAAGTGCGGTGGCCCGGCCCGGCGCGAGACCGACACCATGGACACCTTCGTCGACTCCTCCTGGTACTTCCTCCGCTACTGCGACCCCAAGAACGACGGGGCGCCGTTCGACCGCGGCATGGTCGACTACTGGCTGCCCGTCAACCAGTACATCGGCGGGATCGAGCACGCGATCCTGCACCTCCTCTACGCCCGCTTCTTCACGAAGGTCATGTACGACCTCGGCATCCTCGGCTTCCAGGAGCCGTTCGCCCGCCTCTTCAACCAGGGGATGCTCCATTACCGCGGCGCGAAGATGTCCAAGTCGAAGGGGAACGTCGTCGCCCCTGACGAGATGGTCGAGCGCTACGGCGCCGAGGCGGTCCGCCTCTACGTCCTCTACATGGGCCCGGCCGAGGACGACAAGGAGTGGCAGGACGCGGGCATCGAGGGGATGTTCCGCTTCCTCGGCCGCCTCTGGCGGCTCGGCCTCGAGGTCGTGGAGGCAGGCCCGGCGGACGGCGAGCCCGAGGGGCCCCTCGTCCGCAAGGCGCACGAGACCATCGCCAAGGTCTCCGACGACATCGAGCGCCGCTTCCAGTTCAACACTCCGATCGCCGCGGTCATCGAGCTCGTGAACGACACCTACGTGGCCAAGGACGACCCGGAGCAGGCGGCCGCGGTGCGCTTCGCGACGGAGACCGCGGTCAGCCTCATCCAGCCCTACGTCCCGCACATCGGCGAGGAGCTGTGGCAACGACTCGGTCACGAGCGGCTCTGGAGCACGGAGTGGCCCGAGGCCGACCCCGCTCTCCTCGAGCGCGAGACCTTCGAGCTCGTCGTCCAGGTGAACGGCCGCGTGCGCGGCCGGGTCGAGGTGCCTGCCGGGCTGGACGACGACGAGCTCGTCGCGCGCGCCAAGGAGCTCCCGCGGGTCGCCGCCCACCTCGACGGCAAAGAACTGAAGAACGCCATCGTCGTCCCCGGACGGCTCGTGAACCTGGTCGTCTAGCTCCTCGCCTATGGTGAGGACGTGTTGCTCGTGGACGTCCTCGTCGTGCTCTGGGTCGCGCTCTTCGCGCTTCAGGGCGCCTATCGCGGGCTCGTAGCGCAGGCGCTCGCCCTCGTCGGGCTCGCCATCGGCGCGCTCGCCGGGTCGTGGATAGCGCCGAAGCTTCTCTCGGAGGGATCCTCATGGGTCTCGATCGCGAGCCTCGCCGGTGCGATCGTCGGCGCCGCCCTGCTGGGGGCCGCAAGCGCGACGCTGGCCGAGTCCCCTCGCCGCTTCCTCGCCCTCCGGCCGGGCATGCGCGCGGCCGACTCTCTGGGCGGCGCGATCATCGGCGGGGCTCTGGGGCTCGCTCTCGCCTGGCTGATCGCGGTCGTCGCGGTGCAGCAGCCGAGCCTCGGCTTCCGCCAGGACGTGCGCGAGTCCACGATCCTGCCGCGTCTGATGCGGGCGGTGCCGCCGGACCGCGTGCTCCAGGCGCTCGCTCGCTTCGACCCATTCCCTGAGCTGACGCTTTCCGGAGGGCGCCTGCCTCCTCCCGACCCGAGTGTGCTCCAGACGCCCGGCGCGAAGGCGGCGTCGAGCAGCGTCGTGAAGATCTACGGCACCGCCTGCGGGCTCGGGATCCAGGGGTCCGGCTGGGTCGTGCGCAGGGACCTCGTCGCGACGAACGCGCACGTGATCGCCGGCGAGCACGACACGAACCTCATCGCGCCTAACGGGCAGTCTGTCTTAGCACGCGTCGTGTACGTCGACACGCAGAACGACGTGGCGATCCTGCGCGTCGACGGGCTCCGGACGCCTCCGCTCGCCATCACGGGGAACGACGACTATCCCCGGCCCGTCGTGCTCCTCGGCTACCCGCGCGACGGCGCCCTGGTGGGCGTCGCGGCGACCGCAGGCGCGCCGAGAACGGTGATCGCACCGAACGCCTACGGCGGAAGCGTCGGGCCGCGCAGCGTGGTTCCGCTGAGGGGCCAGGTGGAGCCGGGGGAGAGCGGCGGGCCGGTCGTCGACTCCCAGGGCGGGGTCGTGGCGATGATCTTCGGCGGTGCGAAGAACGGCGGGAACGGGTTCGCGGTGCCGGTGTCCGTAGTTCGCGACGCCCTGCCGAAGGCAACGCAGCCGGTTTCCTCCGGCCCCTGTATCGAGTAGCGCACGGGCCGGCACGAACTCGGCTCAGTGCGCGCGACACCCGCGCGCTTTCGAGGCGCACGATCGGGACATGCGCCTTCTCGCCTGTCTGTTCCTGGTCGCTGCTTGCCTCTGCCCTCCTCTGGCCGCCGGCGGCTCCTTCGCTCGCGCGCCGCTCGAGGACGTCGGCATCCCCTTCTGGTGCGACTGGGGCTACGACTCGGACGAGCGCTGTTATCGGGACGACACCGCCCGGCTTCCGGTCGGCGGCGTCGACGACAAGGTGTGGCGCGGCGCGGTTCGGTTCTCACTCGACGTGCTGCCCGGCGGCGCGCGCGTCACGGGCGCCCGGCTCGGACTCTACTTCGACGGAGCTTGCGTCGCACCCCGGCGCAAGGTCGGCCCCTGCGCGAAGGTCGAATACACCGTTGACGCACACGCGGTCCTCAGCCCCAGCTGGACGAAGGAGCGAGAGGTCGACTTCGACCCCGTTGCGACTGGTTCGACCACCGTTTCGACGACTGACGTGCGCTGGAGCTCGTGGGACCTGACCGGACTCGTCTCCGACTGGGCGACCGGAGTTGCGCCCAACCGCGGCGTCCTCCTGAAGCTCGCGGAAGAAGAGGAGGACTTCGGTGTGAGCGGTCCGTACTTCCCCTCGGCCTCGTTCGGGACAGCCGCTCTCCGCCCGCGGCTCGTCGTCTCGTACATCGTTCCGACCACGGGGCTCTCGCCCTAGGCCCGCCGTGCAGCTTCCCGACATCTCCCGCCGGCGGGCACTCGCCTACGTGCTCGCCCTTCTCACCGTGCTCTCCCTGGCGGGTCGGGTGGCGTTCAGGGACGAGAGCCCGGCGCCCGCCGCAGCGCCCCTGAACCTGCGGGCCGAGCCGCCGCCCGCACGGAAGGTTGTCGTGCACGTGGTCGGCCAGGTCTACGAGCCCGGCCTCTACAGTCTTCCCGAGGGAAGCCGGGTCGACGACGCCATCAAGCGGGCGGGAGGGCCGAAGCCAAAGGCCGCGCTCGCGCTCGTGAACCTGGCCGCGCCCGTCGCCGACGGCCAGCAGGTCGTCGTGCCGTCGAACCGGGAGGCCGCGCAGGCGCTCGCGGGAGGCTCCGTGGCCGGAGGTGCGGGCGGGCGCGTCCACCTCAACTCCGCCACGCTCGATCAGCTCGACGAGCTGCCCGGCATCGGGCCCGTGACCGCCCAGAAGATCCTCGACTACAGGTCCGAGCACGGAGCGTTCGGCTCCGTCGAAGAGCTCGACGCCGTCCCGGGAATCGGCCCCGCGACTCTCGACGAGCTTCGGGATCTCGTGGACCTGTGAGGCCGCGACGCGGATTCCGGCGCCTCACCTTCTCGCCGCCGCGCTGTGCGTCGGCCTCGGAAGCTCTCTTGCCGAGCGGACCTCGTCGTCGCTCTTTCTCGGGGTGGCAGTCGCGCTCGCCGCCTGCGCACTGGGAGAGCGTCGCCTCCGCCTCGTAGCGCTGGCGGTTGCGCTTTTCGTGGCCGGCTTGTGGTGGGGCAGCGTTCGCCTGGACGCTCTCGATCACAGCGAGCTTCGGTCGGAGATCGGCCGGGCCGGCCCCGCGCTTCTCGAGGTGACCGGTCCCAGTCGGCGAAGCCCGTTCGAGGTTCGCGTGCCCGTGCGCGTGCTGCGCTTCGGTGGCGAGTCTCGGGGCGAGCGGGCGCGGCTCGACCTCCCGGCAGGTCGCGCGCCTCCGCAGGGAGCTCTCCTGAGCGCGATCGTCGAGATCGTAGAGCCGGGTCCCGAGGAGGACGGGTTCGACGAGGCCGGGTACCTTCGACGCCAGGGCGTCCACGTCATCCTGACCGCGAACAGCTTCACGGTGGTCGGGCGGCGCGGAGGGTTGGGCGGCGTCGCCGACCGTGTTCGCGGCGCGATCGCCCGCTCGCTGGCCCCCGGTGTGAGCGGGGAGCGACGTGCCGTCATCGCCGCGGTCGTCCTCGGCGAGGACGAGGGGCTCAGTGCCGACCTTCGAGACCAGTTCCGCGCTTCGGGCCTTTATCACCTACTCGCCGTTTCCGGCCAGAACGTCGCTTACGTCGTGGTCGGGATGCTCGCGCTCGCCTGGCTGCTCGGGGTCTCGCGGTGGATCGGGGAGATCGGAGCGCTCGTCGCCGTCTGCGGCTACCTGATGGCGGTCGGATGGCAGCCGTCGGTTGTGCGCGCCGGCGTCGCCGGCGGGCTCGCCTCGCTCGCCTGGCTGGCAGGTAGAGCCCGAGACCGCTGGTACTTCCTTCTGGTCGGGGCCGCAGTCCTCCTCGCCTGGAACCCGTACTCGCTCCTCGAGCCGGGGTTCCAGCTGTCGTTCGGCGCGGTCGGATCGATCTTTCTCCTGGTCCCCCGGATCGAGGGCTGGTTGACCGGCTATCCGGTGCCCCGAGGCCTTGCGACGGTGCTCGCAGTGTCGATCGCCTGCGGCGGCGTGACGGCGCCGATCCTCATGCTCCACTTTCAGGCCGCGCCGCTCTTCACCGTGGCGAGCAATGCGGTCGCCGGCTTTGTCGTCGCGCCCCTTCTCGGGCTGGCGCTCATCTCGACGGCTCTCGCTCCCGTCCTTCCCGGGGCCGCGTTGGCGATCGGTTGGGTGAACGGCTGGCTCGCCGCCTACCTCGCCGGGTGCGCGCGCTTCTTCGGCTCGCTTCCTCACGCGCAGCTCACCTCGTGGAAGTCCCTCGCCGCTCTAGCGGCGCTTCCGCTCTTCGCGCTCGTCCTCTCGAGGCTGCCGCCCCCTCGCGGCCGGCGGGCGGCGGTCCTGGTGGCGATGCTCGCGGTCGTCCTCGGCGGCTGGCGCCTGCGTCCGGACCACCCCCCGCCGCCGCCGCCGGGCCTCAGGATCGTCATGCTCGACGTCGGCCAGGGAGACGGGATCCTGCTGCAGACGAGAGCGGGCGCTGTGCTTGTCGACGAAGGCCCGCCCGAGGCGGGTGTTGCGACCCAGCTCCGCTCGCTTGGAGTCCGTCGCCTCGCCGCGCTCGTTGTGACCCACCCGCATCGAGACCACGTGGGCGGGGCCGCCGACGTTGTCGATTCGCTGCCCGTCGGCTTCGTCCTCGACCCGCTCGAGCCGACGGACAGCCCGGACGAAGCCGCGCTCGAACGCGAGGCTCGTAGCCGTGGCGTGCGAATCGTCGCCGCGCGCGTCGGCGAGCTGTTCCAGCTGGGCCGGCTACGCATCCGCGTTCTGTGGCCCGACGGACCCGGCCAGCCCGCCGAGGACCCGCACGAGCACGGGGTCGTGCTGCTCGCGAGCTACGGGCAGTTCGACGCGCTCTTCACCGGAGACTCGGAATCGCCGGTGACTCTCCCGCTGCGTCCGCCTGAGGTCGAGCTTCTGAAGGTCGCGCATCACGGTTCGTCGGATGAGGGCCTCGGCGAGCTCCTTCGACTCGTCCGCCCGAAGATCGCGCTCATATCGGTCGGCGAGGGAAACGATTACGGACACCCCGCGCCCTCGACGCTTTCCGCGCTGGCCTCATTGCCCGGGCTTGCGCTCTACAGGACGGACGAGGACGGGCGCATCACGGTCGAGTCCGACGGGGTGAGCTTCTCGGTCCGGACGGAGCGATGACTATGCTCAGCGTCGATGGCGGACGAGCTGCTCCCGGTCTACCTCCTCACGGGAACCGATCGCCCGAAGATCGGCCGCGCCCTCCGCCGCCTACGGACGAGATTCGGCGACGAAGCGGTCGAAGTTCTCAGCGCCGAGACGGTCTCGGGCGAGGACGTGGCCGCAGCGCTGAATTCCCTCGGCCTCTTCGGCGCGGGGCGGCTGATCACGGTCCACGGTGTCGAAAAATGGAAGAAGGCAGACGCGGAGGCGCTCGCCGCCTACCTCGCCGATCCGGTCGCGGGAACGGTCGTCGCGCTCGTCGTCGACGAGCCGGGCAAGGACGACACGCTTCGGAAGCTGGTCGCGCGGCGCGGCGGGAAGGTGCTCGCCTATGACGTGCCGAAGCCGAAGGATCCCTCCGTCTGGGTGCGGGGCGAGTTCGCACGCCTCGGCGCCCAGGCGACGGACGACGCTGCCAGGCGACTGGTTGAGATCGCGGGCGACGACATCGGCCTGCTCGAGCAGGAGGTGGAGAAGGTCGCCACGTGGGCTGGCGGGGAACAGATCGGCCCGCGCGAGGTCGAGGAGCTGGCCGTCCCCGTGACGGAGGCCCCGGCCTGGGCTCTCTCGGACGCGTGGGGGTCCCGCGACGTCGGCCAAGTCCTGTCCGCGTGCGAGGCGGAGCTCGAGAAGGGCGTCGAGCCGTTCCTCATCGCCGTCAGGCTGGCGGGGCAGGTCGGGCTGGTGCGAGCCGTCCAGGCCCTGGCGGATGAAGGCCTGGGCGCCCGGGAGATCGCCGGGCGGCTGAAGAAGCACGAGTTCCGCTGCCGGAAGGCGCTCGGTCACGCCGAGCGCTATTCGCGGGACGAGCTCGACGCGGCGGTCGTCCGGCTCGCCGAGCTGGATGCGGCCCTCAAGGGTGCGAGCCGGCTCTCGAACGAGCTCGAGCTCGAGCGAGCGCTGCTCGAGATCACCGCCGCGCGGGAGCCCGTTCCGAGCTAGGCGGACTGGCCGGCGACGAGCCGGGCGGCCTGGGACTTCTTGCGCGCGGCCTTGTTCGGGTCGATCGCGCGCTTCGACGCGGCCTTGTCGAGGAGGACGACGAGCTCCCGGTGCTCGGTTGAGATCCGGTCCTTGTCACCGTCGGCCACAGCCGACTCGAGGCGCTTGAAGAGCGTCTTCGCCGCCGAGCGATAGCGCAGGTTCTCGTCCCGCTGGCGGGCGGCGATCTTCACGCGGCGCTTTTGCTGATTGATGTTCGGCATACGGAGAAACGCCCGCGTCGCGCGGGCCTCAGGATGCTAGCAAGAGTCTTGCGCTTCCGGCCTCTGGCCTATGCTCGGGCCCGTGGAAGAACCTGAGCGCGCGGCTCCCGGCGAGCCCCCGCCGCCGAGGCGCCTCGCCTGGTCGACGGCGATCTTCGCCGGGGCAACCGGACTCTCCCGGGTGCTGGGGCTCGCCCGCGAGATCGTCGCCCGAAACTACTTCGGCGTTCGCGGCCCCATCAACGCGTTCGAGATCGCGTTCCTGATCCCGAACACAGTGCGGGCGCTTGTTGCCGACGCCGCGCTCTCCTCCGCGTTCGTCCCCGTCTTCAGCGAGCTTCTGGAGAAGGGAGAGCGTGCGCGGGCGTGGCGCGTCGCCTCGACGCTCTTCTGGATGATCCTCCTCGGGCTCGGCAGCGCCACGATCCTCTTCATCGTGTTGGCGCCGTGGATCATGGCGCCGTTCCCGTACGAGCAGGAGCTGCTCGTAAGCCTCTCCAGGATCCTCTTCCCGGTCGTGCTCCTGCTCGGGCTCTCCGGCGTGATCGTCGGGATCCTGAACAGCTACGAGCACTTCACCGTTCCGGCGCTCACCCCCGTTTTCTGGAACCTGGTCATCATCGGCGGGCTCGTCATCGGCGTGCCGCGCGTCGAGGGGAACAACGAGCTGTACGTCTACGCGGGCGCGATCCTCGCAGCGACGTTCGTCCAGCTCGTCCTCCCGGTTCCCTGGCTGCGCGGTCTCGGCGGGCGGATCCAGTTCGTCTTCGATTGGCGCGACCCGGCCGTCAAGCGGGTCTTCGTCCTGATGATCCCGGTGACGCTCGGGCTCGGCCTCATCAACGTGAACGCGCTCATCGACGGGATCTTCGCCGCGCAGCTGATCGACCCGAACATCGCGCCGAGCGCGATCAACGCCGCGTTTCGGATCTACATGCTGCCGCAGGGAATGTTCTCGGTCGCCGTCGCGACGGTGCTCTTCCCGCGCCTTTCGCGACTCGCGACTCGCGGCGACATCGACGGTTTTCGCTCGACCGTTTCGATGGGGCTCGGCCAGATCGGCTTCCTGCTTCTCCCGGCGAGCGCAGTCGGAGCTGTACTCGCGATCCCGATCGTTCGCCTCATCTACGAACGCGGCGCCTTCACCCCTGACCAGACCCACGTGGTCGCAGGCGCGTTCGCGGCGTTCACGCTCGGCCTCACGTTCAACGGGACGATGCTGATGCTCACGCGGGCGTTCTTCAGTCTGCAGTCGCCGTGGGTTCCGACTGCGATCGCGCTCGGCAACCTCGGCGTGAACGCGGCGCTCGACGCGGCGTTCTACCGCTACGGCGTCTGGGGGATACCGCTCGCCACCTCGTTCGTGAACATGGCGGGAACGGCGGCCTTGATCATCGCCTTCAGGCGGCGGATCGGGCGGATGGACGGGCGCGCGCTCCTCCACTCGTACTCGCGGATCATCGTCGCCTCGGCCGTGGCCGCCGGAGTCGCCGCAGCAGTCTGGTACGGCCTGGACCAGCTGCTCGGCCGCGGCCTTCTCGCGCAGATCGTCACCGTCGGCGCAGGGCTCGCCAGCGCGGTCGTCGTCTACCTCATCTGCGCGCGCCTGCTGGGGATTCGGGAGCTACGTGGGGTGCTCTCGCTCCGGCGCCGTTCAGGTACAACGGGCGAGTGAAGCTCGACCGCATCCGCAACTTCTCGATCGTGGCGCACATCGACCACGGCAAGTCGACTCTGGCCGATCGCATCCTCGAGGTGACCGAGACGCTCACCGAGCGCGAGATGCGCGAACAGGTGCTCGACTCGATGGAGCTCGAGCGCGAACGCGGCATCACGATCAAGGCCCAGGCCGTGCGCGTCGCCTGGAAGGGCCACCAGCTCAACCTGATCGACACGCCGGGCCACGTGGACTTCACCTACGAGGTCTCGCGCGCGCTGCAGGCGTGCGAGGGCGCTCTGCTCCTCGTCGACGCGGCCCAGGGGATCCAGGCGCAGACGCTTGCCAACGCCTACCTCGCGCTGGAGAACGACCTCGAGATCGTCCCGATCGTGAACAAGATCGACCTCCCGCAGGCCGACCCGGACGCGGTCGCCGCCGAGTTGGCCGACCTTATCGCCGAGGACGCTTCCCGGGTGCTGCGCATCTCGGCGAAGACCGGGGACGGTGTCGCCGACATCCTCGACGCGGTCGTCGAGCGCATCTCTCCGCCCGAGGGAGATCCCGACGGGCCGGCGCGCGCGCTCGTCTTCGACTCCTCCTATGACCAGTACCGCGGCGTCGTCGCCTTTGTCCGCGTCGTCGACGGACGCTTCCACACGCGCGAGAACCTTCGCGCGATGGCGGCGGGCACCCGCTTCGAGGCGGAGGAGCTCGGCTTCTTCTCGCCGGTCCGCAGCCCGACCGACACGCTCGAGGCCGGAGAGGTCGGCTACGTGGTCACAGGCCTGAAGGACGTGAGCCGCCTGCGCGTCGGCGACACCCTCACGAGCGCGCGCCAGGGCGCCGCCAAGCCGCTGCCCGGCTACAAGGACGTGAAGCCGACGGTCTTCGCCGGCTTGTATCCGACCGACTCGGACGACTACCCCGAGCTCCGCGACGCGCTCGAGAAGCTGAAGCTCAACGACGCCTCGCTCTTCTACGAGCCCGAGACCTCGCAGGCGCTCGGCTTCGGCTTCCGCTGCGGATTCCTCGGGCTCCTGCACATGGAGATCGTGCGCGAACGACTGGAGCGAGAGTTCGACCTCGACCTGCTCGTGACAGCGCCGAACGTTGCCTACCGCGTCTACACGCAGAGCGAAGAGGAGATCGAGGTGCACAGTCCCGCCGACATGCCGCGGGAGTTCGAGCGCGTCGAGGAGCCCTACATCCGTGCCACCACGATCGTCCCCAAGGAGTACGTCGGCTCGGTCATGGAGCTGAACAACGATCGCCGCGGACGCTTCGACCACATGGAGTACCTGAGCGAAGAACGCGTGATGCTCTCCTACGACCTTCCGCTAGCCGAGATCGTCTACGACTACTACGACCAGCTGAAGAGCCGCACGAAGGGCTACGCCAGCTTCGACTACGACGTCGTCGGCTTCGAAGAGGGGAAGCTCGTGCGCGTGGACATCCTGCTCGCGGGCGATCCCGTCGACGCGCTCAGCCTCATCGTCCACCGGGACGGCGCCTACGCGCGCGGTCGCGCACTCGTCGACCGCCTGCGCGAGGAGATTCCGCGACAGATGTTCGACGTTCCGGTCCAGGCTGCGATCGGCTCGCGCGTCATTGCGAGGGAGACGATCAAGGCGCGGCGGAAGGACGTGCTCGCCAAGTGCTACGGCGGCGACGTCACCCGCAAGCGCAAGCTGCTCGAGCGCCAGAAGAAGGGCAAGAAGCGCATGAAGCAGGTCGGCTCGGTCGAGGTCCCGCAGGAGGCCTTTCTCGCCGTCCTCAATCTGGAAGGCGACAAGCGATGAGCGCGGGCCGCGTGCGCCACCTGTACGTCCATCTGCCGTTCTGCGCCTCGCGCTGCGGCTACTGCGACTTCGTCACGCTCGTGGGGCGCCAGGGCGAGCATGGGCGCTACGTCGATGCGGTGCTGGCCGAGCTCGAGCTGGAGCGAGGCAGGCTGGCGGACGAGGCCGAGACAGTCTTCGTCGGGGGCGGCACGCCGACCTTCACAGAGCCTGCCGAGCTGCGTCGGCTCCTCGAGGCGCTGCCTGCCGCGGAGGAGGTGACCGTCGAGGCGAACCCGGAGACCGTCACGCCGGAGCTCGCAGCGCTTCTCCGGGACGCGGGTGTCACGAGGGTCTCGCTCGGCGCGCAGAGCTTCGAGCCGCGCCTTCTGGACGTGCTCGACCGCCGCGCTCGGCCTGAGGATGTCCGGCGCGCGTTCTACCATCTTCGTGATGCCAAATTCGACAACATCAACCTGGATCTCATCTACGGGATCCCTGGCCAGGAGCCCTCCGACCTGGAACGGGATCTCGACGAGGCTCTAGCCCTCGGCCCTGAGCACCTGTCCTGCTACGAGCTCGAAGCGAAGCCGGGTACGCGCTTCACCCACGCGCACGGAGAGGAGCTCGCCCGCCAGGCGGAGTCGATGGAGGGATATTTCGAGCTCGTCGTCGACACGCTCACCGAAGCCGGCTACCGCTGGTACGAGACCGCCAACTTCTGCCGGGAAGGCCTCCGCGCTCGCCACAACCTTGCGTACTGGCTGGGGCGCGACTATCTCGGCCTGGGGATCGGCGCCGTCTCGACCGTCGGCGGGCTCCGCTGGCGGAACCTTCCCGCGCTGCCGCGCTACGTCTCCGCGTTGGCAGGCGGGGAAGCCCCGCCACGGGAGCTGGAGCGGTTGGCCGCGGCCACCCAGACGCAGGAGCGGCTCATGCTCGGCCTGCGCCTTGACGACCCGCTTCCGCTCGAGCAGGTCGAGGCCGCGCTCGATCTCAGCGCGCTTGCCCGGCTGGAAGGGCTTGGGCTCGTCGAGCGACAGGGCGACGGGTTGCTCCTCACACGCCGCGGCCGGTTTCTGGGAGGCGGAGTGACGGTTGAGCTTCTCGCTGAAATCCCTGCAAATAACTACAATTGACCGGGTATGACGCCAGGCCCTGATCCGGTGCTCACGCCTCGCCAGAAGGAGATCCTCGTGCGCGTCGTCGAGGAGTACGTCGCGACCGGTGCGCCCGTCGGCTCGAAGACGCTGGTGGAGCGGGCGGCGATGGACGTCTCGTCCTCGACGGTGCGCTACGAGCTCGCAGTCCTCGAGGAGCAGGGCCTGCTCTCGCATCCGCATACCTCGGCCGGACGAGTCCCGACCGACCTCGGCTACCGCTTGTTCGTGGACAAGGTGATCGAGGAGCTCGAGCCGCGGCCCTCCGAGGTCGCTCTCGACCTGAACTTCTCCGAGCTGCGAAGCGAAGTGGAGACGGCGCTACAGGCGACGACGGACGCCCTCGCAGAGGTCACCCACCTGCTCGCGCTCGTGTCGGCGCCTCCCCTCGAGGCGACGATGGTTCGGCGAGTCGAGGTCCTCCTTCTGCAGCCAGAGCTCGTGATGGTGGTCGTCATCACGGCGACAGGAGGGGTGACGAAGCGGCTCTTCACGTTCGCCCGCGCGGTCGATCCAGGATTGGCCGAATGGGCCGGGGAGTACCTGAACGAGAGACTCGGCGGCCGCCAGCTGGGCGGACGAATGCTGCGCGCGTGCCTCGAGGACCCGCACCTCGGCGCCCGCGAGCGGGATTTCCTCGCGGAGCTGCGGCCCGCTTTCTCGGCAGTGCTCGAGACTCCTGAGCAGGCCTTCTACGTCGGCGGCACGGCAGGCGCTCTCGGCGAGTTCCGGCCGGACGAGCTGGCGGGGTACCAGCGTCTGCTCGAAGTGCTCGAGCAGCGCGCGATGGCCCTCGAGCTGATGCGCGCGAGCCTCGTCTCCAAACGCCCCTTCGTGCGCGTCGGCTCCGAGTTCGCCGACCCGCAGCTCGCGACCGTGTCCCTGGTCGGGGCGCCATACGGGCTCCAGCATCGCAACCTCGGGACCGTCAGCCTCATAGGGCCGATGCGGATGGACTATGTCAAGGCGATCGAAGCCGTCCGGGCCGCAGCGAGAGAGCTTTCCCACTTCGTCGAAGACCTTTACGAGAACTGAGCCGTGGCGAGCGCGAGGCGCGATTACTACGACATCCTCGGGGTCCAGCCGGGAGCCTCCGACAAGGAGATCAAGTCCGCCTTCAGGCGGCTCGCCCGCGAGCTGCATCCGGACGTCTCCGACCATCCCGAAGCGCAGGAGCGGTTCCGCGAGGCGGCCGAAGCCTATGAGGTGCTCTCCAAGCCGGAGACCAGGGAGCTCTACGACCGCTACGGCCACGAAGGCCTCCGCACCGGGGGGTTCCGCCCGAGCGACTTCACCAACATCACCGATCTCTTCTCCACCTTCTTCGGAGACGAGCTCTTCGGAGGAGCCGGCTTCGGGTCGCGTCGCGCCCGCGGAGCCGACGTCATGGCCGAGGTCGCCGTCGAGCTCGAGGAGGCGGCTCGGGGAGTCAAGCGCGAGGTTCGGATCCCGGTCGCCGTCCCCTGCGAGACGTGCGAAGCGACGGGCGCGGCGCCCGGAACGAGCCCCGAGACCTGCCGGGCCTGCGGCGGGAGCGGGCGGCTCCAGTCCGTTTCGTCCTCCATCTTCGGCCAATTCATCCGAACGCAGACGTGTCGCGCGTGCAATGGAGCGGGCGAGGTCGCGGCCACACCCTGTCCCGACTGCAAGGGAACCCGGCGCAGGACGGACGAGCGGGTGCTCGAGATCGACGTGCCGCCCGGGATTCACGACGGCCAGCGCATCCGCCTCTCCGGCGAGGGCCATGCCGGGGACCTCGGGGGGCGCGCAGGTGACGCCTACGTCCTGGTGCACGTGCGTCCCGACCCGCGGTTCGTGCGGGACGGCAACGACGTCATCTCGACCGTCGACCTGACCATGTCGGAAGCCGCGCTCGGAGCGCAAACCACAGTGCCGACCCTGGACGGCGAGGTGGAGCTCGAGTTCAAGCCGGGCACCCAGCCGGGCGAGATCCGGGTCCTGCGCGGAAAGGGCATGCCGGTGCTCCAGGGGTTCGGGCGCGGAGACCATCGCCTGCTCGTGAACGTCGCGGTGCCGCGCAACCTGAGCGACGAGCAGCGGAAGCTGCTCGAGGAGTTCGCGCGCGCCGAGCACGAGGAGAACTACAAGGCCGAGGAAGGCTTTTTCGAGAAGCTCAGGGCAGCGTTCCGCTGAGCGATCCACTCCTTCGCCGTGTGTCCGTGCGCGTCGCCGCAGAACGCGCCGAAGAGGCGCGCGCCCTCCTGATCGAGCTCTTCCCCGAAGGGTTCGAGGAGGTCGCGCTCGACGGCGGAATCGAGTTCGCCGCCTACACGAAGGCCGGGGGCGAAGAGCGTCTCTGGCAGGTGTTCGGGCCGGGGGCCGCGACCGATGTGGAGGCCGGATGGAGCGAGGCCTGGAAGCGGTTCCACCGCCCCGTGCGTATCGGCCGGCTGTGGGTCGGCCCGCCCTGGGAGGAGCCGGACGATGGCCTGATCTCCGTCGTCGTCGACCCCGGGCAGGCGTTCGGAACGGGCGCCCATCCGACCACGCAGCTCTGCCTTCGCTTTCTCCTCGCACACGATCCGGTCTCGCTGCTCGATCTCGGCTGCGGCTCTGGCGTGCTCTCGATCGCGGCAGCGAAGCTGGGTTACCAGCCGGTGACCGCGCTCGACCTCGACGATGCTGCCGTCGCCGCGACGCGGACGAATGCCGAGGTGAACCGCGTCGAGCTCACGGTGGATCGGCGCGACGTCCTCTCGGACCCGCTGCCGCTTGCGCACCTCGCACTGGCGAACATCGCCAGCGAGCCGCTGAGCGAGGTCGCGGGACGGATCGAGGCGGCGGAGCTCGTCGCGTCCGGGTACCTCGTCAGTGAGGAGCCCGAGCTCGGAGGCTGGAAGCTCGAGGAGCGGAAGGAGCTTCAGGGCTGGGCCGCCGACCGCTTCTCGCGCGCCTGATTTCGCCTGACGTCCCGCCCGAGTCGGTTAGCATCGGGCGGTCATGGCGACCTTCTCGAGCTCGTTCCTCGGTTGCAAGGTCTCGCACACCGATGCCCAGGAGCTGCGCGAGCGCCTGATCGCCGACGGCCACGCCGAGAGCGAAGGGGCGGTCGACGTCGCTGTCGTCAATACGTGCTGCGTCACGCACGAGGCCGTCCGAAAGTCCCGCCAGGAAGCGCGCCGGGCGGCCCGTCGCGCGCGGCGCGTCTACGTGACCGGCTGCGCCGCGAACCTCGAAGGAAGCTTCGACGGACTTCCCGAGAACGTCGAAGTCGTCGGGCTTGCGAGCGAACGGGCGGCCCACTTCGTCGCAGGCGCCGTCGGGGCGCTCGGGTGCGTCCAGGCGGACGTCGGCCTCGGCCGCGTGCGCGCCTTCGTGAAGATCCAGGACGGGTGCAGCTTCTCGTGCAGCTTCTGCGTGATCCCCGAGGTTCGGGGCTCGTCGCGGAGCCGCGCGGCGTCCGCCGTGCTCTCCGAGGTCGAGCGCCGCGTCTCGCAGGGTCACCGCGAGATCGTCCTCACGGGAATCAACCTGGGCTGCTACCGCGACCGCGAGGCCGGGTACGGGCTGTCGCGGCTGGTCCGCGAGGTCGGCGCCGTCTCGGGCGTCGAGCGGCTGCGCCTCTCCTCCATAGAGGTCAATCACCTGACCGACGAGCTCGTGGCGGCGATGGGCGAGACGCCCAGCGTCTCGCCGCACCTGCACGTTCCGCTTCAATCCGGCGACGACGGCGTCCTCAAGGAGATGGGGAGGCGCTACGACGTAGCGACGTACCTGCGCCGAGTGGAGCGGGCTCGGGGCTTCAACCTCACGACCGATGTGATCGTCGGCTTCCCGAGCGAGGACGATGCCGCATTCGAACGGACGCTCGACGCGGTGGAGGATGCGGGCATCACGAAGGTGCACGTCTTTCCGTACTCGCCCCGGCCGGGAACGCGCACCGCCGACGACGACCGCGTGCCGGCCTCCGTGAAGAAGGAGCGCAGCGCTCGGCTCCGCGCGCTCTCCGCCGAGGCCTGCCGCCGACGGTGGGCCGCTAAGCTCGGGCGCGAGGAGACTGTGCTGGTCGACCGGCCCGGGCGCGGGTACGGCGACGACTACTCGCCGTGGCTTGTCGACGGCCCTCAGGGCCAGTTCGTGCAGGTTCGGGCGCACGACGTCACCGAGGAGGGAATCGTTGGCCTCGCAGCCTGACTGTCTCTTCTGCAAGCTCGTCCGCGAGGGCGAGCACGTCAACGCCGCCGAGGGCTTTGTCGCCATCGAGGACATCAACCCGAAGGCGCCCACCCACCTTCTCGTGCTGCCGGAGCGCCATATCGACACCCTCCGGGACGTGTCCGCTTTCGAGCCCGACGAGGCGAAGCGGATGCTCGAGTTCGTCGCCGACACGGCGAGGGACGCGGGCCTCGAGGACTATCAGGTCGTGGTCAACGTGGGACCGGGGGCGGGCCAGACCGTCTTCCATCTGCACTGGCATGTGCTGGGCGGCGGGCGGCCGTTCGAATGAGCCTGATCGCACAGATCGAGGACGAGCTCAAGGCGGCGATGCGCGCCCGCGATCAGGAGCGCACAGACACGCTGCGTATGACGCTGTCCTCCCTGCGAGCCGCTGAGAAGGACTTGCAGCGCCCCCTGAAGGACGACGAGGAACTGCAGGTGCTCCAGCGCGAGCGCAAACGGCGCGCCGAGGCGGCCGAGGCGTTTCGCGAGGGCGATCGGCCCGAGCAGGCGGACAAGGAGGACCGCGAGCTCGCCGTGATCGAGGAGTTCATGCCGGAGCCGATGTCCGAAGATGCGATCGAAGAGATCATCGACGACGCGATCGCAGAGACAGGCGCGACCTCCTTGCGGGACCTCGGCCGGGTGATGGCCGACGTAATGCCGCAGGTCGCGGGGCGGGCGGACGGGTCGACCGTCAGCCAGCTCGTGCGCGAGAAGCTGGCCTAGGCTCGTCGCCCTTTCCGCACCATCTGCGCGCCACGCGCGCGCTTTTCAGGGATACGCTCGAAGCGGAGGGAGGCCCGCGGCGGCCCCAGTGTTCAGTCGAGCTTTACGACCTTGCAAAAGTGACGGTCGTTTCCGCCGCCCTCACTAAACTTCGACCGTTGCAGGAAGTTCTCTCGGTTTCCAACGAGGTCGCGGCCGAGCTCGCCACGGTCGACGACGGCATCCTCGGTGCGCTTCGAGACCGCCTCGGCATCGCCTTGCTCCTGCGTGGCAACCGGCTCACGCTCGAGGGCGACGACGTCCGGGTCGGCCAGGCTCGCGCGGTCGTGGACGAGCTCGTCGAGCTGGTCGAGGGCGGCCAGGTGATCGGGCCGGGGACCGTGGACGCGGTTCTCGCTGCGCTCGACGCCGCCGAGAACCCGCGCGAGATCTTCGAGGACGTCGTCTGGCGACACCGCGGCACCAAGATCACGCCGAAGACGGTCAACCAGAAGCGCTACGTCGATGCGATCCGCGAGTGCACGATCACCTTCGGTGTCGGCCCCGCGGGCACGGGCAAGACCTACCTGGCGATGGCCCTCGCGGTCGCGGCGATGCAGGAGCGCGAGGTGAGCCGCATCATCCTCACGCGCCCGGCGGTCGAGGCGGGGGAGCGCCTCGGCTTCCTCCCGGGCGACATGCTCGCCAAGGTCGACCCGTACCTGCGCCCGCTCTTCGACGCGCTCTACGACATGCTCGACGCCGACCGGCTGAACTCGTACCTGGAGAAGGGGACGATCGAGGTCGCCCCGCTCGCGTTCATGCGCGGTCGGACGCTCAACGACTCCTTCATCATTCTCGACGAGGCGCAGAACACGACCCCTGAACAGATGCAGATGTTCCTCACGCGCCTCGGCTTCGGCTCGAAGATCGTGGTCACCGGCGACGTGACGCAGGTCGACCTCCCGCGCGAGCAGGCGTCCGGCCTCATCCACGTGCGCGAGATCCTCGGTGCGATCGAAGGCATCGAGTTCGTCGAGTTCGGGAACCAGGACGTCGTCCGCCACGTGCTCGTGCAGCGCATCGTCGAGGCGTACAAGCGCCACGCCGACGAGACGGGCACCCAGCGGCGCAAGTGATCGCGATCGAGGTGGAAAACAGAAGCGGCGAGCTCGTCGACGCGGCCGGGGCCGAGTCGCTCGCCCTTGAGGTCCTCAGGGCGGAGGGGATCGCGGCGGGCGACCTCGGCATCGCCTTCGCCACGCCGTCGGAGATGCGCGCCCTGAAGCTCCAGCATCTGGGGATCGAGGAGGCGACCGACGTGCTCTCGTTCCCGATCGACGGCCGCGACCAGTTGCCCGAAGGCGTCCCACGCCAGCTCGGCGACGTCGTCCTCTGCCCGCAGGTCGTCGGCGATGCGTGGCGCGCGCCGCTCGTCCACGGGCTGCTGCACCTGCTCGGTTACGACCATGGGGAGGAGATGGAGCGGCGCGAGCGGGAGCTCGTGCCAGAGTCCTGATGGCCGACCGGCGCGCACCCGCCGTCCTCCGCAGCTTCAACTACGCATTCGAGGGCGTCATCCACGTGCTGCGGACGCAGCGCAACATGCGGATCCACTTCGCGATCGCGGCCTGCGTCCTCGTCCTCGCGTTCATCTACGACGTCACGCGCCTCGAGCTGATCGCGCTCATGATCTCGATCGCCTTCGTGCTGATCGCGGAGATGGTGAACACCGCGGTGGAGGCGACGATCGACCTCTCGACACCCTCGTTCGACCCGCTGGCGAAAATCGCGAAGGACATCGCGGCGGGCGCGGTCCTCATCGCCGCCGCGAACGCGGTCGCTGTCGGCTACCTCGTGCTCGCCGACCGCCTGGCGCGTCCGAGCGCCAGGCTCGTGAACTCGCTCGGGGACGCGCCGATCAACCTCACGGTCATCGCCCTCGTCCTCACGCTCATCGTGGTCATCGCGATCAAGGCGATCACCGGGACCGGGACGCCGCTTCGCGGCGGGCTGCCTTCGGGCCACGCCGCGCTCGCGTTCGGCTGCTGGGCGGCGATCACGTTCATCGTCACCGACCACCGCGTCGTCATCTCCTTCGTGGCGCTGATCATGGCGCTCCTCGTCTCCCAGACGCGCGTCGAGGCGGAGATCCACACCCCGTACGAGGTCGTCGCGGGCGCGGTCATCGGTACGCTCGTGACCCTCATCCTCTTTCAGGTGTTCAGATGACGGACCAGGAGCTCTACGACGCTGCCGTGGCCGCCTCGCAGGCGGCCTATGCGCCGTACTCGAGGTTCCTGGTCGGCGCCGCCGCGCTCATGCGCGACGGGCGCGTCGTCACGGGCGTGAATGTCGAGAACGCGTCCTATCCGGTTGGAATCTGCGCCGAGCGCTGCGCAATCGCCCGGGCGGTCGTGGAGGGTGCAAAGCCGGGAGACTTCGAGGCCATCGGGATCACCGCCTCGCCCTGCGGCGCCTGCCGCCAGTGGCTCCACGAGTTCCGCTTCGACCGGGTGGCGTTCATGCACGAGGGGGAGCTCCTCGTGCGCCGGCCCGACGAGCTCCTGCCCGACTCGTTCGAGCTGTGACGCCGCTGAAGAGCGGGTTTGTCGCGGTCGCAGGCCGCCCGAACGTGGGCAAGTCGACGCTCGTGAACGCGCTCGCGGGCGGAAAGGTCGCGATCGTCTCCGACAAGCCCCAGACGACGCGCCGCCGGATCGCCGCGGTCGTCAACGGCGACGGCTACCAGCTCGTCCTCACCGACCTGCCGGGCTTTCAGCGGCCACGAGACGCGCTCACCGAGCGCATGCAGCGGACGGTGGACGCGTCGCTCGAGGATGTCGACGCGCACCTCCTCGTCCTGGCCGCGGACGAGGCGATCGGCTCCGGCGACCGCTTCGTCGCCGCGCGGCTCTTCGCTTCCGGGCACCCCGTCGTGATCGCGCTCAACAAGGTCGACCGCCTGCGGCCTGAGCGGATTGCCGAGCAGATCCAGGTCGCGGCGGGCCTCGGCGACTTTCACGCGCTCCACCCCATCAGCGCCGCCCGCGGCGAGGGGCTCGGCCCGCTCGAGGAGGACCTCGTCGCGTTGCTTCCCGAGGGACCGCTCTACTTCGGCGAGGGCGAGGCGACCGACCTCCCGCTCGAGACGCGGGTCGCGGAGCTCGTCCGCGAGCAGGCGCTCGCGCACACGCGCGAGGAGGTGCCGCACGCGATCGGCGTCGAGGTCGAAGAGCTCGAGGAGAGCCGGGTACACGCGGTCCTCATCGTCGAGACCGAGTCCCAGAAGGGCATCCTCATCGGCAAGGGCGGGAGCATGATCAAGGCCATCGGCGCGGGCGCGAGGCCCGAGATCGAGCGTCTTCTCGGCGGCAAGGTCTACCTGGAGCTACAGGTCAAGGTGCGGCCGCACTGGCGGCGTGACGAGAATGTGCTCGAACGCTTCGGAATCTAGGAAAACGAATCAGGAGGACACGTGGCAGCACTGACGGCGCTCATGTTCGAGGAACGGCTGAACCGCTATCTCTACGAGCGCGCCGAGGAGGCACGCGCGGTGCGCGTGGGGGAGAAGGAGACGAGCGGGCAGGCGGAAATCGTCGCCCGCTACGCCGACCTCTTCACCCGCGAGCAGCACGAGTCTCTCCGCGACGAGGAGGACACGGGCGCCGGCGACGAGCGCGAGCGCCTGTACCGCCTCAGAGAGGCGTGCCTCGGCGGGATCGTCGTCGCCGAGATCGCGGAGCGCTCCGATCGCTTCGAAAACGAGTTCCTCGCGGCGCGCGTCGATTTCCGGGGCGAATCGCTCCCGCTTCGCTCCGCTCAGGCGATGCTCGCCATCCTCGACGAGTACGGCGACCGAAACGAGCTGGGCGACCTCGCTGCCGATGCCTCCGCCCGCTTCAACGACGACCGCCAGGAGCTGATGGCCGCCGCGGAGACCCTCGACGCGGAGCTCTCCGGCGACCCCGATCCCGTCGGCCGAAGCGCGCGGCGTAAGGCGATCGACATCCACGCGCTCGCCGGCGCCCTCGGCCGCGCCGCGCGGGAGCAGGATGAATCGTACGGGCCGCTCCGCGAGCGGTGGCTCGACCGGATTCTCGGTGAGGAGCACGAGGCGGAACCCGCCTCCTACCACGTCTCCTACCTGCGGCGGTTGTCGCCGCTCGCGGACACCTACACGAAGGAGCACGCTGTCCCAGTCTGCCTCGAGAGCCTCACGCGACTCGGCTTCGACCTCGCGGCCGACGAGCACATCCGCCTCGACCTCGACGACCGGCCGCAGAAGAACCCGCGGGCCTGCGTGATCGCGTCGGACCCGCCCAACGTCGTCCACCTGATCACGCGGGCACAGGGCGGCTTGCACGACTACCAGGGGCTCCTCCATGAGGCCGGCCACGCTCTCCACTACGCGGGCGTCGACCCGGCGCTTCCGTACACGTTTCGCCGTCTCTCTCGCGACCACGCCCTGACCGAGATCTACTCGTTCCTCCTGGAGTCGGTGAGCCGGGAGCCAGGCTGGCACGCGGAGCACTTCGACGTCTCGGCGGGCGAAGCGGAAGACAACGCGGAGGCAACCCGTTTCCTCGACATTCTCCTCTTCCGCCGCTATGCAGCGAAGCTCGACTACGAACTGGAGCTCTGGGCCGACTTCGAGCACGCGCCGGACTACGCGCCCAAGTACGCGGAGCGTCTGCACGCCGCGACCGGGTTCCGCTACCGGCCGGACGGCTACCTGGCCGACTTGGACGACGGCTTCTACTCGGCCGACTACCTGCGCGCGTGGATCCGCGCGGCGCAGCTCCGCGCGTACCTGCGCGAGACGATCGGCTCGGACTGGTGGGAGCGGAGCGAGACCGGCGACTTCCTGCGCAGCCTTTTCGCGGAGGGCACGCGGCCCTCGAGCGAGGATGTCGCCGCCCGCATCGGCTTCGAGCCGTTCGATACGCGGCCGCTCGTCCAGGAGCAGCTCGCCACGTCGTAGCCGGCCTACGAGGCGTTGACGAAATTGAACGCCCTCGAACGAGGGATGCGTCCGATTTTGTGCCGATTATGTGATCAGCGGCATGTCCGAGGAGATCCGACATCACTCCACGCGGGTAAGGCGGCGCCGACGCCACAAGTCGTCGGTGACCAACATCAACATCTTCGCGATGACGTCGTCGCCTGAGGTGGCGGCTCAGCCCGCGGCTCCCGCACCCGTCCCGGCCCCGGCAGCCATGCCTCCGGCCGAGCACGAGGACGAGGACCTCTTCGGCGAGCGCCTGGTCTCCTCCGAATGGCTCGAGCGACGCGCGAAGCGGCTCGAGAAGCAGGAGCAGGAGCTGAAGCAGCGCGCCCTTGACATCGAGCGCCGCGAGGCGGAGCTCGACGAGCGCGAGGCTCGCTTCGAGGCGGACATGTATCTCCGCGAGGACGAGGTCGAGGCGCGCGAAGAGCATCTGCGCGACCTCGAGGCCCGGCTCGGCCAGAAGGAGTCCGATCTCGGCACCTTTGTCGCCCGCGTCCAGGGCGGCCTGCTCGCAGACGCCGGCTGAGCCGAAACGCCCACCCGGGCTACACTGATTCCATGGCGCAGGCCCCCGCTCTCCCGGGCGGTTTCGAGCTACCGCTCGAGCCCCGGCTGCCCCGAATCGGCTCGGTCGACCAGGTCGCGGTCGAGGAGCGCGCGGACTCACTGTCGCGCCGCTCGATCAAACGGGAGTCGAAGCTCTTCGCGCTCGACCTCGCCGTACGGATGATGGACTTGACCACCCTCGAGGGCGCGGACACGCCCGGGAAGGTGACGGCGCTCTGCTCGAAGGCGATGCGGCCCGATCCCTCCGATCTGACCGTGCCGCCGGTGGCTGCGGTCTGCATCTACCCGAATCTCGTTCCCGTCGCCCTCGACCGGGTGCGTGGAAGCGGCGTTCGCGTCGCGTCGGTCGCGACCGCGTTTCCGTCCGGCCAGTCGCCGCTCGAGATCAAGGTCGAGGAGACGGCCCGCGTCGCGGAGATGGGCGCG